>Ga0209062_1000787_pt1 | contig 75050 bp, 76 predicted proteins | sample Coa_R2_2_FD_187158 | JGI IMG/M metagenome (GOLD analysis project Ga0209062, IMG submission 187158) | Surface soil microbial communities from Centralia Pennsylvania, which are recovering from an underground coalmine fire - Coalmine... | ecosystem: Environmental > Terrestrial > Soil > Unclassified... | reverse complement strand
GCATGGCGCCGGTCGGCGATGATCCTCTCGTCGGGCTGCCTGATATGGGCGCTTGATCGATCCGGCTCCGCCTTCGGATTCGTCGTACTGACTAACCGTCAGCTACACCACGCCTCGGGACACGATCCGGCTGTCACGCGGCGGTCCGGACTTTGAGGGGATTATCGGGGAGGACAGTCCTATCCTGCGCGAGCCCGGTTGGCTCGAAGAGGACGCCATGGAACTGGTCAAATTGCAGATTTTGCTGAGCCATCCCCTGGGAGGCGACGAGATGCGGCTGGTCGAGGCGCGTCTCACCGAGCTCGGAATGACGATAACCGGCCGTGGCGCGGTCACGCTTTCTGCCAGCATGCCGGCCGACCTGTTCAGCACGACGTTTGGGAGGGAGTTCAGGGGACGTTCTGGATTTGCCGCCAGGGGAAGTCTGGGAGAGACGCTGTCGGTCCCGGCGAGCCTTCGGGACTATGTCGACGCGATCAGCGAGACGCCGCGGCACGAACCGATGAGATGATCACCGAGGGGAGGGGAGAGATGAAGCCGTATGTTCCCGGCGAGAGGGCGCCGAAGAAGGGGTCGCCGTCCGAGATGCTGAGAATCGCCGTCACGTTCCGGCGCCCCAAGGACGGGCTGGGTCCGACCAAGGCGCCGGCCCGTTTGTCGGCCGCCAGCGTGATGAGCTTCGCGCCCGAGGCATACGATGTCGATCACGCCCTGCACGAGCTCAACCGGCGCGGCTTCAAGACGTCGGGGCGGGGGCGCTTGACGGCCTCCATCCGCGGAACGCGCGCGCAGTTCGAGAAGACGTTCGGCACGAAGCTCGCGACCGTGCATCTCGATCCGGCCAAGGCCTATCAGTTCCACACGTTCTACTATCCGCCCGACGGCGCGCCGTGGTCTCCGGACCCGGCGATCATGGCTTTGATCGACGACGCCTATATCCAGTGGCCCCACATCTACATGGCGGCCAAGTTGAAGACGGCACCCAAGGCCGCGGTGAAGACGAAAGCCGTGCCGGCCGCGGGCGCCGTCCCCGGAGCGCCTGCCGTCTCCGCAAAGCCCCCGAAAGTCGACTACTGGCATCTGGACGTGCCGGGCGATCTCACGAAGCTCCTGAACGTTGCGCCGGTGCACAAGGCCGGAACGACCGGGTCCGGCATCCGCATCGCCATGATCGACACCGGGTTCTTGCACAGCCATCCCTTCTTCTCGTCCCATGGCTACACGTCTTCCGTCGTGCTCGCGTCCGGGGCGAGCAATCAGCTCACCGATCCCGGCAGCCACGGAACGGGGGAATCGGCGAACATCTTTTCCGTCGCTCCGGGCGCGACCTTCATCGGCGTCAAGCTCGGCAACGACTCCGATCCGCAGGGAGGCGCCAGCATCCTGGAAGGCTTCCAGGAGGCGCTCAAACACAGCCCCCATGTCATCTCCATCAGCATGGGATACGACCTGCGGGACGTGAACAGCCCAATGGCCGAACTGCCCGGCAGCCTGAAGGGGCTGGAGGCGGAAATCCATGCGGCGGTCGCTTCCGGGATCACCGTGGTGTTCTCGGCGGGCAATGGGCAATACGCATTCCCGGGCCAGATGCCCGACGTGATCTCCGTCGGCGGGGTGTTCGTCGACAAGTCGGGCGCAATGCTCGCCTCCGATTATGCGACGTCGTTCGACAGCCTGATCTATTCCGGCCGGCACGTCCCAGACTTCTGCGGCCTCGTCGGCATGCTGCCCCATGCCGACTACATCATGCTGCCGGTGCCGCCGGGCGGAGCGATCGACCAGGAGAACGCCACTCACGACGAGACCAAGCCCGACGACGGTTGGGGCGTGTTCAGCGGGACGTCCGCCGCGGCTCCGCAGGTCGCCGGCGTGTGCGCCCTGCTGCTCGCGAAGAACCCGAAGCTCAAGCCGGCGGATATCAAGGCGATTCTCGGCCGGACCGCGCGGCCGATCAAGAAGGGCATGCCAATCCGTCCTCCGATCCCATGGGCGTGGGTGTGCTGGCGGAGAACGGTGCTGCCGGATCGGGCCTCATCGATGCCTATGCGGCCTGGCAGCAGGCGTAGACGGGAAGCAATGTCCGGCGGGCGCGCGGCCGACTATCCGACCATCGCATAGGCCGGCTGGCGCCAATCCGCTCCCGCCCGCAGGAACCCCGTCCGGCCGTCGAGCAGGATCGCCTCGACCGAGCACGCCCGTCGGGTCAGCGCCGGCCACATCTCGACGTCGTGACCGCGCCGCTTCAGCTCCTCGATCGTCGCCGCGGGGAGCCGGTCCTCGATGTTCAACCGGCCGGGCAGGTGCGTGTACGGCGCGAAGGAGTTGGGAAAGCTGAAGGTCGCGAAGCGCGGCTGCTCGATCGCTTCCTGGATGTCCATGCCGAAGTGGAAGGTATTGAGAAAGACCTGCAGCATCGCCTGCACCTGGACGTCGCCGCCCGGCGCGCCGAACGGCATCACGCTGCCGTCGTCGCGCACCGCGATCGCCGGGTTGGGCGTGAGGCGCGGGCGCTTGCCGGGCGCCACGCCGGAGGGGTGGTTCGGGTCGGGCCGGCTTTGCGTGCCGCGGCCGGACGGGACGATGCCCAGCCCCGGGATCACCGGCGAGCGCCACGAGCCGTCGCTCGGCGTCGCCGACATGGCGTTGCCCCAGCGATCGACGGCGCAGCAATAGGAGGTGTCGGGCTCCACGACCGCGTCGCTGCGCTGCTTCGAAGGTGAGGCCGGCGCCGGGGCGTTCGCCGGATGGCGCCCGACCGGCGGCGGCATGTCGGGCATGGCCCGTTGCATGTCGATCGCCTCGATCCGCGCCCGGACATGCGCGTCGGACAGTAGCTCGTCCATTCCGACATCGACGAACAGCGGATCGCCGTAGCGGTACTCTCTGTCGGCGCAGGCCGCTTTCAGGATCTCGGTGATCAGGTGCACGTAGTCGGCGCTATTGTGCTTCAGGCCTTTCAATCCGCCGCTCGCCTCGATCATGCGCAGCGCCTGGGCCAGCATCGGCCCCTGGCACCACGGCCCGCAGGTGTACACGTCGAAGTCCCGCCAGCGCACCTTGACCGGCTCCTCGTAGCGGGAGTGGAAGTCGGCGAGGTCGTCGCGCGCGAGATAGCCGCCGTGGCTCTCGTGGTAGCGCACGATCGTCTCGGCGATGTCGCCGCAGTAGAAGGCCGCACGGGCCGCCGCCAGGCCGGCGAGCCGGCCGCGCTTGGACACAGCGCGCTCCTGGTCGACCATGTATTGCAACGTGTTGGCGAGATCGGTCTGCAGGAAGCGGTCGCCGACCTTCGGCAGCTGGCCGCCGGGCAGGAAGATTGCCGCGTTCGACGGCCAGGTGCGGTAGCCGTCCTCGTACTGCTTGATCATGGTCGCCATGTACTCGAACACGGCGAAGCCCTCCCTGGCGTAGCGGATCGCGGCGCCGGCGACGTCGCCGAACGTCATCGTGCCCCAGTCCCGCAGTGCCGTGATCCAGGCATCGGGCGCGGCCGGCACCACGGTACGCAGGATGCCGAGCGGCATCGTGCCATTGTGCTCGCGCATGAACAGGTCGGCCGGGAAGCGCCTGGGCCAGTGGCCCAGGCCGGCGATGGTGACGACTTTTCCCTGACCCGTCCGGATCATGATCGGCGCGACGCCGGCGACGTTCACCTCGTCGGGATGCAGGACGGCGAGCGCCATGCCGGCGGCGCAGCCCGCGTCGATCGCATTGCCGCCGGCTTCGAGGATCGAGAATCCGGCCGCGGCGGCGAGGTAATGGCCGGCCGAGACGGCGTGCCGGCTGCCATAGAGGGTAGGGCGGGCGGAGGGCATACCCACAGTCTATCCCGGTGACCAGGCTGAGTCCGACGAAACCTCCGGCCGGCCGCCACGTTCACCCCGACGGAACCGTACGGGAGTGCCCAATGTCCAAGGTCGTTCTTGCTGTCGCTGCCCTGCTCGCCCTGTCCGCCTGCGGCCGTGACCCCGGCACCCGCGCCGTGACCGGCGGCGCCATCGGCGCCGGCACCGGCGCAGTGGTCGGTGCGGCGACCGGCGGAAGCCCGCTGGCCGGCGCGGCGATCGGCGGTGTCGGCGGTGCCGTTGTCGGCGCGGCGACGACGCCCCGCTACTAAGTTCGTAGCGCTCGAACTGTGCGTCGGACGGCGGCGACCGCGGGTCGCCGCCGTTTGGCGTGCTCGGTTGGAGGCCGCGTCGACGATGCGGTGACCCTCCGACAGCACCAGCGTCAGCCGATGGGGATCATGCGCAGGGCTCACACGGGTGCGCGAAAGATCGTATCGGCGGCGACATAGATCACAGACAGGATATCGATCGCAGAGGTGGTGATCGAAACTTCAGGAGACGGGACCGCGTTAGCGAGCCGAATTCTGGGAGACGTTCATGACCAAGGCTTTCGTTCTTCTGCTGGCCCTGTTGAGTCTCGCGGCATGCGGCCGCGATCCCGGCACGCGTGCGCTGACGGGCGGCGCGATCGGCGCAGGCTCCGGCGCGGTGATCGGCGCGGTGACGCCGATCGGTCCGCTGGGCGGCGCAGCCATCGGCGGCGTTGGCGGCGCGGTGATCGGTGCGGCCACCACGCCGTTCGGCTAAGCGGCCTTCTTCGACCGGTGCGCCGCGATCGCGGCCCACAGGCTGGCGGGGGTCACCGGCATGTCGACATGCTTGATGCCGGTGTGGGGGTAGATCGCATCGACGATCGCATTGATCACCGACGGCGGCGCGCCGATGGCGCCCGCCTCACCCGCGCCCTTCACGCCCAGAGGGTTGGTCTTGCACGGGCTGTTGTGCAGGTCGAAGGTCACGCGCGGCACGATGTCCGCGCGCGGAAAGGCATAGTCCATGAAGCTGCCGCTCATGAGCTGGCCCGAGTCCTTGTCGTACACCGCATGCTCCGACAGCGCCTGGCCCACGCCCTGGCCGATGCCGCCATGGACCTGGCCCTGCAGCAGCAGCGGATTGAGCGCCATGCCGAAATCGTCGACCACCGTGTAGTTCTTGATCTCGAGCGTGCCGGTGTCGGGATCGAGCTCGACCTCGCAGATGTGGCAGCCGTTGGGATAGGTGTCGGCCTCCGGCGTGCGGGTGAACTCGTCATCAAGCGCCCCCTTGTTGGCCTTGGCGACGTCGAACAGGCTGACGCTGCGGTCGGTGCCGACGATGATGAACGATCCGTCCTTGTAGTCGATGTCGGCCACGCTCGCCTCGAGCAGGTTGGCCGCGAGCGGCTTGCCCTTGGCGATGATCTTGTCGGCGACGGCAATGGTCGCCACGCCGTTGATGGCGATGGTGCGGCTGCCGCCGGTGAAGCCTTCCGGCACGACATCGCTGTCGCCCTGCACCAGCCGGATGTTCTCGACATCGATGCCGAGCTTGGCTGACGCGATCTGGCGCAGCGCCGTCTCGTGGCCCTGGCCGTTGGTCTGGTTGCCGGTATAGAGCGTGATCGTGGCGTCGTCGTTGAACACCGCCTTCACCGTCTCCGGCCCGCCGCCCGAGCACTTCTCGACGTAGGTGGCCATGCCGATGCCGCGCCACTTGCCGGCCTTCTCCGATTGTGCGCGGCGCGCGGGGAAGCCCTTCCAGTCCGCCTTCTCCATGCCCTTGCGCATCACCCCTTCGAAGTCGCCGGAGTCATAGGTGTCGCCGAGCGCCGTCTTGAACGGCAGCTGGTTGGGCTTGATGAAGTTGCGGGCCCGGATTTCGTCCGGTGTCAGCCCGGTCTCGCGGGCGATGTGATCGACGAAGCGCTCGACCAGATAGGCCGCCTCCGGCCGCCCGGCGCCGCGATAGGCGTCGGTCGGCACGGTGTTGGTCATCACGCCCTTGACGTTCACATAGACCGCCGGTGTCTGGTACAGGCCGTTCAGCATCGAGCTGCCCGCCATCGTCGGGATGAACACGCTGAAATGGTTCAGGTAGGCGCCCAGCGCGGCATAGGTCGTGATGCGGCAGCCGAGGAAGCGGCAATCCTTGTCGAGCGCCATTTCCGCGATCGAGACATGGTCGCGGCCCTGCACGTCGGACTGGAAGGCCTCCTGGCGGTCGGGGATCCACTTCACCGTGCGCTTCAGCGCGCGGCTGGCCCACACCACCATCGGATATTCCGGATGGACGAAGATCTTCATGCCGAAGCCGCCACCCACGTCGCCGGTGCGCACGCGGAGCTTGCCCGAGCCGATCTTCAGGATCATGTCGGCCACCACCGGGCGGATCATGTGCACGCCCTGCGAGGAGACCCACAGGGTCGAACGGTCGTCCTTGGCGTCGTATTCGCAGATCGCGCCCCGCGGCTCCATCGAGTTCACCACCAGCCGCTGGTTGACCAGCCGCAGGCTGACCGTGCGGTCGGCCTTCCTGAAGGCGGCATCGGTGGCCGCCTGGTCGCCCATCGCCCAGTCGAAGGCGATATTGTCCTTGATGTGGTCGTGGACCAGCGGCGCGCCGGGCTGGGCCGATTCGTACGTGCCGACCGTATGCGGCCGCGGGGCGTAGTCGACCTCGATCAGCTCGGCGGCGTCCTTGGCCTGATCCAGCGTCTCGGCCACCACCAGCGCGACCGGATCGCCGACATGGCGGACGCGATCCTTGGCGAGCATCGGCCGGCTGGTATCCGCACGCGGCGTGCCGTCTCTGTTCTCCAGTGGCACCAGGCAGGGCACGTCGCCGAAGCCTTCCTTCTCGACGTCGGCGCCGGTGAAGACCGCCAGCACGCCCGGCGCCTTCTTCGCGGCACTGACATCGACCTTCTTGAGGTCGGCATGCGCATGGGGCGAGCGCAGCACATACATCCGCGCTGCCGGAGCGCCGAGGCGCGTGTCGTCGGTATAGCGGCCGCCGCCGGTCAGGAGCCTGGGATCCTCGAGCCTGCGGACCGAATCACCGATACCAAACTTCGCCATGCTAACCTCCGTGTCGAGGCGGAGGTTAGCAAGGTGTCGCGCCGAGAGTCATGCTCTTCCGGGACCGCGGGCCTCTCGCCGCCTCATGCTCTTGAGCGGGCGGGACGCCCTGCTCTGGCAAGCCTACGCCGCGCGGCGCCGGGCCGCCTGCGCCTTGCGGATGTTGCGACGGGCCGCTGCCAGCTGCGCAGGCGTCCGATGGGTCGGCCGCTTGGCGTTCTTGCCGCCCATCGAGCGGCTCGATTCGCGCCGGCTGCTGGCGCCGACCCGGCGCTTGCCTTCGCGCTCCTGCTGGTACGTCCGGCCGGTCGCTTCCTTGCGTTTGCTCTTGCGCAGGTTCCGCTTGTTCTCGCTCTTGCTCTCGTACTTCGAGGCGCCGGCTTCCTTGAGCGCGATCGCGATCGCCTGGCGGCGGCTCTTCACCTTGCCGCCTTTGCCGCCACGGCCGCTCTTCAGCTCGCCGTGCTTGAACTCGTGCATGACGCGCCCTGTCGTCTTGCGTTGGGCCATCGATTCCTTGGCCATCATCTTCTCCTTGCTGAGCCCCCTTTTGGCGAACGCCCGCCAAAGCGCTAGGTTGCGACCATGGACGATCAGCGTTTCATCGCGGGCCTGCCCAAGGCCGAGCTGCACATCCACATCGAGGGCAGTCTCGAGCCCGAGCTGACGATGAGGCTGGCGGAACGCAACAAGGTCGCGCTGCGCTTCCCGTCGATCGAGGCGTTGCGCGCGGCCTACAGCTTCTCGAATCTGCAGGACTTCCTCGACCTCTATTACGAGGGCATGCGCGTGCTGCTGCACGAGCAGGACTTCTACGACCTCGCGATGGCCTACTTCCGCAAGGCCGCAACCCAGAACGTACGCCATGCCGAAATCTTCTTCGATCCGCAGGGCCATACCGGCCGCGGCGTTGCCTTCAAGACGGTGATCGACGGGCTGTCGCGCGCGCAGGCGCACGCCGAGCGACAGTACGGCGTCAGCTCGGCGCTGATCCTCTGTTTCCTGCGTCATCTCGACGAGGCCGACGCCGAGCGCACGCTCGACGAAGCCCTGCCGTGGCGCGACCGCTTCATCGGCGTCGGCCTGGATTCGTCGGAGAAGGGCCGTCCGCCGCGGCTGTTCGAGCGCGTGTTCGCCCGCGCGCGAGGCCTCGGCCTGCATGCCGTGGCGCATGCCGGCGAGGAGGGCCCGGCCGAGTACGTGCGCGAGGCGCTGGATCTCCTGAAGGTCGAGCGCATCGACCACGGCAACCGGGCGCTGGACGATGCAGAGCTGACGGCGCGCATCGCCCGCGAGCAGGTGCCTCTGACCGTCTGCCCGCTGTCGAACCTGCGCCTCTGCGTCGTGCCCGACCTCAAGGACCATCCGCTGCGTCGCATGCTGGACGAAGGCCTGATGGCCACGATCAACTCCGACGATCCCGCCTACTTCGGCGGCTACATGAACGAGAACTTCGCCGCCCTGTCGCTCTCGCGCGAGGAGATGATGACCCTGGCGCGCAACGGCTTCCGCGCCGCCTTCTGCGACGAGGCGACCAAGCAGCGGCATCTCAAGGCGCTGGATGCCTACGGCCTATCTGTCCTCTGAAGGCTTCGAGCCGCAGCTCAGGGAGGAACTGCGACGGGCCGGTGTGGCCGTGCAGGCCGAGCATGGCCGCCTGCTGATCGGCGACAGCGCCATACCATCGGCTTGGGCGGCCAACATCTGGCACGACTGCCTCGAACTGCCGGTCGCCTCGATCGGCAGCGCCGCCAAGGCGCTGCGTGACATCCAGCGCAACTGGGCGATGTATGCGCCGCTTCACCATCGCCGTGCGGCGCTGATCCAGGAGCGCCTGCCGCACGTCTCGGCCAAGCCGATCGTGTTTCCGGCCGCGGCGCCGACTGCGCCCCTCGGCTCATGGACCTTGCTGGCGCCCGACCGGCTGCTGGCGGCGGCGCGCTGCTCATCGCCCTTTCCCAACGGCGAGGTGCAGTTCGTCGAGGACAAGACCGGGCCGCCCAACCGCGCCTATCTCAAGCTGTGGGAGGCGCTGGTCCGCCTGCGGCGCTGGCCACAGCCTGGGCAACGCTGTCTCGATCTCGGCGCTTCGCCAGGCGGCTGGACCTGGGTGCTGGCGAAGCTCGGCGCCCAGGTGACCGCGATCGACAAGGCGCCGCTCGATCCGCGCATCGCCGCGATGCCGGAGGTCACGTGGCGCGGCGAGAGCGCATTTGCGCTTGAACCGGAAAGCATCGGCCCGGTCGACTGGCTCTTCTCCGACGTCATCGCCTATCCGGCGCGGCTGCTGCGGCTGGTCGAGGGCTGGCGCGCCTCGGGGCTGGCGAAGAACTTCGTGTGCACGGTGAAGTTCCAGCGCGACACCGATCATGATGCGGCCGCGGCTTTCGCCGCGATTCCCGGCGCGCAGCTCCTGCATCTGCACCACAACAAGCACGAGTTGACGTTCATGCTTGCGGCCGCCTCATGAGCGCTCGAGCCAGGGCTCCCGCCGCAGGAAGCCAGCGACATGCGCGCGGAAGCCGTCGATGAACTGGCGCGCCAGGACGGACGTGCGCTGAGCCGCGGGCGTGAGGGCGGCATATTCGAACTCGATGTGCGGCTCGAACGGCCGGACGACGATGCCGCGCGTGGCGTATTCGGAGGCGGTGAAGACCTCGCAAAGCGAGACTCCGGCGCCGGATGCGACGAGCGAGCAGACGATTTCCGAGAGCGGTGTCTCGATGCGCAGGACGCGCTCGACGCCATGCTCGGCGAACACCCGGTCGATGCGAAAGCGCGAGAGCGAGGAATGGCCAAGCGAGACGAAGCTCTCGCCGGCGAAGTCCCGCGGAACCAGCCGCTTCTTGCGCGCCAGCCGATGGCCGCGCGGCAGGACGGCCACATAGGGCGCCGCCGGCATGCGCTCAGCCTGGACCGCGGCATGCTCGATGGATGATTCCGCGAAGCCCAGGTCGCTCTGGCCCTGGGCCACCGCGGCGACGACGGCGTGCGAGACCAGACCGGATACGCCGAGATCGAGCTTGGGACGCTCGGCGGCGAACTGGCCGGCGAAGCGCGGCAGGAAGCCGTTGGCGAGCGCGGGCAGGGCGGCGATGCGCAGGAAGCCGGCGCGCCGCGTGCGCAGTTCCGTCGCCGTCTTGGCGATGCGGTCGAGACCGACGAAGGCGCGCTCGACTTCGGCATAGAGCGAAAGCGCGTCGCTGGTCGGGACCAGCCGCGTGCCGCGGCGCTCGAACAGGGAAAGGCCGAGATCCTGCTGGAAGTCGCGGATCATGCGGCTGACCGCGGGCTGGCTGATGTTGAGCAGGTTGGCGGCGGCGCCCACGCCGCCGGTCAGGATGAGGGCGCGAAAAGCCTCGATCTGCCGGGGATTCAGGCCGCGCATGCTCAAACATAATATTCTGTTATGGAACTGCCGGCAAAATCGAATTTGACGCCACCTCAGCGCCTCGAAAACATGGCGGCAAGGAATAGGCAAAGGGAGAGGCTCATGATCCGTCTGGCGCGCTGGAGCGCACTCGCAGCCATGGCCCTGCTGGCGGGCGCGTTGCCGGCCATGGCGCAGCAGAAGCTGACCGTCGCTGCCTATGGCGGGGTATGGGACAGCCATCTGCGCGAGAAGGTGTTCCCCGACTTCGAGAAGAAGCACAACGTCAAGATCGACTACGTCGCCGGCAACTCGACCGACACGCTGGCCAAGCTGCAGGCGCAGAAGAGCAACCAGGTGATCGACGTGGCGATCATGGACGATGGCGTGATGTACCAGGCGATCCAGCTCGGCTTCTGCACGCCCATCCAGGGCATGGACAAGAGCGAGCTTTATCCGGCCGCACTGTTCAAGGACGACAAGGCCGTCGCGGTCGGCCAAACCGGCACCGGCTTCATGATCAACACCAAGGTGTTCAAGGAGCGCGGCTGGGCCACCCCGACCTCCTGGAACGACCTCAAGGATCCCAAGTTCAAGAAGCAGCTGGTGATCCCGCCGATCAACAACACCTACGGACTCTACACGCTGATGATGTATGCCCGGATGAACGGCGGCGGCGAAAAGAACATCGATCCCGGCTTCAAGGTGATGAAGACCGAGATCAATCCCAATGTGCTGGCCTACGAGCCGTCGCCCGGCAAGATGACCGAGCTCTTCCAGTCGGGGCAGGCCAACATCGCAGTGTGGGGCACCGGCCGCGTCCAGGCCTTCGCCAACACCGGCTTCCCGGTCGACTTCATCTATCCCAAGGAAGGCGCGCCGATCCTGCTGGCCTCAGCCTGTGTGGTGGCGAAGCCGAACGTCAATCCGCTCGCCAATGAGATGATCAAGACGCTGGTCTCGGCCCCGGTGCAGACCGGCATGGCCAAGGACATGGGCAACGGCCCGGTCAACACCAAGGTCGACGTCAACATGCCTGAGCTGAAGATGGCGCCGGTCGGCGAGCGCGCCAAGCTGGTGATCACGCCGGACTGGGACACGATCAACCAGCATCGCGACGAGTGGACCAAGCGCTGGAACCGCGAGGTGGAGCGCTGACCGCGTTGCATCATCCGATCTATCTGTTCCGGCATGGCGAGACGGTCTGGAATGCCGAGAAGCGGGCGCAGGGCCATCTCGATTCGCCGCTGACGGCGGCGGGCCGGGCACAGGCGCGGGCGATGGGCCTGGCCCTCGGCAAGGAGCTGGCGCGGGCCGGCTACGAACCGCCAACCGTCGTCGTGCGCGCAAGCCCGCTCGGCCGCGTGCGCGAGACGCTGGCGCTCGCTGCCGAGGCCGCTGGTCTGCTGCATGACGATGCCTGCCACGACCATCGCCTGCGCGAGGTCAGCTGGGGCGACTGGGACGGGCTGAACCTGCCGGAGATCGAGGTCCGCTGGCCGGGCGAGATCGCCGCGCGCCGGCTCGATCGCTGGAACTATGTGCCGCCCAACGGCGAGAACTACGTGATGGCCTCGGTGCGCGGGCAGGCCGCGCTCGACGACATCGTGGCGTTGGCCGCCGACAAGCCGGTGGCCGTGTTCGCCCACGGCGCGATCGGCCGGGTGCTGCGCGGTTTGTTCATCGGCGCACCGCAGGCCGACATCCTCGAGATGGACCAGCCGCAGGATGCCTTCTACCGCCTGCATCGCGGCGTGGCGGAGCGCATCGGCTAGCGATGGCCTTCCTCGCGCTGGACAATCTCACCAAGAGCTTCGGCAGCCATGTCGCGGTCGACCGGTTGACGCTCGGCGTCGAGAAGGGCGAGTTCGTGTCGCTGCTCGGGCCGTCGGGCTGCGGCAAGACCACGACCCTGCAGATGATCGCGGGCTTCGTCGAGCCGAGCGGCGGCGCGATCACGCTCGAGGGCCGCAATCTGCTGACAGTGAAGCCCGCAAAGCGTGGGCTCGGTATCGTGTTCCAGAGCTATGCCCTGTTTCCGCACATGACGGTGGCGCAGAACGTCTCGTTCGGCCTCGAGATGCAGGGCGTGGCTGCCGCCGAGCGCACCAAGCGCGTCGGCGAGACGCTCGACCTCGTCGGGCTCGGGCAGTTCGCCGGCCGCTTCCCGCGCCAGCTCTCGGGCGGCCAGCAGCAGCGCGTGGCGCTCGCGCGGGCGCTGGTGATCCGGCCGCAGATCCTGCTGCTCGACGAGCCACTGTCGAACCTCGATGCCAAGCTGCGCGAGGAGATGCAGATCGAATTGCGCCAGATCCAGCGGACGGTTGGGACCACGACCATCCTGGTCACGCACGACCAGGGAGAGGCGATGGCGCTCAGCGACCGCATCGTGGTGATGAACAAGGGCCACGCCGAGCAGATCGGCCCGCCGCACGAGGCCTACGAGCGGCCAGCCACGCCGTTCGTCGCAAGCTTCCTGGGCAAGACCAACCTGGTGAAGGGCGCCAGCGTGCGGCCCGAACGCATCTCGTTCGCCGCGACAGGCCTCGCCGGCACGGTGAAGACGCGCATCTTCCAAGGCAACCATTGGCTCTATCAGGTCGACACGGCCGACGGGCTGGTGACCGTAATCCGCCAGAACACCGGCGAGGCGATGCCGGAGGAGGGCGCGTCGGTGCATCTGGCGTGGAGTGCGTCGTGAAGACGACGCCCTATCTCCTCAGCCTGCCGGCGCTGCTGCTGTTCGCCGGCGTCGTGGTGATCCCGCTCGCCATGACGGTGATCCTGACCTTCCACGACTGGGGCCAGTACAAGGGCATCGAGCCGGTCTTCATCCTGAAGAACTGGCGCGAGGTGTTCGGCGATCCGTACTACGGCGAGATGTTCGGCCGGACCTTCCGGATCGCGTTGATCGTCACCGTGCTGACGGCGCTGTTCGGGGCGCCCGAGGCCTATATCCTGAACCGCATGAAGAGCCCGTGGCGCGGCATATTCCTGCTGGTGATCCTGGGGCCGCTGCTGATCTCGGTGGTCGCGCGCACACTGGGATGGGCGCTGCTGTTCGGCGGCAACTCGGGGCTGGTGAACAAGACGCTGATGTCGCTCGGCCTGATCTCGGGGCCGCTCCCCTTCATGTTCACCGAGACCGGCATGGTGGTGGCGCTGGTTCACGTGCTGATGCCGTACATGGTGCTGTCGGTGTGGGCGGCGTTGCAGCGCCTCGACCCGCAGGTCGAGAATGCGGCGGTCGCGCTGGGGGCGGGGTCGCTGACGGTGCTGCGCCGTATCGTGCTGCCGCAGGCGATGCCGGGCATCCTGTCCGGCGCCGTGATCGTGTTCGCCCTCGCCGCGTCGGCCTTCGCTACACCGGCGATCATCGGCGGCCGGCGGCTCAAAGTGGCCTCGACCCTGGTCTATGATGAGTTCCTGAATACGCTCAACTGGCCGCTCGGCGCGGTGGTCGCCGTGCTGCTGCTGGCGGCGCTGGCCTTCATCGTGATCGGCGCCAACCGGCTGGTCGAGCGCCGATACGCCCAGGTATTCGGATGAGCCGGAACGGTCCCGTTGCGCTCGTCTATCACGCGCTGTTCGTGGTCTTCATGCTGGCGCCGATCGTGGTCGTCTGCTGGGTCGCCTTTACGCCGGAGGGCTTCCTGTCGTTCCCGACCGGCCATTGGTCGCTGCGCTGGTTCAAGGCGCTCGCCTTCTATCCCGAGTTCGTCTCGGCCTTCTGGCGCAGCCTGTTTCTCGGTGCGCTCAGCTCGGCGCTGGCCGTCGCCGTCTCCGTGCCGGCGGCGCTGGCGATCGCCCGCTATCGCTTCCCCGGTCGCGAGGCTTTCACGGCGCTGTTCATGTCGCCCCTGATGATCCCCAACATCGTGCTGGGCATCGCCTTCCTGCGCTTCTTCACCCAGATCGGCCTCGGCGGCACCTTCACCGGCCTGGTGCTGTCGCACATCGTGATCGTGCTGCCGTTCGCTCTCAGGCTCACGCTGGCTTCGGCGGTCGGCCTCGACCGTGCGATCGAGCACGCGGCGGTGTCGCTCGGTGCCTCGGAGTGGACGGTACTGAAGCGCGTGACCCTGCCGCTGATCGTGCCGGGCGTGGCGAGCGGTTGGGCATTGGCGTTCATCAATTCATTTGACGAGGTGACGATGACGGTGTTCATCGCCGCACCGGGAACTGAAACCCTGCCGGTACGCATGTTCCTCTACATCCAGGACAATATCGACCCGCTGGTCACCTCGGTGTCGGCCTGCGTGATCGCCGTCGCGGTGGCGGCGCTGATCGCGCTCGATCGCGCCTACGGGCTCGAACGCCTGCTGGTCGGGAGAGGCAGCCATGGCCGGTAACGAGTACGACGTCGCCGTCGTCGGCGGCGGCCTGGTGGGTGCCGCGACCTCGTGGGGACTGGCGCGCGAGGGCCTGCGAGTGGCGCTGCTCGACGAGGGCGACCGCGACGTGCGCGCCTCGCGGGGCAATTTCGCGCTGGTCTGGGTGCAGAGCAAAGGTCTCGGTCTGGCCGCCTACGCCGGCTGGACGATCCGTTCGTCGAATGCCTGGGCCGGCTTCTCCGATCTGCTGAAGCAGGAGACCGGCCTCGATGTCTGCTTCCAGCGGCCGGGCGGCTTCCATCTCGCCTTGTCGGAGCGGGAGCTCGAGGCGCGTGCAAATGTGCTGAAGCGGCTGCACAACCAGCCGGGCATCGTCGAGTACAAGACTGAGATCCTCGACCATTCTCAGGTCGCAAAGATGCTGCCCGACATCGGGCCCGAGGTGGTCGGCGCGAGCTATTGCCCGCTCGACGGGCACGTCAATTCGCTGCGGCTGTTCCGCACCCTGCACACCGCGATCAACGCGCGCGGCGTGACCTACCTGCCGAGCCATCGCGTCGAGAACATCGCCAGGGACGGCGGCGAGTTCCGGCTGCACACCGGCAAGGGCGAAATCCGCGCCGGCAAGGTCGCGCTGGCCGCCGGCAACGCCAACATGCGGCTGGCGCCGATGGTCGGGCTCGAGGCGCCGATGCGGCCGGAGCGCGGGCAGATCGTGGTGACCGAGCGGCTGCGGCCATTCCTGAATTATCCCGTCGTCACCCTGCGCCAGACCGACGAAGGCACGGTGATGATCGGCGATTCCAAGGAAGAGAGCACCGACCCGCGCGGCCTGACGATCGGCGTCAGCTCGACCGAAGCCGAACGCGCTGTTCGGCAGTTCCCGTTGCTCGCCAACGTCAACGTGGTGCGGACCTGGAGCGCGATCCGGGTGATGACCCAGGACGGCTTCCCGATCTACGACCAATCGGAGACGCATCCCGGGGCGTTCGTGCTGTGCTGCCATTCCGGCGTGACGCTGTGCGCCAATCACGCGCTGACGGTGGCGCCGATGATCGCCCGCGGCGCGCTCGACACATCGCTGGTCGCCCCTTTCAGTGCGCGGAGGTTCCATGTTCAAGCGGCTGGCTGATGCCGGCGAGACGGTCTCGCTGAAGGTCGACGGCAAGGATATCCGTGCGCGGCTGGGCGACACGGTGGCCGGCGCGATGCTGGCGGCCGGCGTCGACCGTTTCCGCACCACGCCGGTGACCGAATCGCCGCGCGCGCCCTACTGCCTGATGGGCGTGTGCTTCGACTGCCTCGTGACCATCGACGGCGTCGGCAGCCGCCAGGCTTGCCTGGTGCCGGTGCGCGAGGGCATGTCGGTCGAGACCCAGCTCGGCAAGCGCGAGGCGGGCCGATGAATGCCTCCGAGCTCGCCTCGTCCTACGAGCTGGTCGTCATCGGCGGCGGTCCGGCGGGCCTTGCCGCGGCGGCGCTCGCCGCCAAGGCCGGTGTGCAGACCGTGCTGTTCGACGAGAATCCCGGTGTCGGCGGCCAGATCTATCGCGGCATCACGACCACGCCGGTCGTGAACCGCGCGATCCTGGGCGACGACTATTGGGCCGGCGCGGCGCTGGCGGCAGAGGCGAAGGCGAGCGGCGCGGCGATCGTCAATGGCGCGACTGTCTGGACCCTCGATCCCAACCGAGTGGTCGGCGTGTCGATCGCAGGTCAGGCGCGCATGATCCAGGCCAAGCGGGTGATCGTCGCCACCGGGTCGATGGAGCGGCCGTTCCCGATCCCGGGCTGGACTTTGCCGGGCGTGATGACCGCCGGTGCGGCGCAGACCGCGCTCAAGGCGCAAGGGCTGGTGCCGACCGGCCGCACGATCATGGCGGGGTGCGGGCCGCTCCTCTGGCTGCTGGCGGCGCAGCTGCTGCGCGCCGGCGCGAAGATCGAGGCCATCCTCGACACCACGCCGCGCATCAACTGGCTGAAGGCGGCGAGGCATGTGCCGGACTTCCTGCTGTCGCCCTACCGGTCGAAGGGCTTGGCGCTGCTGCGCGAGGTGAAGGGCAGGGTTCCGGTGATTGCCGCCCACAGGGTCGAGGCTCACGGCAAGGACAAGCTCGCCGAGGTCGTGTTCGCGACCGGCGCCGGCGAGCGACGCATGAAGGCCGACCTGCTGCTGCTGCATCAGGGCGTCGTGCCCAACGTGAACCTCGCCATGGCGGCCGGCGTGGCGCACCGCTGGAATAGCCGGCAGCTCTGTTTCGAGCCGGTGGTGGATGCCGACTTCTCGACGTCGGTGCGCGGCATCGCCGTGGCGGGCGACGGCGCCGGCATCGCCGGCGGCACGGCGGCGGCCGAGCGCGGCCGCATCGCCGCGATTGCGGCAGTGGAGGTCCTGAAGCGCGGCGCCTCCGTCACGAATGTGCAGACCCTGCGCCAGTCGCTGGCGCGCGAGGGGATGGGCCGCGCCTTCCTCGATACGCTTTATCAGCCCGCGCCGTCCTTCCGCCGGCCCGTTGGCGACACTGTCGCCTGTCGCTGCGAGGAGGTGACCGCCCGGCAGGTGCGCGACACGGCGGATCTCGGCTGCGAAGGCCCGAACCAGATGAAGGCCTTCCTGCGCTGTGGCATGGGTCCCTGCCAGGGCCGGCTGTGCGGCCTCACCGTCACCGAGCTGATCGCCGAGCAGCGCCGTTCGACGCCCGAGGAAGTCGGCTACTACCGCCTGCGCCCGCCGGTGAAGCCGATCACGCTCGCCGAGCTCGCCTCGCTGCCCAAGACCGAGGCCGAGCGCAAGGCGGTGGAGCGGTAAATGGCGAGGACCGCCGATGTCGTGGTGATCGGCGGCGGCATCCATGGCTGCTCGACAGCGCTGCATCTCGCGTTGCGCGGGCTGAAGCCCGTCGTGATCGAGAAGGACTATGCTGGCCGCCATGCCTCGGGCGTCAACGCCGGCGGCGTGCGTCAGCTGGCGCGCGACCATGCCGAGATCCCGTTGTCGGTTTCGTCGATGGCGCTGTGGGAGCGGATCGAGGATCTGGTCGGCGACAATTGCGGCTTCGAAAGCCACGGCACGGTGCTGGTCGCCGAGAGCGAGGCGGAGCTGGCCGGCTTCCGTGCGCGCGTCGACGATCTCAGGCTGAAGGGCTTCACCCACGAGGAGCTGATCGACCAGGCCGAGCTGCGGCGCCTGGTGCCGGCAGTGTCGGAGCATTGCCCGGGTGGCGTGGTCTCGCGGCGCGACGGCGCGGCCGATCCGTTCCGCACCACTCAGGCCTTCCGCCGTCGCGCGATCGAGCGGGGCGCCGAGGTGATCGAGGGCGTCCGCGTCACCGGCCTTTCTCGTGTGGGCGACATCTGGCGGGTCGAGACCAGCGGCGGGCCGATCGAGGCGCCCAAGGTGGTGAACGCGGCCGGCGCCTGGGCCGACCGGATCGCGGCGATGCTGGGCGAGCCGGTGCCGCTCACCGTCATCGCGCCGATGCTGATGGTGACCAGCCGGCTGCCGGCGTTCATTCAGCCGGTGGTGATCCTGCGTGGCCGCAAGCTTTCCTTCAAACAGCTCGGAAACGGCACGGTGGTGATCGGCGGCGGCCACCTTGCCACGCCGTATCGCGACCGCAATCAGACGGTGCTCGACTGGGAGAAGCTTGCGATCAGCGCCGCCACGGTGTGGGAGCTGTTCCCGGTGATGCGCCAGGCGACCATCGTACGCGCCTGGGCCGGCATCGAAGCCTCGATGGCCGACGGCATCCCGGTGGTCGGCCCGAGCGCCACATCGGAGGGCGTGTTCCACCAGTTCGGCTTCTCGGCGCATGGCTTCCAGCTCGGACCAGGCACCGGCGCGGTCATGGCGGAGCTCGTGGCGACTGGCAAGACGAACGTGCCGATCGCGGACCTGGCGATTACACGCTTCGGTTCCACCAAACTGTCGTCCTGAGCGAAGCGAAGGACCTCGTCGCCGCGTGCAATCGGCATGAGATCCTCCGCTTCGCCAGGACGACAGAGCAACGCTATCGCTGCCTGCGCCAGTCGTAGCCCAGCCGTGGGAAGTGGACCGCGACCTCGCCGATCTCGGGATCGGTGCGCAGGAGGGCGATTTCGTCGGTATCGATGAACAGCACCTCGCCCTCGGTCCAGTCGCGCGCATTGTCGTTCGGCCGCACGCGTGCCCGCTCGCCGGGTTTGGGATCGCCGTCCTGGGGCTGCGAGCGGCGAGGCTTAGACGGCGAGGCGTGGCGCGCGATGGCGAGTGCTTCGTCCGCATCCATCTCGGAGCGTTGGCCGTGACCGATTGCGGCCATGCGGTCGCGCCAGGCGAGCAGCTTCGGATACGGCGCCAGCTCGGCGCGGCAATCGACGTGGCGGCCGCGGTAGAACCAGATAACGTGGTAGGCCGCGAAGTCGGCGATGCAAGGCTGGTTGCCCAGAAGATAGGGGCGGCCGTCCTCGAGCATCTCGGCCAGCCACCTGATCTGCGGCCGCACCAGATGGCGGTTGCGCTCGGCTGCCGCACGCACGGCCTCGATCGACGGCTCCGGCAAGCCATGGAGCCGCGCGCGATCCGCATGCAGGCCTTCCGGCATGTGGTCCGCGTTGATGCCCGACACGAACAGCGCCGTCGGCCGCATGAACTGATGCTCGGCCCACCAGGCGATCGCCTCGCCATGGCCATGCGTGCCCTTGGGAAAGAGCGTGGGCGAGGGGACGCGCCGCTCGAGCTCCTGTGCGATCAGCCGCGTGTCGCACCACAGGTCGGCGCCGTCCTGCAGGATCGGAATGCGGCGATACCCCCCGGTCAACGGCAGCAGCTTGGGCTTGGGCAGGATCGGCGGCTGCTCGACGCTGCGCCAGGCCAGGCTCTTGAAGCCCAGCATCAGCCGCGCCTTCTCGGCGAAGTTCGAGAAGTCGTAGTGGTGGAGGATGAGGCCGGTCACGCTCTGCCAGTCACGCGCTGATGATCAAGCCGCCTTCAGCACGCCCTCGTCGTCCTCGATCGGCAGCGGAGTCCAGTTCCGCGACACCACCCAGTCGGGTCGCGGGCTTGGGCCGAGCTGCGGTTTGTTGGCGACCGTGTTGCAGGACACGTATATGTGCCAGCGGTCGTCGGCCGACAGGTTGTGGCCGGACGCGTGCAGCAGGTTGCAATGGAACAGCACGCAGGTCCCGGCGCGGCCGGTCACGGCGACCGGCCCGGGCGAAGTCTTGAGGATCTCGATCATGCGGTGCTTCGGCATCGCCCAGAACTTGTAGGACGTCGACTCGTCCCACACCGGCTCGATGCGGCCGAGCTTGTGGCTGCCGGGGATGAGATAGAGTGCGCCGCCCATCTCCGTCGTGTCGGTCATCATGACGTTGAAGGTCGCCATGTCGGGTCGCGGGCAGCCGTCGCGCATCCACGAGCCGTAGTCCTGGTGCCACTGCCACACCGTCCCCTCGATCGCAGGCTTGGTGTTGATCTTGGTGTGATAGACGTAGACCGCGTCGTCCTTCAGCACCTGCTGCACCGGCCGCAGCAGGCGCGGCGTGCGGACCAGCGCACGGAACGGTTGGGAGCGCGTCGCGCCGTCATTTTCGTGCACGCGGAAGATGGTGCGCACGCCGCCAGTGTGCTCGCGCACCACTTCGTCGGCCTGCACCTGGGAGAGCCGCGCCACCTCGCGCCGCAATACCGCGACCTCGTTGCGCTCGAACAGGTTGGGGAAGATCAGGAATCCGTCGCGATCGAATTGCTCGAGCTGGTCCGCCGTCAGCTCCATGGCGCATCCTCCTTCGGTCTTGGTTGCGCCAACGCTAGCCCGGTCCTCCAACCGTGTCATCATGAGCGCAGCGAACGGATCCATGTTGTGGCCGCATGGTTCTCTCGCTTCGCTGGGCACGACACGGAGGGTGACCTCAGGGGTCCATCACGAAGTAGACCTTTTTCTCCCGTCGCATGCCGAGACGGTCATAGAAGCGCTGAGACCCTGCATTCTGCTCTCCGGTGGTCCAGATGACCCGCGTGTCGCCGCGCTCCTTGGCCAGCGTCCGGATGCCCTCGATCAGCTTTTCGCCCACGCCCTTGGAGCGGGCGGAGGCGGTGACGTAGAGCTCCTTCAGGAAGAGCCCGTGCGTCAGCCGCGGGCCCGGGAAGTAGGGGTTCAGGATCGCGAAGCCGACCAGCTTGCCGCCATCGTCCGCCACCAGGCAGAGCGTGCCGCCCCGGGTCAGGAAAGCCGCGCCGTCGTTACCCGAACCCGACGGCGCTGCGTGGCCGTAGTGGCGTTCGTGGTCTTCCAGCAGGAAGGCGAGGTCGGCTTCGTCGCCGGGCCGGGCGTGTCTGATGTCCATGGCGATGCGGACACTGAAGCGCAGGCATGATCGTGTCCAGCGGTGGAACCGCCGGTCGCGGCGCCTCATTATTGATCAGGGAAGGTTCCGCTGCTCGCATGGAGATGCGCGTGGCTCCTCGTCTGTCGGCCCGCCCGCTCCTTCTCGCCGTCGCAGCAAATGCTTTGCTCTATCTGCTCTGGTCGGTAGCGGATGGCCTTCTCCTGATGTTTTCCGGACGGCTCCTGGCGGCTGCTGTCCGGTCTCACCCTGGCCAGCCTGGTGTTGTTCGGAATGCTCTTCGGGCCGGTGGGGCTGGTGCTGGCGACGCCTCTTGCCGTTGTCATCCGTCAGGTCGCGACAGGTCTGCACCTCGATATGACGGCCTTTGGCGCCCAGCCGCCGCCCCGGGGCGAACATTGCTGGCAAGGCGGAGAAAAGGGCGGCAAACTCCCCATAACGGGAGTGAAAGACATGAAGGGCGTCGTCAATATCGAGGATCTGCGCAAGCTTGCGAAGAAGCGGTTGCCCAAGATCGCCTATGACTTCATCGAAGGCGGCACCGACGACGAGGTCGGCTTGGTCACCAACGAGCAGGCCTTCCGCCAGGCGCGGATCGTGCCGCGCTACCTGGTCGACGTCTCGGTGCGAGACCAGTCGACGACGCTGTTCGGCCGCACCTATTCGAGCCCGATCGGCATCGCGCCGACCGGCCTCGCCGGGCTGTTCCGGCGCGGCGCCGATCTGATGCTGGCCGAGGCCGCGCGTGATGCCAACGTGCCGTTCATCATGTCGGGCTCGGCCACCGGCTCGATCGAGGATCTCGCCAAGCTCGCGCCCGACCATGGCTGGTACCAGCTCTATTCCTCCAAGGACGAGGCGATCTCCGAGGACCTGATCAAGCGCACCGCCGATGCCGGCCTCAAGACACTGGTCTTCACGGTCGACGTGCCCGAGGGCTCCAACCGCGAGCGCAACATCAGGAACGGTTGGGGGCGGCCGCTCAAGCTCTCGTGGGCGACCAAGCTCGAGGCGCTCGAGCATCCGGCCTGGATGCTGGAATGGATGCGCCACGGCACACCCTACTTCAGCAACTGGGCGAAGTATGCCGGCCCGAATGCGTCGGCCGACAAGGTGGCCGACCTCGTCGCGTACCAGAACCGCGCACCGATGACCTGGAAGCACGTGGAGCGCTTCCGCCAGATCTTCCTGGGCAACTTTGTGCTCAAGGGCATCATGCATCCCGACGATGCGATTCGCGCCCATTCGCTCGGGGTCGACGGCATCATGGTCTCAAATCACGGGGCACGGCAGCTCGACAACGCGCCGTCGCCATTGCACGTCCTGCCGGCGATCCGCGACGCGGTCGGCGACAAGATGACAGTGATGCTCGACGGCGGCATCCGTCGCGGCCTGGACGCCATCATCGCGCTCTGCATGGGCGCCAAATTCGTCTTCCAGGGCCGGCCGACGCTCTACGGCGTGACGGCGGGCGGCGTGCAGGGCGCGAAGGCCGCGCTCGGCATCTTCCGGCGCGAGATCGACATCAGCATGGCGCAGATAGGGGCCACGAAGATCTCCGATCTCGGCCCGCATTATCTGATGTGGAAGGACGAAGAGGACCTGCGCCGGAACCGGCGTTGACGGTTGTCGACTTCTACCTCGGCCTTGGCAGCCGCTACTCCTATCTGGCGGCCAGCCAGGTCGATCGTCTCGAGGCGCAGTACGGCTGCCGCTTCACCTGGAAGCCGATCGCCAGCGGCAAGCTGATCGACCGGCGCGGCGACAATCCGTTTCGACACGAGAATGGCGTGGGTCAGTACGACCGTGCCTACCGCGAGTACGACGCCCAGGCATGGGCCGCGTGCTATGGCATCCCGTTCCGCGAACCTGCGCAATTCGCGGTCGAGGCCGATGTGCCGGCGCTGGCCTGCCTGGCGGCCGAGCGGCAAGGCGCATTGGTTCCGTGCTGCCGGGCGCTGTTCGCCATGATCTTCGCCGAAGGCAGGGCGATCGATGCAGCGGCCATCGATATGCTGCCGGCGCGCCTCGGGCTCGATGCGGTAGCGTTCCGGCGTGACCTCGGCTTGCGCGAGACACGGGCGCGGCATGAGGCGCTGATCGACGAGGCCGAACGCCGCGGCGCGTTCGGGGTGCCGACCTTCTTTCTCGACGGCCGGATGTTCTGGGGCAACGACCGCTTGGCTTTGCTCGAAGCGGCCCTGCGCGGCGTCGCCCTGCCACGCTGGCGCTGAAATTCCGCGCTACGGCGCGTACGTGCGGATGCTAGCCTTGCGGCCATGGCCAGAAAACCATCCTCCTCCGCACCGGCGTCGCCCGAGCAGATCGTGAAGGAAGAGCAGGCGCGGCTCGACCTCAGCCGCACCATGAGCTACGGCGACTACCTGCAGCTCGATGCATTGCTCGGCGCGCAGAAGCCGCTTTCGCCCGCACACGACGAGATGCTGTTCATCATCCAGCACCAGACCAGCGAGCTCTGGATGAAGCTGATGCTGCACGAGCTCACGGCCGCCAAGCGCCGCATCGCCGCCGACCAGCTCAACAGCGCCTTCAAGATGCTGGCGCGTGTGTCGCGCATCTTCGAGCAGCTGGTCCATGCCTGGGACGTGCTGTCGACCATGACGCCGCCGGAATACACCGCGATCCGGCCGCATCTCGGCGCATCGAGCGGCTTCCAGAGCTATCAGTATCGCTGCATCGAGTATTCGCTGGGCAACAAGAACCCGGCAATGCTGAGGCCGCACGAGCATCGGCCCGACCTGCTGGCGCAGGTCCGCGCCGCGTTCGAGGCGCCGTCGCTGTATGATGAGGCGCTGCGCCTGCTGGCGCGTCGCGGCTTGCCGGTGCCGGCGAGCCACGTCGAGCGCGACTGGAGCCAGCCCTACGAGGAGAGCGATGCGGTCGAGCAAGCGTGGCTCGTGGTCTATCGCCAGCCCGAGGCGCATTGGGATCTCTACCAGCTCGGTGAGGAGCTGATGGACCTCGAGGACGCCTTTCGCGTCTGGCGCTTCCGTCATGCCACCACGGTGGAGCGCCTGATCGGCCTGAAGCGCGGCACGGGCGGGACCGGCGGTGTGCAATACCTGCGCAAGATGCTCGACGTGGTGCTGTTCCCCGAACTGTGGCGGCTGCGGACGGACCTCTAGCCATGGAGCTCGACTGGCGATCCCTGTCCGACGTTGAACGCGAGCGCGAATATTCGCCGAGCTCATGCATCGGCGGCGACTACAGGCCGTATCTACGCGCCTATGCCGAACGCAGCGAGGCGGCGCGCCGGGCGCACCGGCCACAAACGTTGCGTTACGGGCCGGGTGAGCGGCAGACGATCGACCTGTTCCTGCCGGCGAATGTCACGCGACCAACCGTGCTGGTCTTCTTCCATGGCGGCTACTGGCAGGAGCTGTCGAAGCAGGAGTCGGCCTTCTCGGCCCCACAGTGCCTGGCGCGCGGCATCGCCTACGCCGCCGTCGACTACACGCTGGCACCCAAGGCCACGCTGTCGGCGATCGTCGACGAGTGCCGTTCCGCCGTTGCGCGTCTCACGGATATCGGGCCGCTTGTCGTCGCTGGGAGCTCGGCAGGCGCGCATCTGGCGGCGATGGTGGCCGGCGAACAGCTGAAAGGCGCAGTGCTGGTATCCGGCATCTACGAGCTCGAGCCGCTGATCGGCACCGCGATCAATGCGGCCCTCGGCCTCGACGCCGCCGAGGCCCGGCGCAACAGCCCCCTGCACCGGCCGCTCGCGGGATTCCCGCAGAGCCTGGTCTGCTGGGGCGACAACGAGACCGATCAGTTCAAGCGGCAGAGCTTGGTCTTTTCCAAGGCGCTGTGTGCGGCCGGAGCGAAGTGTTCGGTGTTCGAATGCCCCGATCGGAACCACTTCGACGTCATCCTGGACCTCGCCGACGCTCGCACGGAACTGGGGCGGCGGACGCTCGACCTGCTACAGTAGCGCTCGAAACGAAGAAGCGCCCAAGGCGCCCGAAGGTGTACGACGACGGGAGGAGAGTTCGTGGCAACCGCAACACTGGCGCCGCACCGCAATCGCTGGATGCGCATCCTGGGCGTCGCCTTCGTCATGTACGTGCTGTCGTTCATCGACCGCACCAACATCGCGATGGCGATTCCGGCCATGCGCAGCGAGCTCGGCCTCGGCGCTCAAGCGATCGGCTTCGCCACCAGCATGTTCTTCTGGGGCTACATCATCCTGCAGATTCCGGCCGGTCGCATCGCCTCGGTGTGGAGCGCCAAATGGGTGATCCTGATCCTGATGCTGTTCTGGAGCGTGGTGTCGTTCTCGACCGCCTTCGTGCGGACCGAGAACGAGCTGATCGCCAATCGCTTCGTCCTCGGCCTGTTCGAGGGCGGCGTGCTGACCTGCACGATCGTCCTGATTCGCAAGTGGTTCACGCGCGGCGAGCGGGCGCGCGCCAATACCCTGTTCCTGATCAGCATCCCGCTGGCCGGCGTGATCGCCAATCCGATCTCCGGCATCGTGCTGGCGCACTTCGACTGGCAAACGATGTTCCTCGTCGAGGCCGCGCCGGGCCTGGTCTGGGCGCTGGTCTGGATCTGGGCCATCACCGAGCGGCCGCAGGACGCGGCGTGGCTCGATCCCGCCGAGAAGGCGCGGCTGACGGCGGCGCTCGCAGAGGAGGAGAAGCAGGTCGCTCCGGTGCAGGGCCACTGGCTCGCAACCCTGTGGCATCCCGCGGTGCTGCTGCTCGCGCTCTACAACTTCGCGGCCCTGATGGCCGAATGGGGCGTGACCTTCTGGCTGCCGACCGTGCTCAAGGAGACCGGTCTGCCGATCACCACCGTCGGCTGGCTGGCGGCGATTCCGCCGGCTGCCGGCGCGCTGATGATGCTCGTGGTGGCGGCAAGTTCCGACCGCCGCCAGGAGCGCAAGTGGCACATGATCGCCGCGACGGCGATGTCGGGCGTGTTCCTGCTGCTGGCGCAGTTCGTCGGCCAGCACAACACGGTCGGCATCCTGGTCTGCCTGACGCTCGCGGTGGCGAGCTTCTTCGGCCGCTTCGGCCCGTTCTGGTCGTTGCCGACCGAGGTGCTGCCGCCGTCGGTCGCCGGCGTCGGCATCGGCCTGATCAACGGCGCCGGCAATCTCGGCGGCACCGTCGGTCCGGTATTCTTCGGCGCGGTGCGCGACTGGACCGGCAGCTTCACCCTGGCCCTCAGCGTCGGCGGCATCTCGCTGATCGTCGGCAGCCTGCTCGCCGTGCCGATCCGCCAGCGGCGCTGACGTCAGGCCGCCTGCATCTCGCGCAGGAACCGCTTCCAGGTCTGTGGCGTCACCCGCTCGCGATAGACCGCAGTCTGTGCAGGATCGAGAACCTCGACCATGAAGGCGCCCTCGATCCACACCTCGGTCAGCGAGAAGATGCCGCCGCCCCGCTCGCAGTGGCGAGCGGGCCACCCCGCCTTGCGCGCGATCTCCATCACTTCGGCGGCCGGCCGGCCGACGCAGAGCGCAATGTGGGTCTCCGACAGCCGCCGCGAGACGCCGTCGTCCCGCCATTCGGCCTGATCCTTGCCGTAGGTCATCGCCAGGCCCCGGCGGGAGATTTCGAGCTCGACCGCGCCGTCGCCCGACCATGCCATCCAGGAATCCTTGCCGCCGGGCGGGAAGGGCATCGCCTCGCCGCTCATGATCTCGGCGAGGACTTCGGCGGCGCGCTTGGGATCGTCTGCTGGAATCGAGGCGTGAGCGATGGCGGTCATTTGCGCTTCTCCTGTTTGCGGTGGACTTTCTTTTGAGGCCCGGCGGGTCGGCGGCCGAGCAGCACGGCGAGGGCCTGGGATGCTGCGCGGCCGGCCTCGGCGCCGTCGAGTTCCCAATGCTCCTTCATCACCGCCCAGCCATAGGCGCTGTCGATGAGCTGGCAGACCGCCGCAAGCCTCGTCAACTCGGGTTCGCGGATGTCGGGGTAGGCGTCGCGCACCGCGGCGCGAAGCGCGGCCTGGCGCTGCGGGTTGGAGGCGCGCCGCACCTCGCGTCCGGCCGCGGAGAAGGCCGATGCGCGCATCAGCCGCTCCTCCTTGTCGAATTCGGGGAACAGCAGGTTGGGCGTCTCGATCAGCGCATCCGCCGTCGCCGGGAATCCCGGCGAGTGGACCCGCGCCTGCATCTGCGGCCACACCGCCCGGATCAGCGCATCGCGGGTCGCGAAGTGGCGGAACACCGTGCGCTCGGTGACGCCGGCACGGGCCGCGACTCCGGCCATGGTGAGCTCTTCCAGCTCGGTTTCCGCCAGTTCGGCCATGGCGGCATCGAGAATCCGCGTCCGCGTCTGCTCGCGGTAGAGATCGCGCAGTGGTGTCTGTACGGCCGTCATGACGTCAGTAAGACTGACATCATGACGGCCGGACTGTCAACTCGCCGAAAGCGCGGCCGGCATTGCCTGGCGGCTACGGCGAGTGCCTGCCTAGGCGTCGAGGATCGGCGTGAAGCCGCCGTAGACCATGCGCTGGCCGTCGAACAGCGATGGCTTGCTCTTGTCGGGCTGCATGCGCGGGTCGGCCATCAGCTTGCCCCACGCCGCGTCGCGCACGCCCTTCGCCGGCCATTCGATCCAGCCATAGACCACCGTCTCGCCGTCCCTGGCCTTCACGGCGCGCCTGAAGTCGGTGACCTTCCCGTCGGGAACGTCGTCGCCCCAGCCATCGAGCACCCGGGTGGCGCCGTGCTCGCGGAACAGTTCGCCCATCCGCGCCGCCCAGTCGCGGAACGCCGCCTTGTTGGCGACCGGCACCGGCAGCAGCGTGGCGTCGACATAGCCCGGCTTGCTCTTGCCTGCGCTCTGGCCGAGGTCGAGCAGCGTCTCGAAGCCGGCGAAGATCACGCGCTGGCCGTCGAACGGCAAGTTCTGGGCGATGGCCTTGGCGGCCGAGTCGTTCATCATCTTCTGGTTCGCCGCATCGCGCACCGCCTTCGACGGGTATTCGAGCCAGGTGAAGACCACGACCTCGTCCGATTTTGCCTGCACGGCACGCTTGAAGTCGGTGACCTTGCCGTCCGGCACCTCATCGCCCCAGGTCTGGACCATGCGCGTCACCCCGAGCTCCTTGAAGAGGGGCAGGACGGTCTCCGTGTGGCGGCGATAGGCCGCCTCGTTGGCGGCCGGGACCGCGACGACGAAGCCTTCGATGTAACCCATGAACCACTCCGGTCTTGACGCCAACCTCAAGCCGCTGGAGCGGGAAGGGCTGGTCGAGAGTGCCGTCGATCCGGCCGACCGGCTGCTCGCGCTGACGGCGAAGGGCGGGAGCAGACTGAAAGCCGCCTTGCCGATCTGGACGCGCACCCACGCGGAGATCGACGAGCGGCTCGCGGCAGCCGATGCGCCGGGGCTGCGCGCCGGCCTCCGGGCGCTGTCCTAGTCGTCGATGTCGGGATACTGCTCGGGCGCGTCACCGGACGACACGAGCAGTCGGGGATAGCGCCGTCCCGGCGTCTTGCTGCCGAGCTTGACCAGCTCGACCTGGAAGAGCCACTCGTCGCCGTAGTCGAACACGAACAACATCTTCTTGCCGGGCTTCGCGAATGCCTTCGACACTGGCGTCTGGGCCACGCTGCCGGCATCGCTGTCGGTGTCCTCCATGTCCGCGAACAGCTCGTACTTCTCCGGCGACGACTGATAGTGGCCGTCGAGCTTGCTGTAGAAGCCGAACGCATGGTCGAATTCGAACTCGAAAGCGGCAACGATCGCCTCGGCCAGGGCCGACAGCGAGGCTGCGCTGTCGATCTCGACATCGCGATAGAGCTTGGGCTTCAGCGAAGCTCGCAGGATGTGCGTGGTGCCGTCCGCCGGCGCGTGCCCGGGAGGTGCGCCGGCGGTCGAGGTGCTGCGCCGCACCATCCTACTGCACGACCTCGAACAGGCCGGCCGCGCCCATGCCGCCGCCGATGCACATGGTCACGACGACGTTCTTGGCCCTGCGGCGCCGGCCCTCGATCAGGGCGTGGCCGGTGCAGCGCGCGCCGGTCATGCCGAACGGGTGGCCGATCGAGATCGAGCCGCCGTTGACGTTGAGCTTGTCGTTGGGGATGCCGAGCTTGTCGCGGCAGTACAGCACCTGCACGGCGAAGGCCTCGTTCAGCTCCCACAGGTCGATGTCGTCCATCTTCAGCCCGAAGCGCTTCAGGAGCTTCGGCACGGCATAGACCGGGCCGATGCCCATCTCGTCGGGCTCGCAGCCGGCGACGACCAGGCCCTTGTAGATGCCGAGCGGCTTGAGGCCGCGCTTGGCGGCTTCGGCATCGCTCATGACAACCGCGGCCGAGGCCCCGTCCGAGAGCTGGCTGGCGTTGCCCGCGGTGATCCACTTGTCCGGCCCGCGCACCGGCTCGAGCTTGCTGAGGCCGGCCAGGTTCGTATCGGGCCGGTTGCCCTCGTCCTTGGCGAGCTTGACCTTCTTCCTGGAAGTCTCGCCGGTCGCCTTGTCGGTGACGATCATCTCCGATTCCATCGGCACGATCTCGTCGTCGAACTTGCCGGCCTGCTGGCCCGCGGCGGTGCGCAGCTGGCTCTGCAGCGAATACTCGTCCTGGTACTCGCGGCTGATCTTGTAGCGCTCGGCCACCGTGTCCGCGGTCTGGATCATGCTGTGGTAGATGCCGGGCACGTGCTCCTGCACCCACGGATTGACCAGCCGGTGCTTGTTGCCGCCCGGCGGCTGCTGGATCAGCGAGACCGATTCGAGGCCGCCGGCCAGCATCACCGGCACCTTGTCGACCAGCACGCGCTGGGCGGCCATGGCGATGGTCTGCAGGCCCGACGAGCAGAAGCGGTTCACCGTCACGCCCGACACCGAGACCGGCGCGCCGGCGCGCATCGCCGCCACGCGGGCAACGTTGGAGCCCTGCGTGCCTTCCGGCGCGGCGCAGCCCAGGATCACGTCCTCGATCTCGCCCAGCTCGACCTTGGCGCGCTCGGCCGCGTGCTTGATGACATGTGCGCCCATATCGGCGGCGTGCGTGTCGTTGAAGGCGCCGCGGAATGCCTTGCCGATCGGCGTGCGGGCGGTCGAGACGATGACGGCGTCAGCCATGAGAATTCCCTCCTGATGGAAACGGGTTCGGTGTCATCCCGAGCGAAGCGAGGGATCCATGCTCATGGCCTTCAAGATCCCTCGCTGCGCTCGGGATGACACGCTTGTTGATGTCACACGCTAGAGAACTTCTTGCCGTCCTGCACCAGCTTCTTGAGCAGCGGCGCCGGTTCCCAGAACGGGTCGCCGGAGGCGTCGCGGTACTTCAGCAGCGCGTCGTGGATGGTCTTCAGGCCCACCACGTTGTCGGCCCACCACATCGGGCCGCCGCGATAGACCGGCCAGCCGTAGCCGTTGATCCAGATCACGTCGATGTCGAGCGAGCGCTGCGCCATGCCCTCTTCCAGGATCTTGGCGCCCTCGTTGACCATCGGATAGAGGCAGCGTTCGAGGATCTCCTGATCGGAGATGGCGCGTCGGGTGATGCCGAGCTTCTTCGAGGTCTCCTCGATGATCTTCTCGACCTCGGGATCGGGGATCGGCGTGCGGTCGGGCAGATTGTACTTGTAGTAACCGGCGCCGGTCTTCTGCCCGAACCGGCCGAGCTCGCAGATCGCGTCGGCGACGTAGCCGGTGTAGCGCACGTTGCGCTTTTCCTTCTCCTTCTTGCCCTGGCGGATGCGCCAGCCCACGTCGTTGCCGGCAAGGTCGCTCATCGCGAACGGGCCCATCGGGAAGCCGAAGTCGTAGATCACCTTATCGATCTGCTGCGGCAGGGCCCCTTCCTCGATCATGTAGGCCGACTGCACGCCGCGCTGGCGCAGCATGCGGTTGCCGACGAAGCCTTCGCAGACGCCGACCAACACCGGGATCTTGCCGATCTTCTTGCTGAGCGACATGACGGTGGCGATCACGTCCTTCTCGGTCGCCTTGCCGCGCACGTTCTCCAGGAGCTTCATGACGTTGGCCGGCGAGAAGAAGTGCATCCCGATCACGTCGCCCGGCCGTTGCGTGTACTGGGCGATCTGGTTGACGTCGAGGCCGGAGGTGTTGGTCGCGAGGATCGCGCCGGGCTTGGCGACGGCATCGAGCTGCTTGAAGACGCCTTCCTTGACTTCCATCGTCTCGAACACCGCCTCGATGATGACGTCGGCGTCCTTGAGGTCGTCGTAGCTGAGGGTCGGCTTGATCAGCGCCATGCGCTTGTCGACGTCCTCGGCCTTCATGCCGCCCCGCTTGGCCGTGTTCTCGTAGTTTGTGCGGATGGTCTTGAGGCCGCGATCGAGCGCCTCCTGCTTCACCTCGAGCAACGTCACCGGGATGCCGGCATTGGCGAAGTTCATCGCGATGCCACCGCCCATCGTGCCGGCGCCGACGATGCCGGCCGTCTTGATCGGGCGCTGCGGCGTGTCGGCCGGCACGTCGAGCACCTTGGCCGCCTCGCGCTCGGCGAAGAAATAGTAGCGCTGCGCCGCCGACTCCTGCGAGGTGACCAGCTCGACGAACAGCTCGCGCTCGCGCTTCATGCCTTCGTCGAACGGCAATTCGACGGCGGCCTGCACGCACTTGATGATGTTCCACGGTGCCTTGAACCCGCGGGCCCGGCGGGCGATCGCCTTCTCGGTCTCCTTGAACAGGTCGGGCGATTCCAGCGTCACGCTGAGATCGCGCACGCGGCGGCGCGGCGCATTCTGCGCCACCAGCATCTGCGCATGCGCCACGGCGCCGGCCAGCAGGTCGTCGCCCTCGACCAGCGCGTCGATGATGCCCTTGCTCTTGGCTTCGGGGGCGGGGATGTGGCGGCCGGAGAGAATGGCATCGAGGGCGTACTTGGCCCCGGTGAGGCGCGGCAGGCGTTGCGTGCCGCCGGCGCCCGGCAGCAGGCCGAGATGCACCTCCGGCAGGCCGACGCGCGTGGAGGGCAGGGCGACACGATAGTGAGCGCCGAGGGCCGTCTCGAGGCCGCCGCCGAGGGGCGTGCCGTGCAGCGCTGCGACGACGATCTTCGGGCAGTTCTCCATCGTCGCGATGACGTCGTTCAGGTTGGCGCCTGCGGGCGGCTTGCCGAACTCGCGGATGTCGGCGCCGGCGATGAAGGTGCGGCCGCCGCCGATCAGCACGATCGCATCGATGTTGGGATCGGCCCCGAACGCCTCGACACCGGCCTTGATGCCGTCGCGCACCGCGGCAGCGAGCGCATTCACCGGCGGATTGCTGACGGTGAGGATGCCGATCCGCCCCTGCGTGGAGCGAAGCACTGCGTCGGTATTGGCCATGGGCATTCTTCCCTTCGATGATGAGGAACCGGTCTTAGCAATCCCGGGCGCTCCCGCCCAGCGGCCGATGGTTCCGCTTTGCGAAGAGCCGTATCAGTGCCGGAAGTGGTGATGATGGATCACCACCGGCCGGCGGACCGGTAGGGCGTAATAGTAGACCGGCTGCGGATAGTAGACCGGCACCTCGACCACCTGCGGCACCGGCACTTCGACGACGGCCGGCGGCGGCGGTGCTGGCGTGCCGCGCAGGATCGTCGGCGTCTCGTCATTGGCGGCGAGGGCCGGGGCGGCGGCCACGATCAGGAGCGCCGCGAGCCGTTTCATGACGATACCCGCTTGATCGTCTCGGTCATCCAGCGGGCGATGCCGGTCATGCGTGCGTCCTCGTGCTGCTGGCCCATCACCTGCACGCCAACCGGCAGGCCGCCGACGCTCATCAGCGGCACCGTGACGACCGGCGCGAACAGCATCGACGACGGCGCGTTGAACACGAAGTCGCCGGTCGGCCGCGCCGCCAGCGGCTGGCCCGGCTTGTCGCCTTCCCAGATCGGCGCGGGGCCGGGGCAGGACAGCGTGATCGCTGCATCGGCGAGCGCGGCGACGGCGGCGTGAGTGGCCTGCGCTGCCTGACGGGCGAGCAGGTTTGTGCGGTACTGGTCGGGCGTCATCGCTTCGGCCCGGAACAGCGCCTGCTTGGCGCGCTCGCTGAGGCCGTTGGGTGCGGCATCGAGCATGCCGCGCTGGTACCAGCGGTTCTCCCAGCTCGTGATGCCATTGCAGATCGCGCGGCCGGTGGCGATGGCCTTCTCCAAGGCCTCGACGAACGGATGGTCGCCGCGATGGATCAGCGTGACGCCGGCTGCCTTGAGCCGGCCCAGCAGCTCGGCGAACGCGGCCTTCGTCGCCGCATCGACGTCCGGCCAGCCCTCGGTCTCCAGCACGATCAACCGGTTGGGCCGGATCGCGGCCGGCAGCGTGTCCGGCCCCATCAGGCCCAGCGCGCCGCGGTCGCCGCCGCAGCGCTTGGCGATCTCGATCGCCACCTGCCACATGTCCTCCAGGCAATTGGCGTGCGGGCCGTGCGTGCTCTGGCTGGTCGCCAGCCGCTCCCCGCGATTGATGCCGCCCTGCGTCGGCTTGAGCGCGAAGTTGCCGCAGTAGGCCGCGGGCCGAATGATCGAGCCGCCGACCTGCGTGCCGATCGCCGCCGGCACCATGTTGGCGCCGACTGCCGCTGCCGAGCCCGACGACGAGCCGCCGGGCGTGCGCCTGGGATCGAACGGATTGGTGGTGGCGCCCGGTTGCGAGCCGCCCAATTCGGCCGTCACCGTCTTGGCGAGGATCACGGCGCCGGCCTGGCGCAGCGCCCAGACGGCGGCATTGTCGCGCTTGGGGAAGTTCCCCTTCATCGCCTCGCAGCCCATCTCGGTGGGCATGTCCTTGGTCTCGAGCAGGTCCTTGATGGCGATCGGCATGCCGTCGATCGGCGACAGCGGCTTGCCGGCCTTCCAGCGCTCGGCGCTGGCGTCGGCCGCGGCGCGAGCGCCGGACTCGTTCATCGCGGTGAAGGCCTTCACCACCGGCTCGCGCGCCGCGATCGTCTCGAGGCAGCGCTCGAGATAGGCGCGCGGGCTGTCGTTGCCGGCGGTGAAGCGGCGGGCGGCGTCGTGGAAAGTGAGCGGCTGGTAGTCGGCGTATGCGGTCATGTCTGGTAGCCTATCTTTCTTTCCTCCCCCGTCATACGGGGGAGGATGGCGCGGTATTCCGCGACGGAGGGGAGGACCATGACATTCGCCGGCCTGAACTACCTTGCGATACTGCTTGCCGCCGTTGCGGCCTTCGCCTGGGGTGCAGCTTACTACACGACGATGTCGAACGCCTGGCTGGCCGCCGTCGGCATGACCAAGGAGCAGCTTGGGCAGAAGCGGTCTCCGATGCCGTTCGTCATCTCCTTCGTGGCGCTGATCGTCATGTCGTGGGTGCTGGCCGGCACGGTGGGGCATCTCGGGCCGGGGCAGGTGACCGTGAAGAACGGCATCATTTCCGGCCTGTTCCTGTGGGCGGGCTTCATCGCCACCACGGTGTTCGTCAACAACGCCTATCCCGGCCGCAAGTACAGCCTCTCGGTGATCGACAGCATCCATTGGTTGGGTGTCGTCGTTATCGAGGGTGCCGTGATCGGTGCCCTTGGTGTCTGAGAGGGTGTCTGACGCATGAAGCGACCGCGCATCGAGGGCTACGCCGTCATTTCGAAGGAGGGGATGATCGCCACGTCGGACGGTCATTTCCCCGAGGCGATCAAGATCCCGGCCGACCACAAGTTCTACCAGGACTCGGTCGACCGCGCGTCGGCGGTGGTGAATGGGCGGCATTCGGCCGAGGGCGGGCCCAAGGAGCGCGAGCGCCGCCGCATCATCCTGACGCGCCGCGTCGACGTCCTGACGCCCGATCCGGGCAATCCCAACGCCATCCTGTGGAACCCCGCGACTGCGCCGTTCGACGAGGCGTGGGCGAAGCTCGGCCTCGACGGCGGGGTCGCCGCGGTGGTGGGCGGCACCGACACGTTCGGCCTGTTCCTGACGATCGGCTACGACGTCTTCTATCTCACCAGGACCGAGGCCAGCGTGCCGCGCGGCCGACCCGTCTTCCCCGGAGTCGGCACCACGACGACGGCCGAAGAGGTGATGCGCAAGGTCGGCCTGGTTCACAAGGGCACGCGCATGCTCGACGCCTCGGTCAACTGCCGCGTCGAGGAGTGGGTGAAGGCCTGAACGCGATTTGCGTTTTTGCCGATTGGTAAATCCTGGCGGCTGGAGGGGTGCGGAAACCGCGCTAACCGCCCAAACCCCTCCGCAACGAGGCGCGAAGGGGTACCGGAAATACCGGAAATACCGGAAATACCGGAAATACCGGAAATACCGCAAATCCTGCCGGGGCAAGGCGACAACTCGGCGGCCGTCTCGACGCGGGCGCTGCGCAGGATGGACATCATGCGCGACACACTGCACCGACTCGCGTCGATACACCTATTACGGGCATTGGCCTCGTATTTTCCGCAGGAGATTCAGGGGCGACGGTCGGTCCAATGCCCAAGCCGGGAGTCGGCGGGCGTGGTTATCCCCATCGCCCTGTGGATTCATTGCTAGAACTCGACGACCAGTCCGTCGTGTGCGGCTTCGAGAGCAATTTCTTTTTGGCGGCCCAGCAATTCGGCGCTCATATGGGTGACGATGGTGCGCTTGGGTGCGATCTCGCCGAGGTGCTTCGCGAGCGTCGTGTAGTCGATGTGGTACTTCATGACCTTGTCGAAGAAGTAGGCTTCGCAGATGAAGAGGTCGGCGTCGCGGCCGGCGGGGATCAGCTCATCGACCCATTCGGTGTCGCCGGAATAGGTCAGGATCTTGCCCTCGGTCTCGATGCGCAACGCATAGGATGGCGCGCCGCTGTAGTGCTTCATCAGGTAGGGCGTGACGTGGAGGTCGTCGACCGCGACGCGCTCGTGCAGCGCCAGCTCGCGGATGGCGAACGGGTACTTGCGCGCGATTGCCGTCGAGCCGGCAAACATCGCCTCCATCACCGTCATCAGCCGCGACTCGAAGCCTGGCGGGCCGGCGAGCGTGAGCGGCGTTGTGCGGCGGCTGATCAGCTGCGCATCGAGCAGGAAGAAGGGGATGCCGCCGAAATGATCGCCATGCAGGTGGCTCACCAGGATGGTCGAGATGCCGTTGGGATCGACGCCCCATTTGCGGATCGCCACCATCGACGAAGCGCCGCAATCGACCAGCACGTTGCCGCCCTCAGCGCGCGTGAGATGGAAGCAGGTGTTGAACCGCCCGCCGCTGCCGAAGGCGTCACCCGAGCCGAGGAACTGGAGGCGCATGCTGGCGCTACGAAACCTGTGTCATCCCGAGCGGAGCGAGGGATCTATGGAGCAACAGCATAGATCCCTCGCTCCGCTCGGGATGACACGGATGGAGACGGAACGACGGCGGGCGACGGACGGCTCAAGGCGCCTGCTCCAGGCTCGACACCTCGTTGGTGAGGGTCGTGCGGTGCAGGTCGCGGACCTTGGTGTGGTCGTAGCGGCGGGCACGGTGCATGGTGACGCGGTTGTCCCACATGACGATGTCGTGCGGCCGCCAGACATGGGCGTAGACGAACTGGCGCTGCGTCGCGTGCTCGGTGAGGTCGCGCAGGAAGGCGCGCGCCTCGGGCACCGGCCAGCCCTCGATCTCGCCGGCATGGCTCGAGAGGTAGAGCGACAGCCGGCCGCTGCGCGGATGGCGGCGGACCAGACGCTGCCGCACCGGCGCCCACTTCGCGCGCTCTTCGTCGGTGAAGTCGGTGAAACCGAGGATGCCGCGCGAGAAGATCTGGCTGTGGCGGCAGATCAGGTCCTGCACCTCGGCCTTGGTCTTGTCGTCGAGCGCGTCGTAGGCCGCGCGCATGTCGGCGAACTCGGTGTTGCCGTCCTTCTCGGGGATGATGCGCGCCGACAGGATCGAGTACTTGGCCGGCACGTCCTTGAACGAGCTGTCCGAGTGCCAGAGCTGGTTGCCCAGGCCGAACAGCCGGCGGCGGTCGTCGCGTGCCACGACCTTGTTGTCCTTGTCGACATTGGAGATGTCGTTGACGTCCATGCTGAGCCGGCGTTCCTCCGGCTTGGCGATGTCGCCGGTCGCCGTCTCGAGCGGTCCCAGTGCACGGCTGAAGGCGACCTGCTGCTCGTCGGAGAGGACCTGGTCGCGGAACACCAGCACGCCGAACTCGTCCATGCCGCGATGGATCGCCTCGGCCTCTGCGGGCGTCGGTACCTTGCGCCAGTCGACGCCGGACACTTCGGCGGCGAAGAAGGGGCGGTTGATCGGATCGATGGCCTTGATCTGCATGGCGCGATTTTAGCCCTCGGCGCCGTGCTTGGGGAGCGCCGACCATTCGCGGAACAGCCTTCCGCCCTGCTGGTCGAAACGCTCGCGCAGCACCTTGGAGGACTGGATGCGCTCGACCCGGAAGTTGCGGTAGTCCGCCCGCAACTCGCACCAGGCGCCGACCAGGGTCGCATCGACGTAGTAGGCCATCGCAATCGGCCAGATCACCCGGTTGGTTCGCCGGCCCCGGCTGTCGGCATAGCCGATGAACAGCTTGCGGCTGTCGCGAATGGCGGCGCGGATCTCGGCGAGGTCGGCGCCCTCGGCGTCGGCGGCCATGCCGGGCGAGACGTAGACATGCGCGTCCGAGATGTGCGGCCGCAGGCCCTCGGGCACCACCACGCTCACCTTGGCCAGAACCGAGTCGGCCGCCTGCTGTAGCGCCGGTCCTTCACCCGCTTCAGCATGCGCGCTCCGACCGCAATCGCCTCGACCTCGTCGATCGTGAACATCAGCGGCGGCAGGTCGAAGCCCTTGCGCAGCACGTAGCCCACCCCGGCCGCGCCCTCGATCGGCACGCGCCGCGCCTGCAGGGTGGCGATGTCGCGATAGACCGTGCGCGGGGTGACCTCGAGGTCCTCGGCCAGCGCCGCTGCGGTCATCGGCTTCCTGCTGCTGCGCAGGGCCTGGATGATGTCGAAAAGGCGGTCCGAACGGGGCATGTCACTGCTGACATAACGCTGTCAGCAGGGCTTTTCTACCTTGAGGGCGGACATTTTCCGGGAGCGCCCCATGACCATCGAGATTTCCAAGCCGACCGTTCCGGCCCTGACGAAGTTCGCCGAGCGCAACAACGTGCCGGCCTCGGCGGTCGTGCGCGCCGGCGATTGGGTCTTCGTCTCCGGCATGCCGCCGGTCAATCCGGAGACCGGCGGCTACGACATCCTGCCGATCGACCAGCAGGCCCGCCGGTCGCTCGACTATGTGAAGGCCTGCCTCGAGGCCGCAGGGTCGGGGCTCGACCGCGTGGTGAAGTGCACCGTCTACTGTTCGAACCCCAGCTACTTCGCGACCGTCAACGCGGTCTACGCGGAGTATTTCGGCGCCTACAAGCCCGCGCGGGTCTTCTTCTCGCCGGCCGGCTGGTTCGGGCCGTTCGACATCGAGTTCGACTGCATCGCGCTTGTCCGGTGAGGCACGGTGAAGTGATGAGCAAGGTCTGGCTCGGCACATGGCTGCTGGTCGCCTCCGCGACGGCTTATTCGACCGCCGGATTCTTCACCCGGCTGATCCCGGTCGACCCCTGGACGCTGCTGTTCTGGCGCGGCCTGTTCGGCGGCGCCTTTCTGGCGGTCGTGGTGACCTGGCAATTGCGCGGCAGGCTGTGGCGCTCGATTCGCGCCATGGGCTGGGAAGGTGCGGCCGTGATGATCTGCTCGGCGGTCGCGACGATCTGCTTCCTGAACGCCCTGCGGCTCACCGCGGTCGCCGACGTCATGGTGATCGATGCAGCGATCCCGTTCATCACGGCGGGGCTCGCCTGGCTGATCCTGCGCGAGCGGGAAAGCTGGTCCACGCTCGGGGCCACGGCTGCAGCCTTCGGCGGTATCACCATCATGGCCGCGCCGGCCGTGGCCGAGGGCCGCTTCCTGGGCGACCTGCTGGCTCTCTGCATGGCGACCCTGATGTCGCTGGTCATCGTGCTCATCCGGCGCAAGCGCGGCGTGAACATGGTGCCGGCGGTGTGCGGCTCGGCGCTGCTGTGTGCGCTGATCGTGTCGCCATTCCCCGCGCCGCTCGAAGTCTCCCTGCCTGAGGCCGGCCTGCTGGCGTTGTTCGGCGTCAGCCAGTTCGGCCTCGGCCTGCTGCTCCTCGGCCTCGGGACCCCGCTGGTGTCGGCGACTCGCGGCGCGCTGATCGGCGTCCTGCAGACGCCGCTCGGCACGCTGTGGGTCTGGCTCGCCTTCGCCGAGCCGCCGTCGACGGCGACGCTGGTCGGCGGCGTGATCGTGTTGACGGCAGTGGTCGCCGACATGCTGGCGCCACACCTTCCTTCGCGTCGCCGGTCCCTGGCCTAGAACATATTCCGTCCGGCCGGAATCGGCCGGACGGAATATGCCTGCCAACAGACATCGCTCTAGCGTCGAGCGCGTTTGGTCTGCAAGCCGTGGAGCAGAAGGTCGACCATGTGGCCGGCCGACCGCTTCCAACCCTTGCTCGGCCTGACGTGTGCCACGCCGGCGAGCGCCCGGAGCAAATCGTGCGGCTCGATGTCGTCTCGAAAGGCCCCGGCCGATACGCCGGCGGCTACGAGCGCTTTGACCGGAACGTCCAGGCGATGCGGCGTCTTGCTGTAGAGGGGTTCTGGGCCGCCAATGAGGGTATCCATCGCGGCGGCCATGCCGTGCTTGGCGTCGAGAAAGTCCACGAACAGCATCAGCCATTCACGCAGTGCCGCGACGGGCTCTCGCTTGGACATCAGCAGATCGGCGGCGTCGATCAGGAATGTGACCTCCTGCTGGTACACCGCCGAGATCAGCGCGTCGCGCGTCGGAAAGTGACGGTAGAGCGTAGCGATGCTGACTTTGGCGGCGCGTGCGATCTGCTCCAGGCTGGCGGCTGCGCCATCTTTCGCAAAGGCATCTTTCGCTGCTTCGATCAATCGGAGCCGGTTGCGTTCGCCGTCGGCGCGCGGTCGACGGGCGCGCTTGGGATTGGATCTTTTCTGCACGTCGGACAATTGCTCTTGTTAAGCGTAGGGTCCCTACGTATATACTAACCGTAGTGACCCTTCGTTTAGCACAGGATGGGGGCGGCATTCGACTGCGTCCGTGAGGCGCGGCTGTCCCCCGATGAGGGAGTAATCATGCCGTTTGGTATGGCGGCGCCGGAAGCCGCCGAAGCGCGTCCAAGCGAGACCGCGATGACGACTCGGCAACGGCTGATCGTCGTGCTGCTTCTCGGCACCAATTTCATGCTGTCGGTCGATTTCTCCATTCTCAATGTCGCGCTGCCCGACGTCGGGCGGGCGGTTGGCCTCGACCTCGCCGATTTCCCTTGGGTGGCCTCGGCGTTTGCGCTTCCGGCCGCAGGGCTGTCGCTCCTGTTCGGTCGGCTTGGCGATATCTACGGCCGTCGTCGGATGTTTGTGGCTGGCCTTGCCCTCCTGGCGTTGGCGTCACTTCTGGGTGGGATTGCAACCCGACCGGCCCTCCTTCTCGGCGCTCGGGCGCTCCAGGGAATCGCAACTGCGATGACGGCGCCGGCTGCGCTGGCGTTGCTGATTACCGCTTTCGCCGACGACAGGCAGCGCGCACGGGTGCTCGGGCTGAACGGAACACTTTTATCCGGTGGATTTGCCGTCGGCGCGCTGGCTGGTGGCATGTTGGTGGGCGTGCTGAGCTGGCGTTGGGCCTTTTTGATCAACGTGCCCTTCGCGCTCGTGATCCTTGCGCTGACCCCCGTCGTTGTCCCTGCCGGTCGATCGCCCGAAAGCGTGCGGCTCGACATCCCAGGCGCGGCCACCGTGACCCTCGGCCTTTTGGCCGTCGTGTATGGGATCATCGGGTGGTTCGTCCCGGCGCTGATCGCAGGCGCGATCCTGCTGGCGCTGTTCTTCCGGATCGAGCGCCGCGCACCAGCGCCACTGGTCGCGATTGACATGCTGGCATGGCCGTCCGTTCGATGGGGCAACATCGCCGCGTTGACCATCTTTTCGATGGAAGCCGGGCTCGTCTTCCTGATGACGATCTACCTTCAGGACCTGCTGCATGTCGGCCCGCTGACGACCGGCCTGGTCTTTGGCATCCCCGGCCTGGCCTCCGTGGCCGCCGGCGTCGTCGCGGGACGAATCATCGCCCGTCGGGGCTCGCGTCCTGTGCTGCTGGCGGCATTGCTGGTTCAGGCTGGCCTCACCGCGCCGCTGGTCCTGCTTGGCGCCGAGTCGTCCTGGCTTTGGCTGCTGATCCCCGCGCTGTTCGTCGGCTTCCTGGGCCACATCACAGCCGTCGTCGCTGCGACCGTTATCGCTACCTCCGACATTGCGGATGGCGATGCAGGGCTTGCAACGGGACTCGTGACGACGAGTCAGCGAGTTGCAGTGACGGTTGGCATACCGCTACTCGGAGCTGTGATGGTCATGCGGACGGACCTGTTGGCCGGCATCCACCTTGCGCTCGTCGTGAACGTCGTCCTGACTCTGGCGGTCGTGGCCGTGATCATGGCCGGTTTGAAGCGGCGGCCCCGCTGAGCGGCCCGATCGGGGTTGGATGAGTCGCCAGGCCAACTCACGCGATGTCGACCAGCTCCAGCGATTCGACGCGGTCGGGCTCGCCGGCATAGACCACCAACCCGACCGTCTCCTGGGCGATCATGGCGCTGTGCGGCTGGCCCTTGGGGTTGAGGCTGTAGCCGCCTCCGCCGTGGGTCGGTTGCCCGCTCTTGGTGCTGCGGCCACCCTGCAGGTTGAAGACATGCTCGTCGCTGAGCGCGGTGGCGACGATCTTGATCAGCTTGCCGGGCGGCGGCGTGAAGCGCACCAGCCAGGCGATGCCGCCGCCCTGCTGGCGCCGATCGCTCAGCACCTTCAGCTGGACGATGTCACGCCCGTCCTGTACCGCCGCCGGCCCGTAGAACGGCACCGCCGACGCCCATTCCATCTCGTTGTAGTCCACGCGCTGTGTGGCCATGGCGAACCTCCGTTGGGCTAACGCCGCAGCCTAGCGAGTGGCTGCTGACAGCGTCGTGTCAGCAGCATTGGACCGCGCCACTCCAGTGGCGCCTCATGACCATGGTCTTCCGGACCGCCAGCCTCCGGCTCGCCTCAGGTGTGAGCGAGCCAGAGGCTCGCAGTCCATAGGAGTATGAGCGCCACTGGAGTGGCGCGGTCCGATGAGCGCTACGCCGTCGGCAGCTTGTAGCCCTGGAACTGCTTGCGCAGCTCGGTCTTGAGGATCTTGCCGGTGGCGCCGTGCGGGATGGCGTCGATGAACTGCACGTCGTCGGGCAGCCACCATTTGGCGACCTTGCCGTTGAGGTACTTGATCAGGTCGTCCTTGGTGACGTTGGCCTCCGGCCGTTTGACGACGATCAGCAATGGCCGCTCGTCCCACTTCGGGTGCGCCACGCCGATCACCGCCGCCTCGGCGACGCCGGGGCAACCCATCGCTGCATTCTCGAGGTCGATCGAGCTGATCCATTCGCCGCCCGACTTGATCACGTCCTTCGAGCGGTCGGTGATGACGACCGAACCGTCGCTCTCGATCTTGCAGACATCGCCGGTCATGAACCAGTCCTCCTCGAGGAACTGGCTCTTGCCGTCGCCCTTCATGTAGCCCTTCACGATCCATGGGCCGCGCACCACCATGTTGCCGGAGATGCTGCCGTCCTGCGGCAGGTCGTTGCCGGCATCGTCGATGATCTTCATCTCGCAGCCGAACACCGGCCGGCCCTGCTTGGCGGTGATGGCGAAGCGCTCGGCGTCGGGCAGCTCGCGCTCGCCCTTGTTGAAGCGGGTCAGCGTGCCGAGCGGGCTCATCTCGGTCATGCCCCAGCCCTGCGCGACCTCGATGCCGTGCTCCTTCCAGAAGCGCTCGATCATCGCGTACGGCACGGCGGAGCCGCCGATCAGCGTGCGCCTGACCGAAGACATCTTGAGCTTGTTCTGGGCGCAGTAGTCGAGCAGGGCGAGCCACACCGTCGGCACGCCTGCCGACAGTGTCACCTGCTCCTTGTCGAGCAATTCGTAGACGCTGGCACCGTCGAGCTTGGGCCCGGGGAAGACCAGCTTGGTGCCGCAGATCGGCGCGGCATAGACCAGGCCCCAGGCGTTCGCGTGGAACATCGGCACCACCGGCAGGATGGTGTCGTTCGGCGTCAACGCCAGGACGGGTCCCGAGCACATCATCATCGAATGGATGACGGTCGAGCGATGGGAATAGAGCACGCCCTTCGGATTGCCCGTGGTCCCGGAGGTGTAGCAGAGCGACGAGGCGGTCTTCTCGTCGAAGTCCGGCCACTTCAGGGTGCCGGGCTTGCCGGCGATCAGCTCCTCGTAGCACAGCAGGTTCGGGATCTTGCTCGAAGCCGGCATGTGGGCGCGGTCGGTCATGACCACGACATGCTTCACCGTCTCGAGGTTCGGCCACACGCCTTCGACGACCGGCAGAAGATTGAGGTCGACGAAGATGACCTGGTCCTCGGCATGGTTGGCGATATAGGCCACATGCTCGGGTGCGAGCCGCGGGTTGATGGTGTGCAGGACGGCGCCGAGGCCGGAAATGCCGAAATACAGCTCGAAATGGCGATGGGTGTTCCAGGCCAGCGTGCCGACGCGATCGCCGAGCTTGATGCCCAGGCCTTGCAACGCTTCCGCCACCTGCTTGGCGCGCTTGTGCGCGTCGCGATAGCCGTAGCGGTGGATCGGCCCTTCGACGGTCCGGGTGACGATCTCGACGTCCGGGTAGTAGCGGGCGGCGAAATCGATCATCTGCGAAATCAGCAGCGGACGGTCTTGCATCAGGCCGAGCATGGCGTTCCCTCTTACACGTGCCGCTCCAGGTGAAGGCTTCTTAGGGGCATGAGCGGCTTCAAATCCGGTTCTAGACCGAGTCCCTGCCCGCCGGGAAGGGAGACGCAACCGTCGCTGACCTTCATGAGATTTTGCAGCACGCCCTCGCGCAGCGGGTTGGCATTGGCGTCGATCTCGAGCAGGCCGGGCCCGCGCACGGCGGCGAGCAGGTGGAGGGAATGCATCAGCCCGATGCCGCCGCCGAGATAGTGCGGGCAGAACGTCCGGCCGGCCGCGAGTGCCGCCCTCGCGACGGGCAGGCAGCCGGAATGGCCGCCCCATTTCGCGGCATCGGGCTGTATAAAGCCGAACAGGCCTCCGTCGATCATGGCCTGAAACGCGCCTGCGCCGCGCACATTCTCGCCGCCGGCGAGTGGCGCGCCGGCGAGTGCCGCGACCTGTGTCCACTCCGCCGCCGACCGGTCGGCCATCAGCGGTTCCTCGATCCAGACCAACGGGAAGTCCGCGAGCTTCGGCAGCATCGCGGCGGCCGCCTTGAGGTCCCAGCCCTGGTTGACGTCGACCATCAGGCGCTCGTCGCCGGCCAGCGATGCGGCCACGGGCGTCAGCGAGCCGAGGTCGGTCTCCATCCCGAAGCCGATCTTGAGCTTGAAGGCGCGGTGGCCGTCCGCCCGCATGTGCTCGACGGTGCGGAAGGCGGCCTCGCCCGGGTTGATGCCGGAGGCATAGACGGGCACCGGCGAGTCGTCGCGGCCACCCAGCGACCGCCACAGCGGCAGGCCGCGCTTGCGGGCGCGCAGGTCGTGGACCGCCAGATCGAGGCCGGCCAGCGCCGCCGAGAAGGCGCCGGCGTCGCCGCTCTGGATCCTGAGCACGTGCAGCGCGCGCTCGATGTCGTTCCACAGCGCCACCGGATCGTCGACCGACTGGCCGAGCGCGCGCGGCGCGATGATGTCGGCGAACAGCAGCGCGCGGTGCTCGGCGGCGGCGTTGGGGAAGTTGCACCAGATCTCGCCCCAGCCGCGGCCGCCGTCGGAATCCTCGACGCGGACGAACACCGCCGCGCGCTCGGTCATGGTGCCGAACGACGTGCGGACCGGTTCCTTGATCGGGGTGCGGAAGACGTGCGCTTCGACGCGCGCGAGCGTGGGCTGGTTCGTGGCGTCGCTCAATCGGCGGCCTGGGCTTCGTTCAGGACGTCGTAGTTCCGCTTCTGATACCAGGTCATGTAGTCGGTGTAGTAGGTCGTCGGATACTTGGGCGGCTTGTCGGGGCCGACGGTGGTCGGCACGGCGGCAACCGGCCAGTCGATGTTGCTGTCGCAGAAGAACGGGATGGCGTAGCGCTCGCCGCCGCTGCGGTTGATGGCGCGATGCGGCGTGGCGAGGAAGACGTCGTTCGTCCAGCGCTGCAGCATCTGGCCGCCGTTCACGACATAGGCATCCTCGATCGCCGGCGCGTCGATCCACTTTCCGCTCTGGGTGCGGATCGACAGGCCGGGCACATCGTTGGGTGCGAGAAGCGTGAGGAAGCTGGTGTCGGTGTGCGGCGCCAGGCCGAATTCGTCCACCACCGGTCCTTCCTGGTGCGGGTAGTGGGTCATGCGCAGCGAGTATTGCGGGTCCTCGAAGGCGGCATCGAAATACTGCGCCGGCAGGTCGAGGGCGCGGGCATAGACCCGCACCATCTTCTGGACCAGCCGCTCCATCGTCTGATTGTAGTCGAGGATCACCTCCCGGAAGCCCGGCAGGTCGGGCCAGCGGTTGAGGCCGCGGAAGCGCCGGTTCGACAGCACATCGGGATGATCGGGCGCGAGCTCCCGCTTCACGAAGAAGGCTTCGTTGAGGTTGGGCTTGGTGCCGGCCTGCACGGTCGAGGTGCGCAACGTGTTGCCGCGCATCGGCATGTAGCCGGTGCTGTGCTGGTCGATCTTCAGCGCCAGCTTCTTCTCGAGCGGCTGGGCGTGGAAGCGCTTCACCTGATCGAAGGTCGCGCGGATCTTCTCGCGCGGCACGCCATGATTGACGATGAAGTAGAAGCCGATCTCGGTGAGGGCGAAGCGCAGGTCCTTCGCCGTACGGTCGAGCGCGCCCGGCTCGCCGGCGAGATAGGGGCCGAAGTCGATGACGGGGATCGTTTCGGTGGCGGCCATGCACGCTACTCCTTTGCCTCAAGGATACTCCAGCCACCCAAATCGTGTCATCCCGAGCGAAGCGAGGGATCTATGCTCTTGCTTCATAGATCCCTCGCTTCGCTCGGGATGACAGTCACTCTCGGGAGGACGCCGTGCGTTAGGCGGTCGGCAGCTTGTAGCCCTTGAAGTCCTCGCGCAGGCGCGTTTTCAAAATTTTGCCCGTTGCGGTGTGCGGAATCGTCTCGACGAACTGCACGTCGTCCGGCAGCCACCATTTCGCCACCTTGCCGGCGAGGAAGTCGATCAGCTCCTTCTTGTCGACCGCCGCGTCCGGCTTCTTCTGCACGATCAGCAGCGGCCGTTCGTCCCACTTGGGATGGGCGACGCCGATCACCGCGGCCTCGGCGACGGCGGGGTGGGCCATCGCCGCGTTCTCCAGATCGATCGAGCTGATCCATTCGCCGCCCGACTTGATCACGTCTTTCGAACGGTCCGTGATCTGCATGTAGCCGTCGGGATCGATGGTGGCGACGTCGCCGGTCGGGAACCAGTCGTCCTCGCGCAGGACGTTGCCGCCTTCGCCCTTGAAGTAGCCGTTGGTGATCCAGGGTCCGCGCACCAGCAGGTCGCCGAATGCCTTGCCGTCGCGCGGCAGGTCGTTGCCGGCATCGTCGACGATCTTCATCTCGACGCCGTAGGGCGGCCGGCCCTGCTTGAGGCGGACGGCGAAGCGGTCCTTCTCCGGCCAGTCGGCATGCTTGGCCTTGGGATGGTTAACCGAGCCGAGCGGGCTCATCTCGCTCATGCCCCAGGCATGAAGCACCTCGACGCCGTACTCCTTGTCGAAGGTCTCGATCATGGCCGGCGGCGCGGCCGAGCCGCCGATCACGGCGTACTTGACGGTCGAGAGCTTGAGCTTGTTGGCCTGCATGTATTGCAGCAGCGCCAGCCAGACCGTCGGCACCCCGGCGGTGAAGGTGACCTTCTCCTTCTCGAACAGCTCGTAGAGGCTGGCACCGTCGAGCGCCACGCCGGGGAAGACCAGCTTCGCGCCGACCATCGCCGCGGTATAGGGCAGGCCCCAGGCGTTGACGTGAAACATCGGCACGACCGGCAGCACCACCGAGCGGGCCGACAGGCCGAGCGTGTCGGGCAGCGCGGCGCCATAGGCATGCAGCACCGTCGAGCGGTGCGAATAGAGTACGCCCTTGGGATTGCCGGTGGTGCCCGAGGTGTAGCAGAGCGAGGAGGCGGTACGCTCGTCGAACACCGGCCATTCGTAGGTGCCGGGCTTGCCCTCGATCAGCTCCTCGTAGACCAGGAGGTTCGGGATCTTGACGCCTTTCGGCAGATGCGCGCGGTCGGTCATCGCCACGACGTGGCGTACGGTCTTGAACTGACTGTGGAGCTTCTCGACCAGCGGCAGCAGGTTGATGTCGACGAACAGGAGCTGATCCTCGGCGTGGTTCACGATGTAGACGATCTGCTCGGGGAACAGCCGCGGATTGATGGTGTGGCAGACGCCGCCCATGCCGGAAATGCCGTAATAGAGCTCGAAGTGCCGGTAGCCGTTCCAGGCGAGGGTGCCGATGCGGTCGCCTTCCCTGATGTCCAGGCCCAGCAGCGCCTCGGCGACCCTCTTCGCCCGCACGCGGGCGTCCTTGTAGGTGTAGCGGTGGATGCCGCCCTCGACCGTGCGCGTGACGATCTCGGTGTCGCCGTGGTTCTGGGCGGCGTGGTCGATCAGCTGCTGGATCAGGAGCGGGCGATCCTGCATCAGGCCAAACATCGGACGTTTTCTCCAAGACTGAATTTGCAGCCGAACCTAGCAGAAAGCGGCCCACTGGCGAGGGGCGGCATTCTGGCCTACGGTTTCGCGGATGATGCGTAAACGCATGCTGCTGCTGGCTTTTCCGGCCGTCGCGCTGACCGCCGCCGACGCTTGGGCGCAGGCGTCGGCCTTCGGCACCGGCAGCGGCGTGCTGGCGCCGATGCTGCGCGAGCTGAGCGACCGGATCGACCTGGTGCTCGCCAGCCTGCCGGCGCTCGGCGGCTACCTGGCCGGCCTGCCGGACTTGATCGGGGGGCGGAGCGCGGCGCTGCTGGTCGGCATCGTGGTGGCGGGCGTGGCGGCGGAGTGGCTCGCCCGGACCCTGCTGAAGCGCATGCGGACAGGCATCTTTGCCCGCCATGCGGGAGACTCGCCGCTTCGGGCCTTCTTCCACGGCGCGGCGCTCGACTTTGCCGCGTTGCTGGCGCTGTGGATCGCCGCCCGCACCGTGGCGGCGCAGGTGGGCCCGCCGCACAGCCTCGGCGAGACACTCGCGCACTACTCGATGCTCGGGCTGCTCTACTGGCGCGGCTTCAACTTCGTCTTCCGCATCTGGCTGCATCCGGGCGCGCCGGAGGGCCGCATCGCGCCGGTCGACGACCCGACCGCGGCGCGCCTGCTGGTCGGCATGAACGTGCTGATCCTGCTGCCGCTGGTGCTGCGCCAGATGGTGCTGTTCCTGCAGGCGACCGGCGCGCCGGGCCCGGTGCAGTCGATCGCGGTGCTGATCGCGGTGCCGGTGGTCGCGGCGGGCCTGCTCTACACGGTATGGCACTGGCGGCACGACATGGGCGCGTGGCTGGCCGGGCTGGTCAATCCGAAGTCGCCCTTCTACGCCATGAAGATCGGCTTCGCGCACAGCTGGTGGGTCGCCGGTCTCGTCTTCTACGTGGTGGCGGGTTTGGCCGGCGTGCTGGCGGCCGTGACCGAACGCACCGGCGCGATGCACGGGCTGGGCAGCATCGAATCGATGCTGATCCTGCTGCTGCTGGCCGAGACGCTGATCCATCGCCTGACCCATCGCCTGCCCATGGAAGTGCCGACGGTGGCCGACGTGGTGGCCGGCTGCGTGCGGCTGGCGCTGCGGCTGGTCGTGCTGGTGGTGGCGGCCGATGCGCTGCTGATCGGCGCCCTCGGCATGATGAGTCCGCAGGACTGGGCGCCGCACGCGCGTGCCATCCGCCTCGCCGCGATATCGACCCTGGCGGTCTACCTGCTGTGGCGGTTCCTGAAGTACCGCATGGACCGCTACATCGCCGACAACCCGCTGCCCTCGGCCGGCTTCGATCCGGACGCCGACGAGGATGCGCCGACCGCGGCGTCGCGGCTGCGCACCATCATGCCGGTGCTGCGGGTGACGATCGGCGCGTCGATCCTGATCCTGGGCGGCCTGCTGATCCTGTCGGAGCTCGGCGTCAACATCACGCCGCTGATCGCCGGGTTCTCGGTGCTGGGCCTCGCCGTGTCGTTCGGCAGCCAGTCGCTGGTGCGCGACATCGTCTCGGGCATCTTCTTCCTCGCCGAGGATTCGTTCCGGGTCGGCGAGTACATCGACGGCACCAAGGTCAAGGGCACGGTCGAGGGCTTCTCGGTGCGCTCGATCCGGCTGCGCCACCAGAACGGCCAGCTCCACATCGTGCCGTTCGGCCAGCTCACCCACATCACCAACTTCAGCCGCGACTGGACGACGGTGAAGTTCAACCTGGCCTTCGACCTCAACACCGACATCGAGCTGCTGCGCAAGACGGTGAAGAAGATCGGCCTCGAGATGATGGCCGAGCCGCAGTGGCAGAAGGAGCTGCTGCAGCCGCTCAAGATGCAGGGGCTGGTCGACATCAAGGATGCCTCGCTGATCGTGCGCTTCAAGTTCACGGCGAAGCCCAAGAACCCCAGCATGGTCCAGCGGATGGCGATCCGGCGCATGTACGAGACCCTGCCCAAGCTCGGCATCGCGTTCGCCCGGCCGCCCTACGCGGCCTTCCCGTACGGCGCGCTCGATCCCGCCCAGCGCGCCGCCGCGCAGTAGTCCCGGTACCAGGAGGAAGTCATGGAAAAACGCAAGCTCGGCAAAACGAGCCTCGAATTCGCCCCCATCGCCTTCGGCGGCAACGTGTTCGGCTGGACCGCCGACGAGGCGACCTCGCACCGGCTGCTCGACGCCTTCGTCGATGCCGGTTTCTCGTTCATCGACACCGCCGACGTCTATTCGCGCTGGTATCCCGGCAACAAGGGCGGCGAGTCGGAGGCCATCATCGGCACCTGGCTGAAGAAGAACCCGGCCAAGCGCGACAAGGTGCAGATCGCCACCAAGTGCGGCATGGTGCCGGCCGAGGGCGCGCTGAAGCGCGATCACATCAAGTGGTCGGTCGACGAATCGCTGAAGCGCCTGAACACGGACCGCATCGACCTCTTCCAGTCGCACAAGGACGACAAGGCGACGCCGCTCGAGGAGACGCTGTCGACCTACGGCGAGCTGGTGAAGGCGGGCAAGATCCGCTTCATCGGCGCCTCGAACTACGAGGCGCCGCGGCTGGCCGAGGCGGCGACGATCTCGAAGGAGAAGGGCCTGCCGCGCTACGAGAGCCTGCAGCCGCACTACAATCTGATGGAACGCGCCCTGTTCGAGGGCGAGCTCGAGAACGAGTGCCTGAAGGAGGGGATCGGCGTGATCCCGTACTACTCGCTGGCCTCGGGCTTCCTCAGCGGCAAGTACCGATCCGAAGCGGATGTCGGCGAGGCCAAGCGCGGCGCCGGCGTGAAGAAGTACATTAACTCCAAAGGAATGGCCGTCCTGAAGGCGCTCGACGACGCGGCCAAGAAGCACAACTCCAACCCGACCCAGATCGCGCTCGCCTGGCTGATGCAGCGCAAGTCGATTACCGCGCCGATCGTGTCGGCCACCAGCCTGCAGCAGCTCAAGGACCTGATCGCGTCTCCGAACGTCAAGCTCGACGCCGAGGACGTCGCCAAGATCGACAAAGCCAGCGCACCTTAGTCATTGGACCGCGCCACTCCAGTGGCGCTCATCCTCATGATGCGCCACTGGAGTGGCGCGCTCCCCAGAGGAACTCGATGCTGATCTTCCGCCAGCTCTTCGATCCGACGTCGTCGACCTACACCTACCTGCTGGGTTGCTCGGTCACGAAGGATGCGGTGCTGATCGACCCCGTGTTCGAGCAGGTGCGCCGCGATGCGGCCCTGATCGCCGAGCTGGGGCTGGACCTGAAATGGTCGCTGGAGACGCATGTCCATGCCGACCACGTCACCGGCGCCTGGCTGCTGAAGCAGCGCGAGGGCAGCCAGATCGCGCTCGCAGAGGCCAGCGGCGCGACCGGCGCCGACCGGCTGCTGAAGGACGGCGACCGCGTCGAGTTCGGCCGCCGCGCGCTCGAGGTGCGCGCCACGCCCGGCCACACCAGCGGCTGTCTGACCTATGTCCTCGACGACGAGAGCATGGCCTTCACCGGCGACTGCATCATGATCCGCGGCTCGGGCCGCACCGACTTCCAGCAGGGCGACCCGCGCGCGCTCTACCGCTCGGTGCGCAGCCGCATCTTCTGCCTGCCGGAGACCTGCCTGCTCTATCCGGCTCACGACTATCGCGGCCTGACCGCGACCAGCGTGGCCGAGGAGAAGAAGTACAATCCGCGGCTCGGCGGCGAGGTCGGCGAGGACGACTATGTCGGCTACATGAGGAACCTCGACCTGCCGCACCCCAAGAAGATCGACGAGGCCGTGCCCGCCAACCTGCGCTGCGGGAAACCGGGCAACGAGGGGGTGGGCGACGAGATGGGCGCGCTCCACGATCCCGCCCTCCAGGATCCAGATTGGGCGCCCTTGCGATTCACCTTCTCCGGCGTCTGGGAGATCGAGCCGCACTGGCTGGAGGAAAATCTCTCCAAGGTGCATGTGCTCGACGTGCGCGAGCCCAACGAGTTCACCGGGCCGCTCGGCCATATCCGCGGCGCCCAGCTGCTGCCGCTGGGCGAGCTCGCCGCCAAGGCCAACGAGATCCCCAAGGACAAGCCGATCGTCGCGGTCTGCCGCTCCGGCAGCCGCTCGGCGCACGCCACGGCGATCCTGATCAAGGCCGGCCTCAGCGACGTCGCCAACCTGCCGGGCGGCATGCTGCGCTGGCGCGCCGAAGGCCGCAGCGTCGAGGCCGGCGCGCACTAGAGGAAGCACGCGAGGAGGAGATCATGCCGCTTCTCTACAAGAAGCAGGGCCATACCGGCATCCTGACCCTGAGCCGCCCCCGGGCGCGCAACTGCTGGGGCCAGGATTATGCCGACGGCCTGCTGCGCCATCTCGACGAAGCCAATGACGATGACGACGTGCGCTCCGTCATCCTGACGGGTGACGAGGCGGGCGGCGCCTTCTCGGCCGGGGCCAACCTGCGCGATCCCAACACCCACAACACCCGCTCGGCCGAGGCCTTCATCAAGCGCATCGGCAAGGCGCGCAACTTCCCATCCAACCTGGTGAGCGACTTCCCCAAGCCGGTGATCGCCGCGGTCAACGGCTATGCGATCGGCATCGGCTGCATCATCACCTTCTGCTGCGATCTCATCGTCGCGTCGGACAAGGCCGAGTGGCGCCTGCCGCAGGTGGCGCTCGGCATCCTGCCCAATTACGGCGGCGCGACCCGGCTCGCCCGCCACGTCGGCAAGGGCCCGGCGATGAAGGTGGCGATGGGCTTCCCGCTCAAGGCCGACGAGGCCTATCGCATCGGCCTCGCCCAGTGGCTGGTGCCGCACGACAAGCTGATGGAACAGGCGCTCGCGATCGCCGATCACATCGCCGGCCTGCCGCCGCTCGCGGTGCGCATGGTCAAGGAATCGATGAACCGCGGCCAGGACATCCCCAATATCGCCGACGCCTCGCTGATCGACGCCTACCGCTTCATGGTGCTCGAGATGAGCGAGGACAAGACCGAGGCGCACGAGGCCTGGCGCGAGAAGCGCAAGCCGCGCTTCCGGGGGCGTTAGCCGCCCTAGAGCGATTTCCGTTCAGATGGAACCGCGCCCGCACGATCATCGCTTGTTTCATCGACCAACGGCGCGGTTCCATCTGAACGGAAATGCGCGCACGGAATATGCCTGTTGCAACAGGCATATTCCGTCCGGCCGGTTCCGGCCGGACGGAATATGTTCTAGCGGATCTTGCTGCGGAAGGGATCGGCGGTCAGAGCGAGCGTAATGGCTGTGATCGCCGCCGCCGCAGCGACCAGCCAGGCGGGCGCGAGCGCGTCGCCGGTGCGCGCGGTGAGCCAGGTGGCGGCGAGTGGCGTCAGGCCGCCCAGGATGCTCCAGCCGATGTTGTTGCCGATCGCCAGCACCGTGCACCGCACGCTGGCGGGGGTGACCTCGACCATCATCGCGCCCTGCACGCCGAACTGGATCGCCAGCGCCAGCACGAAGCCCGCCTGGCCCCAATAGATCGAGCCCTGCTGCATCAGCATGAAGAAGGGCACCGAGCCGACCGCGCCCAGCACGGCGCTCGCCAGCAGCAGGCCGCGGCGGCCGATAGTGTCGGCCCACCAGCCGAACAGAAGCGATACCGGCGTCACCAGCAGCATGCTCCACGACGTCACCTTGAAGGTCTCGATCGGCGACGCATCGGCGACGGTCTGCAGCCATTCGGCGATGTAGATGAAGGCGCCCTGGAAGCCGACCGCGGCGAAGGCGGTGAGGCCGGCAATGCGCAGCACCAGCGGCAGGTGGTTGGCCAGCACCTCGGCGAGCGGCGAGGGGTGCTCGCCGGCGGGCTGCGGCAGGTCCTTCAACGTGTTTCGCAGCCAGAAGCCGGCCACCGCCACGACCAGGCTGAGCCAGAACGGGATGCGCCAGCCCCACGCCTGCAGCTCGGCCGGCGTCAGCAGGCTCGAGCAGGCGAGCGCCGTCAGCGAGGCGAGCTGGATGCCGACCGCATAGCCCGCCCCGTTGATCGCGCTGGCCAGAGCGCGCCGGCCGACAGGTGCATTCTCGACCATGAAGACGTTGGCGATCGCGGACTCGCCGCCGACCGCGAGGCCCTGAACGATCCGCATCACCGTGAGCAGGATCGGCGCGGCGACGCCGATGCTGGCATGGCCGGGCACCAGGCCCATGCCCAGGGTCGCAACGATCATGCTGCCGATCGACACCAGAAGCGCCGTCGAGCGGCCACGGCGATCACCGATGATGCCGATGGCGATCGCGCCGACCGGGCGGGCGAGGTAGCCCGCGGCGAACACGCTGAACGCCGCCAGGATCTGGCTCAGCCGGTCATTACCGGCGAAGAAAGTCGCGCCGATCTGGATCGCGAAGAATCCGTAGATCGAGAAATCGTACCATTCGAGCACGTTCCCGATCACGCCGGCGGCGATGATGCGCCGCCTGTCAGCCGCCGCGGAGATGGATCAGCTCTTCCAGGCGATGGTGGCGCGCGCGCCGGGTGCCACCTCTTCCACGGTCGGCGTCTTCACGTTCACCATGTGCTGGTAGCGCTGGGCGGCGAACCACAGCGCGTAGTCGCCCATCGTGATCGGCGGATACTTCGGCGGATTGTCGGCCGACTGGCACGACGGCAGGCACTCGATCAGGAAGTCGTGGTTGGGATCGCAGAAGAACGGGATGGCGTAGCGCAGGGTGCCCGAGACGTTGCGCACGCGGTGCGGCGTCGACAGGAAGCGCTCGTTGGTCCAGCGGTGCAGGATGTCGCCGCCGTTCACCACGAAGGCGTCCTCGACATAGGGGGCGTCGTGCCATTCGCCGTTCGGCAGGTTGATCGACAGCCCTTGCACCTTGTTGGGTGGCAGCAGGGTCATGAACCCCGAATCGGTGTGCGGCACCAGGCTGGCGATCTTGTCGTCGGCCCCGTCGATCAGCGGATAGCGCGACTGCCGCAGAATAATGTGCGGCGTCTCGAAGTAGCGGTCGAAATAGGTGTCGGGCAGGTCGAGCGCCAGCGCGTAGAGTCGCACCAGCTTGCGGCACAGCGCCTCCAGGGTGCTCATGTACTTCAGCGTCTGCTCGCGGAAGCCCGGCAGGTTCGGCGGCCACTGGTTCTGCACGTGGAAGCGGCGGCCGGCGATCACGTTGGGGTCGTTGGCATCGCGCTCGCGGCGCAGGAAGAACGCCTCGTTCTGGCTGGGCTTCTTGCCCTGTGCGGCGGCGTTGGGCGGCGCCTTCTCGGGGATCGGCATATAGCCGATCGTGTGCTCGTTGACCTTGACCTTGAGCTTCTCTTCCATCGGCTGGGCATGGAAACGCGCCGCCTCGGCATATTGTGCCTCGATCAGGTCCTTCGGCACGCCATGGCCGGCGAGATAGTAGAAGCCGACATTCTCGAATGCCCAGGCAAGCTCCGCCGCGGCTTTCTCCGCGGCGCCCGGCGTGCCGCCGAGGAAGCCGGCGACGTCGATCAGCGGGATCACACCGCCGATCAGGACAGGCGGTGCGGCCGGGGCGAGATGCGGGCGCGGGATGGTCTGGTCCATGGCCGCTTTTATCACGCCGGCAGCCCAAACCGCCAACGCAGGAAGGCCAGAACGTCGGCCGCGCAGCGGTCCGGCACCGCATCGCAAATATTGTGCGGCAGGCCTTCATACGTGATCGCCTGCACGTCCGGTATGCGGTCGATCATGACGTCGTAGTTCCGGATCGAGCCCACCGTCTCGCCGCCCGGAATGACGAGCAGGGTCGGACACTTGATCGCCGGCAGCTTGTCGCTCCATTCCTGCCGGCTCATGTAGCCGACGAAGCGGGCGATCCAGGCCGGGTCGTTGTTGCCGGTCTCGTCGACGAACCAGTCGACCAGCCCCTTCGGCACCTGATCGAGCGGCAGCCGTTCGGCGATGGTCTCTCGGAAGAAGCCGCGCAGCCCGTCCTTGGCGATGCGCGGCAGCCAGCTCGCGGCCTGGCTGTTGCGCAGGCCCGCGGTCGAGCCGAACAGCATCAGGCTCTTCACTTTTTCCGGGGGCTTCATGGCGAGATTCTGGGCGATGTAGCCGCCTGCCGAGTTGCCGACGATGTGGCATGCCTCGACGCCGAGATGGGCCAGCAGCTCCTCGACGTCGGTCACCAGGCGGGCCATGTCGAGGGTCGAGGACTCGGGCGGCACTTGCGAGGCGCCATGGCCGCGCAGGTCGAGCCGCACGACGCGATAGTGCCGGCAGAGCGGCGGCACCCAGGCGTAGAAGCGCCCGGCATGGCCGACCGCGGCGTGCAGCAGCAGGAGCGTGTCCGCTTTGCGCCACGGGTCGGTGAAGTCGTCGACATAGTAGGCGAGCTTGATGCCGTCGCTGGTCGTGAACGTGTCGACCGCCATGCGGTACTCCGTGCCTTTGACGAAAACGCTGGCAGCGGCTCCGGGCACTCTCAAACTCGACGCCCATGATCATCGACCGCATAGATCCCATTGCGCTCCGCATCCCCGCCCCCGGCGGCAACACGCTCTGCCTCACCCTGAGCCGCGTCGTGACGCGCGACGGCGTCGAGGGCTACGGGGAGTGCCTCTCGCTCCGGCCGCCGATGCAGCGCGCCCTCTACGCCACCATCCGCGACGCCATCGCGCCGCACTATCTCGGCAAATCGGTCGACGATCGCGAGGCGCTGAACCTCGCGGCGCGCAAGCGCTTCGCGAGCTTCGGCCGCGCCGGCACGGTGTTGAACGCGCTCGCCTCGGTCGATATCGCGCTGTGGGACATCGCCGGCAAGGTCGCGAGCAAGTCGGTGTCGGAGTTGCTCGGCGGTGCGAAACGCAGCCACGTGCCGGTGATGGCGAGCCTCGACAAGTACGACGATGCCAAGCGCACGCGGGCGCGGGTCGAGGAGGCGCTGGCGGCCGGCGTGTCCGCGGTGAAGGTGCACGAGCACCGGCTCGAGGTCGCGGAGGAATCGCGACGCGCCATTCCGGCGGCGGTGCCCTACGTCGTGGATTGCAACAACGCGCACACGCTGGCCGACATAAGGCGCGACGAGAAGCGCTGGGCGGCAATGAACCTCCTGTTCCTCGAGGACCCGCTGTGGCCGCCGGAGGAGCTGCTGACGATGCCGGCGCTGCCCGGCATCACCATCGGCATGGGTGCCGATTTCGGCTCGGCCGAGCAGATGGGTATCTACACCAAGGCGGCCTCGATCAGCGTGCTGCAGCCCGATGTCTGCATGCTGGGCGGCCTCTCCGAAGCCAAGCGCGCGCTGGCGATGCTGGCGGCGGCCAAGAAGACCGCCGTTCCGCATACCCCGTTCGTCGGCCCGGCCGCGCTCGCCTCGTTGCACATGCTGGCGGTCGCGGAAGGTGAGGGCTACTTCGCCACCGTCGAGGCCGACGATTCGATGGACCCCTACGGCTTCGGCCACACGCGCTGGAAGCCCTCGCTCGACGTGCCGACCGGTCCGGGCCTGGGCTTCGATCCCGATCCGGGCTTCCTGAACCGGTACGACTATGCGAAGGAGTGAATGAGTGCGTCCGCCCCTCATATCCCTCTCCCCCGTGGGGAGAGGTGAGGAGAGGGGGCGCACATTGTCTATAACCCCCTCCTAGCCTCTCCCCTGCCGGGGAGAGGGACATGAGGGCGGGAACGTTCGGAGGAAACACGATGCCATCGCCGCTTTTCGACCTCACCGGCAAGGTCGCCGTCGTCACCGGTTCGAGCAAGGGCATCGGCAAGGCGATCGCGATGCATCTCGCGCTCGCCGGGGCCCGGGTCGTGGTGTCCTCGCGCAAGGCGCCGGTCTGCGAGCAGGCGGCCGACGAGATCCGCAAGGCCGGCGGCGATGCCACCGTCATCCCCTGCAACATCTCCGACAAGGCGCAGGTCGAGAAACTGATCGCCGAGACGAGGAGGCAGATCGGGCCGGTCGACGTGCTGGTCTGCAACGCCGCGTCGAACCCGTATTACGGGCCGAACGAGAAGCTGCCCGACGACGTGTTCATGAAGGTGATGCAGAACAACATCCTGTCGAACATGTGGCTGATCAACCAGTGCCTGCCCGACATGCGCGCCAAGAAGGACGGCTCGATCATGATCGTGTCCTCGATCGGCGGCGTGCGCGCCAGCACCGTGATCGGCGCCTACTGCATCTCCAAGGCAGCCGACATGCAGCTCGCGCGCAACCTGGCCGCCGAGTACGGGCCCGACAACATCCGCGTCAACACGATCGCGCCTGGCCTGATCGTGACCGACTTTGCCCGCGCGCTGTACGAGGATCCGAAGCGGCGCGCGGAGCGCGAGGCGGCGACGCCGCTGCGCCGGCTCGGCCAGCCCGACGACATCGCGGGTCTCGCGGTCCTGCTGGCGGGCAAGGCAGGAGCGTTCATCACCGGCCAGACGTTGATCGCCGACGGCGGGACGACGAGCGGCGGGTGATTTTGCCCGTCGTCGTGAGCGAAGCCGCTGGACCTTCGCTCGGCGATTTGATGCCGGACTGTTGAAGCGAGATCTCTCGGCTTCGCTCGGGACCACGAGGTGGTGCATGCCATGCACCAGTCCATGCAACGGTCGGCTCATTGTCCCGATTCGTCACAGGTTTATGTGCATCCGGCGCGTGGCCATCCGCGGCGCGTCCTCTTTCGGAGTAGCACACCCATGAAGCCCATCGTTTCGTCTCTCGTTGCCATTGCCGCGCTCGGCATGGCGCATGCCGCTTTCGCCCAGAGCGCCGGCGATGCCGATTACTGCCGCACGCTCGCCAAGACCTATCTCAGCCAGAATCCGGTGCAGTCGTCGCCGAACGTGGCCGACGCCACGCTGCCCGACCAGTGCGGCACCAACACCCAGGCCACCATCGCGATCCTGAAGCAGAAGATCTCGTCGCACGGCATCGACATGCCGAAGGCTGCGATGGCCGGCGCCGGTCAGTAAACCGTTGCCGGTCCGATTGCTCCGGCCTGCCTCCTCCTGGGCGGGCCGGGGCTCCGGCTACACCTTTGCGAGAGTGCCGGGAAAGACCATGCCGGGGTCGGTCGGCCGGCGAGTCGCGGCACGGTGCGTGCGCAGCATGTCGATCAGGGCGCGCAAGGGCGCCGGCACCTGGCGACGCCCGGGATAGATCAGGAAGTAGCCATCGAACGACGGCGCCCAATCCTGCAGCACCGCCACGAGCTGGCCCGTGCGCAGGAAGGGTTCGGCCACGACATCGTTGATGAAGGCGAGGCCCAGCCCGCCGATCGCCGCGCGCAATGCCAACTCGCTGCTGTTGACCGTGACGCTGCCGCGTACCGCGATCTTGCGCCGAGAGCCCTCATGCATGAAGGGCCAGGGAAACGGCGCCCCGTCGAGGCGATACTGGACGCACTCGTGCGCCTCGAGGTCTTCCGGCACCGCCGGCTCGCCGCACCGCGCGAGATAGGACGGCGCGCCGACCACGACGGCCTGCCACGGATCGGAGACCTTCACCGCGATCATGTCTGCCGCGGCGAAATCGCGGAGCGTGATCGCCGCATCGAAGCCCTCGCCAACCACATCGACCGGTCCGTCGCTCAACTCCAGCTCGAGCTGCACGCGCGGATGGTTGGCCAGGAAATCGCGCCACATCGGCGCGATCACGGTGGCCGCCGCCCCCACGCTGACCTGCAGCCGCAGTCGGCCCGACGGGTTGCCGCGCTCGCTGTCGAGATCGGCCAGGCCCTGCTCGATGCCGGCGAAGGCGGGGCGCAGGGATTCGAACAGGCGCCGACCGGCATCGGTCAGCGCGACGCCGCGCGTCGAGCGGTTGAGCAGGCGGACATCGAGCCGCTTCTCGAGCTGTTGCATGGCGTGACTGAGTGCCGATCGCGTGATGCCGAGTCGGGCCGCTCCGGCGCGAAAACTCAACACATCCGCGACAGCGACGAAGGCAGCGAGGTCTGCCAACTCGGATCGTTTCATGCAGCCTAGATGGAGTCGGCCGCTCGATTTGCAAATGCGCCAGCCGCGCACAGCTGTGTGTGCCGAACACGCTGTCGCGAAGATGTGAGCCATGCAGCCGTCGATCACATAGCCTTTGTCACATGACGAGAACGGCGTTTGCCCCAGAGATCGTGGTGTTCGCGGCCTCGCGCATTCCGTCGCCGCATCGCGCCCATGCGGCCGCCGCGACGCTGCATTCCGGCTGCGCGTCCGACCCGTGATCGATTCAAGAGTGCGTGAGTAAATGCCTCGATCGCATCGCGAGCCGAAGAGAGGATTGCTGCACGCCGGTCGCAACCAGGGCGATCCGCTCCGGCGCCGCGTCGATAGCGGCAAGATCAACGAAGAATGGGATCGCAAGTTTCTCGCGCCCTGGGCGGCAAACGATCGCGAGTCTTTGCTGTCGTACAGCGACTCGGAAATCTATCGCGATGGCGGGCAGGGCGGCTTCGAAATCCGCACCTTCATCGCCGCAGCGGCCGCCCGCGAAGGGCGCCAAGGGCACGATCCAATACTGCGAGCCGGTCCCGGTCTTCGCCGTCAGCTGCACCGTGGCAAGGATGGCGATTGGTTGACCTTCCGTCGTCCCGACTGGAGCGCGAAGCGCCGAGTGGAGGGACCTTTCTCCGCAATTAGCCGCAAATCGTTGAGAGAAGGCCCCTCGACTTCGCTGCGCTACGCTCGGAGCGACGGTGCTTTCCGGAACGTCACCACCAGAACGTCGCGATGGGCGGGTTGGGCCGGGTTCTCGGGTTCGACCGGGGTGACGCCGTGGTAGCAGCGGGCATCGTCGACCAGCGCGCTGTCGAGCGGGTCCGTGAGGGTGAAGCTGCCGAGCGTGCGCTTGTCGAGGTCGTGGATCGTGGTCGTGCCGCTGCGGATGTTGCGGCGGTCGACCATCATCACCAGCACATAGTCGACGCCGTCGCGGTGCATGCCCTCGGGCGTCGGCTTGCCATTCTCGCCGAGCCGCGCCTCGATGCGGAACTGGTGGACCTCGATGTGCCAGCGCTCGGTCTCCGGCGACAGCCGGCCGAACAAGGCGCGGCAGTATTCGAGAATGGTGCGCATCGAGGCACCGTCGCCGATCTCCGGCTTGATCGGCTCGAACCAGCGCTCGATGCCGCCGTTCAGCGTGTTGTAGTCGAGGCTCTGGTAGTGGGGCTGGTGCGTCCCGCGCTCGATCGCGCCCTGCTTGCCGGCCGTCCAGACGCCGAAGCGCCGCCGGCGGTAGCGGCCGCCATCGGCCATGTAGGTGTCGGTGAGGAGATCGTTCCAGCTGTCGGCGAAGGCCGGCCAGTCCGCGAGCGTACCGAAGCGGCCGAGCGCGGTGCGCATGTCGGACGCTTCGACGAAGGCATAGCCCGCGCGGGCGATGCCGTTGCGGATGCCTGTGGCGTTCTGCAGTCCGGTACTGATTTCACTCATGTGACCACGGTATCACCGGCACCCCCTTGTGGGGCAAGCAGCCGGCATGAAGGATTCTAGGGTTGGCGTGCGCCTTGCGTTCCGGGGCACCATGCCTTCTCGAAGGAAGCCGTTGATGTTGCGCCGCACATTCCTCGCCTCCGCCGCGGCGTTCGCGGTGCCCGCCCTCATGGCGCCCCTCGTGGCGCCCTTCGTGGCGCGCTCGGCGCTCGGCCAGAAGCCGCGCACGGTGCGAATGGGGACGGCCCAGACCACCACGACCAGCGCCGCTTTCCTGATGCCCGACCTGCTGAAGCCCGACGGGATCGAACTGGAGCTGGTGATGCTTCCGGCGCCGGTCCAGCGCATGCAGGCCATCGCCTCGGGCGAAGTCGATGTCGGCAATGGCGGGCTGTCGGCCGCGCTGCAGGTGGCGAGCAAGGGGCCGCCGCTGCAGGTGCTGGCCAATGGCTGCGACGGCGGCTGGATGCTGCTCGGCCATCCCTCGATCGCGTCGGTCAAGGATCTCGCCGGCAAGAAGGTGGCCGTGCAGGACGGCTCGACCGGCCTGGTGTCGCTCAACTGGAAGCTCCGGCAGGAGGGCGTGCAGGGCAAGGTCGCGCTGAGCTTCATGGACAACCCCGACCAGCCCGAGGCGCTCAGCCGCGGCGACGTGGCGGCGATCTGCTGCTTCGAGCCCTTCGCCGCTCTCGCCGAGGCGAACGGCTGGGGCAAGCGGCTGTGGGTGCCGTACGATTCGCCGATGGGCAAGACCAACCTCGGCCTGGTCGCGTCGGAGGCGTTCGTGAAGGCCGACGGCGACCTCGCCCGCAAGATCGTGCAGGCGCACGTGAAGGCGACGCAGAAGATGGCGTCCGACAGCTCGATCGCGATCGAGACCACCATCCGCCAGTTCGGCACCAGCCGCGAGGTGGCCGAGCTCTCGGTCAAGAACCTGTTCTTCAGCGCCGACTCGGGCGCGGAGTTCGTTGGTGGCCTGAAGGCGCTCGCCAAGATGATGATCGGCGACAGGATGCTGGACAAGGAGCCGGACTGGGGACGCCTTCTCAATCTCGGCTATGTATGAACGGACAACGACTGGGGGAAGCGATGCCTTATGCGACGACCGACGACGGCGTGAAGCTCTACTACGAGGAGGTGGGCAGCGGCTCGCCGATCGTGTTCGTGCATGAGTTCGCCGCCGACCACCGCTCGTGGGAGGCGCAGATGCGCTTCTTTGGCCAGCGTCACCGCTGCATCACCTACAGCGCGCGCGGCTATCCACCGTCGGACGTCCCCGAGAAGCCCACCAGCTACAGCCAGGATCGCGCGACCGACGACATCCTGTCGGTGATGAGGCACTTGAAGCTCGACAAGGCGCACGTGGTCGGCCTGTCGATGGGCGGGTTCGCCAGCCTGCACTTCGGCCTGCGCCATCCGGCGCATGCGCTGTCGCTGGTGGTCGCGGGCGTGGGCTACGGCGCCGAGCGCGACCAGCAGGCGAAGTTCCGCGCCGAGGTCGAGGTGGTGGCGAAGTCGCTGCTCAGCGAGGGCATGGAGGCCTTCGCCGAGAAGTACGCCTACGGCCCCACGCGCGTGCAGTTCGAGAACAAGGACCCGCGCGGCTTCGCCCAGTTCAAGAAGGAGCTGGGCGAGCATTCGGCGCTCGGTTCGGCCAATACCCAGATCGGCTGTCAGGGCCAGCGCCCGTCGCTCTACGACCTGGTCGAGGGCATGCGCAAGATGACGACGCCGACGCTGATCCTGACCGGCGACGAGGACTGGCCATGCCTGACGCCGGCGGTGCTGATGAAGCGCGAGATCCCGACTTCGGCGCTGGCGGTGATGCCCAACTGCGGCCACACCATCAATCTCGAGGACCCGGATCAGTTCAACCGCATCGTCAACGAGTTCATCGTCCAGGTGGAGAGCGGCCGCTGGCCCAAGCGCGACCCGCGCGCGCTCTCGACGTCGATCACCGGGATGAAGACTTGAGCGGCTTTTTTACGCCGTAAGGCCGCCGTCGCAGACGAACTCCGAGCCGGTCGAGAAGCCTGACTCGTCGCTCAGCAGGAAGAGGATCATGTTGGCGACCTCTTCCGCCTGGCCGAGGCGGCCCAGCGGATGGAGCTCCTCCAGCCACTGCCGGCCGCTCATGTTGTCGACCGTGGCCGAAAGGCGCGGCGCGATCATCGGCGTGTCGATGTAGCCCGGATGCACCGAGTTGCAGCGGATGCCGTACTTCATCTGCGCGCAGTGCAGCGCCACGTTCTTGGTGAGCGAGCGCACCGCGCCCTTGCTGGCGCAATAGGCCATCGCATAGGAGGCGCCGCGCAGGCCGAGCACCGAGGAGATGTTGACGATCGAGCCGGCGCCGCCCTTTTCCCTGATGGTCTTGGCCATCGCCGGGATCGCGTGCTTGCAGCCGAGGAAGGTGCCCATCGAGTTGACGTCGTTGACCCGGCGATAGTCCTCGAGCGAGCAGTCCTCGATCGAGTTGCGCACGCCGACGCCCGCGGCATTGAGCAGCCCGTGCAGGCCGCCGAATGTCTCGACCGTCGCCGCGACCGCCTTCTGCCAGGCCGGCTCGTCGGTGACGTCGAGCGGCACGAACAGCGCCGCTTTGCCGAGCTCTTCGGCCAGCGCACGGCCTTTGGCCTCGTCGCGGTCGGCTACGACGGCCTTGCCGCCTTCGCGCACCACCAGCCGGGCGGTCGCGGCGCCGATGCCCGAGGCGCCGCCGCTCAGCAGCACCACCTTGTCCTCAACGCGTGCCAAAGAAGTTCCTCCGCGACAGGCCGCTGGTCAGGCCGCCATCGGCCACGAACTCCGCGCCGGTGACGAACGCCGCGCGGTCCGAGGCGAGCCACAGGATCAGCTCGCCGAGATCCTCCGGCTCGGCCATATCGCCGATCGGATGGTGCGCGCCCAGCATCGCGCGGCCCTGCTCGTGGCCCAGCGCCTGCCACAGCGGATTGAAGATAGGCGTGTCGACGCCGCCCGGATGCACCGAGTTGCAGCGGATGCCGTACTTCTTCTCGGCACAGTACAGGGCGACGCTCTTGCTCAGGAGCCGCACCGCGCCCTTGGCCGCGCAATAGGCCGTCGGCCCGGCCGAGCCGACCAGCGCCGCCACCGACGAGACGTTCACGATCGAGCCCTTGGAGGCCGGCTTGTGCGGCCCGGTCTTCTTCATGCCCTCGATCGCGTACTTGCAGCCGAGGAACACGCCCTCCGAATCGACTGCCTCGATCCGCCGCCACTGCTCGACGGTCGTCGTCTCGATGGTGCCCCAGCCGCCGGTGATGCCGGCGTTGTTGACGAGGATGTCGAGCCGGCCGTCGCGGTCCAGCACCTCGGCCAGCAGTCCCTTCCACGATTCTTCCGAGGCTACATCGTGCTTCACGAAGCGGCCGGGGGCGTCCTTGGCTGCCGGCTGGATGTCGGCCACGACCACACTCGCGCCCGCCTCGGCGAGCAGGCGCACCGTCGCGGCGCCGATGCCGGAGGCGCCGCCGGTGACGATCGCTACGTGTCCGGAAAGTTCACTCATCGCGGCGCCACCATAACGATGGCGCCGCGCAAAGCCAGCCCCAACGCGGGCTAGAAGCCGATCGGCTGGGTGACGCGGGTCCAGCGCCCGCCCTTGACCTCGGCCAGGAACGAGGAGTTCGCACCCTGGCGGATGTTCGGCCCGAAGCTGACCGGCGGGCCGTTGAAGATGTCATGATAGTCCTTGATGGCTTCCATGCCCTTCACGAAGCTGTCGGTCGTCAGGTCCTTGCCGGCATTGATCAGGCCCTGGACGGTGAGGTCGGCGGCGACGTAGCCGTAGACCGCGCCGATGTTGGGATCGATGTTCCACTTCTTCTTGTAGGCCTCGACGAACGCCTTGACCTTGGGATGCTCGCTGTCGGCGTAGGGCATCTCGGTAAGGCCCATGCCGTAGAAGCCGTCCATGCCCGGCGCCGCGCCGACCACGAGGTCGTAGACCGCAGCCGAGCCGAGGAAGGTCACGTCGTTCCAGCCGGCCTTGCGCGCCGTCGTGTAGGGCACGATCGAGTCCTTCACGATCGTCCCCATGGCGATCAGGTCGCACTTGGCCTCGCGCAGCTTGGTGATCGGCGCGGTGAAGTCCGAATCGGTCGGCTTGTGCGCCGTCGTCTCGGTGATCTTGATGCCGAGCTTCTCGGTCTGCTCCTTGGCGCCCTCCAGGATCTCCTTGCCGAAGTCGGTGTCCTGGTACATGACGCAGACGTTCTTCACGCCCTTGTTCTTCACGAAGTAGTTGATGCCGGCGCGGATCTGGTCGACGTAGGACGCGGCACCGTAGAACTTCAGCCGCTCGAACGGCTCGTACATCGAGCGCGCCGCCGACAGCGGGAACAGATTGGGCACGCCCGCCGCGAACTGGTCCTTGAAGCAGGCGTTGTTCATCGGCGTGCCGAGCGGCGCCACGAAGGCGAACACCTTGTCGCGGTTGATCAGCTTGTTGCAGGCCTGCACCGCCTTCGGCACTTGGTAGCCCTGGTCCTCGACGATCACCTTGAGCTTGCGGCCGTTGATGCCGCCCGCGGCATTGACCTCCTCGAAGCGCATCTTCACGCCGTTCGACGAGCTGACGCCGTAGGTCGCGGCCACGCCGGACAGGTCGGTGTGCATGCCGAACGTCACCTCGGTCGGGGTGACGCCGCGCTGCTGCGCGAAGGCCCCCGGCGCCGCGGCGAGGACCGCCGCGGCAATCGCCATCCCTATCTTCCTCGTCATTGTGCTTCCTCCTCTAGCTTGCGTCGGCGTACATGCCGTCGATCATCGTCTTGTATTTCTCGCTGACGAACTTGCGCTTGAGCTTCATGGTCGGGGTCACCTCGTCGTCCTCGGGCGTGAGCTGCTGCTCGATCAGCCGGAACTTCTTGATCGTCTCGACCCGCGCGAAGCCCGCGTTGACCCGCTCGATCTCCGCCCAGATCAGGTCCTGCACCTCGCGTGCGCGGCAGAGCGAGGTGAAGTCGGTGAAGGGCACATTGTTGTCCTGGGCGTGCTTGGCCACGTTGTCGTAGTCGATCATAACCAGGCACGACAGGAACTTGCGCTTGTCGCCGATCACGACGGCGTCGGAGATGTAGGGCGAGAACTTGAGCTGGTTCTCGATCTCCGACGGCGTGATGTTCTTGCCGCCCGCGGTGATGATGATGTCCTTCATGCGGTCGGTGATGCGGACATAGCCCTCGTTGTCCTTGAGCCCGACGTCGCCGGTATGCAGCCAACCGTCGCGCAGGGTCTCGGCGGTCTTCTCCGGCTGGTTCAGGTAGCCCATGAAGACGTGCGGTCCCTTCAGCAGGATCTCGCCCTCGGGCGAGATGACGAGCTCGGTATGGGGCGCGACGATGCCGACGGTGCCGAGCTTGATGCGGTCGGGCATGCCGGTCGCCAGGCCGCAATTCTCGGTCTGGCCATAGACCTCGCGCATGTCGACGCCCAGCGCGCGGTACCATTTGATCAGGTCGGGCGCGATCGGCGCGGCGCCGGTGCCGGCGAAGCGGATGCGATGCATGCCGATCGCGCGCTTGATGTTGTCGAGCACCGTCCAGTCGGCGAGGCGATAGACGAGCTTCAGCAGCGGCGACGGCTTGCGCCCGTCGAGCTCGGCCTCGGCGACCTTCAGGCCGATGCCGATCGCCCAGCGGTAGGCCAGCCGCCCGATCCAGGTCGCCTCCTTCATGCGGATGGCGATGCCGGAATAGAAGCGCTCCCAGATGCGCGGCACGGCGAAGAAGGTGGTCGGCGCCACCTCGCGCACGTTCTCGGGCACCGTCTCGATGCTCTCGGCGAAGTTGGCGATCGCGCCGGAGCGCAGCGGCAGGAAGGTCGTGAAGGTGCGCTCGGCGATGTGGCAGAGCGGCAGGAAGGCAAGCTGCTCGTCGTCGCTGCCGAGCGGGATGAAGGCGTCGGCATTGCGCAGCTGGAAGATCACGTTGCGATGGCTGATCATCGCGCCCTTGGGTGGCCCGGTCGTGCCGGAGGTGTACACGAGCAGCGCGAGGTCCTCAGGGTTCGAGCTGGCGATCCGCTTCTCCCAGTCTCCGGGGCTCGCCTTGTCGTGCTCGCGGCCGAGCGCCATCAGCTCGTCGAGCGGCATGACCATCGGGTCCTTGAAATCGGCCAGCCCCTCCATGTCGAACACGAAGACCTTGGCGATGGTCGGGCAGCGCTCGCGCACGTCGAGCCACTTGTCGAGCTGCTCCTCGTCCTCGACGAACAGGAAGCGAGACCGGCTGTCGTTCACGATGTAGTCGACCTGCTTGGCCGAATCGGTCGGATAGATGCCGTTGGTGACGCCGCCGGCGCAGGCCGTGCCCATGTCGGCGTAGAGCCATTCCGGCACCGTCTCGGCCAGGATCGAGACGACGTCGCCGCGCTTGAGGCCGAGCTTCACCAGCCCCATGCCCACGGCGCGCGCCCGCTCGCCGTAGTCGCGCCAGCTGGTGGCGCGCCAGATGCCGAGATATTTCTCGCGGAAGGCGGTGCGCTGGTCGCGCGCCTTCACCTGATGCCAGAACAGCTTGGGAATCGTGTCGCAACCCTCGACCTCGATACGCCCGTCAAAGCCATCCATGCGCGAGTCTCCTTAACGCTCGGTCCTCACCGCCACGTCTTGCGCTTCTTCCAGCGCCGCTTGCCGCGCGCGCCCTGTTCCTTGATACCCAGGTAGAACTCCTTGATGTCTTCCTTCTCCAGCAGGCGCTGGCAGGTGTCGGCCATGACGATGCGGCCGACCTCCAGCACGTAGCCGTAGTCGGCGGTCTGCAGCGCCATGTTGGCGTTCTGCTCGACCAGCAGGATGGTGACGCCGCGTTCGCGGTTGATGCGCACGACGATCTCGAAGATGTCCTTGACCAGCTTGGGCGACAGGCCGAGCGACGGTTCGTCGAGCAGCATCACCTTGGGCCGCGCCATCAGCGCGCGGCTGATCGCCAGCATCTGCTGCTCGCCGCCCGACAGCGAGCCCGCACGCTGGTCGGCGCGCTCCTTCAGCACCGGGAAATAGCCGAACACCGCCTCGAGATCCTGCGCCACGCCGTCGGGATCGCGCCGCGTGTAGGCGCCCATCGCGAGGTTCTCGCGCACCGACAGGAAGGGGAAGACCTCGCGGCCCTCCGGCACGTGGCTGATGCCGAGCCGCATCACCTTGTCGGGATCCATGCGCTGGATCTCGCGGCCCTCGAACACGACGTTGCCCTTCTGCGGGTCCATCACGCCGCACACGGTCTTCAGCACCGTCGTCTTGCCCGCACCGTTGGCGCCCAGAATGGTGACGATGCCGCCGTGGGGCACGTCGAACGAGACGCCCCGGATCGCCATGATCGGCCCGTAATAGGTCTCGATGTTGCTGACCTTGAGGATGGGCTCAGCCATGGCGGAATTCCACAGTCGGCGCTTTCGCCCTCTCCGCCCGCGGAGCGGGGGGAGAGGGAGGGGACCCGCGCGAAGCGCGGGGAGGGAGAGGTGGGTGTCTGTCCAGGAGGCGTCTGTGGTTTTGCTGGCACCACCTCTCCTCCCCATTGCTTCGCAATGGGTCCCTTCCTCTCCCCCGCTGCGCGGCGGAGAGGACGAATGAGCGATGTGGGGGTCGAGCCATCCTCACCCTCCCAGATAGGCGCGGATGACTTCGGGGTGGGCCTGGACCTCGGCGGGCGTGCCGGTCGCGATCGGGCGGCCGTAGTTCAGCGCCATCACGCGGTCGGACACCGCCGACACCAGGCTCATGTCGTGCTCGACCATCAGCACGGTGATGCCGAGCAGGTTCTTGATGTCCTGGATCCAGAACGCCATGTCCTCGGTCTCCTCGACGTTGAGGCCGGACGAGGGCTCGTCGAGCAGCAATAGCTTGGGATCGGTGCAGAGCGCGCGGGCCAATTCGGTGACCTTGCGCACGCCGTAGGGCAGGTTGACGATCAGGCTGTCGCGGTACTGCTGCAGGTCGAGGAAATCGATCACCTTCTCGACCGCCTCGCGATGCTCCATCTCCATGCGCCGCACCGACGGCAGGAACAAGAGCTCCGACCAGAAGGAGGAGCGCTTGTGCGCGTGCCGCGCCAGCAGCAGGTTCTGCAGCAGGCTGGCATGCTCGAACAGCTCGATGTTCTGGAAGGTGCGGGCGATACCCAGCGCCGCGATCAGGTGCGGCGGCACGGCGGTGATGTCGCGGCCGGCGAAGGTGAGCTTGCCGCCGGTCGGCTCGTAGATGCGACTCACCAGGTTGAAGATCGTGGTCTTGCCGGCGCCGTTGGGGCCGATGATGGTGAAGACCTCGCCGGGCGCCACGTCGAACGTCACGCCGTCGACCGCCTTGATGCCGCCGAAGTTGATCGAGAGGTTCTCGGCCTGGAAGAGGCTCATCGCAGCCGCTCCGACCGCATGTAGCTCTTCTGCCGCTTGAAGGTCGACGCCTTGTACATCGGGAAGGTCGAGAAGAAGAGCTTGATCTTGAGCCAGCGTCCGTACATGCCGAGCGGCTCGAGCAGGATCACCAGCACCAGGATCAGGCCGAAGATGCCGGCCTCGACGCCGGGCTTCTTCAGGAACTCGCCGATCGCGTTGCCGAGCAGGCTGAGCGGCGCGATGCCGGTTTCCTGCGCCCATTGGTTCATGGTGTCGGGGATCGAATCGCGCAGGATGGCGATCAAGGGCGGCAGCAGCGCCACGAAGATCGCGCCGAAGATCGCGCCGTGCAGCGAGCCCAGGCCGCCCACGATCACCAGCAGCAGGAACTGGATCGACAGCAGGATGGTGAAGATGTCGGGCGCGAGATAGCCGATCTTGTGCGCGAACAGGGCCCCGGCGAGGCCCATCAGGCCGGCCGAGTAGGCGAAGGCCATGGACTTGTAGATCGCGAGGTTCACGCCCATCGACTGCGCGGCGATCTCGCTGTCGCGGATGGCGATCCAGGCGCGGCCGGTCGGTGCGCGCAGCAGGTTCCGCGTCAGCCAGAGCACGACCACCATGAAGAACAGGCAGAGGAAGTAGAACGAGCGGCCGTCGTTGACCACCCAGCCGAAGATATTGGGCGCATCGACCTTCATGCCGGCAAAGCCATGGGTCACCGATTCCCAACGGCTGAACACCTCCTGGATGATGACCGAGAAGGCGAGCGTCGCGATCGCGAGATAGATGCCGGTCATGCGCAGCGCCGGCAGGCCGACGATCAGGCCGCACGCCGTGGTGATCACCACCGCCATGATCACCGCGACGATCCACGGCGCGCCGTGCATGATGAAGTAGGCGTGGGCGTAGGCGCCGATGCCGAGGAAAGCCGCGTGGCCCAGCGACACCAGGCCGGTGTAGCCCACCAGCACCATCAGCGACACGCCGCAAATGCCGTAGATGAAGACCCAGGAGATCTCGCCGACCGAATAGTCGTCCAGCAGCAGCGGCAGGACCACGACGGCGACGGCGAGCAGGCCGTACCAGAAGCCGTCGACCTTGTCGCGGAACAGCCGGATGTCCTGGTTGTAGGAGGTCTTGAACTGGAAACGCATGACCGGCCTACACCTTCTTGCGCGCGAGCGAGCCGAACAGGCCCTGCGGCCGCACGACCAGCATCAGCAGCAGCACGATGTAGGGCGCGGTGTCCTTGAAGCCCTCGGGCAGGGTGGCGCCGGCATAGAGCTCGATCAGGCCGATGACGATGCCGCCGATCACGGCGCCCGGGATGGAGCCGAAGCCGCCCAGCACCGCTGCGGCGAAGGCCTTCAGCGCCACCGCGAGGCCCATGTTGATGTCGATCAGGGTCACCGGCGCCAGCAGGATGCCGGCGGCGGCCGCGACGCCCGCCGAGATCGCCCAGATCAGCGAGAAGATCAGCTTCACCGGGATGCCCATGTAGTAGGCGGCGAGCTGGTTCTGCGAGGTCGCCTGCATCGCGATGCCGATGCGGGTGTGGTTGAAGAAGGCGTAGAGCACGCCGCACAGGATCAGGGTGCCGGCGATGATCGACAGGTACTGGTGGCTCAAGGTCACGCCGCCGACCGTCCAGACGCCGCCGAACGGCGTCGGCAGGGTGTAGATCTCCGAGCCCCAGGTGACGCTCGCAAACGTACGGAACATCGCGCCTAGGCCGATGGTCAGCATGACCACGGCGAACTGCGGCTGGCCGATCACCCGCCTCAGCACCACTGCATCGAGCAGCGCCCCGAAGGCGCCGATCACCACGACGGCGATCACGAATCCGGCCCAGTAGGGCAGGCCCCACCAGACCACCGACATGTAACAGACGAAGGCGCCCAGCATGAGCAGGTCGCCCTGGGCGAAGTTCACGAGCTCCGTCGCTTTGTAGATCAGGACGAACCCGAGAGCGACCAGGCCATAGATGCAGCCCACCGCCAACCCATTGAGGGTCAGTTGTAGAAAAATGACCAGTTTCCAGCCCCTGCAATCTCGCGGTCTGTCGCCGCACGTTGCCTGCCAATATGAACGGCTGTTCAGCAGTGTCAACGAGCGATACGCTGTTCCAATGTCCGGAAACGAATCGTTGCGCTTGCCTTTGCCGGAAACCATGTCGCCGAGCCCGTTCTATACGCCCGAGCACGAGGCCTTCCGGGCCACCGTCCGCCGCTTCGTCGACCGCGAGATCATGCCCCATGTCGACACTTGGGATGAAGCGGAGGAGTTCCCGCGGGAGCTCTACGAGAAAGCCTCGGCCGCCGGTCTGCTGCAGCTCGGCTTTCCGGAGGAGTATGGCGGCGTCCCGACCGATCCGTTCTTCGGCATCATCAAGTCGGAGGAGCTGGCGCGCCACGGCAGCGGCGGCATCAATGCCAGCCTGAACAGCCATACGATCGGCTGCCCGCCGATCGCAGCCCTCGGGCCGGAATGGATGAAGCGCAAGGTCCTGCCGGAGGTGCTGGCGGGCGAAAAGATCAGCGCGCTCGCCATCACCGAGCCGAGCGGCGGCTCCGATGTCGCCAACCTCAAGACCACGGCGCGTCGCGAGGGCGACCACTACGTGGTGAACGGCTCGAAGATGTTCATCACCTCGGGCGTGCGCGCCGATTACTTCACCGTCGCGGTGCGCACCGGCGGACCGGGTGCGGGCGGCGTCTCGCTGCTGCTGATCGAGCGCGACCGTGAAGGCTTCGCCCGTACCAAGCTCAAGAAGATGGGCTGGTGGGCGTCGGATACCGCGCAGCTCTTCTTCGACAATGTCAGGGTGCCGGTCGAGAACCTGATCGGCGTCGAGAACAAGGGCTTCATCGGCATCATGCTGAACTTCAACCAGGAGCGGTTGGGCATGTCGGCCGGCGCCTACGGATACGCCAAGGTCTGCCTCGACGAGGCGATCGCCTACGCCCGCGAGCGCCACACGTTCGGCAAGCCCTTGATTGCCAACCAGGTGGTGCGGCACCGGCTGGTCGACATGGCGATGCGCATCAACGCGGTGAAGTCGACGCTCGAGCTGCTGGCGTGGCAGGTCGGGCAGGGCGAGAAGCCGGTCGCCGAGATCTGCATGCTCAAGAATCTCGCCACCTCGACGATGGAGTTCTGCGCCAACGAGGCGATGCAGATCTTCGGCGGCGCCGGCTACCTGCGTGGCACGAAGGTCGAGCGCATCTATCGCGAGACCAAGGTCATGTCGATCGGCGGCGGCTCGGTCGAGATCATGAAGGACCTCGCGGCAAGGCAGATGGGGCTTTGATCTCATATTCCTCTCCCTCGCTAGGGGGAGAGGCGAGGAGAGGGGGCGTCGACGAAACCTCTACCGGGAAGGGTTATTGCATTTAGCTACTTCCGTCGTCCCGAACGAAGCCGAGGGACCTCTTTTCGCTATGCTAGCCAAAATCGTGAATTTCGGCGCTTAGGTCGCTCCAATCAGAATCGGCAAGACTTATAGGCGCAACGTTCTTTCCGCGATTCCAGTTCTTCAGCTGTTTCTCTCGCGCGATGGCGCCCGGCGCAGGTCTCGTAAGGTTCGACATGGATCAGTCGATCGATGCGATACCTGTATGGCTCGCCAGAATGTGGACGACGGGCTTTCGCAGTCGGCACCACAAAAAAGGTCCCTCGGCTTCGCTTCGCTCCGCTCGGGACGACGGGGAATAGCATATGGGATTGCCCTACCGTTAGGGGAGAAGGGCATCGAAGGCTGCGCGCAACCCTCTCTCCCAACCTCTCCCCCTAACGGGGGAGAGGAGGAAGACGCTAAGATGGCTCATGCCCACATCCCCGCTGACCACCCCTGAAGAACGCGTTGCGCTGTTCCAACAGCTCTTCTCCGACACGATCCCGCACAACAAGGCGCTCGGCATCAAGGTGCTGGCGGTCGCACGCGGGCTGGCGTCGATGCGCCTCGACTGGCGCCGCGAGCTGGTCGGTAATCCCGAGACCGGCGTGCTGGCGGGCGGGCCGATCACCGCGATGCTCGACAGCTGCTGCGGCATGGCGGTGGCGACGCTGCTCACCGAGCCGAAGCCCTTCGCCACGCTCGACCTGCGCATCGACTACGCCAAGCCCGCCGATCCGAAGAAGCCGGTGATCGCCGAGGCCGAGTGCTACCGCATCACCCGCTCGGTTGCCTTCACGCGCGCCTTCGCGCACCAGGGCGATCCCAAGGACCCGGTTGCGGCGGCCGCAGGCACCTTCATGCTCGGCACCAAAGGTGAGGTGACACGCTCGCAGATGGTCAGCCGGGAGCTGAACAAATGAGCAGCAGCGTCCTGATCAAGCGCCTCAACGAGGCGCGCAAGAAGCGCGAGGTCGGCCCGCTGGCCGAGGCGATCCCCTACGCCAAGTGGATGCACATCGCGCCGGAGACCACAACTGGCGAGCTGCTGACCCGCATGCGCTACCACGACTCGTTGATCGGCAACACGCACCTGCCGGCGATCCACGGCGGCACGCTGGGCGCGATGCTCGAGATGGCGGCGATCTTCCACCTGCTGTGGGAGACCGACGCGCAGACCGTGCCGAAGATCGTCAACATCACCGTCGACTACCTGCGCTCGGCCGGCCCGCGCGACGTGATCGCCGCGGCCAAGGTCACCAAGCAGGGCCGCCGGATGGTCAACGTGTTCGCCGAAGCCTGGCAGGACGACCGCTCCAAGCCGGTCGCCTCAGCTTCGGCACACTTCCTCGTGCAGTCGGACGATACGCTGCCGTCACTCTGACGTGCGCGGGTTGAGCCGCGCGGGCAGCTGGAAGGCCATCAGCACCACGGCAACACCGCCCAGGGCCGCCACGATGTGGACGATGCGGAGCGACGTGGCCATCGCCTCCGCCTGGCCCATCGCGGCGAAGTGGTCGAGGCCGGCGTTGAGCAGGGCGCCGAACAGGGCGGCCCCGGTCGACTGGCCGACGATGCGCATGAACATGTTCGACGCGGTCGCGGCGCCGCGCTCGCGCATCACGGCCGCGGCCTGCACCGAGACGAGGTAGGTCGTGTTGCACGAGCCCATGCCGATCCCGACCAGGAAAGAGCCGGCGGTCGCCCAGGTGAGGCTGCTGGTCGGCGTCAGGAAGGCCAGCACCCCGCAGCCCAGCGCCAGCATCGCGCCGCCCAGGGTGGCGGTGGTGCGGTAGTTGGTGAACAGCATCAGCCGGCCGGCGACAACGCTTGCGAAGGCCCAGCTGATCGACATGGCGCCCAGGGCCACGCCGGTCGCGGCGACGCCCAGACCCATCACGCCCTGGATGAAGGGCGGCAGGAAACCGGTAACGCTCATCATCACCGCGCCGATCGCGAAGCTGCCGAAGTTGCCGAGCGCGATCACGCGGTTGGTCCAGAAGCGCATCGGCAGCATCGGCGCCGGCACATGCCGCTCGTGGCGCACCAGCACCCACAGCACCGTGACGCCGAAGACGACGGCAGAGGCGACCAGCCACGCCGGGAGCTGCGCCGCCTGGATCATCGCCAGCATCAGCGCTCCCGCGCCGACCGTCAGCAGCAGCGAGGCGAGATAGTCGATCTTGGGCGGCTTGTGGTGCGGCTGCTCGCGCAGGAAAGCGCCCAACATCGCCATCGCCAGCGCGCCAATGGGCAGGTTGACCCAGAAGATCACCGACCAGCTCGCATGCTCGACCAGGAACGCGCCGAGGGTCGGGCCGATCACCGCCGAGACGCCGAACACGCTCGACAGGAAGCCCTGCACCTTGGCCCGCTCGGTCGGCGTGTAGATGTCGCCGACGATCGCGTA
>Ga0209062_1000785_pt1 | contig 76032 bp, 64 predicted proteins | sample Coa_R2_2_FD_187158 | JGI IMG/M metagenome (GOLD analysis project Ga0209062, IMG submission 187158) | Surface soil microbial communities from Centralia Pennsylvania, which are recovering from an underground coalmine fire - Coalmine... | ecosystem: Environmental > Terrestrial > Soil > Unclassified... | reverse complement strand
AGCCGCCACTGTCCCGCTTTCGGTAACGCTCAAAGACGGCCGGCGCGGCCCCATCTCCTACCACATGCAAATGGTGCAGGATCGCGTGCTGTCGCCCTTCATTATGCAGATGGCCGTGTACTCGATGATCGACGCCACCGAGCGCACGTTGGGACTCGGCAGCTACTCGGTTCGCGGAGCGGTTGAGTTCCAGCGCGACGTCCCGCCCCTCAAGCTCGACAATACTTATTCGGGCGACTTCAACGTGCCCGCGCAAGCCTCGATGGGTGTCGCCTCACCGCTCTCGGCCATTATGACCGCTGGCTTCGATACCCTGAAGATCAAGGACATCAACCTCGCCATCGAAGCGTCCGAACGCAAGCGCGCGCTGCAGATCGATCAGATTACAGCGTCGCGTAAAGAAGTGCATCCGGGCGAGACCATCGATCTTACTGTAACTCTCACGGGTGAAAACGGCCTCGAGGTGATTAAAACCGTTCACTACAAGGTCCCGGTCGGCGCCGAGACCGGTACGCTGAACTTCACGGTCGCCGACGGCAACTATTCGAATCTGCTCGACTACCAGCAACTGGCCGCGACACCTCCGAAATCGCCCACGCAGCTCGTCTCTTTCCTGAACAGCCTGCGATCCAACTCGAACGCCTATGTCCGCGTATGGCGCACCGATCCAGCGTTCCTGGTGCAGGGCAGCGATCTTCCGAATCCACCCGCATCCATCGGCCTGATTCTTTCGCGCGCGCAAGCCGCGCAGGGCGTCTGGGTGCCGCGCGGGTCGAAAATCGACGAACTCCAGATTCCCACCGGCGACGTGGTGATAAGCGGATCCAAAACAGTTCCCGTGGAAGTAACAGAATGAATAACGCGTCAGTCCCGGTGCGCGTGCTCGCCTGCTGCGCCTTCGCGCTAGCCTCGCTGCCCGCGGCGACCACCACCACCTGGGAAATGAACTCCTATCAGGATTTTCTGAAGGGGCATTTTCGCGGTACCGCGCTTGACCGCGACGCCAAACTCCATCTCGCGCCCAAACTCGAAACCTTGTTTTCTTCCGGCCAGCCCGCCATCTGGAGCGTGGTCCAAGCGCCGGATGGCTCATTTTACGCGGGCACCGGACATCGCGGCCGCGTCTATCACGTCACCGCTTCCGGCACAAGCACGCTGCTGTGGACTTCCGACGAACCGGAAATCTTCGCGATCGCGATCGATTCCGGCGGCGTCGCCTACGCTGCTAGCTCGCCCGACGGCAAAGTCTATCGGATCGAAAACGGAAAGGCGGCCCAGTTCTTCGCGCCCAAAGCCAAGTACATCTGGTCCCTCGCCTTCGCGCCTGATGGCAGCCTGTTCGTAGGAACCGGCGATCCGGGTAACGTCTACAAGGTGGACAAATCCGGCAGCGCCTCCCTGTATTACGAAACTGGACAATCGCACGTGACGGCGCTGGCGTTTGACTCGAAGAACAACCTGCTGGCAGGCACCGAGCCGAACGGCATTCTGTATCGCGTCAGCGCGAAAGACAAAGCTTTTGTTCTCTACAATGCCAGCCTGCCTGAGATTCGCTCCATCGCGGCCATGCCCGACGGCACGGTCTATGCCGCCGCGCTGGGAGGTTCAGTGGCGAACCGTTCGGGTCCGCTGCTGCCTGCCATCGCCTCGCCCGCTACCATAACGGTGACGGCATCGGCGACATCCATTACGGTTTCCGATTCCGCCGATACCAGCGCGCAAGCCTCGCCCGACCTTAAGCCCAAACCCGAAGCCGCCAAACCGGCGGTCCAAGGCGCGCAGAACACTGCGACCGCCGCTCCCCTGACCGAAATTCCTGGCGTCGAGAAATCTGCTCTCTATAAAATCAATCCCGACGGCACAGTAGAAACGCTTTGGACTTCAAAAGAAGAGAACGTCTACAGCTTGGTCGCCGAACCGAATGGATCCATCGCTTTCGCCACCGACACGCAAGGCCGTGTCTATCGCCTCAACCCGGATCGCAAGGCGACGTTATTGGTTGAGACCAATGAGGGCGAGGCCACGCGATTGCTCCGCGACTCCGGCGGCCTCATTGCAGCCACGGGCGAAATGGGCAAGCTGCTCCGCTTGGATGCCGCCCAAAATGCCACGGGCACTTATGAATCCCCCGTTCACGACTCGGGCTCGATCGCGCGCTGGGGCCGCATCACGTGGCGCAGTCAAGGCGGCCGCGTCGCCCTGGCAACGCGCTCCGGCAATTCTGCCCGCCCGGATAAAACCTGGAGCGATTGGTCCGAGCCGCTCACGGATTCCCAGAATTCCACCATCCGCAGTCCCAACGCCCGGTACATCCAGTGGCGCGCGGAGTTGGCCGGTACGGGCGCTACCGCCGAAAATGTCCGCCTGTTCTATCTGCCGCAAAATAATCCGCCGGTGGTGCGAAGCATAAACGTCACCACGCAGGCGCCTTCCGCCGCGAAAGCGTCGGGCACTAACTCCGCCAGCACCGCCGCCTACAGCATCACCGTCACCGACACCGGCGATACGTCCACGCCGGCCGGTACTCCCACGCAAACGCTCTCCCGCGCCGCGGGATCGCAGATCCAGATCACCTGGCAGGCCGACGATCCCGACAATGACCGCCTCGTATATGCGGTATATTTCCGTGGTGAAGATGAAGCCGAATGGAAGCTGCTGCGCGCGAATATTACCGAAAATTCGCTGCTGCTGGATGGTGACGTGTTGGCCGACGGCCGCTATTATTTCCGCGTGATTGCATCCGACCGGCCGTCCAACGCCGCCGCTTCCGCCCGTGAAGACGAGCTCGTCAGCTCGCCCGTGCTGATCGACAACACACCGCCTGCGGTCACGCTAAGCCCGGCCCGCCGCAATGGCGACCGTGCCGAAGTGGACGCCGACGTGGCGGATCAAACTTCACCGCTGCGCCGCTGCGAATATTCTCTGGATGCCGGCCCCTGGCTCCCGGTTGAGGCCGCCGATGGTCTGACCGATTCGCCCCATGAGCAGTACCATATCGCCGTCGAGAAGCTCCGCCCCGGCGAGCACCTGCTGGTTGTCCGCGCCTATGACAGCGCTAACAACGCCGGGCTGGCGAAAGTAGTGATCAAGTAGCTTTGCCGACGTGCGCCATCGTGCGCAAGTTCCAATTTTCACCGTATTTTAATCGCGGTATCCCTCTAATTTTAATCGCCATTTCCGTATAAACTTAATCCTCGTCTCCTAGGATGGAAGCATGAAGAAACTTCTCCTGTTCGCTTTCACGACCGCGCTGGGCGCCAGCTTGACATTCGCAGCTCAGACTCCCAGCACCCCGGCTCAGAGCAATCCTCCTAGCAAGGCTAGCTCAACCGCAAAGACCAAGAAGCACCACAAGAAGCAGGCCAGCAAGAATGTGCCGGCCACTTCCAACGCCAGCAGCACGGCCAACAAGGCCAAGTAGCAGGTGGGTCCCTCCGGCTTGGTAGGATGGCTATTTCATGCCACTCTACCAAGCCGTGGTTCTCGCCATTGTTCAGGCCCTCACCGAATTCCTTCCTGTTAGCAGCCAGGCTCACCTCTGGTTCGTCCCCTGGGTTTTCCACTGGAAAGACCCCGGACTCACCTTCGATGTCGCGCTTCACGCCGGCACCCTGGTCGCCGTGCTCATTTATTTTTTCCGCGATTGGATTCAGATCATCGCCCAAGGCGTCGGAATTAACGCGGGTCACGATGCCGAATTGCGAAAAAACCAGGGCCTGCTCTGGGTGCTCGCTGTCGCCACCATTCCCGCCGCCATCGCCGGTGTATTGTTCGAAAAACAAGCGGATACGGTCTTGCGAACACCTTACCTGATCGGCGCGATGCTCCTGGTAGTCGGGTTCCTGATGTGGTTGGCGGAGCGGACCGCCAAGGGCAACAAGGATATTGATCGAGTCGGGTGGGCTGATGGCATCACCATCGGTATTTCACAAGCGCTCGCGTTGGTGCCCGGTACCTCCCGCAGCGGCATCACGATCACCACGGGCCTCTTTCGCGGGCTAACGCGCGAAACGGCCGCGCGCTTCTCCTTCCTGCTTTCGACTCCCGTCATCGCCGGCGCCGTCCTCAAGAAACTCTGGGATATTCACAAGGAAGGCGGTTTTCCGCCCGATATGCGCCTCCCATTCGCGGTCGGCACCGCCGTTAGCGGTATAGCCGGCGCACTGGTCATCGCCGTCTTCCTCCGCTACCTCCGCCGCAATAGCCTGATGCCCTTCGTTTACTACCGCATCGTTTTTGGCATAATAGTAATCGCTCTTGCTGCATTTTTCCGCGCTGGCGCGGAATGAGATTCTTAGGACCCACTCGCTTCGAGCGCGTGAACGAAGCCGCGGGGTTAGTGTTCCTCTTCGCGGGCCTCTTCTTCGTCCTCTCGCTGATCTCCTATCACCCCCAGGATCCTTCCTGGAACGCCGTGTCAGGCGCTACCCACGCTCACAATCTGACCGGCATGGCCGGCGCTTATCTCTCCGATCTTTCTCTACAATTGCTCGGATTCGGCGTGTTTGCCATCCCCGTGCTCTTGTGGACTCTGGCCTGGAAATGGATTCGCTCGGAAGAAATCCCGGCCGCAGCCATTAAGACATTCGGCGCGCTATTGTTTTTTCTGAGCGCCTGCACCGCGCTTTCCGTCGGCCATACCTGGCGCCCCTGGACCGGCACGTTCTCCGCCGGCGGCATGCTCGGGCTCGTACTGGCCGATACGCTGCGCGGCTCGCTGAACCTTGCAGGCTCTATTCTGCTGACGGCCATCTGCTTGATCCTTTCGCTCTATTTGATATCGACATTCCGAATGTCGGTGCTCGGACCTCTGTTCCGTGTGCCGATGAACTACTTCGTCGTCCTGCGCGCCCGCTGGGATGAATGGCGCGAGCAGCGCCGCGCGGCTGCCGAGGAGCGCGCCCAGCATCGCGCGCAGAAACGAGCCGCCGCCAAACAGGAGCGCGAAGCTGCTGAAGCTGCTGCCACTGCGGACTCCATTCCTATCAGCGAGCCTGTGAATGAGTCTTTCTACGCGCGTGAGGCCGAGCCGCCGCCCGTCAACGAGGAAGAGATCCCCATTCACGAACTCGAAGAGCCTGTGCCGCTCGATCCGCCTATGCTGGCGCCCGTTGCGGCGGAACCCGTCGAACCGCCTCCGCCGCCGCGCCGCGCGCCTCGCCTGCGCGCGCCCGAAATGGCGCAGCATCCCGAATACCGCCTGCCTTCCACGTCGCTGCTGAACGAGGTGCCCGCGCGCAATCCCTATGATTCGGCCGAGCTGAAAGATATCGCCGCGCGGATTAAATCCAAATTCGACGAGTTCAACGTGCGCGGCAGCGTGGTCCAGATCAACCCCGGCCCGGTGGTCACCACCTTCGAATTCAAGCCCGAAGCGGGGATCAAATACACACGTATTACGACCCTGTCTGAAGATCTGTGCCTCGGCCTGCAAGCCGAATCCATCCTGATCGAGCGCATCCCCGGCAAGCCCACGGTGGGCATTGAAGTTCCCAATACGCGCCGCGAAGTGATCAGCCTGCGCCAGATCCTCGAATCCGATGAGTTCGGCGATTCCAACTCGCATCTCACTATTTGTCTGGGTAAAGACATCAGCGGACGCATCAAGGTCGCTGCGCTTGAATCCATGCCGCACCTGCTGATTGCAGGCTCCACGGGAGCCGGCAAGAGCGTGATGCTCAACTCCATGATCATGTCCATCCTCTATAAGGCCACGCCGGAAGAGGTCCGTATGATCCTGGTGGATCCCAAGCGCCTCGAAATGGGCCTTTACGAGGGTATCCCGCACCTATTAACTCCCGTAATAACCGATGCCAAGAAAGCTACTAACGCGCTGCGCAACGCGGTCCTTGAAATGGAACGGCGCCTGAAGCTGCTGGCCGCGCAAGGCGTTCGGAATATCGATCAGTACAACAAAAAAGTGCGGCAATTGATGAACGAGCCCCGCAGTCTCTTCGAAGATGACGAGGAAACCGAGGCCGAGGATCTGCGCCCGCTGCCGTACATTCTGATCCTGATTGACGAGTTGGCCGACCTGATGATGGTGGAGCGCGCCAACGTCGAAGAAGCGGTCACACGGCTGGCTCAAATGGCCCGCGCCGTCGGCATGCACCTGGTACTCGCGACGCAGCGGCCCAGCGTGGACGTAATTACCGGATTAATCAAAGCGAATTTCCCGTCGCGCATCAGCTTTCGCGTCGCGACGCGTGTTGATTCACGCACTGTATTGGATGTGATGGGCGCCGAACACCTGCTCGGCAAAGGCGACATGCTGTTCCTGCCGCCCGGTTCCTCGCGACTGATGCGCGTGCACGGCGCGTTCGTCACTGAAGCCGAGATCAACCGCGTGGTCGACTTTTGGAAGGACCAGGCGCGCCCCGACTACGACCAAAGCTTCCTCATTGCGCCTCCCTCCGACGATGCCCAGGAAGGCGAGGGCGGCGAGTTCGAAGGCGCCGACGATCCCGCCTACACCGATGCGGTTCGCGTGGTGCTCGAGATGGGCAAAGCCTCCACGTCCACGCTCCAGCGCCGCCTGCGCTTAGGGTATGGCCGCGCCGCGCGTATTCTGGATATGATGCAGCGCGAAGGCATCATCGGTCCCCCCGACGGCAGCAAACCCCGCGAGGTTCTGAAGCGGCCCGACTGGCTGGAAGAAGTGGAAAACCAGCTCAGATAAGTTCGAGCGCAGCTAATCCATACGTCTCTGCCCGGCGCCGCCGAGCGTCGACTATACCGGAACGCGCACTACCAGAACTGAACACGGCGCGCTCCAGGCCACCTTGCTCGATACGCTGCCCAGGATGCGGTGCTTCATGTCATTGGCTTCATTTGCGCCGACGACCACCAGGTCGTAGTCGCCCTGATCGGCTTCGCTGAGAATCTCGTTGGCCGGAACGCCTTCCCGGATGCTGGTGGTGATTCCCGGATGGTGCTCCGAAATGCCCGCGCGCGCTTCGTTCAGCAGTTGCTCCGCTTCGCGCCTCAGCTCCGCCAACACCTGCTCGGTCTGAGCAAAGTCGGTATCGGCCTCGCCCAGTGACTCCTCCTCCCGGTTTTCTGGAAGCCATACCGTCTCGATCACATGCAGCAGCGCGATTTCGGCCGATTCGAGATCGAAAAACGAGTTCAAGGCCTCGATCGCATGTTTCGACCCCGCCGAGCCATCTACCGGCACCAGAATCCTAACTTGGCCCTCTTGCGGCGGCTCGCGCCCAACTAAGACGCAGCCATTGGCGTGCTCCACAATCCGGCTCGCTACGGGTCCGAGCCCCGCAATCCCGCTCCGGTCCCGGCCTTTGGCGCCGATCACAGTGGCATCGTAGTCGTCGGCGTCGCGAATAATGACTGCGGCGGGTGAGCCGCTTTCGGATAAGGTAAGAGCGTCTATGCCTTCTTCGGTTAAAACCTGCTTGGCGCATTCCAGGACACGCCTCGCCTCAGTTGCAGCGCGATGCTTCATGGCCCGCAAGGCCAACGTACCGGATTTAGGTGCGCGGCTCTGGCGCGACGTAGAGCACATCTATTTGAAGATTAACTCTCGAGAGTAAGCGGCTCGCCGCCCGTAGCGCCGCGTTCGCCTCTTTCGAGCCATCGGTGGTCGCAAGAACTCGCATGCTTCACTCCTAGAGAGGTAAAGAAGAGCAACTTGAGTGCCACAGCAGCCTGAATGCGATGCCGGCAATTGGCCGTACGCTATCATAGTGGGAGTGCGATTTCGGTTGTTCGGTGTTCCTCTTTTGCTCGCGTCTGCTGCTTTTTCTGGTTCCTTGTCCCCCCAACATGAAGAAAGACGCCTGCGGCTGTATCACACCCACACGGCCCAACACTTGGATATCGTGTATCGGAGCGGCGGCGAGTATTTGCCGAGCGCACTAACGCGGGTGGACGAGTTTCTGCGCGATCACCGCACCGGCGAGGTCCACCACTATGATCCCCGCTTGCTGGACCTTCTCAGCGATATGGAAACGTCGGTCGGGCGACCGCTCGCCGAAATCCATGTAATTTGCGGGTATCGCACGCCGTGGAGCAACGAATTCCTGCGCCTTCATACGAGCGGCGTCGCGAAAAACAGCTTGCATATGCAGGCCGAAGCAATCGACATTCGCTTGCCCGGCACCAAAACCGCCACGCTTCGCGATGTAGCGCTGGCTCTGCACCGTGGTGGCGTCGGCTATTATCCGAAGTCGGACTTCGTTCACGTAGACTTAGGCCGCGTACGGCGCTGGTAGCCCGCTACGGCCCGGCATTCCGCGGCTGCAAGCAGATCCCGGCCGGCGGTTGCCAGCCCGAGTAGGGATAGCCATGCAAAAGCACTGCGTCGAGCGAGGCATCGTGGCCGTAGATGTCGTCGTAAAACGAGACTTCACCCCTTTCGCTCACAACGGCCGTGCCGTACACGATAACCACTGGGATCGGCCGCGGCAGGTTCACCTGCAGAGTCTTTGCCCCGTTCTCTGCCGCACGAATCCGTTCGGGCGTCCATTCCGGCACACCTCGCAAGACCCAGGCCGCTAGTTCATCGGGTTTTTCCACGCGGATACATCCGTGGCTGAAATCGCGCCGCGACCTGGAAAACAAGCCTTTGGCTGGCGTCCCATGAAGGTACACATTGTACTGGTTAGGGAACATGAACTTCACGAATCCGAGCGCATTCTTCTGCCCAGGCCTCTGCCGGATGCCTAGTTTACCGGAGCGCAATTGTGTGAGAGTCTGGTCTGTGATTGCGCCTTCGAAGAGACCGCCGCGGCTGTCCACGATCTCATAGTCGTTCTCAACCAGGTAGGAGGCCTGGTCGGCAATTTTCGGAACCAATTCCGCCCTCTGGATGCTCCGGGGAACATTCCAATAAGGGCGGAAGATCACGTGCGTCATTTCGTCGGCAAATACGGGCGTTTGATGGCGGTACGCGCCGCCTACCACCACTTTCATTTCTAAGTCGGTCTCGTAATGGTCGTTGAGCGCTCGCAAGCGAAACTCGGGAATGTTGACGACGATAGGTGGCCGGCTGAAGTTCGCCGGCACCCAGCGCCACCGCTCCAATGTCAGTTGAAGCTGGCGCACGCGCCGGCTGAGAGGCGTGTTTAGTTGCGCCAGCGTGGATTTTCCAATTCTTCCGTCGGGGTCCAAACCGTGTCGAGCTTGAAAATGCTTTACAGCGTCAACCAGCGGTCCTTCGTACGTGCCAGGCTGTGCCACTATAGCGTGGGCGGGTAAATCGCCAAGCAATCGCAACAGCCGCTCAAGTCTCGGCACACCAGCATACACCTCGCCGGGTTCCACCGCTTTTTTGACAGCAAGAAGCTTTTCCCCATCGTCTTTTTGCGCAAGATACGAATATTGCGTGAGTGCACGTTCCGTGCGGCGATATCCCGGGAACGGGGGTTCGAGGGCGGCCAGGAACGCCGCCACGTCAGCGGTGGTGGACAACCGGTTCATCGTATCCGCTGCATTGCAGTTCTTTTGTTCGTTTTCCAAGCCGAAACAGAAGATCCTGGGATCGACCCGCCCGATGTGTAGATCAGAAACATAGCGCATCCCGGAAATCGTTAGCGCTACATCGAATGCAGCCAGGTCTTGTTCCGTGGGGTGGGCGTTCCTGGGACGCAGCCGGGGCATCCTGCCGTCCCATCGGGAGCCGTCATAATCTTCCGGATCCAGACCCTTGGAGGTCGCCTCGCGGATTACCTGTAGTAATGCGTGCGCTTGCGGTATGGGCGCGCCGTCGCGCGTCCAGACAAGACCGTAAGCCCTTGATTTATATAACTTGTCCGCGTCGCCTTGGAGCGCTTCAAAATCCGGCCACCGCAGTTCGGTCAGACGGCCGGACGCCAGCATTGAGCGCAAAATCGCGTTCGAGCTTGGATCAGCGGCTGTGCACAAGCCTAACAGGGTGCAGACGGCTACTTTGCAGATGGAACCAGTGCCCAATTGCCCTCCAACTCTCCCTAGTGCACGTGCGCAGCCTCGGAGGTGGACAGTCCGACCCCTGCAGCGCGAAACCGGATTTTCCGCTTGTGAGTGTGTGCACGCAATCCTGAGCTTTTGTGGCTGCGAAAAATCGCGCAGTTCTAAGGCGATGGATGCTGGCTAAACCCTTTGAGCGCCTTTGGTTGCAAGACGGCATCGGAAGTGCTGCCGGTGTTGGAAACAATATGCTTGCACCCCCCATAATGACAAGCGATCCGTCTATGCCTATAGAACGGGCTCCTCTCTCTCTGTTAACGCCTTGTTTACACTGCACTGACGGTACAGGGCCCAGCGTCGATCTCGGGCCTCGCCACGCCGAACTGCTCGTGCTCAGCATGTGCATCAATCACGTGATTGAAAACGAGAAACTGACGGTTGCCGTGTGGGGCTCAGTGGATGGAATCGAATGGGGCGACAAACCTCTGGTGTCGTTTCCACCCAAGTCATACTGCGGAGTGTACTCAGTCTTCCTGAACCTGGCAGCGCATCCCCATGTCCGCTATTTGCAGCTGAGATGGAACATGGCTCGGTACGGCCATGGATCCTGGCAGCCGCTCTTCGGGTTTCATGTCTCCGTTCAAGCTTCGGCAGCCGCTGCCTAGCGGCGGGACGCGACGGCTTCGGCTATCACAATGTGATCGGCCACATCGGCCACCCCGGGCATGGACCAGGCTATCTTTTCGGCCTCTTCTCGCTCGCTACTCGACCGCACCTCACCGTGCAGCACCACTTTGTCGTTGGTTACCTCAACCAGGATATTGCGATCTTCGATAGCCGGGCTGGCTCGCAACGCGACTTCAATTCTCCGCCTGATTTCTTCAGCGTCGAGCGCGGGGTGCACGCTGATCAGATTGTCCACGCCGCGGATTCCGCTCAACTCCGCAAGGGCGGTGCCTGCCGCCTCTTTCTGATCGGGTGAATCGACTGTTCCTTCCAGCGTCACCCAACCGTTCTCGACCCTTACACGAATGCGATCCGACGGCACCGGGCACTTCCATGCCAGCAGGTTCGCAACGGCGTGTGCCAAATCCGAATCGGTAAGCGGCCGAGGCCCTGGTAACCGGACCTGGATCGCGCAGGCGATGGCGCGAACATTGGCAATTCGCGCCGCCGCGCGCAGCGCTGCGAGCTTCTGCTCGTAATTGTCGACAGTACCGCTCAGCGTCACGACACCATCCTCGAGCGCGACCCCGATCCGCGCCGCGTTCAAACCCGGTGTATAGAACAACTCGCGTTGCACATCATCTCGGATATGGGTGTCCTTTATCATGGTTCACCTCACATTCAGTCGATGTGCAATCATGCAGCCAACGACTTTCGATGCTGCGATGGCGCGCCGCGGCGAGCTTGCGTCGAGATGCGTTACTTCGCGCAGCAGAGTTGGTTCAACAGACTCAGCTTCTGACGCAGCCAATCGGCCGCGTGATCTGCTCGATGACTACTGCAGCTGGTAAGGCTCGATTGAAAAAAGCGGCCAATCGAGCAGCTTGGTTACAGCGGGTGACACAAACGCCACGGCCCGCCAAAAAGCCTTTTTCGGAGTACACGCCCGAGTAACGCGGAGGTGGTCGCGGCTATTGTACGTATGTGCCTGGAATCGGGGCATCAGTAGCCTTGGCACGGTTCTTGCGGCTGCTTTAGCTAAGTGGCGGCGTCTCTCAAGGCCCGCGCGTCTAAGTAAACAGGAGGCTGATATGAAAGTCCGGGACGTTATGACCAAGCAGACCGTCTGCTGCAGCCTCGACATGAGCCTGGCCGGAACCTCGGAGCTGATGCAGAAGAACAGGTGCGGCTTCCTCCCCGTTATCGGAGAGGGGGGCAACGTAATCGGTGTAATCACGGATCGAGATGTCTGCGTGGCGCTTGGCCGGCGTGACCAAAAGGCTTCGGAGATGTCGGTGCGAGATATCATGCTCCCGCAAGATCGTACTTTTCCCACGCTATACGTCTGCACGCCCGAGGATCGAATTCAGTCTGTTCTGAAGACGATGCGGTCACAACGAATCCGGCGCTTGCCGGTAGTGGACCGAGAGGGCGCGCTGCAAGGGATCGTTTCCATTGACGACCTCGTTCTGCGCGCGTGCGAAAAGGCCGGGCGCGAGGGGATTTCCTGCAAAGAGGTCGTGGATACCTACAAAGCGATTCGCCGCCCCTGCCTCAACAAACCCGTCGCAGCATGACTGAGCCGAAGATCGCGTATTTCTCGATGGAAATCGCGGTTGACGCGGGTATGCCCACCTATAGATCTGGAATGCCGCCGACCCCGACGATTATCTCCGTGTGATGTGTTGCTCGATCGCGCTTAAAGGCTCATTCTCAATACGCAGCGCATGATCGCGCAGTACGTGCCGAACGCCTACGGCGCCGGCGCTACGCTGATACCGAATTCGCCATGACGATCTCTTCGACGATGCGGCCGTCGAACAGCGTGATACTCCGTTCGGCGCAGCGCGCGTAGCGGGGATCGTGCGTGACCATGCAGATGGTCGCGCCTTCCTTGTGCAACTCGCTTAACAGCGACATCACGGCTTCTCCGTTGGCCGAGTCCAGGTTGCCGGTAGGCTCATCGGCCAGCAGGATTGACGGACGCCCAGCCAGCGCCCGCGCTACTGCAACTCGCTGCTGCTGGCCCCCGGACAGCTGCGATGGGTAGTGTTTCACACGATGCGACATACCCACGCGCTCGAGAGCCTCGTGAACCAATTTCTTGCGCTCCGCCGAGGGCATGCTGCGGTATGTGAGCGGCAGTTCCACATTTTCGTAGACGGTAAGATCGCCGATCAGATTGAACGCCTGAAAGATGAATCCAATCTCGCGGTTGCGTACCCGCGCGCGCTCCGACAGCTTCATTTGATCCACGCGCGTGTCGTTCAAAACGTAAGCGCCTTGTGAAGGCGTATCCAGCAGGCCCAGAATGGCCAGCAACGTGGATTTTCCGCAGCCCGACGGTCCGGAAATGGAGACGTATTCGCCCTTGCGGATCCTTAGCTCAATCCCCGCCAGCGCGTGCGTTTCGACCTCATCGGTCGTAAAGACCTTCGAAACTTCCTGCAGCGCGATCAGTGTCTGTCCTTCGAAATTCACGTCGGCTCCTCCATGGGCCTCTGGTTGCCCACCGTTCAACACTTGGACGTACGCAAGCAGGCCGAGTTAGGTTCAAAGAAAAAGCGCTGCTTTTTCGATCCGGTAATCCTCCCGGCTTCTGTGCGAGCCCAGATCACGCCTACAATACCGCTCAGGTGCCGGATGGTTACGATCGAACCCTAAAAACGGCTCAGACAAGCAATTAAGTGCTTGTTTTTTCGAGCAGTAGAGAAGTTGTGAAATTCAACTCATCGTTCGTCCGGCGGCGCGAGTGAGTCCGCGCTTCCGGGCCACCTGGCGCGCCGTGCGGCGTCCGGAGAGGCCCCCGTAGTGAATTTCGGCACCCGTCTCGTTGGCCCAATCGATGCCGCCATAGCCGCTTCACGGCCAGAGCTGAGGCTATTTCAGTTTCAGCGATTTTCCATCAGGATCCGGTCTGAAGACCAGATAAGACATGTCGCTCTCCAGATCCACCCACCAGTGCGGCGTTCTTCCCGGCGTGATGATTACGTCGCCTGGACCGACGTGCCGGCTCGTGCCGCCGTCAATTTTTTCGCCGGTGAAGTTGCCGCCGGGCCGTGTCGGCGGATGCGCTTTCGGAATAGTGCCACCGGTGATCAGCGTTGCCGAGCCTTCCAGGATGTACAGAATCTCGGTCATGTTCGTATCGTGATAAATGGCCTGCTCAGGCGCGTCCTTCGGCCGGAACACAGCGAAGACGCCGACCCGATATCCGCCCACATCGATCGCGCGAATGGGATTATCCGATATTCGTTCGCGTGGTAGCTTCGCGATGAAATCCTGGATCTGGTCCTTCGTGACGTGTGTAGCCGGTGCGGTTTTGGGGACCTCCGAAGACTGCGGAGCCGCCGCCATGCACAAGGCCAGCCCTACGATTGCGATTCTCGCCGTACGTTTCATTTTTTCCATGGTCGAAAGTATACTACTGCGGCAGAATGGACGGCTAATTATACCCCGCTCGCCGGCTGGTGGCCGAACAATCCGCTCCTGCTTGAACCTGCCAATCTAAGTCTTCCTACTGATTTCCTTCCTGGGGGACCGTCTTTATACTCGAAGCTAATGCGATGCATGGTTTGGACGCTGATCGCCGGTGCAAGCGTTTTGCTGGGCCAGCCCGCGCCAACGCGTCCATCTCTGCCGGATTGGTTGATTCCTTACCCGGGCGCAGCGGGGGCGACAACGGTCTCCTCGGCGCTGGTCGAGAGCTCTTACAGCGCCAAGGCTAAGCCGGAAGATCTGTCCGAACACTACGCCAAGCTGTTTTCGGCCAACGGTGTTACTTTCGCCGCGAACTTTGATGGTCTTGGGACGTCCATCCGCGCGTCGCTGCCGGAATGCGAGCTTTTGATCAAGGTCCGCGAGTCGTCTTCCGGGACCGGTGTCAAGGTGAGTTGCGCTTCGAAAGAACTTTCAGCACAGCAGACCGGATCGGGCAGCGTGGTTGTGGTGACGAACGGAAGTACTAACGCCTCGTACGGTCCAGCAAGCCGAAGCGCGGGTTACTACCTGAAATCCGCCGAGGAAATCAAACGATATAACGAAGAGCGCGAGCGCGAGATCAAGGCGGAACACGAACTGTTCGAGCGGCAAGCCAACGCAAAAATGCGAGAGTACGACCAGCCGGTCTATCCACAATCTCAGACGCAGCGCGCGGTTGTGGGCCAGAGTCTCACGTCTAATGCACCCGCTGCTCATTATCGCGACGACGCACCACCCCTGACGTGGCCATTATGGCTTGTGGCGCCGAATGGAGAGCAGCTTTCGGCGGCAACCCGGTCAACTCGCGGGCCCGAGTCTTCGCTGTCGCGTAAGTACCAGACCACGGTGCCGATGACGGAATTGCAGCAGTTCTACAAACAGCGATTGGCGTCGAACGGATTTACGATACGCCGAAGCTCTCTGACCACCGGCAGCACCACCTCCGGCATCAAACAGAATGCCATGGGCGAGGTGGAAGGGGATCGCGCCGATGGTAGCGGAATAAATCCGCCGACCACGACCATCACGGTCGGTTTCAGCCGCAGCTACCTGAACGAACCGATCTCTGTCCGGATCACCCTGTCGGTGCGGGGCAGTTTCGGCAGGTAAGCGCACGCCCTGACAGACAACTGCGGCAGCAAACCAAGCTTTCGGGCGCATCGCGATAAGCTTTAGAAGTGCCCAGCCCGGATGCCGAGCGGATGGATGCGCTTACAGAAGCAATCGTCCGGCTGCTGAAACGGATGGAGCAGGTGGAGGCGCGATTGGGCCGCCTGGAACGGCTGTCGTCGGCCGGCGCTTCGCCCGAACCGTCACCACCGGCCGAGTCTCAAATCCCGCCCGTTGTTCAACCCCCTCAAGCATCTCAACAACCCGCCACCAGCGAGCCAACGATTGAAGCTCAACAAATTCAGCTAACTCCGAGCACGAGGGATTCTGCTTTCGATCGCCGCGCCGAACACCGTACTGAAGTTCGGGAGGAGCGACAACTCGAGGCGCGTGTAGGTCTGACCTGGGTGAACCGGATCGGTGTGCTGACGCTGGTAATCGGGGTCGCACTGTTTTTTAAGTACGCGTTCGACAACCAGTGGATCGGCCAGACCGGGCGCGTGGTTCTCGGCGTGCTCGCGGGACTCGCCACGCTGCTTATGGGAGACGTCCTTTGGCGCCGCGGCCAAAAGGTATTCGCGCAAGGCGTTTGTGGCCTGGCCATGAGCATTCTGTACTTATCTTTTTATGCCAGTTTCGGTTTCTATCACCTGCTGCCAGGAGCCGCCGCGTTCGCTTTGATGGCTATGGTGACGGCTACATCGGGCGCCCTGGCGCTGCGCTACGACTCGATGGCGATTGGGGCACTGGCAATGCTCGGAGGGTACTTGACACCTCTCTTGCTGAGCACGGGTCAGGATGCACCCTGGAGCTTCTTCAGCTATGTATTCGTCATCGATGTAGGGGCCGTCGCCATGTCGCGACCGAGGCGGTGGCGGCCACTGGATGTGATGGCTTTTGTGGCCAGCGCGGCTCTCTACGCGCTCTGGTTCGTAGCGTGGTTTACGCCGGAAAAACGCACGGTTGCTACGGTGGCTGTACTCGGGTTTTATGCGTTATTCGCGGTGCTGAAGTCGCCGCCGATCTCTGGCGCAGCCCAGGCGCTCACGGGGATTGCACTGGCGGCCATTTGGCCCCAAACCGCACCGTACCTTTTCTTGGCTCTCGCGGTGGGCGCTGCCGGACTCGCTTTAGCGGACTGGGCCGGCACATCCATTGCGACGCTCTCGTTCGCAACGTTCTGGGGAAGCTACGGCCTATGGATCGGGCTGCACGGCAGACCCGAAGAGACGATCGCCGCGCTGTGCTTAACCGCCGCGTTCGTGATGTATTTGGCATGGGTGGCTTTCGAGGTTCTGGTACGGGGACAGCAGGTTCGGACGCAGCACCTCGTGATATTGGGTTTTAACGGCATCACCGATTTCGGATGCATTTACGTGTTGCTGAAGCCGCACTATGAAGCGTGGCTGGGCCTTATTGCCGTGGCGATCGCGGCCGTGCACTTGTTGGCCGGCATGAGTTTGTGGAGGGCGCGAGCGGCAGCGAGTTACGATTCCCGGCCGCTTTTGTTAGTGCTGGGCCTTGCGCTCGGCTTCCTCACCCTGGCCGTGCCGATCCAGTTCACCGGGTTTAGCATCACGCTGAGCTGGGCGCTTGAGGCGGCGGCTTTGGTGTGGATCGGCCGGCGGGTGAGCGATAACCGCGTCTGGATGGGCGCTGCCGCCATCTATGTGCTGGTCGTCCTGCGGCTTTATGCATTCGATGCGTGGTTGCCGGAGACTCGCTTATTGGTGAATTCCCGGTTTGTGACGTTTGCGGTGTCGGCCGCTAGTTTCTGGCTGGCGGCATGGTTCGTCAAGAGCACGCGTTCTGCCGCCGCCATAGCCTACGTGACCGGCCATTTCATCTTTCTTTCGGCCTGTCTTTTTGAATTAAACGATTGGGCGCAAGCGAACGTCAGCGCCGATAATCACGTGAGCGTCCTGGCCGTCGGCGTATCGATATTGATGGCGGTCTACGGAACCTTGCTGATTTGCATCGGCGTGATCTACCGGTTGCCGCTGGATCGCGTCCTCGGTCTTGGACTGATGGGAATAGTGGTGCTAAAGCTTTATCTATACGACGTGTGGGAAGCGAGCCGTCTGTTCCGGACGGCTGCATTCGTATCGCTTGGGGTTCTTCTGCTGTTCACATCGTATCTATACTCACGCTTCCGGGTCGCGCTTGAGAACTGGTGGAAAGATGAAGACGTCCGCAGGTAGGGTTGTGGCATGGGCATTGGGTTGCGCCGTGCTGCTGAAGGCAGACTTCCAGCCCGCGAGATGGAAATACCGGCGCACGCTCGCAGCCGATCCAAATGCGCAGATTCTGGCGTTCAACATGGAACGTGGCGTTTATGTACATGCGCGAGCCGATCTTGGGGACCTTCGCCTGGTTCATGGCGAAGACGAGATCCCCTACGTTCTAGAAAAAATGACCGGACTACACCGGTATGAGGAACTATCGACCGGCTTGGTGGATCAAGGCGTGACGCCGCCAGGCGATCTGGAAGTGACGGTGGACGTGGGAGAAGGTCACCGGCATAACGGCATCCGATTGTCGACACCCAAGACTAACTTTCGCCAGCGCGTCGCCATTGAGACCAGCGACGACCGGCGCCGTTGGACGCGAGCGCGCGACGACGGCTCGATCTTCGACTTTTCCGACGACGGCCGTCGAATTTCTTTGCTGTACGTCGGTTATCCCAAGTACCGAAAGCGCGATTACGGCCGGAGCTGAGGAACGCAATCCTGCGTATCGCGAAAAACCTCCGGCGCGGAAACCATGGAGCGAGCAGCATCCGGAAATTTTATACATCACCTTGGCCGTGGCAGTACTGGGAATGGGAACCGTCACGATCCGATTTTTGAGAAAGGCCACTGCTGAAGGTCGGCAATAGTAACGCGCGCTGCGGAGGCTAGCGACTGGCGTGCCACGGCTCGTGGATGAGCAGCTTCGGATCCGCATCCGGCTTGGGCACGAATTTCTGCGTGCGGCCATACTGATTATCGCCGCCGTACAAATTGCCTTTCGAATCGGCCGAGATGGTGTGTACTTCGATATAGCCGTCGGGCAACTCGCGCGGAACCATCCAGGTATACAGGTGGTTGCCTTTGAAATCGAGCTTATTAAAGCGCAGCGGGCTCAGATCGGTCACCCAGATGCAGTCGTCATTGACGATGATGTCGAGCGGCAGTGAAAAGCCGGTAAAGGCGTCGACGAAATCGAATTTGGCCGGGTCGGCGGTGGTGCGGAATACGTTGATGCGGCCGCCGGAACGGTCCAGGACAAAGACGCGGCCTTCGGGGCCGATACCGATGGCATGCACACCGTTGAACTGCCCTGGTCCTTTACCGTGGCCGCCGAACTCGCCGATGTACTTCAGATCGCGATCCAAGATCATGACCCGGTGGTTATCCAGACCGTCGGCGATAAGGACCCGGCCATCGGGAAGAAAAGCGATGTCCTGGGGCTTGCCGAAATGCGTGCCGTCCGTCCCCTCGATCCCCTTTTCGCCGAGCGTCTTCAGCAGCTTTTTTCCGTCATTGGAGAAGCCGTAGATGACGTTATAGGTCTCGTCGACGACCCAGACGCGGTGTTGCGGATCGTAGGGGCTGATGCGAATGCGGTGCGGTCCCGGTCCCTTCGCGTCGGCAAACAGATAATCCCATTGCGACCAGCGCTCGCGCACTTTTCCATCGGCGTCGAGAGTATATATGAAGTTCTTTTTCATGACGCGTCGATCGGTGGCGCTGAGTACATTGATGCCGATGGAACCGGCGAAGCCGGCGTAGTTATCAGGCAGCGGATCGGGAAGGCGCGTTTCCCCGCGCTGCGCGATAAAAATGCGGTCCGGCGATTCGGCGAATACGCCTGAGTTGCCGCCAAAAGCGAAACCTGGTTCGGAGAAAGGCTTATGCCAGTAGCGGATCACGTTGTACGGGCTGGGGCCTACCGGACCCGAAACGGTGGCAGGCTGGGACTGTCCAAAGAGGGCCGCTCCCGCCGCGAGAGTGAATCCAGCAGCAAGCTTGCCGGTACATGTTTTCAGCATCGTGTTGTTCCTCGATTGATCACGCTGGCACGCGGACGCCCGCCTCCAAAATCCACGATTCGGCCAATGCGTCACGTATCGCCATACTATCATCACAGGATTTGCCGATTTGTCCGCCGCAATCAAACAGGCCCAAATCCCATCTCCAATTCAAGCGTCGCGCGCGGTGCAGGCCTATTGGGAACATGCGCTGGCTAGAATGGAGCAATGATTTCCCATCGCCGCCGTTTCCTGCGCTTTCTCGCCGCGAGTCCTTTGGCTGCCCGGGCTTTCGCGCAAGATCCCGTCATCGCTATTGAGCAAGCGAAGGACGCGCTGAACGTCATGGATTTCGAGCCGCTGGCTCGCAAGGCTCTTCCGCCGGCGCACTGGGGCTACATGGCGACCGGGGTGGACGACAACAAGACGCTAGGCATCAATCGCGAGGCATTCGATCACTTCCAGCTTCGCGCCCGGCGCCTGATCGACGTGAGCCGGGCCGATCTCAAAACGCAGGTTTTCGGCGCAACCTGGGAAACACCCATCTATATCAGCGCGGTTGGCAGCCAGAAGGCTTTCCACCCAGAGGGCGAGATCGCCACGGCACGAGCGGCCAAGGCAAAGAAGACCACCCAGATGCTCTCGACGGTCACCTCGGTTGGTGTGGAAGAAGTTGCGAAGGCACTGGGCACGGCCCCTTGGTATCAGCTCTACATGCCCACGACTTGGGAGGACACCGAAAAGATGGTAAAGCGGGCCGAGGCGGCCGGATGTCCCGTTTTGGCTTGGACCGTCGATCTGCTGGCCGGCCGCAACACGGAGACCGCGACGCGTTTCGCCCGGGCCGACCAGCGGGATTGTCTGACATGCCACGCCATCTCGCCTAGAGCCGGCGGGAACACCCAACGCAATCAGGGCAAACCGATGTTCGGTGGTCTCTCAGGGGATATGAATCCGCCCGGTGCAACCTGGCGCTATGTGGAGCGGCTGAAGAAGATGAGCGGGATGAAGCTGGTGCTAAAGGGCATCGATACCGCCGAAGACGCCAAGCTCGCGCGCGAATACGGGGCCGACGGTGTGATCGTATCGAACCACGGAGGCCGCTCCACCGAAACCGGACGCGGCACCATAGACATACTGCCGGAAGTGGTGGACACGGTGGGACCGCAGTTCCCCGTTTTCGTGGATGGCGGCTTCCGCCGGGGCTCCGACGTGTATAAGGCTCTGGCGATCGGCGCCCGTGGCGTCGGCATCGGAAGGCCTTACATCTGGGGCCTCTCGGCGTTCGGCCAAGAAGGTGTGGAGCGAGTACTCGACATTTTACGCGCCGAACTGACTCTCACGATGCGGCAGTGCGGGACGCCGTCCATCGAGCAGATCGGAAGGGCATCGATTCTTCGGAACGGCATCCCGCTGTGATTATTTTCACGCCTGGTGCCAACGAGGCAGCATGAGTCAACTCACACAAGCCCCGATCAGCCGTTTCCCAGTGCCAAAGCTGGACGCCTTGCCGGATGACATTCGGGCGAGAATACTGGGCGTTCAAGAGAAGTCCGGTTTCATTCCGAACGTTTTCCTGGTTCTGGCGAACAGGCCCGAAGAATTCCGGGCGTTTTTTGCTTATCATGACGCGCTGATGGACAAGCCCGGCAATCTCACCAAGGCAGAGCGGGAGATGATCGTAGTCGCTACCAGCAGTGCCAATCAATGCGCGTACTGTGTTATCGCGCACGGCGCGATTCTGCGGATTCGCGCGAAGAATTCGCTCATTGCCGACCAGGTTGCGATTGACTACCGCAAGGCGGACATAACGGATCGGCAAAAAGCCATGCTGGATTTCGCAATGAAAGTGTCCAAGAGTTCCTGCGACATAGATACCGACGACCTTTCAAAGCTAAACGCTCACGGGTTTAGCGATGACGACGTATGGGATATCGCGGCGATTGCCGCATTTTTCGCACTATCGAACCGCATGGCCAACTTCACCGACATGCGTCCGAACGCCGAGTTCTATACGCTTGGGCGTTAGCGATCGACGGCCTGTAGCGCGACGCACGGCACTACCAAATTCAGGTCGACGAACGGTGGTTTCGGCGCCGGATCTAACGAACCCTGAGCGAAGCGCGAACGCGGATGTCTTTGCCGGCAGGTAGGTAGGGGCCGCGGGCGTGCGGGAAGACGGTTGCCAACCTCTTCCCAGTTTCAGGATAGCAAACTAAATTATTGAAAACAAGACTAGATCTTCGGCAATAACTACCTTGACAAATCCGTGTGAAAAGCCTTACGCTGGAACCGGCGTGACAGGCCCCTCCGCTGGCAACTTTGCCAGTTTATCGCATGCCCAATTCCGACTACGATGCTTAGATGGCCGTTCCGATTCCGCAGCGGCAGATCAGGTTGAAGATTGTAGATAGTCCGAATGAGACCCGCGTAGTTCTGCGACCGCTAACGCTGAGGCCATTCTATGCTGGCACTGATCGTAACGCCCCGAACTATGTTTGTGGAAATTGTGAGCACGTCTTCATGACAGGAACCAGCACGTTGCTTCTTCACTGCATCATTGAGTGTCCAACCTGCGGTTCCTTCAATGATGCCGACTGGGTCGAACTGGGGGACGAGGGCTAACGCTTCGCTGCTTTCTTGCGCTTCTTGCCGTGCTGCTTCTGCCATTCCTTGTCGCGGCGGTCGATCTCGGCCTTCGGAACGGCGATCACGGCTCGGAAGATGCTGTCGAGCTTCTGAAACGGCGTATGTCCTGGGACTTCGATGGATGGAAGGGCGGGCTTCATACTGTCTCTATGATAGTTTAATTCCATCGACTCGATGAATCTGCGTCGAAACAGACGTGCTTACTTATTCGCTGTAGTCCCCTAGATATTGGCGAACTACGATCTGATCTGCCGCTGGAGGGGTATTGCGGTAAATGATGATTCGTGCAGTGCATTCGTCTCCCGAGAACCACGCCTTCATTGTTTTATGGAACTCTCCCGTTGGCTTAAGTCCAAATTCCCATACCTGAGGGGCCCCAAACTGTTGATTCAGTTAGTCTTCCCCGCCATTGCTGCTAAACCTCTCGAATAGTATTGCTGTGGGCAGCTTCATGTGATATGCTCTGTTTAGGTGTGTCTATATGCAGGAGCTATGTAAACTAGTTCTCCGATTCCTTGTAATGAAAGAAATCGATTACGACAGGTTTCGGGAATTGATGGTGGCGTCGTTCCTCTCTCGCCGAAGCGGAAATGCGATTGTTGATGCTGCTGCTGCGAGAATTGATGTTGTGTGTGCTGACTTTTCTCAAGGGCTGATCCAAGCAGATACACTTGAAGCGTATATGCGCCTCGCTCTTCAGAACAGTGATCCGCGCACGCCTGTCGGATCGGTCGCGCAATTAGACACATTTCAACCCAGTGTTTCCCGTCCTGTAAGTGCCGCCAAAGAATCATCTGCGGTATTCGAGTTAGCTGCTGTAGCTTAAAGCATCGGCAGCGGCCTTGGTGCCGCATCTACCGAGAACGAATACAAAATTGGTTCAGAACCCTCTGTTTCAATGACAAAGTTATAAGCTCCTGGCTGCTGGAACGTAATCGGCGGCGTGGAAATAGGGACGAAGACAGGTCCTCGTTGAGGTCCAGCAATGCCGCCCTCCGCGCGGAGCAGGGGGTCACCGCCATCCATTCGTTCTATCCGCATTTGCAAACCATATACGCCGGGCTCATCTACGTGTAGTTTCACGAAGAACGTGAGTGGAAGACTTACCGGGAAAGAAGTGACTAGAATCGTGTCTACGTATACTCCGATCAGTAAAAACTTACCATTGTCTTCTTTCCTCACTTGATCGCACATCACTGTATAGTTGTGAGTAATCAATTGGCGGTCCTTCCACGCACGGGCGCACCTCACCCGTTGCAACTTCAGCTTGACTTATTGCGGGGGAAATCGGTAGGATTGGATTGTCTAGATCGTCATCCTACCACGCGGGACGCAATTTCAAATCGCGTCCCCAATCAGTCAAAGGCTATCCGCCATTTTACTACAAGAACAAAAAATTAGCACTTCGTTTTTGAAAGTGCTAAACCATTTTACGCTTGCCGCGTTTTTGTCGAGTGGCTTCTTTTTCAGTTAATGGCTGGCGGCGCTTGATGGTCCGTCACCTTGCCGGTGACTTCGGCCCAGGTCAAGCGCTTTCCTACGATCTGGCGCACGGCCAAATCAAAGCGGTCACTGTCAGTTAACGAATCGCCTTCGCTGTCCTTACGATTATTGAAGCGAAACGCCTGCTCATCTAGATAGCGGAACAAGTGGAACGGTTCAACACTTACATAGGTTCCACCGAGGCTGCATTTCAACAGCGACCAGAAATTCTCAAGCCCGTTCGTATGAACGTTCCCGTCAACGTACTTCTGGAGATGGCGAACGACCTGCATTTGAAAGTCGCCATCGATGTTCCATTTCTCACCGTGCTCGTCAGAATAGATCGTGGCATCTTTAGAGACATGCGCTGCGACCTCAGGAAGCATCGTCGCCTTCTTGCGATCAGAAAGAATGGTTGTGCGAACGCGCTTAGGTTTTCCCTCAGAAGCGCGCTCCAACACACCCATGACAATAGTCTTATTGCCAGTGTCGATGAAGCCGGTTTTCATGACGCGCTTTTTACGGTCCGCATGCATGTTTCGCGCCTTGCCGCCGATGAAGGTTTCATCGACCTCCACTTCACCACCGAGCATTCCGCCTGTGAGGTCGTCCTGCATGGCCAAACGGATTCTGTGCAGCATGTGCCACGCGGATTTTTGAGATACATCGAGATCGCGCGCAACCTCGTAACTGGAGATGCCGTTCTTGCAGTTTACGATCAGCCACATTGCAGCTAACCACTTGTCCAAGCCAAGCGGAGAGTCCTCGAAGATGGTTCCGGTTTTGGAAGTGAACTGCCGATCCTTGTGGGTTTTGCTATTGCACTGCCAGCGATTGTACTTTTCGAGGAAAGCGACTTTATCGCTTCCGCAGCGGGGACACGTAACGCCATCAGGCCAACGCCTGGCAACCAAGTACTTACGGCAGTTGTTAGAATCGGCGAAGTAGATCAGCGCTTCCTGTAACGTTTTTGGTTCGCTGCCCATGACTAAGTATGGAGCATAACCGTGGATTTGTCAAGGTAGTTATTGCCAGATCTTCGCTGGCCGTTCGAGTAATATCGACTGGCAGACATCGCGTGCGGACGCGATCTCGGCGGTGTCTTGCGAGGAGGCTGCATGATTCCAGAGGATAAGAGCGCGGCGGTAACTCGGGGCTTGCACGAGGCTTTCGGTGTAACCGAGTTCGAAGATATTGCCAGAATTACAAAGGGACACACTCCGGCATTGGTATTTCGCATCGTTGTACGGGGACGTCCATACCTATTGCGGATTATCATGTTTAAGAATTTGATCGTCGGCCCGGAGCGACAGTTCACATGTATGCGGGCTGCCGCGGAAGCAGGTCTTGCGCCGCATGTCTGGTACACGAGTGTCGAAGACAAGATTTCGATCACGGACTTTGTGGACGAGGTACCCTTTTCGGCCGCGGAGGCTCGGGTCCGGATGCCTGCTACGCTGCGGAGGCTGCATGCGCTTCCGCCATTTCCTGAAGGCGTCCGTCACGTGGACACAACATGCATGTTCTTAATGCACGATGCGAAAGCCGCGGACGAGTTCACCGGAAAATTCCGAGCGGCGAATATCCTCTCTGACGCGGATACCAACCAGCTTTTGGCGTGGCGCGCGCAACTCGCCGCCGTCTACAATCGGCTTGACGCGGAGATGGTCTCGAGTCACAACGACCTGTTGAAGCCAGACAACATTCTTTTCGACGGAAAGCGCGTTTGGCTGGTGGACTGGGAAGCCGCCTTCTTGAACGACCGGTATGTCGACCTGGCGGTGGTTGCGAATTTGATTGTTACGGATGACGCCGAGGAAAGCGAGTTTCTTCAGGAGTATTTCGGACAAGCGCCGAGCGATTATCAACTGGCCCGGTTTTTCCTGATGCGTCAGATCACGCATCTGTTCTACGCGATGGTGTTCCTATTGCTAGGCTCAGCAGGGCAGCCGGTGGATTGGAGCGAAAAGGCGCCGGGCTTTGAGGATTTTCAACGGCGGATGTGGGCGGGTGAGGTCAATCTAGCGGACCGGGCGACAAGGATCGCCTGGGGCAGGATTCAATGGGAGCGGCTGGTTGAGAACATGGCCAGCGCACGATTTCAGGAAGCGTTGAGAATCGCTTCGGACGGGCGTCCCGGCCGCTCAGTTTACGCTTGATCCCGGTCGAGCTTCTAGTGGTAAGTTATCTGCCTGGTGCCGGACGGCGCGGCATTTTCCGTGTGCCATTGACGACGGGTGGGAAGTCTTTCAGCTCGTCGTACACCTCGGCGATGAAGCGGTCTTTGCTCTGCTGCGTGTCGCCCAGCGTGGTCGCGTCGTAAGGTGCGGTGAGATTTGCCGCTAGAACCTGATCCAATGACTTGCCCTGATCGCGCAGTTTCTGCACCTTTGCCAAAATGTCGACGAGCATTCCGCGGTAAGGCAGCAAATCCTTCTTGGTGACCAGGGTGCCGTGGCCGGGGACAAGGACTGTGTCCGGGCCGGCGATCTTCTCGATGAGGTCCACGGCATCGATCATGCCCTTGATGGACCCCCCGTTGGCTTGGTCCGCGAAGGGGTAGCCGAAATTGCGGTAGAAATCCTCGATGTAGATCACGTTGGCCTTATTGAAGCGAATAATCGTGTCGCCGGCGGTGTGCGAGGGCATCATGGGGATGAAGTCCACGGATTCGCCGTTCATATGGATTGTGACGGCGGGTGTGCCGGGCGAGGTGTAACGGTAGGTGGATGTGGGTACGCCGGCGGGGTCGGGCTTGCGGACAGGATTGCCGGGTGGGTCGATCATTTCATCCCGCAGATTCTCCTGCGCGAAGATCACGGCCCCCTGTTTTCCAAAAAATGCGTTGCCGCCAGTGTGGTCGGGATGGATGTGCGAATTGACCACGATCTTAATCGGCGCGGTGGTGAAGGTGCGGATCGTGTCGAGTGTTTTAGAGGCTAGCTGCGGATCCTCCGTGTCAACCATCAGTACGCCTTCGGGGCCGAAGAGGACTGCGACGCGGCCTCCGGCGGCGTCTGGATGGGCTGGATCGAGGCCGGAGGATCCATGCAAGGAATAAAGATTGGGAGCGAGCTTTTCGGTGACCAGCATGTCGATCTTGTCCCACGGGATCTGATATCCGGCCGGGAACTGAAAGGGACCCTTGGCTGGTGGAACCACCGTGATCGGATAACGTTCCTGTGCCCACGCTGCTCCGGAAAAAATGCACGTCGCAGCGAGAGCGCAGGCTAATAGCAGTTTCTGTCGCATGGTTTTAGGCCCCTCCGGGCCGACGTTCGATAGTACCGGATCTGAAGCTTCGATTGCCGGAGCGAACAGGCGCGATTTGAGGGAGCGCTGGCTAACGCTGTGCGGCCCCGCCACACGCGCCACCGTGCGGCGCAACGCCTTACTCTGGCTTTGAAGTGGTGGGCTCTGATGTGTTCGTCTGGTCAGCCAAGGTGTTAAGCGTAGCGGCGAGCTTCCGGGCCGCATCGGGTTGGAGCCTCATCAGAACCACAAACGAATCTGGACGCTTGCCTGTTTCTTTCACAACTAACTTCAACTCCACCAGGGGGCCGAACAGAGTAGAGTTCGAGGCATTCCCGTCGATGCGATCCAGTTCCAGGACACGTCCGTCGTGAAGTGGCGGGATGGCATCGCGAAGGGCGCGCGGGAAAGCCATGGAGTTACGAGGCGAATGAACCCGCCGAGTGACGGCTATTTTCCGCTTAGTGCCGCAGCTCATTGGATCAGTGTAGCGGACGCAAATGATTCGAGGAGAGCTGAGCGAGTTTGCCGGCGCACATGGCTAAAAGGATTCGAAATGCGATTAAAACGATCCAAATCGTGAGCCGGCTGGTCACCTATCATGGGAAATACGATGAATCGCGATTCGGCTGGCCTTCATGAATAGACGAGACGTTTTGCGCGGCATAGGCGCCGCAACCATGGGAATGGCGCTGCCCAAATCTGGACAGTTGTTGGGTACGGCGGCGGAACGCGGCCGCTGGCGCAGATTCGAAGTGACGACACGGATTGCAGTGCTCAAGCCGTCCGGTATCACACGTATTTGGGCGCCGGCTGCGCTGGATACGAACACGCCATATCAGCGCACGCTGGGCAATGCGTTTCACTCGCCGGGCGGGAAATCTCGGATCGTAGAGATCAAGCCGGACGGACTGAAGATAGTTGCTGCGGAGTTTGGCGAGGGCGTTCGGCCCGTGCTGACAATGGTGAGCACCGTCTCGACGCGGGATTGGTCGGCGGACTTCTCGGCGCCGGCCCGGGTGCAAAAACCCAGCGCCGCTGAATTGAAACATTTTCTGCGTCCGACGAAGCTGCTGCCCACAGACGGCATTGTCAAGGAAACTGCGCTGGCGATCACGCACACTGCGACCACGGACGTGGGCAAGGCGCGCGCGATCTATGAATGGATCGTCGAGAACACGTATCGTAATGCGAAGACGCGCGGATGCGGTCTCGGAAACATCAAGTTCATGCTGGAATCGCGAGATTTTGGGGGTAAGTGTGCAGATCTGAATGCCCTGTACGTAGGGCTAGCGCGGGCGGCGGGACTTCCGGCGCGGGACGTGTACGGGATTCGTGTGGCTAAGTCTCAATTGGGATACAAGAGCCTGGGCACGTCATCCCAAGACATTTCTAAAGCGCAACACTGCCGCGCCGAAGTTTATTTAAACGAGTACGGATGGGTCGCGGTGGACCCGGCGGATGTGCGCAAGGTGATGCTGGAAGAGCCGCCGGGGAACCGGACCATTAACGACGACATGGTGAAAGAGGCAAGGGTGCGACTGTTCGGGGCATGGGAGATGAATTGGATGGCGTACAACTTCGCCCACGATGTAGTGCTGCCAGGCTCGATTGGATCGCCGCTAGCATTTTTGATGTACCCGCAGGCAGAGACGTCCGAGGGACGGCTGGACAGCTTAGATCCAGAGGCGTTCGAATATCGGATCACGGCCCGGGAGATCAGTTAAGGGGCAGGCGATCTCGCAGCGCAATCAGAATGGTCTTTCTGCGGCAGGTGCGCGACCAGAGGCTGATCTCCCGCGCCGAGCCGCCGCGGCGATATTTCGCGCCACCAACTACAATCGGTACTGATGCCGCGCCGCGTGATTACGCTGACTACCGATTTTGGAACCTGCGATCATTTCGCCGGGACGATGAAGGGTGTGATTTTGTCGATCCAGCCAGCGGCGGAAATCGTCGACATGACCCATGAAGTGTGCCCGTTCGAGATACCGGACGGGGCGTTCACGATCGCGCAGGCTTATCGATTTTTCCCCAAGAGAACCATTCACGTCGTCGTAGTGGACCCCGGGGTGGGCTCGACGCGCCGGCCCATCTTAGCGGAGATGGCCGGCCACTATTTCATCGCGCCGGATAATGGAGTGCTCTCCATGATTTTTTCGCGTGAGGCCGCGAAAGTGCGGCACATTACGAACGATCGTTATTTTCTGAAGCCGCTAAGCCGCACGTTCCACGGCCGGGACGTATTCGCGGCCGTGGCGGCGCATCTGGCGGCGGGCGTGCCGCCGGCGCGATTCGGTCCGCGTATCGACGATTACATCCGGCTCACGCTCGACCAGCCGGCGCGCAACGGCAAGTCAAGCTGGACCGGCTCTGTGCTGAAAGTTGACCGCTTCGGAAACATCATTACGAACCTGCATATTGAGGAATTTCCCCAGGTCAAGACTCGCCCCTTCGAGCTGCGGGTGAGCTCGCAGCCGATCAAGCGGCTGGCTCTGACGTTCACCGATTGCGAACCGGGCGAGTTATTCGCGCTGGTGGGAAGTTCGGGATACATCGAGGTCGCCACCAATCAGGGTTCCGCGGTGCAGGCTCTGGGCTGCAGCGCGGGATCGCCGGTAGAATTGACGATTTTTTAGTTAATTTGAGGCACTTGCGGATGCGGTACACTGGAGCAAGCATTCATTTTCTTCCCGGGATGGCGTGATCTTACCCGCTTTTGAGTCATAAACCCGGGTTTGCAATCAACCGCATGACCGCCACGTCCCCCAAAGCCCAATCCCGATCGAAAGAATTTCGCGACGAGTTGCAGCGGCGCGTCTTAGTTGCCGATGGCGCGATGGGCACGGTGTTGTACTCGAAAGGTGTGTTCATCAACCGCTGCTTCGACGAGCTGAACCTGTCAATGCCGATGCTGATCAAGGAGACGCATCAGGAGTACGTCAAAGCGGGCGCGGAGATTTTGGAGACGAACACGTTCGGCGGTACGCGGACACGGCTGGGCGCGTTCGGGTTGTCGGAAAAATTAGGCGACATCAACCGAGCCGGGGTTCGCATTGCGCGCGAAGCTGCGGGAGACACTGCGTTCGTGGCGGGCGCGATCGGGCCCTTAGGGGTGCGGATCGAGCCGCTGGGCGCCATGTCGTTCGCCGAGGCGAAGGACGCGTTCCGGGAACAGGCCGACGCGCTGCTGGACGCGGGAGTTGACCTCCTGATTCTGGAGACGTTCACGGATTTAAACGAGCTGCGCGAGGCGATTTTTGCGGCGCGCGAGGCGGCCGGCAACGACATGGCGATCGTCGCGCAGGTCACCATCGACGATGCTGGCAACATGCCGGGCGGCGCAACTCCCGAGATCTTTACCCCAAAGCTGGACGAGTGGCCCGCCGACGTGATCGGGCTCAATTGTTCGGTAGGACCTAAAGCCACGCTCGAAACGATCGAGCGAATGATGCAATATTCCCGTAAGCCGATGAGCGCAATGCCGAACGCGGGACTGCCGGCAGTGGTGGAAGGACGGAAGATCTATCTTTGCTCGCCCGAATATATGGCGCAGTACGCGCGCCGGATGCTGTGGGCGGGAATAAAGATCGTGGGCGGCTGCTGCGGTACGACGGCCGAACATATCAAGCTAATCCGCTCCGAAGCACGATCGCTGCAGCCACAGACTAAGAAACTCAGCATTACGGTGGAAGAGCCCGCGGCCAAGGCCAAAGCCATGAAGAACGTTCCCATGGCAGCCAAGAGCAAGCTGGGCGCCAAGCTGGCGGCGGGAAAGTTCGTCGCTTTCGTCGAGATTCTGCCGCCGCGGGGCGTGGACGCGTCGAAGGAGATTGAAGGCGCGAAGTTATGCGCGGCGCACGGGATCGACTGCATCAACGTTCCAGACGGGCCGAGGGCCAGCGCGCGGATGAGCAACCAGGTGACTTGCCAACTCATCCAGCAGCAGGCGCATATAGAAGCGGTCATGCATTTCTGCTGTCGCGACCGCAATATTCTTGGCATCCAGTCAGAGTTGTTGGGCGCCCATACCATCGGGGTGCGAAACCTGATTTGCATCACGGGCGATCCGCCACGCATGGGCACGTATCCGGACGCAACTGCGGTTTTTGATGTGGATGCCATTGGGCTGACCAACATCGTCAACAATCTGAACCATGGCCTGGATATTGGAGGCAACCCGATAGGATCGCAAACCGGGCTGCTGATAGGCGTGGGCGCGAATCCGGGCGCGCTGAACATGGACGAGGAAATGCGCCGGCTGGAATGGAAAGCGGAAGCGGGTGCCGAATATATTGTGACGCAGCCGGTGTTCGACCTCGACCTGTTGCAACAATTCCTGAAGCGGATGGAGCACTTAAGGCTGCCGGTGGTTTGCGGAGTTTGGCCACTAACCAGTTACCGGAATGCCGAATTCATGGTGAACGAATTACGGGTTCCCGTTCCCGAACCGTTCATGCAGCGAATGCTGAAAGCGGACAATGCAGAGAAGGCGAGGCAGGAAGGCGTGGCGATCGGCCGAGAAATGGTAGAACGCGTCCGCGACATGGTGGCAGGCGTTCAGCTCAGTGCGCCATTTGGGCGCTACACCATGGCAGTCGAAGTCGCTGAAGCCATCGGATCGCGGGAATAGACTTTGGCAACTGACCTGATTGAGATCGACGCAAGCAATCCGCTCCCTGAAGCGATCGAGCGCGCGGCGGCACATCTGCGCCGCGGAGACGTGGTCGCGATTCCTACCGAGGCGCTGTATGTGCTGGTGGCGGATCCGCTGAATCTGAACGCGGTAGGGCGCGTTTTCTCCGCGAAGGGGCGTGAGATACACCGGGCGTTGCCGCTGCTTATCAGCGGGCCTTTTATGGCCGAAGAGCTCGCCAAGGAACTTTCGTCGCGCTTTCATCTGTTGGCTCGGCACTTCTGGCCCGGGCCGCTGACCGTCATCGTGCCGGCTTCTGCCAAAGTGCCTCTGAAAGTGACCGGGAACACAGGCCGGCTGGCAGTGCGGCAGTCGCGCTCTCGGGTGGCGCAGGCACTATTGGACTGGCTGGATCAGCCGCTGATCGCAACCAGCGCCAACATATCCGGCCAGCCAACCTGCCGCAGCGGTATCGAGGTGTTCGGCATGATGGACGGTCGCGTAGACCTGGTGCTGGACGCCGGCACCTTTTCCGGCGCTGGCGCTACAACCGTGGATATCACCGAGCCTGAGTGGAAGGTCATCAGAGAGGGCGCGATCTCCGAAAAGGAGATCGCCGAGTGTCTCCGCCGGCAATAGCTCCAACCGGCAGCCGGGTCCGTCCGCATGCGCTCAAAACGTCGAGCATGTGAACGCTTACCGCGAACAGGTTGACCACGGACGAACGCAGCGCAGCAGAGCCAATCAGGCTATGCTGCCGAGTTCTTTTTGGCGCTGGACGTAATTTTGCGCGTAGTACGTCTGATATTCGCCAGACTTGACGTGCCGGACCCACTCCTGGTTCGCACGATACCAGTCGACGGTGTTGGCAAGGCCGCGCTCGAAATCTATTTGCGGCCGCCAGCCGGTTTCTTTAGTGAGCTTCTCGCTGGATAATGCGTAGCGCCGGTCGTGGCCTGGCCGATCCGTGACGTATTCGATCAAGCTGGACGGCTTGCCGGTGATGGCGAGGATCTGGTCCACTACGACCTTGTTAGGGAGCGAGCGGTTGCCGCCAATGTTGTAGATCTCGCCATCGCGGCCTTTCTCTAAGATCGCCAGGATTGCGCGGCAATGGTCTTCCACGTACAGCCAATCGCGGATCTGCATGCCGTCGCCGTAGACCGGCAGCCGCTTATTCTCGAGCGCGTTGGAGATCATCAGAGGGATGAGCTTTTCGGGAAATTGATAGGGGCCGTAGTTGTTGGACGCGCGGGTGACAATCACGGGCAGCTTGTAGGTCTTGAAATAAGCCAGAGCCATCAGGTCCGAACCGGCTTTTGCGGCTGAATATGGGCTGCTTGGTTGAAGCGGGAAATTCTCGTCGGCCTCGGCGGGAGTCTCCAGGCTGCCGTAAACCTCATCGGTGGACACGTGGATGAAACGGCGGACGCGGCACGCGCGCATGGACTCGAGCAGGTTGAAGCTGCCCCGCAAATTGGTTTCAAAAACGGGCTGCGGTGCGAAGATGCTGCGGTCCACGTGCGACTCGGCCGCAAAGTGCACCACCGCATCGGGCTTGGTTTCCTCGACGACGCGCCGGGTTGACGCGAGGTCGCACAGATCGGCCTTGATGAATTTGTAATTCGGCCGGCCCGCGATGGCAGCGAGGTTTTCGAGATTTCCGGCGTAGGTCAGCGCATCCACATTGACGATGTCGAATGAAGGATTTTCCACTGTCAACCTAACGAAACAAGACCCGATAAAGCCGGCGCCTCCGGTAACGAGGACCTTCATGCGAGGCCGCCGGAGAGCGCAAACGAGGAGTGATGGGCAGAGTAGGACACCGTGTTCATGATAGCGAATGAGCTTGTGCCGGACGATGGCGCGACGGTACTAGGACCGATTGTGCCAATTCCACGCAGTTCGGACAATTTCCTCGAGACTGGAATGGCGAGGCCGCCAATGCATCAGTTCTGCCGATTTTGCGGCATCGGCGACTAAGGCGGGAGGATCGCCAGCGCGGCGGCCCACCTCGCGCGCCGCCACTTTGCGGCCCGACACGCGCTCCACCATTTGGATTACCTCGCGCACGGAATGACCTTCTCCGGTACCCAAATTGAAGGCCGTGCTCTTACCGCCCGCGCGGAGGTAATCTAGTGCGGCGACGTGCGCTTCTCCCAGATCGGTAACGTGCAGGTAGTCGCGAATCGCGGTGCCATCAGGCGTGTCGTAATCGGTGCCGTAGATCTCGAGCGTCGTGCGCCCCATCGCGGCCGCGATGGCAAGCGGGATCAAGTGTGTTTCCGGATCGTGGTCTTCGCCCAGTTGGCCGTCTGCGTCGGCGCCCGCGGCATTGAAATAGCGCAGCGCCGTCCAGCGGAGCCCATGAATGCAGCCGTACCAATCGAGCAGGCGTTCCACCATGCGCTTCGATTCGCCATAGGGGTTCACCGGGTTTTGAGGATGATCCTCAGAGATCGGTACCTTGATCGGGTTGCCATATGTCGCGCAGGTGGAGGAGAACACGATGGTCTTCACGCCGCAGTCGCGCATGGTGTCCAGCAGGTTGAGCGTGTTGACCGTATTGTTGTGGAAGTACATTTCGGGCGCATGCATGGACTCGCCGACGTAGGCGAAGGCCGCGAAATGCAGAACGGCGTCGATGGAGTGCTCGCGGAAGATCTTTTCCAGTGCGGGGCGGTCGCCCGTGTCGGCGACGATGAGAGGCCCCCACTGCACTGCGTCTTTATGGCCGCGCTGCAGGTTATCGAGCACAATCGGCTCGAGTCCGGCTTGGGCCAGAACTTTCGCCGTGTGGCTGCCGATGTAGCCCGCGCCGCCCGTCACCAATATTGACATGGAATCCTCGGGATTGAAGTTGGAATTTGTTTGGGCATCAGATCACGTCCGCGAAGCTCTTGCGTAGCTTGTAAAACCACGCGTATCCCAGCCAGAAGAGCGCCAAAGCGACGACCCAGAGCTTAATGAGCGGTAGCAATTGGGGCGCGTGGTGTTCCAGCAGTATGGCGCGATAACCGCGCACCAGCACGTACATGGGATTTTTCCGCAGAATCGCCATAGCAGGCGCGGGCAGGCTTTCGAGGTTCGCTTCGGGGTAGCAGATGGGTGTAATGAAGAACCATAGTGTCAGCAGAAAGCCCATCAATTGGCCGAGATCCCGGAGAAACACCCCCAACGCCGAAAGGAACCAGCAAATGCCGAGCGTTAACAGAAGCTGCGGAATCAGGAGTACCGGGAGCCAGAGCACCGCCACTGGTATGGACCCGCGAATGAGCAACAATGCAACAACGAAAATCGCGGCGGCGAACAATTCCGTCACCAGACCGGACACCACCTGGTTCACTGGAAGTGTGTCCAGGGGGAAGATCAGCTTCTTGACGAAATTGCGGTGCTCCGTAATCACGAAAGGAGCGCGGCCAGCCGGCTCGGAAAAGGCCAGCCAAGGGAGCATTCCAGCCAGAAAATAGAGCGCGAAGCCGGTGGAACTCTGATCGGCGCCGAAGCGGGTGCGCAGCACGACTCCGAACACGAAAAAGTACGTGGCCATCAGCAGCAGCGGGTTGAGCACCGTCCAGAAGACGTCGCCGAAGGAGCCGCGATAGCGCGCCAGAATATCCCGCCGGGCCATGGACCGAATCAGCCGATGGTTCTCGGCAACGGTTCGCCATGGCGCGGTGAAAAATTTCGGAAGCGAACGGCGCAGCTTGCGCCAGCGCAGCTGGCGCGAGGTGGTGATCTCCTGTTCTTGAAGAGTAACGGCACCGCCAGCGACGTCTGCCACGATGCGCACGAAAGGCTCGCCGCGCGCGTAGGCCCAGCCGCCGGGTTGCTGGATGGGTGAGATGAAAATTTGATAGCCGCCCGGCTCGGGCGGAAAGGCAATGAAGACATCGAAGGATTCGCTTTGGCCGGGTGCGAGATCGCGCGATACAGGAATCCATTCGCCTTCCAAGATGAATACCCCGCTGGCAGGATCGAAAAACTGCCAACCCAGAGAGAAGCCGGATTTCGACCAGGTTTGACCGGATCGGTTATCGAGCGTAACGCGCACGCGCAGCTTGAGGCCGTCGGCGCTCACTTCTAGATCGCGATAGGCGATGGCGCTCATTGATATAACCACGCCGGGTAGCGATCGCACACAGCTTTTGTCTTCCGGCCGACCACGTAGATGCCGTCGCCGCGCAGTTCGGAGGAAAGCTCATATCGAGCAAGCAAATGTTTCACCCACTCGTGCTCGGGTTTAGGCTCCTCGCGGAAAGCGCCGGTCTCGAGCAATGTGACCTCGAACCCGGAATCAACCAGCAGGCGCGCCACCTCGCGCGGCGTGTATTCGCGATTATGCCGCGCTTCCGGCTCCTCGCCTTCGTTACGCGGCCGGATGTAAGCCTGGAAAAACCCCGGATGATAGCCTTCCAGAATGGCCGCGATGGACCGCATGGAACTAACGTTCGGCGTGGTCAGCACCAGGTGGCCACCGGGCTTCAGGATGCGGTTGATCTCCGACATCATGTGCATCGGATCGTTCGTCAAATGCTCGATCAACTCGCAGCACAACACCGTGGAAAAGTACGCGTCAGCGTAAGGAAAGAGATCCCGCTCCGCATCGAAAAGTTCGACGTCGCAGGAAAATTGCTCGCCTTCGCTGGAGGTGATAGCACGGTGTTCCAATTTTCCCGCGGGGCCATAATAGCAGCCGCGCACCTCGCCGTAGCCGAGCCGCGTCTTTAGCGCGGGCGTGATTTGCAGATACGCGCCCATCTCGAGAATGCGGTCCTCTGTGCCACCCGGGGGCGTGATCGCCAGAGTTTTTTCGAAGCGCGTGAGGTGCGTATCGATATAAGCGGCCGCGGGTTCGTCCGGAGCCCAAGAACGGATATATTCGGCCGGCACTTCGACGCGCGGAGGCTGCGGAGGCGCTTCGCGAACCGATTCGGCTAGACGGGCAATGCTCGGCACCGATGCGGCCATTACGCGGCCGTTGGCCACGCATTCCAGAAACTCCGCGTACTTGCGCGCCACCTTCGGCCAAGTACATTCGGTCTCAACCCAGGCCCTAGCCCGCGCGCCCAACTCCTGCCGGAACTCAGGGCGGCTTACCAGCAGGTTCAAATACTCGAAGAGGTGGTCCTCTTCGCTCTGATCCACAGGTGCTTTCAAACAAATATGCGTCGGCAGTTCGCAGAACGAGCCCACTTCGGATACGATCACCGCTTTGCCGAGCCCCAGCGCGCGCATCAATGTGCCCGAGTTTTCGCCGACCGTGGGGAAACGCAGGTTCAGGACGATATCGCAGGCTGCCAGGTATCCGACAAATTGGTCAATGGGTTGATAGCCAAGCACCCGGACGTAGGGCGCCAGATCGAGCGACTGAATTAACGATTGAAGAGGGAACTCGGGATGCGGTTCGCCCACCAGGATCATTTTTACGCTCGGGTCCAGCCGGATCAGCCGGCGGAAGGCGCGCAACGATTCGGCGATGCGCTTGTACGGCTTCAGAAATCCGAAGGTGCCGATGAGCGGTGTGGTCTCATCCAGGCCAAGGCGGTGGCGGAACGTCAAGCGGCTGGCCTCAGGAATCCAGGCGCCGTGCTGGATGCGAGCGACAGGGCGCTGGAAGCCGGCAGCGCGCAGTTCGCGCTCAACGTGCGCACTGTGCACGATGGCCGCTTTGGAACGCCTGAGGAGACGGCGCAGCATCGGAAGGCGTTCGTAATCCGGTCCGACCTCCAGCTTGCGGACGTGTTCGGCGTACTCCATGTCGGCCTCGTTGCCCTCTTCGGCCACTGCCGCCATATACGCGTCCCAGTCGCCGCGCTTAATGGTCAGGTCGGCAATCAGGTGATGCAGGTTGGCTTCATGGATGACAACGACGCCTGGATGTTCCAAGGCCGTTTCATAACAGAAGTCGTGATAAGCATTGTTGCCGATCTGGTACAGGGCTATATCGTAATGACCGGGATCGAAGCCCGGCGTGCGCTGAGAAAATATCTGAACGTCGCAAAGGCGGCCTAGCTCCTCCAGCAAAGCGACCGAGTAGTCGGCGATGCCGCTTCTTGCGGGCGGCATAGGGGAAAAAAAGGCGACCTTGGTGGGCACGGATGAAACGAATCGGGCTATTGCGCCAGCTCCATCGAAAATGTTCCGAGAGCGAGAGGAACCCGCACCAGCGCCGGCGTCCGCGCGCGGTCTTTCAGGAAGAAGATTTCGAAGCTGATATTGGACTTCGGTCCTTGGACCGAAGCGGTGAAGCGGTCGGCTTGAACAGTCTTGTCGGCGATCTGGACGGATTGCGTTCCGGCGAACTCCAGGCGGACTTGATACTGAGGCCCGAGGAAAACGGTTTGCGGCGGTGGAATGCGTCCTTGGCTGAGTTCGTGACGGGTGTAATACAGGAACGTTAAAGCATCGCGGGCGCAGGCGGAAGCCGGGATTTCCGATTTGCCGCTGCCCGCGGTTTCACGGGTCACCGTGGCGGCATGCGAATCGAAGATCAGTTTTTCGCCGGCGGTCTTGGCGCCGTGCTTCACGCTGTCGTTGAATTCGGTGGAGCAGAAATCGCTGGTCGCTTCCGAGTGGTAGCGGTCCGTAACGCTGAAACCGGGTATTCCGGCATCGATGTCGAAACTGAAGCGTAAGCGCGGGGGAAGGTCCTCTCCGGCTTTTCCGCTGGAGACAGTGAGTTGCGCTTCCCCGAGGCTCAAACCGCTGGGCCAGTTAATGTTGTAGTGGAGCTGTTCGTTTTCAAAAGCCGGGGCGGCACTCGGAGCGGCAGCCGCGCTCAGTGCCAACAGCAATAACAACCCGCGAAACGCATGCGGATGTTTCATGGCAGCACGGCGGACGCTCTCTTGGCCATGGAAGTGCCGCGGATATTTCCGGCCACTTCATAATACAGATCCAGCGTTTTGGCGGCCGTTCGCTCCCAGTTGAACATGGCCGCGCGCTGGATACCGAGGCGCTCCATGCGCAAGCGCAGTTCGGGGTTCAGCAGCAGGTCGCGCATGGCCAGGACCATATCCGGAACCGAATGCGGATCGAACAGCAGAGCGGCTGAATCGGCCACCTCGGGCATTCCCGACGTGTTGGAGCAGGCCACTGCGCGGCCGCTCGCCATCGATTCCAGAATCGGCAGACCGAATCCCTCGTAGAACGAAGGATAGACGAACAAGTCGCAAGCCGCGTACAGGTGCCGCAATTGCTGATCGGGAACGAACCCGGTGAAGTGGATGCGCGATGCGACGGTGGATTTCTGAGCGGCCGACCGGACAGCGGCGCTATGCCACGTATCTTTGCCGACCACTACGAGGTGATGCGGGAGCTGCGGGTGCGCGGAGATCATCTGCTCGAACGCCCGAATCAATCCCAGATGATTCTTGCGCGGCTGTAAGTCGCCGACGGTAAGTATAAAGGGCGCATCCAGACCTTGCGACGATCTGACCAACCGTTGCGCAACCTCACGCGCGATCGGACGAAAATCGGCCGAAACACCATTCGGAAGCACAGTGATTTTTTCTTCCGGCACGCCATACGCCGCCTGAATACTCCGCTTGGAAAATTCTGTAACGGTGAGGACGCGCGCCGCCATTTTCACGGTGCGGCGCACGGTGCAGCGTAACTGGAGCGCGCGGAAACGCGTGAAATACTCCGGATGCTCTAAGAAGCTCACGTCGTGAACGCTCACCACGATTGGGGTGGAGCAGAACAGCGGCGCGGTGTATTGCACGTGCAGCAGGTTGGGGCGATCCTGGCGCAGACGGCGCGGAATATCATAGCCCAGCCGGATGAATGGATTAACCGAAACAAGCTGCTTGCGGAACCGTTGTGGCAATTCGCCGGCAGCGGCCGGACGCGACAGGTAAGTCACAAAATCGGCCTCGTGGTCCAGGGCCGCGAAACCACGCAGGATGTTACGGATGTAGGTTTCGTTCCCCGTTAGGTGCTGGCCGATCGCGTGAGCGTCTACCGAAAAGCGCATTGCCTACTCCAGTATAAAGCGTTTGCCGCCCATGCCGGCGCGGTTCACAATTCCGTTCACAAAACGAGAGCCATCACCCCGCGGTCATTAGTTATCGTAACCCGAATCGAAGAGGAAGGTTCCGTCCGGTAGACTTCGGGAGCGGGCGGGCGGTTTCAGAAAATCCCTTGGAGCCGCTGCCAAGCGGCAGGCCAGGTGTAGCTTTGCTCATAGAGTTGGCGGCCTGCCGAGCCTAGGCGGCGGCGTTCTTCGGGGGAGTCCAACAATCTGAGAACTAAGGCGGCAAAATCGCGCGGGTTATCGCCCACCAGCAGGTGCTCGCCGGCCTGGCCCAGTCCCTCGGCGCCGAACGTTGTAGAGACCACTGCCGTGGCGGCCGCCCAAGCTTCCAGGATTTTAAGCCGGGTGCCGCTTCCGGAAAGCACCGGCACAACGGCAACCTGGGAACGAGCCAACTCGGTTACGGCGTCGCTTACCGGCCCGGACAATTCGATGCGCGAATCGGCGGAAACCAGGGCGCGGACTGAGCCGGGATTTTTTCCGATAATCCTCCATTTCAAACCCGGCCGGAACCGCAATAAGGGCCACATATTCCGGCGAAAATAGCGAATCGCTTCGATATTTGGCTCATACTCCAGGTTTCCGCTGAAGACAATTTCTTCGCGCTCGATTTTCGCAGGAAGGGGAATTTCGGGCAGCGCGTTGGGATAGACCACGACTTGCGAGCCACGGGCGAGCGGCCGCACACGGCTCGCATCGTGCTCGGATGCAACCAGGATCACGTCAAATTGGGGCCAGAGTTTCTGCTCCAGCCGGCGCGCCGCGGTGGCAAAGCGCCTCAGTGCGGCTGCGCGGAACGGTGACTGGCCTACGGCGAGGCTCTCGTGCCAGAGCGACTCAATGTTGTGCAGATCCAGAACAACCTGTTTGGCTCGCGCCCGGACTAGCTGCACGTATCCGGCACACCAAAAATGTTCGATGATCCCTAGCTCATATCGCCGCCCTTCGAGCAGCGATTCGACTCGACCGTCAAAGCCGGAGAAGCGGTCCACCAGCGGCGGCGCTGCCCGGAGAGCCCGCCGCGCATTGCGCATGAGCCGCGCAGCCATTCGACGGGAATGATAGGGCAGCGCGACCGCGTCCGCGCGCCGAACCTTGCCCGGCGGAATAGCCGCGGAAGGATCCGGCTGGCCGGCTTCGCTAAACGTCACGAGGTCCACCGTGTGATAACAGGACAAGTACTCCAGCAAAGATGCCGAACGGAGTGGACCTCCACCGATGGGCGGGTAGGGTGATTCCGGAGACAGGAACAGCGCCTCAGGTCTTGTGGCGGAAGCGCTGGAGGGCTTGTTCATAGACTTGTCGCGTGCGTCGTGCGGTTTTGGCCCAACTGAACTCGCTGGCTCGCTTTAGCGCCCGGGCGCGCAACTCGTGAACGCGGCATGGATCTGCCAGGATAGCGCGCACCGTTTCCACCCAGGCGCGCGCGTCGCTCGGATCCAGAAGCATTGCGCCATCGCCCGCTACTTCGGCGATCGCAGGATCGCGCGAGGCGATCACCGCCGCGCCGCACTGCATTGCTTCGAGCACCGGCAGGCCAAAACCTTCGTAATAAGAAGGGTACAGGAACGCGAACGCGCCAGAAATCAAGCGGGGTAATTGCTCTTCGCTGGTAAGGCCAAGTACGTGCAGGCCCGGTTCGGGAGCGATTTCGGCGGCGTCGGAACGGCGGCGGCCGGCAATCACAAGATCAATCCCGTGATCGCGGCGAATTTCGTGCCAGATTTCGAGCAGCATCGGAACGTTCTTGCGCGGCTCGATCGTACCGATGTACAGCAAATACGGCGGCTCATTGGTTCCGCGATCGGGGGTTTGCTGGCGAAAAGAGGGCCCGGCAGCCAGGGGCACCGCGACCACACGGCTCGGGTTGAGACGGAACCGGTCGATCGCCTGGCTCCGGATGGCTTCCGATGGCGTTATGACCATGGTCGCCAGACCCAGGCGGAGGAGGATCGGCGTGCGATTGCGCACGCGATCCGACTGGTTGTGCCAGGCCGGCTCCATCCACGGCGAGAGGTCGTGCAGCGTCATTACGCTCGCGCAGACGGGCAAATAGGGCACCGCGAAATCCGTACCGTGGAACACCTGTATTTTCAGGCGCGAGGTCTCCTTCTGCAAGCCCCACAGCCACCAGCGGCGGTCTAGGAGGCTGCGCGGGCGCCCGCCGATTTTCAAGTTGAGCGGCAAAGCGGCGGGAAGTTCGAATGGCTGGTCGGAAAGCAGCCAGAACTCATCGCCGGAAAACTCCTGGGCAAGCGCTTTGCTCAGTTCTTCGGTGTACCGGCGCACACCGCCGCTCGGCACGCTTAGAGGTGTCCCGTCCAGCGCGATGTGCATCCTTCGATACTACAGATTCCCGGGTTTGCCCGCCCGAAGCGGGCAGCGCGTCAAGAAGCGTTGTAAACGCTGACGGCGGCGTCCCCTTCGGCCGACGCCCGTTTACGCCGGCGTGGTCAGCGGCAGACCTTTTTTGGCGAAGATGAACGCCAGGAACCGCGCCGGCTCGGTCGCGCTCGCGTTCCGCGAAACCTGGTGCGTACTGCCCGGAAATTCGTAGAACATCTCCCCCGCCTTGTACACCTTCTCCGGGCCGTCCGATATCTTGGCGACCACGGCTCCCTCTAGCACGTACACCAGGACGAATCCGGGATGCCGATGCGGCCGCCCGACCTGGCCGGGAGCTTCGTGAATCTCGCTCACTGTGACCTGCCAGCCATCCATAGTGATATTGGGCAGGTCCTGTTGAAACACGGGTTTTTGGCCGCCGCTCTGCACCGCCGCAGTCTGGGCCTGTGCGGCAGCTTGAGCTAGTAGCAGCAGCGGCGTGCTGGCAATAGCGTCGCGACGAGTAATCATGGACCGTATTGTACAAGAGAACGTGGCGAACTCACTCGCGCCTGCCCCGTCAGGAGCCGCGGCGACGCGTAGCCGTCCTGGCAGCGTGCGAGTTCACAACGGTCCTGACGCGGGGATGGCTACTGGCCCGCCGCTTTCTTCTGCTCTTCGAGCGTTCGCAGATAGACGTCCTCGTTGATCTTCAGCTCCGCCAGGTAACCGTTCGGATCGATAAAGGGATTCGTCCCCTTGCCTACCATTGCGTATTTTTCGCGCATCCTGTACATGGCTGGGTGCGATCCCAGTGGCACATCGCAGTGCAACGCTTTGAGAACTCGGAAGCTGCGCGCGTAGTCATCGGCGATCTGCGGATAATCGGGATTGTTTACCAGCTTCACTCCCGGGTTTACGCCCACGCTGCCCACGATCACCACGTCGTATGACTTGCCTCCGTCTTGCACTTGCATAGTCCAGGTGGTGCATCCCTTGGTGTGCCCGGGCGTGAGATGCGCGACCAGCGTCGAACCGCCCAACGTTACCCGATCGCCATCGTGCAAAACTTTGTCGATGGGATGCGGCTTGCCGCCCGGCCGCATTTTCTCGAGCGCAGGCACGTCCTGCTCCATCGCCATGACTTGCGCTCCCGTGAGTTCCTTTACCATGGCGTCGCCTTCCATATGGTCGCCATGTGCATGGCTGCCGAGCAGAATCTTGATATCGGTGAAGCGAAAGCCCAGCTTTTCCACCGAGGCGCGGATCACCGGCACCGTCGCCTCGAAATCGCTGTTGATCAGGATCAGGCCGGCGGGCGTGCTTACCAGAAATGAACCGAGCGCTTGCGGGCCAACGAAATAGATATTGCCGATAATCTTGTGCGGTGGGAATGGGTTGTTCACCTGGTCGCGTGGTCCCAAATTCCGTGCGATGAGATCGGCCGGCGTCATCGGCACCTTGGCATCCTGCGCGCCGAGCTGCGCCGCCGCAAAAGCTACAAGAAGACATCCAAGCGTGATTCGGGTCCTTGCCATAGTAAAGGCAGCATATCACTCCCCAGGCTCACCGCGTGCGCACGATCGCCTCATCGAAGACGTAAGATCATTTCGGGAAATCGGCTCGCTCGCGAATTTCGCGGATGTGCCCAGCGTGTGTTTCAGCGTGGTGCGCGTTACCCGTCAACCACTGATATCCGTCCAGCGGACCCAGAACCGTATGTGGGGAGAAATGGCTGCGCAAATCGTCCTCAGTGGTGCGCGCGAATTCGATGGTTCTTTCCCGCGCGGCGAGAAATGCGGCCAGCGCCTCCGCCAGCGACTTGAATTGCCCGGCGGGCTGCAGCATCTCGGGCGCGCGATTGACCCCACGCGGCATCGGGGTCTCGCGAATCTTTTGCTCGCGCGCTTTACGCTGCTCCTCTGTTTCCGGCTGCGCGGCTGTTTCTAGACTGCGCCGAATCAGCTGGATCAGCGCATCGTCCGAAACCGCCAGATGTTCGACGTACTCCAGGATCGACCAACGGTCTGGCGCCGGTTTCCACCGGGCCTGTAGCTCAGTGACGCCTTCCACCGCATCGAGCAAAGTCTGACGGCTGCGCGTGAGCCGGTTGATTGCGCTTTCGCGTTCTTTATCCGTGAGCATCTGACTTATGTTACTGAATGTGCGCCGCAGCCCGATGCGGCAATTGGAAGAAGGGCGACGCGCTGTCTAGCAAGTGCATGCCGATGTCGTTCACGCCCTGGCGCGTGGAGGCATTCGAAAGCACTACCACTCCCGTGCCGAGTCCGCGGTTGTAACCGAGAAAGCTCGCAAATCCCGCGGTAGTGCCGTCTTTCCAAACCACCTCGAAACCGTCCGGCGTCGAGATCTGCCAGCCCATTGCATTGACCAATCCAGCCTGCGTAGTCGGTGTGCGGGCTTCCAACATGGCCGCCATTGCAGGCGCAAGCGGAGAACTCGTGTAGCCCAGGAAAGCGGACAGCAGCTTGAGCAGGTCGTTCGCGGTGGAACGTAGGCCGGCTGCGGCAGCAAGCGCGCCGAAATCCGATTGCGGTACCGGAGCGAGATGCTCGTCGTGCCCCGCCGCCAATCTCACCTTGTTATCGCGGGCGAGTGCGACGCGCGTATCGCCCATGTTGAGAGGTTCAGTGATGTATTGGTGGATCGCGCGATCGTAGTCGGGCGTAAGGGCCTCTCCCAGAAGTCCATATCCGAAATTTGAATACTCCCAGTGCGGTTCGGCGCGAGCCGGCACTGCCCGCAAGAGCATCTGCCGCGTGTACCCCGCGAACGGATTTCCGCGATCCTCACGCGCCAGATTGCCGGGATTGCGCGGCAGGCCCGATGTGTTCGTTGCAAGTTGCTCCAGCGTGATGGAGCTGTTGACCGGCAGATATTTCGAAATGGGATCGGCCAGTGAAATCTCACCGCGCTCCGCCTTCTCCGTTAGCAAGAGAGAGGTGAAGATTTTGGTCAGGGATCCGATCTCGAAAACCGTGTCGCCGTTCACGGTCCGCCCATCGTACGTATCCGGACGGCCATATGCGACCACTCGCGCGCCGTCGCGATCAATTACGCCCACGACGATACCGACGCTCTCATGCTCCCGATCGATCCGTTCGGCCAGGATCTCGCGGATCTGGTCATCGCTCGGGACCATGGCGCGTGTTCGATGCACCTGCGCAGTGCCAAGACTCGTGACGCCTAGTAGGCCAATGATTCTCGCCAGCCGCATGCCTATTCCTCGTGTAACGCGGCCGTGCAATCGATGCGCGTGGCGCGGCGCACAGGAACCATTAACGCCACCGGAGAAACCAGCAAAATCACGGCTATCGCCAGGCCAAGCATCAGCGGATCGCGGGCATGCACGTGAAACAGCAGCGCCTCGATGAAGCGGCCGAGCGCGAGCGTTCCGGCTAAGCCCGCCGCCAGGCCGATCGAAATCGGAACCAGGCTCTGCCGCAGAATCAGGCGCCCGATCTCGGCCGGAGCGGCGCCGATAGCCATGCGAATTCCAATCTCGCGTACACGCGACGTGACCAGGTTCGCCAATACGCTGTAGATGCCGATCATGGCCAGCACCAAAGCCAAGCCGGCGAAAATGCCGAGCAGCAGCGTGTTGAACTTGCGCTGCGATTGGAATTCGTCGAGATAGGAATCCATGCTCGCAAATTTGCTTTCAGGAATACCGCGGTCGAACGACCAAATGAGTTGCTGGATCGATTTCGAAAGCGCCTCCATCGGGCCGCTAGTCCGAACGATGAGGCTGGCCTTGTCCATGCGCATTGAGGGTACGAAGATCTCCGGCCGTGCCGAACTTTCGACCCCCAGGGCCCTGTAATCGCAAACGATACCGACAATTTCGTACGAGTGTCTCTTGTTGCCTTCGAGCAAATGCTGGCCTATGGGATTGTCTCCGCCGAAAGACTGCCGCGCCATGCTCTGATTAATGACTGCCACCGAATTCGTGTCCTGGTCGGAGCGCGGCAGATCCGCATCCGTGAATGAGCGTCCGGCGAGGAGGCGTAATCCGATCACGTCGAAGTAATTGGGACTTGCTCGTGCGGTATCGTACGCAGGAATCGATTCGGAGGGCGGCTCAGGCCGGCCAGCGATCAGGAAGCGCCGCATGGAGATCTGATGCAGCGGCAGGTTGTCGATCACGCCGGCCGACACGACTCCTGGGATGTGGACGGCTTGATCGAGCAAATGTTGGAAAAAGAGCGCCTGGCTGGCCGCGTCCGGAAAATCGCGAGACGGCAAGGCGATATCTGAAGTGATCAGATGTTCAGTCGAAAAACCAATTCCAGTTCTTACCAGCTCCTGGAAGCTGCGAATCATCAGGCCCGCCCCTGAAAGTAACATCAGCGCCAGCGCTACTTCGGCGGCGATTAAGAATTGCCGGGTGCGGAGCCTTGCACCGGTTGCGCGCCCGCCGCAGGCTTTGAGGGTGGTGTTCAAATCGGCGCGAGACGCACTCACCGCCGGCGCCAGACCGAACAACAGCGTAGTGATCAACGCCAAGCCGGCCGCGAACGCGAAGACGGCAAGATTCAGCCCAATCAATTCCGGCCGCTGAATATCGGGTGGCTTCAGCGCCAGGATCAGCTTGATACACCAGTAGCCGAGCAGCAACCCCGCAGCCGAGCCGGCGACTGAGACCATGAAGGACTCCAGCAACAGTTGCCAAACCAGCTGAGAGCGTTTTGCGCCGAGCGCCAGCCGCACGGCCATCTCGCGCGACCGTTGCGCGGCCCGGGCCAGCGTCAGATTGGCGAGATTCGCGCACGCGATCAGCAACAAGAGTCCAACGGTTCCGAGCAGGACCCACAGCGCGCGATGCAAAGTCGGCGCGGTGTCCTCCACTTGGAAGGGGAACAGGGTTGCGGTCCACGGTTTGTTGAGCTCGGGGTCTGCTTGCGCGAGACGGGCGGCGATACCCGCAATCTCGGTTCTAGCTTGGGCTAACGATACGTTTCGCTTCAAGCGCGCGGGCACATACACCTGAGCAACATCTTCCTCGTGTGCGTTGCTCCAGAGCCTGGAGAGCGGAATCCAGACATCGGGCTTCAATTGCTCCAGGCCCTCTCGAGTAGCGGGCAAATGAAATCGCGGCGGCAGCACGCCGATGATGGTGTAAACGGCGCCATCCAGAGTGACGGTCTGCCCCAGTACCTGAGGGTCGCGGTGAAAACGGCGCTCGAAAAACGGATCCGCGATCACAGCCACCCGGTTCTGGCTGGCGCGCTCTTCTTCGGGAGTGAAGGTACGTCCGATTCGAGCCCGAACGCCGAGCATCGGAAACAGATTGGCGGAAGCAAAGCCGGCCGATACATGTTGCGGGTGCTCCCGGCCCGCTTCGTCGAGAGTTCTTTCGGCGAACGCCGCCATATCGTCGAACACGGTGTTTTGCTTTCGCCACTCGACGTAGTTCTTGTGATAAACGGTGCTTCGGCCGAGGAGCGGATCGGAAAGGACCACCAGTTTCTGCCAAACAAAGACGAGCCGGGAGGCATCCGGGTAAGGCAGCGGCGCGAGCACTACCGAGTCCACTACGCTGAAGATGGCGACATTGGCTCCGATGCCGAGCGCCAGCACGAGAACAGACGTCAGCACGTAAGCCGGGCTTCGGGCCAAAAGACGTAGCGCCGATCTCACATCCGCCAGTAACCGCATTCAGCTTCCGTTAGTTCTTATCGAAATATCTTTCGCGCGCTTGCATATACAAGCGGACGGCTTCTTCCAGCGGTGGTAGCGGCGCTATGCCGCAACTCTCCATTTTTGCATTCGAGAGCACCGAGTATTTCGGCCGGCGCGCGGGAGTTCTGTACTCCTTCTCGTTGGTCGGCTGCAATTCGGGCTGAAGCCCAGCGGCGCGGAAGATCATCGCGGCGAAGTCGAACCACGAAATCGGCGTGCCTCCGCCGACGTGAAATAATCCGTGCAGGCCGCGTTCCACCATGTCCGCGGTGCGCGCGGCTAAGAGCGGCGAATACGTCGGCGTCGCAACATGGTCCTGTACCACGCGAATCGGGCGTCGAGCGGCCGCCTGCCGCAGCATAGTCTCGATGAAATTCCCCCGCGCTGTCTTCAGCCCGCCTGGCCCAAAAACCCCGCAAGTTCGAATCACCAGGGGCCGGTCCAAATAGGCCCGGGCGTACATCTCGCCGGCGAATTTGGAAACCGCATAAGCCCCAAGCGGATGCGGCTCGTCTTGTTCTGTATAGGCTCGTCCCGCTGTTCCATCGAACACGTAATCGGTGGAAAAATGGACGAACCGCGCATCCAGCTGGCGACAGGCCATCGCCACATTGCGAACTGCCAGCGCGTTGGCAATAAACGCGGGCACTGGTTCGTTTTCAGCGACGTCGACCTGATTGTAGGCGGCAGCGTTCAGAACCAGAGCCGGGTCGGCGCGCACCAACGCCTGCTCGATTTGACCGGCGTCGCCGATATCCACGCTGGAGCGGTCAAAACCGGAAACCTGGTACCCTCGCTCGGTGAACTCGCGCACCAGTTCCACGCCGAGTTGTCCCCTGCTGCCGAAGACAACAACATTTCTCCTATTCACTGAACGCTAGGATACCAGTGTGGCGCATGCGCTCGTGAGTGCCGGACCGCTCGTGCCGATACCTACGATCGTAGTTGGTTCCGCGCGGCAATCGAGCCCGCTGCTTATCTCTTCTTGCCGGGCGCCGGCTTCTTCGCGTTTGGATTGGTGTAATCGGTCTGAATCGTCGCGCCGATCATCTGCAGCATGCCCTTTGCAGCGTCGGCATACTGCCCGGTGGGCGCCAGCGCTAGATATTTCTCTAGAGCTTCCTGCATGCCCGGAGGTGCGGTCACCTTGCCGTCGGCACCAGTGGTGAGCCGTGAAGACAGCGCGGTCGCATATTGGAACTGCGCGTCAGCATAGTCCGGATTCGCTTCGATGGCTTTCTTGAACGCTGCTTCGGAAGCCGGAATCTGGCCGCTGTTCACCAGCAGCGCCCCTAGATTGTAGTAGTAACGGCCGGCGTTCGGCGGGTCCAACTGCGCGGCCTTATTCAACTCCGCTTGCGCTTCGTCGAACTTTTTCGCGCGAGCCAGCGCCAGCGCATAGTTGTTGTGATAAGCCGGATCGTCTGCCTTCAGCGCGAGAGCCTTTTGGAATGCATCCAGAGCCTTCTCCAGAGCGGCCTGCTGATCGGCGCCGGTTTTGGTGCTGGCCAGGCCGGTGTAGGCGTCCGCCATGTTGGCCCAGATCACGTGCTGGTTGGGATCCAACTGCACGCCCTTCTGAAACGCATCGATTGCGGCATCGTAATTCTTGGCGGCCAGAGCTTCCTTGCCCGCATTGAAGGTATCGTTCAAGGCCTTGTTCTTGGCAATGATCGCGGCGTTTTCCTTGCCGCGCTTCTCGATTGCCTCTTTTTCTTCCTTGCTCATGCTGCGGTCGACGTTTTCCGCGGCAGCTGCGGTAGCGGCATCGGCCGACGGCTTAAGGTCGAAGTTCACCGGCACCGGATCGCCCATGTGCACTTTCACGTGATCGATATGCTGTTTTACCTGCCCATCGATTAGCACGCTGACTGTGTAGGTGCCCGTGGAAGGCAGCCCGTTGTAGATGTAATGACCCTTTTTGTCCGTCTTAGCGCCTTTATAGGTGCCCTTCATGTCTTCGCGATCGATCACGATTTGGGCGCCTTGGACCAGCTTGCCGTCGGGGCCCTTCACATCGCCCTCGATTGCGGCGATCTGTGCCCAAGCACCGCCCGCAAAGAGCAGGAAACAGAATCCAAACGAAATCAATCCTCGTGCCTTCGCCATGGCAGAAAGCCCTCCCCAGCAGTAAAAATCTTCAACTCTCAGCATACTACGCCAGTTTCGGTATTGCCACGCAAATGCGGCTGGTTTCGACAGTTCCGGCTGTACCCAACCGGGCGGTGAATGCATCCAATGAGTCGTCAACAATAGGGTGCAAAGTTTACAAGCTAGGTTACAATAGAAGAAACGAAAGTTGTTCGGGATTAGGTTGATGCGGGGATTAACGGTTCTCCTCCTGGCAGCCGCGGGTTTATACGCGCAAACCAACCTGCAGCGCGCGGAAGAGCTTTATCAGAAAACAGATTACAAGCAGTCGCTCGCGCTGCTGCAGCACGCTTCTACGCGCGCCGGTGAAGTTTACTCCTTGCAGGGCCGGGATTACTTCATGCTCGGCGATTTCCGCCGGGCTAGCGAGGCCTTCGAAAAAGCGTTCTCGGCAGACCCCAAGAACTCGGAATATGCGCACTGGCTGGGACGCGCGTACGGCCGCCGCGCCGAAACCTCCAATCCCCTCATAGCGCCGGCGCACGCCTCCAAAGCGCGCCAATACTTCGAGAAAGCGGTCGCGTTGGATCCAGCGAACGAGGAAGCCCTAAACGACCTGTTTGACTACTATTTGGAGGCTCCCGGTTTTCTCGGCGGCGGCTACGACAAAGCCGAGCAGGTGGCTCGACGGATCGCCGATCGAAACGAAGCCGAAGGGTATTTCGCCCGAGCCCAGCTCGCCGACAAGCGCAAGCAGTTCGACGCGGCCGAGCAGCACCTGCGGCGGGCGGTGGAACTGGCCCCGCGGCATGTTGGTCGCGTCGTCGACCTGGCGAAATATCTCGCCAAGCGCGGCCGAATCCAGGAGAGCGACGCTGTTTTCGAGCGCGCCGAACATATGGCGCCTGACAACCCCGGCGTTTGCTTTGCGCGCGCGCGAGTGTACATCGAGCAGAGGCGCAACCTGGACAAGGCCAGGGAACTGCTGCACAAATATCTGCAGAGCGATCTGACGCCCGACGATCCACCGCGCGAGCAAGCCGAAAAGCTGCTCAGGCAGGTTTCCGGAGTTTAGATCTATTCCGCTGAGCGATACTGGAGAAAGAGCACCCGTTTCGCCGGCTGCCTTTTCAATCTAAATGTATTTTGGTGAAGCCCTCCGGTTCAGCTTGCAGGCGCTGCGGGCCAATAAAGTCCGCACATTCCTAACCGCGCTCGGCCTGGTGATCGGCAATGCGTCTGTCATCCTGGTGGTTACAATCTCCATCACCAGCCGCGAGTACGTGCTGGACCAGATTCGCGGCGTGGGTTCGAACCTGATCTACGCACAGTACTCGGCGGGCACCAATACGTCCACGCAGGTTAACGCGGATTTCATCAAGCTCGGCGACGTGCAGGCGGTTCGCAACCAATTGGGAAACCGGATTGTTGCGGCCACCGGCGTGATGACCAATTACGGCCGCCTGCTTATCAATGGCAAAGAGCAGGACGTCTCCGTAATCGGATCGGACGAACAGTATCCGATCGTGCGAAACATGGAGCTGCTCTCCGGACATTTCATGGATGAAACCGATGTCCGGCAGCACCAGCACGTAGTGATGCTGACCGAAAAACTTGCGGTGAAGCTTTACGGCAGCCCGCAGGCGGCGGTGGGGCAAAAGCTCAAGCTATACGGGTTGCAGTTTACGGTCATCGGAACCTTCAAGGAACGCACCAGCACGTTCGGTTTTTCGGAAATTACCGACGAGACCGTGTTGATGCCGATTACCGTCATCAAGCTGTTCACGCGGGTTGAGCGTATCGATCCCATGTACGTCCAGGCCGTCCGCGCCGCCGACGTGGAACCGTTAACGGCCTCGATTAAGCAGATTTTAGAGAGCCGCCACCGTCCCGGCGCCCGCTACGACGTACAGAATCTGGCCGGCCTGCTGCAGGCGGCCCGTCGAATTGCGCTCGTCCTAACTATCGTGCTGATGACGGTTTCGGCGATTGCGCTGATAATTTCCGGCATCGGGATCATGAATATCATGCTGGTGACGGTTACCGAACGCACGCGCGAAATCGGTTTGCGGATGGCCGTGGGGGCTTCGCGGCGCGCGGTGCTGGAACAATTCCTCACCGAGTCGGTGGTGATCAGCTTGGGCGGCGGCTTCATTGGAATTCTGCTTGGTATTGCCGTCCCGCTGAGCGTTCGTTTCTTCTCGGATCAGTTCCGCGTGCCCATTTCACCGATCTCCGTGGCAGTGGCGTTTGGGGTTTCGGTAATCGTCGGTGTAGTGTTCGGCATGCTCCCGGCCAACCGTGCGTCTCAATTGAATCCCACCGAAGCATTGCGCTACGAATAGGCCACTCTCAAGACCGGAACGGGTTCCGGATCTCGAGCGCTCCGCCGAATCTTCTGTTCAGGTCTTTGGGAGAGGATAGCGCCGCCGCGTCAGTCCTTGTCCCTGTAATTTAACGGCGGCTTGTGGTCGGGCGGAATGCGCGATTTGTACTCATATCCTGCCCGGCGCTGCTCGAAACTGTCGCGTGCTGCTTTCAGCTGCGCGGGATCGGTGAACAGGTCCATGGCGCTGAGAGCCAGGGTCTTGGCCGCCACCACCATGCCTTTACGGCCGATGCTGGATCCGGCGCAGGCTGTCGCTTGCCAACTATGTGCCGGGATGCCGGGCACGAATGTGGCGGTGTTCAGTTCCGATGTCGGCAGCATCCAGCTCACATCGCCCGCGTCGGTGGATGCGGAAAAATATCCGTCGCGAGGTGTCTGGATCTTTTCCTGGCTGCCGAGCGGAAGCGCATGATCCAGCGCTACGGTCTTACGAAGTCTCTCCGCGAACTCTTCCTCTTCTTTCGAATATGTGACGCCGCCCACGATGTGCAGATTGCGATCCACCATCGCCGACAGGGCATCGTTCGGGAGCGTGTTGTAGTTGCTGTCGATCATCTCTACTTCCATGCGTGTATCCGTTGCCAATGCGCCGGCTTTCGCGCAGTTGACGATGCGTTCCCAAATACCGTCCAGCACCGGCATGCTCGGATTCCGCGCATAGAGGAACAACTCGGCGAAGTCCGGCACGATGTTGGGAGCGGCCCCGCCATTGCTGACGATGTAGTGAATGCGGGTGGATTCGGGAACGTGCTCGCGCAGAAACTCGATCGCGTTGGCTGTGATCATGACCGCATCCAGTGCGGACCGGCCGAGGTCCGGCGCGGCGGCGGCGTGGGCCGGCTTGCCGTAGAACCGGAACTTTGCCTCCGTGATCGCCAGCGAACTTTCCTTGGACGCCATGTTGGAGTCGCCCGGATGCCACGTCAAGACTGCGTCAACATCCTGGAACACGCCCGCCCGCGCCATGTAGATCTTGCCTCCCCCGCCTTCCTCGGCCGGCGTTCCATAGAACCGGATCGTGCCCGGAAGCTTTTTAGCCGCGAGCCAGTCTTTGACCGTGACGGCAGCGAATAACGAGGCGGTTCCCAACAGATTGTGCCCGCAGCCGTGCCCAGGCCCGCCCGCCACCAGAGGCTTGCGGTCGGCATCCATTTCCTGCTGGGAAAGCCCCGGCAGCGCGTCGTATTCGCCCAGAATCGCGATCACTGGTTTGCCTTGTCCCCAAGTTGCGGTGAACGCAGTCGGAATACCAGCTACATTTTCCGTAACGCTGAATCCCGCCTGCCGTAGCTCGCTTTCGAGCAGGGCCGCGCTTTTGTTCTCGTGATACCCCAGTTCTGCGAAATCCCAGATCTTCTTGGAAACCTCGCCATAGTGCACCGCCCGCGCGTCCATTTGCTTGAGGACGTCTTCCTTATCGGAAGCCAGCAGCGCGCCGGCAAGAAGTACCGAGATCCATAGAGCCCGCATGGACTACATCGTAGCCCATCGCCGCTGATTAAGCATCGCGAAGGCCTGTTGCGGCCTGCGTGCGATTACGAAATGATTCCTTTGCGCACCGCGTATAGGATCAGCTCCGGGACGCTATGAAGGTTCAGTTTTTGCAGGATGTGCGTGCGGTGGGTGTCCACGGTGTAGAGACTGACGTTCAGCACGTTCGCGATCTCTTTGTTGGTTTTACCTTCGGCGACCAGTTGCAGAATCTCGCGCTCGCGGTCTGTTAGTAGCTCGTAACTGTCGTCGGCGTCCTTGCGGCCCAAAGCGCCGACGTAATCTTCCTGGAGAATCTTGCTGATCCTGGGACTGAAAAACGACCGTCCTTCGGAGACGGCACGGATGGCGGCAATGAGTTCCGCTTTGAGCGCATCCTTCAGCAGGTATGCCTTCGCACCGGCCTTGAGCGACCGCAATACGTAACTTTCGTCGTAATGCATGCTGAGGATGACGACGCCGGTTTGCGGCTGTTTTTCAACGATACGGCGCGTGGCTTCGATGCCGTTCATGTTAGGCATCGCGATGTCCATCACCACGACATCCGGGTGGTGCTCACGCGCCAGTTCGATGATTTCGCGCCCATCGCCGGCTTCGCCCACCACTTCGAGCCCGGGCTGCCGTTCCAGCAGCAGGCGCATGCCGTCGCGCAGAATGGTGTGGTCGTCAGCCAGCAGTATGCGCACGTTTGCCATTGTTGCCGTTTCCGTTCAATGCAACCAGCGGCAGTTTGACTTGCAGCCGCGTTCCGCGTCCGGGCTTGGAATCCACTTCGAACATGCCGCCCAGGTGCCGCACGCGTTCTTCCATGCCTAGCAGACCGAGGCCGCGGATCCGGCCGGTATCGAATCCGCTGCCGTCATCCTGGACGCTCAGCAGGATCTGGTCCGGGTCGCTCTTGACGACTACCTGCACGGCGCTGGCCTGCGCATGCCGCGCGCAGTTGTTCAGGGCCTCTTGCACCACGCGATAAATGCAAGTCTTGTGCTCTTCGGGAAGCTCGTCGGGAACCTCGCTCGCCACCTGTACGCGCATGCCCGTACGCTTCGCTGTTTCTCGCGCCTGCCAGTCCAGCGCCGGCACCAGACCGAAGTCGTCCAGCATGGATGGGCGTAGCAGCAAGGCCATGTTCCGGATCTCGTTCATGCCTTTTTCGGCCACGCCGCGGATGGCTTCCAGGTGCTGGCGGACGGGCGCGGCCGGCTCCAGGTCCAGCAGATTCTCCGCTTCCATCAGAACGGCCGAAAAAGACTGGCCCACCTCGTCGTGCAGCTCGCGCGAAAGCTTCCGGCGCTCTTCTTCCTGCGCGCGGACCAGTTTGGCGGAAAGCTCCTGCAGGCTGGCTTGCGCTTGGACACTCTCGTTGAGCCGGCGCTGAACCTCGCCTTCGAGCCGGAGAATATGGAAAATCGTGAGACCGGCCAGACCCGCCCCGCCGAGCAGCGTCAGCGCGATCATCGACATCAACCCAAGTTGGAGCCGCGCAAATACGGCGCCAAGCTTTTCGTTCCCGCGCTTGAGCGCTTCCTCGTTCAAGGCCTCGATGCGGTCGGCGATCTGAAGCATCGAGGTCCGGCGCGGAACTAGTTCCTGGTAGAAAAACGCGTTCCGGTACTTGTCGCGCTCCTCGGGCGTCCAGGCGAAGGTACGGTCCAGCACCTTCCAGTACGCCTCAATCTCCGATACCAGCGACTGGAAAGGCGCCACTTCGTCCGGCTCGAGCGATTTTGCGTAGGCATCCAGCGCGGTGCCGATATCCTTGCGCAGGTTGTCCAAAGCGGTCAGCTGCGCCCGCGCCCCGTTCGCCTCCGGTGCCAGCAGCGAGTCGCGAACGTAGGTGCCTGATAAATAGATGTTCGATCGGATTTCTTCCAGGGTTCGGTTTCGAGCCAGGAAACGGGCTTGAAGCTGGGTGTCGTTCTGCCGCAGCGTATTCAACAAAGCCAGCGATCCGATCTCGGCCGCGGCCATGAGAAGCAGCAGGCCGCCAAATCCCAGCACGAGAATCAGCCCGGGGCGCTGGCGCATCATTACCTCTATTGTGCGGCGTCCGGGCGGTTTCGGCTACACTTCACCGCCCGGAGTCCAATTCCTAAGATAGATCCACCGCACAATCCGCGATATCGCGTTGTTCCTGTATAAGGTTTTTTCCCGACCCCGGAAATACAGTACCAACGGGATTCTTCTGACGCTCGACCATCGATATTCTGTAAATACCTTGACCTTGGGAGGTTTCGTGATGACATCACGCATTTTGGCCTGTACGGCCTTGACTGCTCTGTGCATTCCGTTCGTGGCTTGCAAGAAGAATGTGGCTGCGAAGCCACCGCAAACGCCGGCGCCGGTTGCCACCAGCACGCCTGAGACTCGTTCCAACACGTCCAACGCGCGTTCCATGGCGTCCAGCACGCCTCAGAGGACATCGAACACCGCCTCGCGCATGCCGGATGCGGCTACCCGCGCGCGGATTCAGGACCTGTTGAATCGGATTCAGGATGCGTATTTCGACTATAACAAGCACACCATCCGTCCCGATGCGCAATCGGCCTTGAAAACCGACGCCCAAACACTCGCCGACATAATCCGGCAATATCCGGACTTCAAGCTGACTGTAGAAGGATACTGTGACGAGCGCGGGTCGGAAGAGTACAACCTGGCCCTGGGCGATGCACGCGCCAAGCAGGCTAGGGACTATCTGGCCGGGATGGGACTTCCGGCCGATCAACTGCGGGTGATCAGCTACGGCAAAGACAAGCCGGTCTGCAGCGACCACGATGAGGACTGCTGGCAGAAGAATCGCCGGGCCCACATCACGCAGGCTCAGTAATCCAGTTTTGAGACCTTCAGCCGGGCTCTATTCATGCCCGCTTCATTGGGGTCGAGGGCGTGTGCGGTAACGTACACGCCCTTAGCTCATTGGCTTACCTTTTCCAGCCGTGTCCAAGCGCCGTTTGAGGCGGAGTTCGGATCGTAGTTTACGCTTCCGGTGACCACGTATTCCCCGCTTTTGTTCACCCAACCAGTGTTGTATCCCGACGGTAGCTCGATGTTTTCCCCCGTAGTTGGATTTCGATAGACCTCCACTTGCCGGACGGTGCGGTCCCAGCGCTCGTTGATGCGGTCCATTGTGGCTTGACGATTCTGGTAGCCGCGCATGATCATGTCGTTGATCTGCGTACCGTTCTCGGCGAGCTTCCGGTTGGTATACATGCGGTCCGCCGCGGCGGCCTGTTGCTGCATGGCCTGACCCGCCGCGGTGGTGCTGGCTTGCATCTGGAGACGAGCCAGTTCTTGGGAGACCTGCTGGACTCCTGCCCACCATTTCAAGTTCGGGCGAAGGGAGAACATCGCCGTTTCGAATAATGCAAGCTGCGCGTCTAAAGTGCCCTTGGGCGCTTTCGAGTAGCGAATCTCATCCGGGCCCCACAGCGTGGAAACGGTGGGCCCGACGCGGAACTGAATCCCGGCGGTCACCACATAAACGTCTTCTTCCATCGGCACGCCGTTTTCGACATATTGGAAACGCATTTTGCCGGCCTGGAAGACGGCACTCTGGTATTCAGGACCAGCGTATTTCTGACGGATGGCTTGCACCAGCTCCGGCAGCGGCTCCTGTTTGACCACGTCGGCGTTGTCGAGAATCCGGCGGTAGCGGGGAATAATGATCGTCCGGATGCATCTTTCCGGGTCCATAACCGGCGGCTGGACCTCGGTGCCGGCATAAAACGAACCCGGGCGGAATCGCGGCCCGAGCATCTGCGGATTCCAGATGAAACTGGTCGACGGGAGCACGCCGATCTCCTGCCGGGCCGGCCCAATCAGCTTTACATAGGGTGCGGCGGGATCGGCGGCCGCGTTCTTCCATATGATGTTGCCTTCAACCCGCCAGCCGGCGGGCGCGAGAATGCGATAGGCTTCCCCTCCGATGTGCCGAGGATCGTCCATGATGCTGACCGTCTGGAAGCGGAACACCCCGGCGGGCGCGTTCCCGACGCCCGCGCTCGCCGAAGGAAGCTGCGGCGGCGCGGGATTCTGCTGTGCGATGGCCACGCCATAGCAGCATAGGCCGGCGGCGAGAATTGCTCGTAAATACATAAAAGTAAATGGCTTTGGTTGCTAAACTGGATCCAGTTGAAAACTGTTGGACGCACCTGGTTGGGTTCGTTTGTGCAACTTTAATGTTTCCTGCGTCGGACGCGTCCCAATCCCTGCGCATGAGTGGCCTGCGTTCCGAGTATAGCTGGTCCAGGCTTAGATCGGCCCAAGACAGTAACCGATTATACAGTGAGGTAGAATGCCGCACTCAACCCGCAGAACAAGAAACAGAGTGCCCGTCCAATTCGAACACTCCTGGTGCCCTCAACCAGCAGAAGCACAATCGGAATCAGCGCAGGATAGATGTACCGGAAATCGTTGTTTCCGGAGTATGGATTGTAGAAGCGCAGAGCGAAAACGGAGAGGATCGAAACCGCGATTACGACCAGCAGCGGCAACGATTGACGAGCCGCCCGGCGGAGACAACGTACGACACCGATGCAGAAAAGAAGAACAAGCGCCAGGAGCAAAGGTGACATGACCAGGGCTAAAAACCTCTGTACAGGTTTACCGAACCAGGCACTATAATCACCAAACATGCTCGATTTCAGCATGTAGTTCCAGAAATACCGGCGGCCGGTGCCGTCGCGAACCGAGTCTACGAATGGCGAGGTGAAATACGAAACGGGATTCAGGACAAGATACTGCTTCCAACTGTTTCCTACATACATTGCGGGCGAGTTATCGCCAAACGGCGGCCTGATATTTCCTCTGAGAGCACTCTGCGCCAGGTAAACCGTAATTCCTAAGACCATCACGAACAGCGCCAGCAAATAGGCAGGCCAAGACCTACCGTCCAGAAGGACGCCGGAGTGCCGCGGCATTGCCTTTTCGTTGCACGCCGCCACTGCGGCCTCCTCTGTGCTCGCGCGGCGCCCGCTGAAAATTCGATACAGAATTAAAATCGATATCGCACCAATGAGGGGCATGATCGTGGTCTTGATCAAGACGCCACATCCCGCCACGGAGGCGGCGATGATGAGGTGTTTGCGGCTCCCGGTTTTCCACCAGCTCAAGAGGAAATACAACGACGTAGCGAAGAACGCATAAAATGCGATGTCATTGCTGACTCGCGCACTATGGAGAAAGCCAGCCGGCCAGAACGCCAACAACGAGGTCGCCAGGTGCACTTCGCGTTGCTGAGGAAACCACAGCATCGTAATTCGCGCGGACATGATCAGAAAAACCCAGAACCAAACGAGCGAGAGAAACTGCAACACCAGCATGGGATCGAAGATGCGTGTTGCCCGTGCCATTGAATAAACCGCCGACGCGACCACATAGTACAAACCCGGCTGGAAACATTCATGACAATAAGCGGAAGGAGGAAGAGAGGCACTGTACGCGATATATTCGATGTGCTGCAGATGGCCCAGAACGTCGTACGTCCGCTCGGTGACAGGTGTGTGCGATTGGTACAGGAGCTGTATCGGCAGAGATGACACCAGGATCAGCGACACAACTGGGCTGAAATGCCAGCGTCTAAGAGCCAGATAAAGTCCAGCAACCAGAGAGGCGCTCGCCATTAGGCGGAGAATCAGCACTAGAGGATGATCTCTCGGCGGCCGCACGGATAAGCCGAAAACATCGAACGTAGCGATTAGCGGATTTGAAATTTTCGCATCCAGATGTAGCGGTCCCGCGGGTCCGATTGGTAAGTGAACATCGTAGCCGCTAACGAAGTCGCAGCGTTCCGAAGGGAGCGTGAGCGGCTTCCCGTTGATCTCGGCGGAAGCCAGGCAAAGCGTAGGGAGCAGCGTGAGTCTTGTGAATTGATAAGGCTTGTAATCAATGTCCGCCACGAGGTGGTACTCTTGCACAGGCGCACTGGTCTGCCTTAAGAATGGAAACGGGACATCTTCTAACCGGCGCACTCCGTCGTCAATGGTGACGTTCTTCAGACGTGGGGTCAGAACCTGGATCAACGAGGCGCAAAGGACGGCGGTGGCGATCAACGAAATCGGCAACATCCACCTCTGGAGCGCCTCCCGCACCGACATAAGTATAGATCAACAACTTGGCGCTGAAGATGGTGTACTGGAAATCACGGCGGAATTCGGAATCCAGTTATAATCGAGCCGCAATGCAATTCGGGCTCCATCTTTTCACGAACGGCGCCGTGTTGACTGCACTCTTGATGTTCTCGACATCCAACGCTGCAGCTTGGCAATCGGTGATATTCCAGGCGCCGAACCTCCCGCATTGCGAGCAGGGAGTATGGAAGGCCGTAGGAAACGAGCGAACCGGCAGCTCAGTTACAGGAAGTTTTTTGGGATTCAAGGGTTGTGCCGACACATTCGGTTTCCAAGGTAATGGAACCCCGAACGATCCCTATCGGCTGGCCCTCGACGGCAAGAACGAAAGCGTCGAAATCGGGGGGCTGGAGGCAACGACACGGACCGATTACACTGTCGAGGTCTGGTTCCGGACAACAAGCAACAAGAAGGGGCTCACGATGCTGGTCGACTCACGGACAGAGCGTTTTTACGTTCCGCTCCGGATGAGGATCTTAGACGGCAAGCTGCAGTGCTCGATCGAAATGCCTTTTCCGGACCGCATTTACGTGGCGTCATCTTCTGACCCGTTCGCAATATCGCAGTGGTATGATGCGGCGTGCCGCTTTCGTGCTCAATCGCGTGAGCTGTCCTTGTTCGTCAATGGGCGCAAAAGTGGGTCAACGCGGGTGCCGCCTGGGTCCATCCGAAGCAATCGCATTCGCATCGGCGGCGACCCTACCGTGGACGGCGAGAATTTCGCGGGAGATATTGCGGAAGTCGTGTTTTCAGATCAGAGCGAGGACGCGAACGCGATTCAGGCCCGCTGCAGGGAAGAGAGTAAACGTTTTCGTGGTGCCGAGTGCCAAAAGTAGCACAGTCGTCGCAATAACGAAAATCAGATCACGGGCTGCTAATCTCTTGGCGCCGCCTTCATTAAACGCAGCCAGACTTGCTGATCGAAGCCGCGGTCGGGTGCCGCCCGGCCAGTGCGCACGACGATTAGGTTGCGGCTTGGCACGATGTAGATTTTCCGGTCCTCCGCACCGAGGGCTGCCACCAAATCCGCTGGGGCCGCTGGGATCAATCCCGTCTCCGAGCGCGCGCCGGCCGGACGCAGTGTGTACGACGATCCGTTGAGCCACCACAGCCGGCCGTAGGCGGGATTGGTTTTGCTGCGTGCAAACAGAGCGGCGAGCTGGGCGGCGGAGATCACCCGCTTACCATCCGCGGATTGCCCCTTGTCGAGGACGAGTTGGGCAAGTTTCGCCATGTCGCGAGGCGTGGTGTACAGGCCCGTGGCATTACCCACGTTCGCGAAGACCGCAGGACGTTGACGCCACAGCGTGTCCGTCATGCCGGCCGGTTCGGTGAGCCACAGGCGCGTAAGATCCTCGAGCTTCCGGCCCGAAGCTTTTTCCAGAACGGGCTTCATCATGGCGTATGCAGGAGTGTTGTAGAAGAACTTCGTCCCCGCAGGCGCCTCGTACGTCAGCTGTTCGCTCAGTCCCGAGCTCATCTCCATCAGGTTAATGACCGTGATCAATTTCTCCTGGTCGGGCGCCGCTTTCGACCAGCCCGGTCCAATATAAGCCGAGACAGGTTTCGAAATATCAAGCAAGCCTTTATCGATAGCGATGCCTGCCAGGATGGCGATGAAACTCTTCTGGGCCGAAGCGACGTCTTCCTGAAGCGCGCCATGGGTATCCGTGCCATGCGTGAAGTTCGCGGCAAAGGCGGAGGCGTCCGGCGGCAGCGGCCAATTGTGTTCAAAGATCACCTTGCGTTCCTGAATGATCAGGAACCCGGTGCTGTGCTGCGATTGGACATAGGCGGCCAATTCGTCCAGCGCGGCAACATTCCAGCCCGCTGTTGCGGGATCGATGGCGGAAGGCTCGTTCGATGCGGGCGCAGCGCTGGCGATGAAAGCGTACGTGATCACGCACCAACCGAGTAGGATCGAAGCAACCAATCTTGCGCTGCATTCTTGCATGGACATTCTTTCACTCGCAAACGATGGTGGCAAGAGGCAAGTAGCGGATCGCCGCGTCATTTTGAAAGGTAAAGCACGGCGCGCTCCACCAGCGACGGCTCATGGGCCGGCGCGCCGTCCAACCGTTCGCCGAGGCTCCGCATGGCGTAGGTGATTGCCATGAGCGCGACCAGAGCTGCGAACAGAAGTTTCCCGGTTTTAATTGCTTGCTGCAGATTTACTTTACGTTGTTCTTTTTTCGGCTGGGCCCGATAGCGTAGCCACAGCACCGCCAGACAAATGCTACCGGTTAAGACCGTGATCGGCTGAATCATCGCTGTCCGACGGCTCCTCGCGATCTCATGCACACTAATCGGATGAGAACTGTCGCGTTGCACCCGAATAAGGTCTTTTGGGAGACTCTCCGGGTACATTTCTGGGAGTAACTTGTCCCGTATCGCCTAATGCGATCGGGCTGTAGTGCGGCTACCTGTCACCGCGGGTACCCGGCAATCGGCTGCCGACGAACAAACGCGGCGATGAGATTCACCAAGGCAGCCTTTCGCGCAGCTCGTCCAGCCAGCCGGGCCGGTCGAAGCCTTCCAGCATCCACAAACTGCTGCTCACCCTCCTGGCTGGAAACAGAATGCTTTTGCCGTCCGGCGCGATGCTGATCTGTATACCCGGACTGGTGGGGCTCGAGGGCGCAAAATCTATGCTGAATTGGCCGATCGTTTTCTCCTGGGCGCTCGCAATATCGATGGAATATAGAACGCAGCGATCACTCTCCTTGCGGATTCCGTACAGCAGTTTCGAGTCGGGCGAAAACGTCATCTGGATCGTCTTCGGCTCGCCAAAGCTGCGCACGGTTTTTCCGTCCGGTGAAATGATATTCCAACTATCCTTGTCATCAGTAAAGCTGATCCATTGACCATCAGGCGACCACGTCGGCAACGCACCACCCACGTGTTGGCGAAGCATTGCTGGAGCAGCTTCCCCGGTTGTGTTGACTACCCTGAGAGTTGGGACGTGCTCGGTGGTGCTCCAATACACGATCTTCGAGCCGTCCGGCGACCAGGAACCCCCGAGCTCGAACACATTACTCGCTGTAGTCAGTCGCACAGGGGGGCCACCCGATACCGATGAGATCCAGCTTTGAATCTGCTGGTTGTTGTCCATCCGCGAATACACAACCCGATCGGCATTGGGCGAAAACGATGCCGTCATGAAGCCGTCGCTGGTCCCGGCCGGAAACATGTGCTGGGTAACGATCGGCCGATCGCCCCCTTCGCCCCAAATCCAGATTGCAGAATCTCCGCTTCGAGTGCTCGAATACACGAATTCCGGCTTGTTGCGCGCCCACGTGGGCATGGTGGCATCCAATTCCGATGAGATCACCCGCTTGACTGTGGCGTCCGACAGAGACGCCGACACGATCATGGAATCCTCCCTGATTTGCGTGTAGAGCAGTTTCCTGCCATCCGGCGACAGCGATGGTTGTGCCTCGCTCTCCGAAGGCGTACCCATCATCAGCCGCCGCAGTGCGCCCGAACGAATACCCGCGAACCACAGATGCTGGCCCTGCGCATCTTCATACGACATGAGAGCGGTGCGTCCATCTGAGAACCACGACACGCGCGAGTTGGAGCCGGTGCTTGCGAGGTTTTTCATGATGCGTTCGGGTACTCCGGTTCCTGGAGGATAAGGAAGTTTCCAGACTTGTCTGCCTCCGGCTTGATCCAGCAGCAGCGTGATCGAGCGGCGGTCCGGAGCGAAGGTGGCAAGCGGGCTGTTTAGAAAAGAACCGGTTTCATACGGCGCTGGAGTATATTTCTTCAGCGGCGAACCGACCGGCGACGCGGTGTAGACGGCAAGCTTCCGATCGTCAAGGTTGACCGCTGCGAGCGCCACTCCGTCTGCCGATACTCTTGGGTAAGGCATGTCCAGGGGCATGATGAGCACGGGATCACCACCAAACGCAGGCACGGAAAAAAGTGCAAAAGGCGGTTTGTCGCCCTGTGGATTCTTGGACCGCGCGATGACTCTTTTCCCGTCGGGCGACCAGCCTGCTACATACCAGTCGGCGGCGTTGTGCGTCAGCATCACGGGTGTGGGCGAGTCTAAGTAGCGTACAAACACGTGTTGATCGCCGGGTGCGCCGGCCACGTACGTGAAGGCTTTGCCATCGGGCGACCAAATGGCGGCCAACGGATTTTCCCAAGAAACTTCCATAGGGGTAAACCGGTAGCTATCGGTGCCGCTGCCGGGGTGAAGGATCCAGGACGCAAGGGCTCCAAGCACGGCGGCAGCGAGGGCCACGACCACGGTTTTTGGCCATCTTGTGACGCGTGTCGGCATTCGGGCGCTGCTCGCGGCCTGCACTCCGCTGGTGCTTTCCGTAAGCCGCTCTCGAACCTGGCGCAACTCGCGGTAGAGATCGCGCGTGGAGTCATAACGATCGGCCGGTTCCTTCGCGAGCAGGCGCTCGACGATCCACCGCAATGGCGCAGGCACCGTGCCCGGGAGCGGGTCGGCGTCCTCGCGGATGATCGCGGTCATCGTTTCGGCGGCGCTGTCGCGGCGGAACGCGCGATGTCCGCTGGCAAGCTCGTACAGAACCAGGCCGAGCGAAAATTGATCCGATTGGGGGGTGAGTTCAACGCTCCCGCGCGCCTGCTCCGGGCTCATGTAGGCGATGGTTCCAACCGTTGTGCCGGCATCGGTCACCCCTACCGTGCGGGTGGCGTCGGCGAGCTTGTCCTTGATCACTGCCTTGGCGAGGCCGAAGTCGAGGATCTTGACGCGTCCCTCGCGCGTAATCAAAATGTTGTCCGGCTTAAGATCGCGGTGAACGATTCCTGCGGCGTGCGCCGCTGCCAGGCCGTCGGCAATTTGAACCGCGATATCGAGCAGTTTCCGCGCGGCATCCACGGAGGCGACCGGCGTACCTTCAATGAATTCCATCACGAGGTAGTTGGGTCCGACGTCGTAGAGCTGGCAAATATTGGGATGATTGAGCGCGGCGATGGCGCGTGCCTCTCGTTCGAAACGTTCGGAGAAGGCCTCTTTAGATAGCTTAATGGCGACGGTACGGTCGAGCCGCGTATCCCGCGCCTTGTACACTTCGCCCATACCGCCCGCGCCGATGGGCGTCAAAATCTCATAAGGGCCAAGGCGCGCGCCAGTGGCAAGAGGCATAGATTGGAACATTTTACGACATGTATTCGCAGTTCTACGGAGAGGGCGGACGCTCGATTTGTTTTTCGATGCCAGAGCCCTGATTCTTTGTCGAGTGACTAGACGCCATCTGTGGAGCTTCACCCGGATGGGTAGAATCGTTACTGCTCATGCGAAACCTCGTATCCGGCGGGTTACGAAGGCTTATATCAGCGCTCCGAGGGAGCGAGGCAGCATTTGCTCGAAACGAGCCCCGGCAATACGGCTATTTGCCGTGCCGCAGTGCCCGCGCTCGCGCCGGTTCAATATTGGGCAGGAATGCCGTGAGCAAACCGATGGCGGGCAGAAACGCGCAGATCTGATAGACGGTGCCGATGCCTGCGGTGTCTGCCAGTTTTCCCAGCAATGCCGCGCCAACGCCGGCCGTGCCGAACGCCAGTCCAAAGAACAGGCCTGAGACCATGCCCACCTTGCCAGGCAACAGCTCCTGCGCATAGACCAGAATCGCGGAGAACGCAGAGGAGAGCACCAGGCCGATGATCACGGTCAGGACTCCGGTCCAGAGCAGGTTGGCGTGCGGGAGCATCAGGGTAAACGGCAGGACGCCGAGAATGGACCACCAGATCACGTATTTGCGGCCGATGCGATCGCCGACGGGCCCCCCGATGATCGTGCCCGCCGCGACGGCGCCAAGGAAGATGAACAAGTACATCTGCGCGGTGCGGACCGGCATATGAAATTTGTTCATCAGATAGAAAATGTAATACGTGTTTAGGCTCACCATGTAGAAGAACTTCGAGAAGATGAGCGCAACCAGAACGCCGAGGGCGATCGCGACTTTTGCCGGAGAGAGCTGGATGGCCCGCTCGGCTGGCTTGGACTTCACGGTTCTTTCCGCGGATCGCCTGCCCTGATGCCAGTGCGCGACGCGGGTGAGAACGAGAATCGCGGTAAGCGCGGCGAGTGCAAACCAAGCGATGCTGCGCTGGCCGAGCGGAAGTACGACAAAGGCCGCCAACAAAGGGCCAAGCGCGCTTCCCGCATTGCCGCCGACTTGAAAGAGCGATTGCGCCAGGCCGTGCTGCCCCCCGGAGGCCATGCGCGCGACGCGCGATGATTCGGGATGAAAAACTGAGGAACCGACGCCAATCAGGGCGACCGATAGCAGGACCATCTCGTAACTGGGCGCCCTCGAGAGCAGAAATAGTCCGATCAGTGTGAATCCCATGCCGACTGGGAGCGAGTAGGGCATCGCCCGATAGTCGTTATATAAGCCAACCAGCGGCTGGAGCAAGGAAGCGGTCAGCTGAACGGTGAGCGTGATTAAGCCGATCTGGCCGAAGTCGAGGTGATACGACGCCTTGAGCAGCGGGTATACAGCCGGAATCACGGATTGCAGCATGTCGTTCAGCAGGTGGCAAAAGCTGATTGCGCCTAGAATGCCGAACGCGGTCCCGGCAGCCGTTTTCACGTGCGGCGAGGCGGCGGTGCTTAAGGTGGATCCTACTGCCACTGAAACCAGTGTATCGTCACGGCGGTCATCCAAAAGCTCAGGCCGCTGATCGCGAATGTCTATCGTGCCGGTGATTCATGAGCCAGTGGCGGGAGTTTCGGTTTGCGATCGCATACGGCTGCCTAGCACGAGCACCACAGAGGTTTCTCTCTGGCGGTCGGGAATGCTCCAGTAGGTTGTCAACAGCCGGTCCTTTTCGACGGGCGAGACCAGTTGGAAATTATGGCGCTGGTAAAAGCGGATCGCCCACTCAGCAGCAGCCCAGGTGCCGACCAGCAAAGGCCCGGCGGTCTGGCCGGTCAGGAAATCGAGCAATTTGGCGCCGATTCCGCGGCGTCGATGGCTGGTTTTTACATAGGCGTGGCGGATGAGCGTGACATCGCGGACCTGTTGAATGCCCATGATGCCGAGGAGAGCGCGCGACTCGTCCCAACCCCAGAACTTGACTCCAGCTTCGATTTCGGCCGCAAGCGCGGAACGCGTCATATAAGGCTCGTGCCAGCAGTCCGGCGGGATCGCGCCGCGGTATGCTTCGGCGGCATCATTGATAATGGCGTGCACGGTTTCGATATCGGCCTCGGTGCAGGACCGAATCATCGCGACTCCTTGGGACGGCATCCTTCGAGCAGCAGCATAACAAGCGCATTTGTAAACCTGCTTGTGAGAGGCGCGTGACCCTGGAGCAATCGAAACGTAACCGCCCCGCCGAGCGCGTCGATCAAGAGATCGATATCCGTATCGGGCCGAATCTGGCGGCGCTCGATAGCGCGCCTCAACACCGCGCGGGTCACTTCCCGCCGGCGTTCGGCAAATTCCGCCATGAATGCCGCGCGCGTGCCGGGGTTGAGCTGAGCCTCGGCGATCAGTCCGAGAAATGCAGGCCCAGCGACGGTTCGTGTCTGGAGGTGCACGACGGTATTGGCGATATGCTTCAGATCGCTAGCAACATCGCCGGTATTCGGCATATTCAACTCGCGGACGGCGATGTCGAGATACAGGTCCATGCACAGCGCGGCTTTGGTGGGCCAGCTGCGATACAGCGTGGTTTTCGCGACCCCGCTTTCGGCGGCGACGCGTTCCATGGTCAACTGCGAGTACCCTTTACTGCGTAGGATTTGGCCGGCCGCGGCCAGCACGCGCTCTCTCGTCCTTGTACGGCGGCGGTTGCTCCAGGATTCAGGTTTGGCGCGTTCGGACTTTTTAGCGGCGGGTTGCATAGATACGCTACGTATCGTTTCATTTTAATCGTGGTCCCGGCTGCGTTGTCAAATGACAACCCGAGCCGCTGCCGCCATCAACTTCGCGTGCGACGAAAACGGACTGGCGGCACTATTCGGACATGAGGACATGCATTGCAATTTTTGCGCTGATCGTTTGTTCCTGGATGATGCCGGCCAGCACTCTGACCAAGTCGCACAGCGAAGGCAAGTTCAGCGACGCCGAAGTCGAAGCCACGATTAAGGCCAAGCTGGCCAAGTCCAAGATCGGCAAAGAAGGATTCCAGGTTCATGTCAAAGATGGCGTGGCGACCTGGACCGGGACCACCAGTGTGATGCAGCACAAGGGTGCTGCCACGCGCATGGCGAAGACCGCTGGCGCCACACGCGTCGTCAACAATATTAAAGTTTCCGAACAGGAGGCGGCCAAGGTTACGGGCCAGATCACGAGCGCGCCGCGCAAAGTGGAAGTGAAGCCGCCAGCCAAAGGCAACTGATCGGCTCACGATCGCAGGCGCAAGACGGCGCGACACCTCGAAACATTCACGCGGTCCCCTGTATTCGAATCCGCGGAACTGGCTTGCTACAATGCAATCCGGATGCGGTTGAGATTTTCGATTCCTGCAGCGCTGCTTGGCCTGGCTGTGGGATCGTTCGGGCAGGAGATTCGGATCACTTCCGGGCCCGCCGACAACCAAGTTCTGCAGCGCGACCTTGAGCAAACCGCCCGGATCGCGCTCACGGGAACGGCTTCCGGCAAGCGCGTCGACGGCAAGGAAGTGGAAGCGCGCGTGTTAGATGCCCGCGCAACCGAAGTTGCGGGATTCCACTGGACACGCATCGCAAAAATCCAAAAGCAGCATTGGAGCGGGGAACTGAAGGGAATCCCGACGGGAGGGCCGTACCGGCTCGAATTGCGGATTCCGGGCGTCGACTCTTCCCTGGTTTCGATCGCCAATCTGCTGGTCGGCGATCTGTGGGTGCTGGCCGGCCAATCGAACATGGAAGGCCATGGCGATCTGCTGGATGTCCAGCCGCCAGTGCCCTTGGTACGCAGTTTCGATATGGCAGACCATTGGCGCCAGGCAGAGGAGCCGCTGCACACAACAGCCAGCGCGGTGGATCCGGTGCATTGGCCTTTGAACGCGCAGAGCCAGCCGGAGCGGTTGAGCGGCCAAGCTTTGGAAACGTACATCGCCACTCGTAAGAAAGGAGCCGGCCTGGGATTGCCGTTCGCGGCCGAGATGGTGGCGCGCAGCGGAGTTCCGATCGGTCTGATTCCGTGCGCCCACGGCGGCACCTCCATGGACCAGTGGAGTCCGGCGTTGAAGAATCGCGAAGGCGAGTCGCTGTACGGTTCGATGTTCCGCCGGGTGCAGGCCGCTGGGGGACGGGTGCGCGGGGTGTTGTGGTATCAGGGCGAGTCGGACGCGAACCCCAAGGCGGAACCCGCGTTTCTTGAGAGGTTTGAGGCCTTCGTCGGAGCGGTGCGCGCCGATTTGAATCAGCCGGATCTTCCGTTCTATTACGTCCAGATCGGGCGCCATGTAGATAGCAGCAATGTGGCGGAATGGAACCGCGTGCAACTGGCGCAGCTCCGCGCTGAGCCGGAGATTCCGCATTCGGGAATGGTGGCTTCCATCGATTTGCAATTGGACGATACGATCCATATCAGCACGGCGGACCTGAAGCGTTTGGGCCAGCGGCTGGCGGACTTGGTTTGCATCGATCTGTTCTCCAAGCTGAAGAACTACGGAGAGATGAAGCGCGGGCCGCGTCCGGTGCAGGTTGCGCTGGACGGCGGGGTGGTCAAAGTCTCGTTTTCCGGCGTGAACGGCAGGCTGCAAGCGGACGGACGAATTTCCGGGTTCTCGATTCACGATTCCAGGGGCACGCTCATTCCGGCGATCTACAAGGCGCGGGTGGATCCGGCGGAGGCTAGCACGGTGTTGTTGTACATACAGGGGAAACTGCCGCCCGATGCGATGCTGTGGTACGGATTCGGAAAAGATCCGTATTGCAATGTGCGCGATGCCGCCGATATGGCGGTGCCGGTGTTTGCGATGAAGATCGCATCGCCGGCGGGGGCAGCGGCGCGCGCCGCTCGTTAATCCGGACGTTAGCGCACGCTCGTCGTAACGGCTGGGCTGGTTTGTTGCGCTATTGTGACGAGCACAGGCGTTTGATCGCCGGGCGCGATGCCAGCCGGAACGATCGCATTGATCTGATACAAGCCAACGAACTGCGGCGTCAGACCTGCGAAGAACACGTTCGCCGGCACGCCGCCGATGGTGACCGCGGCTGGGTTCACGGTGCTCGACAGCGGCTGGAGCGGCGCAGCGGTTCCGGTCGCGACGGCCGGTGAGACCTGGCCGAGGCCGGTGCAGTAGATCACGATTACGTCACCGGAATGCACCGGATTGGAAGGGTCCGCCAGCGTCTGGGCGCCATTGGAATCAATTTTGAAAATAAGTCCCTGGCTCGACGCGCCTTGCGTGAAGATGCCTGGCGCGGCGGAAGCGACGGTGACGGATTGTGGAGGTGAATAACTCGCGCCGTTCGACACGATCACCTGTTGAGTTGTATTCACCGAGATTTCGTAGGGGACCACCGCGTTGATTTGCCCGTCGGCCGCGAAGCTCAACGGGGCCTCAACGCCGCCGAATAGGATATAGCTTCCTCCGAGGCTGGTGGGCAGCGGTACCGATCCGGCGGGCGAGGGACCGACGGCGAGCTTGCTCCCAAAGATCGAGACCAGGCTGCCCGGCGCGATCGGCGCATTGGCCGCGAAGCTGGCCCCGTTGACCACGCCACCGGGGCTCACAACGGGTGGCGCCGCTAGCGCCAAGAATCCGCCCGTGATCTGTGTCCGCCCTTTCAAGCTCTGGTCGGGGAGCGTGGCATCCGCGGTAACCGTCACGGAAGAGGAATTGTGCTGCGGAGTCCAGGTCTGGGTCCAGGTGCCGTCGTTGAGCGAATCGAGGCGGATGGGAACGTCGCCGTTGGAGAAACTTGCCGTGACTGTACCGGCGGTCATGGCGTGGCCGCAATTGTCGATCACCTGCACGGCCATCTGGGCAGGATATCCTGCTGGAACTTTGAAACCGTCTTCGAGCAAAGTGAAGACCGGAATTAGGGAGCCAGGCGTGCACGAGCTTTGGTCGTGCGCCGAGGGGCCCGAGATTCCTCCGGAACCGGCGGGCGCAATCACGAGAACAATGTTCACGTCGCGCGTCGTCCCGTCTGAGAACGAGAGCGTGAGCGTGGCACGATAGACGGACGGGGCAAGCCCTGCAATTACCGGCTGGATGACGATGCGGGCAGGCTGAGCGGCACTGACGAGGCCGTCGCGCGGAAGCGTAGTGATCCAGTTGCCGCCCGCTGTAGTGACGGCAGACGTGTGGAATGTCACCGGCGTTGTACTCAGGCTCTGAATCAGGATGGTTTGCGAACCGGGCGATTCACCGCCGGCGGCAGCCGCGAAGATCATTCCAACCGGTTGCACGATGGGGCCGATGGTGTCGGAAGCGAGCACATTTAAGAACACGGATACATATTGCGGGCTGTTGTCAGCGCCCGGTGCTATTACCTTCACCGTACCCGCATAGGTTCCCGCCGCCAGCCCTTGCGGGTTTACGTCCAACCGGACGGGCGAAGGCAGCGGAGAATTGGGGTCGCTGACCCCGTTCGATGGAAACACACTGAGCCACGAACCTCCCGAGAGCGTCGATGCCTGCGCGCTCCACTGCATCTGGCCGATACCTGTGTTGAGAATGTTGAAGAATTGCGGAAGCGTGGGTCCTCCGCCCTGGACGGCGAAGAAAGTCAATCCCGTTTGGGGGATGAGAATGGTCTGAGGAACGGCTGAGACGGTGATGGTGACGGGCACGGTGATGCTCTGCTGAAGGCTGGTTGCCGAGAGGGTCACGGCGCCGGAATAAGTGCCCACGGACAAACCGGTTGGATCGGCGGTGATGCTCACAGGCGATGAGGCGAACGCGCCCAGGTTCAGGTTCGCACTGGAAACCTTGAGCCACGCGCCGCCGGAATTAGTCTTGGCCGCCACAGCAATATTCAGCGAGCCTCCTCCCGCGTTCGACACCGTCAAGGTCTTCGATTGCGCGGATGACTGCAGTACAAACGGGAAGGTTAACGAGGTGGGTTTTACGGCGAGGCTGGGTTGTCCAGGAGCGGTGGCTGTCAACGAAACGATAAGGGTCTGGGTGCCGGGCGTGGCGCCCGCCGCTGTTATCGTAGCCGTTGCCTGATGAGGGCCCGAAGAAAGCTGGGATGGATCCACAGTGACGGTGAGGCTGGCGGGCATCGATCCCGAAGCCGGTGAAATGGTGAGCCAAGGCGCGTTAGCGGGTACCGAGATGTTGTAGGGAATGCCGGGAATTGAGCCGATCAGGGAGACAGTCTGGTTGGCCGCATTCGATCCGGCCGGCGCGGTAAACGAGATATTGGTTGCGGAGATTTGGAACGAAGGTGGGGCCGCGAGGACGTCCCGGATACGTCCGAAAACCTGGTCTGCGATCAGAAGATTGCCGGCCGTGTCGACGGATACATCGGTAGGTCCGCCGATAAAGGCCTGAGTCGCCGGTCCGCCGTCGCCTAGAGCGGGCGATTTCGGGGATCCAGCCACGGTGGTGATGATGCCGTGGGAATCCACCTTCCGCACCACGAAGTTTCCCTGGTCGGCGATATACATGTTGCCGGCGGCGTCGAACGCCAGACCCTGGGGATTGTTCAAGGAAGCTTGGGAAGCTGGCCCACCGTCGCCGCTGTAGCCTGCCTTTACGTTTCCTGCGACGGTTGTAATGGTGAGGTCGGTTGCGGAAATACGGCGCACGCGATTATTGCCGGAGTCGCAGAAGTACACCGCGCCGTTAAACACGGCCAAGCCGACGGGCTGATTGAGTTGGGCCGCCGTGGCACGGCCTCCATCGCCCGAGAATCCCTGTGTTCCGGTGCCCGCGAACGCCCCGCCTTGCGTAGCAGTTGAGTTCACCACCAGCAGGCGATTGGTGCCGCGGTCGGCGATGAGGAGCTCACCCAAGGCGTCGAAATCGATACCGAAAGGCTCGCTTTTTTGCACAGCATCCGGCCCGAATGCGGATTGTCCGGTGAGCACGACCGTGCTAATTTTGCCGCCCGCGTCGATCTTTCGGATGGCATCGTTAAACGTGTCGGAGAAATACAAACTGCCATCGGGGCCGATGGCGAGGTACGTAGGAAACGCGAGCTGGGCCCGATTAGCGGGGCCGTTGTCGCCCGAGTATCCTTGCATCCCATTGCCGGCATAAACGGAGATCGTGCCGTCCGGCGCTACTTTCCGGATCCGGTTCTGGCCGGTTTCAGACAGGAAAACGTTTCCACGGGCGTCCGCGATGACCGAGGTGGGCAGGTACAGAGTAGCGCTGGTGGCCGGGCCGCCGTCGCCGGAGAAACGGTACAAGCCGTTTCCGGCGGCGGTTTGAATGTTGCCGTCGGCGGTGATCTTGCGCACCCGGCGATTCTGGTCATCGGCGACTAGAATGTTTCCCGCCGAATCGATGGCCAACCCCGGCGAGACCAGGTTGAAACGGGCTTGGAGAGCCGGCCCGCCGTCGCCGGAAAAGCCGCTGGCGCCGCTGCCGGCGACGGTTACGATCTTGCCGCTCAGGTCTACTTTACGCACGCCTTTAGCGATGAGATCCAACAGGTACAGATTTCCAGCCGGATCGACGCTAACGGCGAGCGGGATGATTCCGGCCTGTGTGGCGGGGATTGCGTCGGAAAAATCAAAAGCGCCGCCCGCGACGGTGGTGATGATACCCGCGGAAAGCTTGCGAACGCGCGCGTTGTACGTATCTGTAATGTACAGATCGCCTGTGGGATTCAGCGCGAGGCGGGTGGGATAATTGAGCTGTGCGGAGGTGGCGCGCCCGCCGTCGCCCGCCAAACCCGCTTGGCCGGTGCCTGCCACGGTGGTAATGGTTCCGTCGGGCGTAACTTTTCGGATTACATTGTTGCCGGTATCGGCGATGTAGAGATTGCCTGCCGAGTCCACCGCGAGGCCCCGCGGCACATTGAGGCGCGCCTGAGTGGCCGGACCGCCGTCGCCGGAATATCCCGCATCGCCGGTTCCAGCGATGCTTTGAATGATTCCGTCAGGCGTTACTTTGCGAACGTGGCTTCCATATTCGGCAATATAGATGTTGCCGTTGTTGTCCACCGCGATGGCGAGCGGAGAATCGAGCGAGGCGTTGACAGCGAAACCGCCGTCACCAGAGCGGCTCAAAATGCCATTCCCAGCGACTACGTTGAGAATTCCATCCGGCCCCACGCGCATGACCATGGCGTTGTCGGCGTCGCAGATGAACATGTTGCCGGCGCTGTCGGTGGCGACGTCCAGGCTCAGGAGACCGCCGATGGGAGCTTGGACGGCGGGCCGGCCATCGCCGGGGAACAGCCAGTCCGTTCCCGCCACAGTCGTGATTGTGTTCTGGCCGGACACGGGAGAAAGGAACATGGCGGCAAGCGCAAAAATGCATTGGGAAGTTCTTCGCGTCGTCATGGCTCGCCTTGAGAAGTATTTCTTCGCGGTGCGCGAATTTCGGTTCGGACCTCTTGACAGTTTAGGTGATTCAGGCCGGCGCTGTCGCCGCGGCATTAGAAAAAAAGCATGGGCGGAGCACTTCTCGTTTTGGAGCTACAGTGTGCGAGCTATCGGGGCTTCCGGTCTTCATCACCGGCCTAAGTGGGATGCTGGGGGCGAGCCTGGCTAGTTGTTGCGTGCACGCGGGAATGGGCGTTTCAGGCGTCAGCTACCGGAGCAAGCTGGGAATCCCCGGCGTTTCAGAAGATACGGCCGATATCACCGCCGCCGATTATCAGCCGGCGCTGATTGAGGCCGCCAGCGGGTTGATTATCCATTGCGCGGCAGCGACGGATGTCGATTGGTGCGAAAGGAACGAGGCGGCTGCTTTCCGGTTGAATGTCGAGGTTTCCGGCCGGTTGGCGGCCGCAGCGGCGAAATCGGGGTGGCGGTTCGTCTATATTTCGACGGATTCTGTTTTCGATGGATGCCATGGCGACCGTTGCGAGAGCGATGTCCCGAACCCGGTGCATGTTATTCCATGACCAAGCTGGCGGGCGGCTTTGATATCTAAGTTGGATGGAGTGGTATCCGGTCGCACAGCCGTTGCGGCCCTGGCGGGCGCTGTCGGGACGCGCGTGCTCGTGCTATCTCGCCGCATTACTGACTGGTGGGGCTTCGGGACGGACTACTGCCCCTGGCAGGCTCAGGTGCGCGCGTTTTTGTGCGGCGCAATCGATCCCTGGGAGCCCGCGATCGACCGCATCGCGGCCGAGATTCGGGCGATGGTGGAGTCGAAGAAGGCGCTGAGCACCTAGCGGCCGTATTGGCAGCACGTTTTTTCGAATCGCTCTGTAACAGTGTGCGTCCGTGGCACCAATGCGGAAGCCTGTCCATGCGCCCGGTCATTAGGTCGCGGCAGACGCATTAACAGTGCATGGGAAAACGCCAGCATAATCGTGCTACACTTTTCAATGGATTCATAAGCTCGGACTTTTCCGCGGGCTCCCCTGTAGTGTTCCTTTTCAAGGCTGATTTTAAAGGGTCGGAGCGGGATTCCCAGCTTTGGACAGGTGGGTGAGTGGTTAAAGCCAACAGACTGTAAATCTGTCCCTCCTTGCGAGGTACGAAGGTTCGAATCCTTCCCTGTCCACCAGAGAGTTTTGGCCGTTGTAGCTCAGTTGGTAGAGCGCGTCCTTGGTAAGGACGAGGTCACCAGTTCAATCCTGGTCAACGGCTCCAGAAACCGCGCGCTCGGTTGCCTGGTCGCGCCGGATCGGCGAAGGCGGGCAGCCGAGCAGCGTTCAATTCATGATCGAGGAATGTAGATGGCCAAGGAAAAATTTGACCGCAGCAAACCGCACGTAAATATCGGAACAATCGGGCACATCGATCACGGCAAGACCACGCTGACGGCGGCGATCACCAAGGTGCTGGCCAAGCACAACCCCAAGGTGAAGTTCCGTTCATTCGATTCGATCGACAACGCGCCGGAAGAGAAAGCGCGCGGAATCACGATCGCGGTGGCGCACGTCGAGTATGAGACGGCCAACCGGCACTATGCGCACGTGGACTGCCCGGGCCACGCCGATTACATCAAGAACATGATCACCGGGGCGGCGCAGATGGATGGCGCGATCCTGGTGGTGGCGGCCACCGACGGCCCCATGCCGCAGACGCGCGAGCACATCCTGCTGGCCCGCCAGGTGGGCGTGCCCTGCATCGTGGTGGCGCTGAACAAAGTAGACATGGTGGACGATCCGGAGCTGCTCGAGCTGGTGGAGCTGGAAGTGCGCGAGCTGCTGTCCAAGTATGCCTTCCCCGGCGACACGCTGCCGGTGGTGCGCGTGAGCGCGCTGGGAGCGCTGAACGGCGAAGAGAAGTGGGAAAAGACGGTGGAAGAGTTGATGTCGAAGGTGGACGAGTATGTTCCGCTGCCGGCGCGCGACGTCGACAAGCCGTTCCTGATGCCGATCGAGGATATTTTCTCGATCCAGGGTCGCGGGACGGTGGTGACCGGGCGTGTGGAAAAAGGCATCGCCAAAGTGGGCGAGGAAATGGAAATCGTGGGATTCCGCGACACGCGCAAGACGGTGGTAACCGGCGTCGAAATGTTCAAGAAGCTTTTGGACGAAGCGCGGGCCGGAGACAACGTGGGGCTGCTGCTGCGCGGTATTGAAAAGGACGAAGTGGAGCGCGGGCAGGTGATTGCGAAGCCAGGCACGATTACGCCGCACAAGAAGTTCAAGGGCGA
>Ga0209062_1000784_pt1 | contig 76260 bp, 66 predicted proteins | sample Coa_R2_2_FD_187158 | JGI IMG/M metagenome (GOLD analysis project Ga0209062, IMG submission 187158) | Surface soil microbial communities from Centralia Pennsylvania, which are recovering from an underground coalmine fire - Coalmine... | ecosystem: Environmental > Terrestrial > Soil > Unclassified... | reverse complement strand
TGCAGTCCCTTCCCGCCCTCGCGCTCGAGGGGCCGAAAGGGGTTGGGAAGACGGCAACGGCCGAGCGCAGGGTCGCCACTGCCATCCGTCTCGACGATCCCGCGCAGCGAGAGCTGGCGGCAGCGGCCCCCGTCGCGGTCCTGCGAGCGCCCCCACCCGTTCTCCTCGATGAGTGGCAGCACGTCCCCGCCATCTGGGATGCCGTCCGCCGCGCGGTGGCCCATGACGCGCCGCCGAATCGCTATCTCCTCGCCGGCTCCGCAGCGCCCGCCGAAGCCCCCACACATTCCGGCGCGGGGCGGATCGTCAGAGTGCGGATGCGCCCCCTCGCCCTCAGCGAACGTGGGGCGGCGCCGCCCAGCGTGAGCTTACGCGAACTTCTCACCGGTTCGCAGCCAACGATCACGGGACGTACCGCTGTCGATCTCGCCGGCTACGCGACGGAGATCGTTCGCTCCGGTTTCCCCGGCTTGCGCCGCCTGAGCGGTCGAGCGCTCCGCGCGCAACTCGATGGCTACCTAGCGCGCGTTGTGGACCGCGACTTCCTCGAACAAGGTCACGCGGTACGGAAGCCCGAAACGCTCCGGCGCTGGATGTCGGCGTACGCCGCTGCGACGGGTACGACGACGTCCTTCGACAAGATTCGACGCGCCGCGACCAAGGCTGACCGCGAGGCGCCCACCAAGGTGACCGTTGGTGCGTACCGCGACATCCTCGAGCGCCTCTGGTTGATCGACCCCGTTCCTGGATGGCTCCCATCTCGCAACCACCTGGCCCGCCTCACCGAGGGCCCAAAGCATCACCTTGCTGATCCGGCCCTGGCGGCGCGCTTACTCGGTGTGGACGAGGGTGCGTTGCTGACCGGCGCCACTCCTCCGATCGTCCCGCGAGATGGGACTCTCCTCGGCCGCCTCTTCGAGTCACTGGTCACACTGTCCGTTCGTGTATATGCGCAGGCAGCGGAAGGGCAGGTGCGCCATCTCCGTACAAGGGACGGGCGTCAGGAGGTCGACCTGATAGTCCAGCGCTCGGACCAGAGGGTGCTCGCGATTGAAGTGAAGCTCGGGGCGACGGTGTCAGACGACGACGTGAAGCATCTTCTCTGGCTTCGACGCCGGCTCGAGAACGACGTGCTCGACACGGTGCTCGTGACGACGGGGCCACAGGCCTATCGCCGACCGGACGGCGTTGCCGTCGTCCCGGCGGCTCTTCTCGGACCGTGATCTTCGACAGCCGGCCTCCCACCACCCCGCTCGCGACGCAGGCTGGCCCGACGCGGTCCGGGACGCGACGGACTTCGCGATCCGTCGACAGATGCCTCACGTCCTCCGAACGGCGTGGCGGCGACGGCGCTAGACGTCGAGGCGGCTGACGAAGCGGGCGTTGGTCTCGATGAAGAGGCGGCGGGGCTCGACGTCGTCGCCCATCAGCGTCTGGAAGATCTGATCCGCCTGGAGGGCGTCCTCCATCGTCACCTTGAGGATCGTCCGCGTCTGCGGGTCCATCGTCGTGCGCCAGAGCTGCTCGGGGTTCATCTCGCCCAGCCCCTTGTAGCGCTGGACGTTGACGGCGGCCTTGCCGTCGCCGTTGCCGAGGCGGGCGGCGATCGCGTCCCGCTCCCCCTCGTCGTAGGCGTAGTACTCCTCGCGCCCGCGCGCGACCCGGAAGAGGGGCGGCTGGGCGATGTAGACGAAGCCGGCGTCGATGAGGTTCGGCATCTGCCGGAAGAAGAACGTCAGCAGCAGGGTCCGGATGTGCGCCCCGTCGACATCGGCATCGGTCATCAGGATGACCTTGTGGTAGCGCGCGCCGTCGATCGAGAAGTCGTCGCGGATCCCCGTGCCGAGGGCCGTGATGATGGTCCGGATCTCCTCGTTCGACAGCACCTTGTCGATCCGCGCCTTCTCCACGTTGAGGATCTTGCCGCGGAGGGGCAGGATCGCCTGGAACGACCGCTCGCGCCCCATCTTCGCGCTCCCGCCCGCGCTGTCACCCTCGACGATGTAGAGCTCGCAGAGGGCCGGGTCGCTGAGCGAGCAGTCGGCGAGCTTCCCGGGGAGCGCACTCACGTCGAGCGCGTTCTTCTTCCGCGTGAGATCCCGCGCCTTCCGCGCCGCCTCCCGCGCCCGCGCGGCCGACACCGCCTTCTCGACCACGATGTTGGCGACCCGGGGATGCTCCTCGAGATAGGACCCGAGCATCTCGTTGACGACCGTCTTCACGGCGCCCTCGGCCTCGGAGTTCCCCAGCTTCGTCTTCGTCTGTCCCTCGAACTGCGGCTCCCGCACCTTGACCGAGAGGACGGCCGTCAGCCCCTCGCGCACATCATCACCCGAGAGCGTGAAGTTGTCCTTCTTGAGGAAGCCGCCCTTCTGGGCATAGGCGTTGATCGTGCGAGTGAGCGCCGACTTGTAGCCGGTGAGGTGCGTCCCACCCTCGTGCGTGTTGATGTTGTTCACGAAGGAGAAGACGTTCTCGGTGTAGCCATCGTTGTACTGCATCGCGAGCTCGATGCCGATGTCGTCGCGCTCGGTCTCGATGTACACGACCTCGGAGTGTAGCGGCTTCCGGTTCTGGTTGAGGAACTGCACCATCTCCCGCAGGCCCCCGCGCGCGTGGAACGTCTCCGTCCTGGCCGGCGTCTCGCGCTCATCGGTGAGCGTGATCGTCACGCCCTTGTTGAGGAAGGAGAGCTCCCGTAGCCGGAGCGCCAGCAGGTCGTACTTGTAGACCAGCTCCGTGAAGATCAGCGGGTCGGGCTTGAACCAGACCGTCGTGCCGGTCTCCCGTGGCGGCACCTTGCCGAGCACCTTGAGCCGTGTCCGCGTGTCGCCGCGGACGAAATCCATGTAGTGCTCCTTTCCATCCCGCTTGACCCAGACCTTGAGCTGCTCGGAGAGCGCGTTGACGACCGAGACGCCGACCCCGTGCAGGCCGCCCGACACCTTGTAGCTGCTCTTGTCGAACTTGCCGCCCGCGTGCAGCACCGTCATCGCGAGCTCGACGCCCGGGATCTTCTCCGTCGGGTGCACGTCGACCGGGATCCCGCGACCATTGTCGATGACGGTGATCGCGTTGTCGGCGTGAATGGTCACCGCGACGCGATCCGCATACCCGGCGAGCGCCTCGTCGATCGAGTTGTCCACGACCTCGTACACGAGGTGGTGGAGCCCGCGCTCGGACGTCGATCCGATGTACATCCCCGGGCGCTTCCGCACGGCTTCCAGGCCCTTGAGGACCTGAATCTGCCCGGCGTCATAGCGCTCGGGTGTGGTGTCCGATTTAGCCATCGTCCTGGGTCAGAATAGCCTCTGGGGCGAAGGAAAACCGAAAGACACCTCGCCCATAATCTCTGAATCTAACGCCCCGGGCCGCCGCCCGCAACGGGGTCGGCCGTGGCTATGCCCTTGAAAAACAAGGAGTTACCGTCTGGACTGCCATCGGATCTTCCGGATCGGCGGCCGGCCGGGCACGACGTTGATGGCGGCGAGGATCTGCCGCTCCAGGAGCGAGAGCTCCGCCATCCACGGGTTCGTGGCCACGGCGACGAACAGGGTGCCGTCGGCCGTGATCCTGAGCGGCTCGGTCACCGCCGCGACCTGCGGACCCACCAACCGTGGCCAGTCCGGGATCAACCCGGCCTGCGCGACGCGGTCAGCGATCCCGGCGCCCCGCAGGACGTCGGCGATCACGGTGTCCACGCGCTTCGGCCGCACCGCGGCCGGCGACCGGTCCGCCTCGTGGTCTCGGCGGCGGCGCGTCACGCCGCCTCCGACGCGATCACGCCATCGGCGATCCGGGCGCGCGCGAGTCGCGTGAGACCGGGCGGGATATCCGCGTCCCTCGGAACGGCCAGGACGACCTGGCCGACGGCCTCCCCACCCAGCACGTCGAGGATCGCCCGGGCGCGCCGCTCGTCCAGCTCCGCGAACGGGTCATCGAGCAGCAGGATCGGGGCGACGCCGGCATCGTGCGCGCGGAGCGTGTCGGCCTCGAGGATCCGGAGTCCGATCGCGGCCGTGCGCTGCTGGCCGGCCGATCCGTACGTGCGCAGCTCTCGTCCACCCAGCGTCAGGACGAGATCGTCGCGATGCGGCCCCACCCGGGTCGACCCGTGTCGGAGATCCGCCACTCGTCCGGCCTCGAGCGCCCCGGCGAGCGCGTCGCGCAGATCGGCGATGCTCGATTCGCCTGCCCGGATCGCGTGCGCCGACGGCCCGGCAGGCAGGTGGGGCGCATACCGCATCTCGACCGACCCGCGCTCGCCGATCGCGGCGCAGGTGCGGGCGAGCTCCGGCGCCTTCCGACACGCCCACTCGGCCCGCTCCGCCCAGAGCACCGCCCCCGCGTCGGCGAGCATCGGCTCCCACGCACCCAGCGCCGCGTCCAGCGCGCGGGCCGGCGTGGCCGCCGACGCGCTCGCCGGGGTGTTCGCCGGGGCGGTCGTCGAGGCGCTCGCCAGAGGGCTCGCCGGTGCGTCCCCACCGTCCGCCGACCCTCTCGGGGCACGCCGCACGAGCGATCGGAGGGCGGCGTTTCGGCGCACGAGCGCACCGCGGTACTGCTGAAGCGCGGCCAGGTAACGGCGGGAGGTCGTGGCGAGCACGACGTCCACGTAGCGCCGGCGCCCGGCGGGCCCGCCGCGGACGAGGTCCACATCGGCCGGCGAGAAGGTCACGGAGGGAACGGCGCCCAGCCCATCGCTCAGTCGATCGGGCACGCCGCCATCGATGGTCAGCCGCTTCCGTCGGGTCGCCCGCTCGAACCCGAGCACCACGGTCGAGTGCTGGCTGCGCGCGCCGCGGCTCGGCCCGGCACCAGCCGCCAGATGTCCGCGCACCGAGAACCCATCGGCGCCGAAGCGGACGACGTCGGTATCGCGCGCTCCCCGAACGGAGCGCAGCAGGTGGAGGTAGGCGATCGCCTCCAGCAGGTTCGTCTTCCCCTGCCCGTTCTCGCCGACGATCACCATTCCATCCGGCGGCAGACGGAGCGCGACGTGGGCGAGGTTGCGGAAGTCGCGGGCGTCGAGTCCCTGGAGCCACACGTCAGGGACGCGGACGCACCCGTCCGCCCGATCGCGTCACGCGCCACGAACCACCGGCGCGCACCGCTCCCATCACGCGCCGCGAAACGCCGGCGCGCGCTTCTCCAGGAAGGCGCGCATCCCCTCGCCCATGTCGGCGGTCGCGGCGAGCAGGCCGAAGTGCCCGGCCTCGACCGCCAGACCTTCGCCGAGCGACAGGTCGAGCCCGCGGTCGACGGCGTCGATCGTCAGCGCGACGGCGAGCGGCCCGTTGCGCAGGATCTGCCCGACCATCGCGCGCGCGGCGTCGAGGAGCTGCTCGGCCGGGACGACGCGGTTCACGAGACCGATGCGGAACGCCTCCTGGGCATCGATCGTCTCGCCCGTCAGCAGGAGCTGGAGCGCACGACCCCGTCCGACGAGGCGCGGGAGGCGTTGCGTGCCGCCGTAGCCCGGCGCGATGCCCAGCTTGACCTCGGGCTGCCCGAACTTCGCTCCCTCGCTCGCGACGCGCATATGGCAGGCCATCGCCAGCTCGCATCCACCTCCCAGCGCGAAGCCGTTCACGGCGGCCACGACGGGCTTGGGCGATGTCTCGAACCGTCGGAAGATCTCCTGCCCGCGGAGCGCTCGCTCGCGGGCCGCGAGCGGGGACTGCCCGGCGAGCTCCGAGATGTCGGCCCCGGCCACGAACGCGCGCCCGGCGCCGGTGAGGACGATGCCGCCGATGTCCGCGCGGGCGCGAACCTCATCGGCCGCCGCGCCCAGCTCCGTGATCGTGGCGTCGTCGAGCGCGTTGAGCTTCTCGGGCCGGTTGACCGTGATGGTGGCCACACGGTCCGACACGGTCAGGGTGAGCGAATGGTACGGCACGTGCGAGAATCTAACCCCTTCGAGGCGGAGCGCAGGAGGCACAACCGATGCACTGGATCCACCGGCTCGGCTCTCCCCGCACGGGATTTCGGTACGTGTCGGATTCCGGCCAGCCGGTGCGCGCGCGGGCGGTACTGGCCCGGATCGACGCGCTCCGGATCCCGCCGGCCTATCGCGACGTGCACATCGCCGCCGATCCCCGCGCGTCGGTGCAGGCGTGGGGGTTCGATGCCCGGGGGCGGAAGCAGTACCGGTACCACGCGCGGGCGGTGGAGCGTGGGCAGCTTCGCAAGTATCACCGGGTCGCTCGGCTGGCGCGCGACCTGCCGGCCATCCGGGCGGCGATCACGCGCGACTTCAGCGCCCGCGGGCTCGGCAAGCGCAAGGTCGCGGCCGGCGTCGTCCGACTGATCGCCGAGGGATACCTCCGCGTCGGGTCCGACCGCTACGCGCGCGAGAACCACAGCTACGGCACGACGACGCTGCACAAGCGCCATGCCCGGGTCGACGCCGGGTCGGTGGTGCTCGAGTACATCGGTAAGCGGGGCATCCCACAGCACCACGTGATCGCCGACCGGGCGCTCGCGGCGTTCGTCCGGGAGCTGGAAGGCTCGCCCGGGCGCCGCCTCTTCCGCTACCTCGAGGGCGGCGCGTGGCACGACCTGACGGCCTCGGACGTCAACGCCTACCTCCGCCGACTGGTCGGGGTTCCGTACACGACGAAGGACTTCCGCACCTGGGGGGGCACGCTGCACGCCGCGATGGTGCTGGCCGACGTCGGCCCCGCCGCATCGCAGCGGGAGGCCAAACGCAACGTCGTGATGGCGATCCGGATCGTCGCGGCGGAGCTCGGCAACACGCCCGCCATCTGTCGCAAGGCGTACATCCATCCGATCGTGCTCGCCGAGTACCTGGACCACGGCCTCACGATCACCCGCGATCGCCGGGCGCGGCCCCGCGGCGCACGACCGCGGATCGTCGCACCGCCGAGCGTCAGCGCCATCGCCAAGCACGACCCATGGGTCGCGTGGTCGCCCGACGAGCGGGCGCTGATCGCCTTTCTCGCCGAGCACTTTCCCGAGCGGCGTCGCCGGCCACGGGCGGAGGGGGAGCCCCGGCCGGGCCGGCGGCGCCGAGCGTCCGCCGCCTAGCGGCCGCGAGTGGACCGGCGGGTCGGGGGCGCGACGCGCGAGCCGCGCCGTCTAGCGCCGTCTACCGCCGTCTACCGCCGTCTACCGCCGTCTACCGCCGTCCGCGTGCGGCGTCGCGCCGTGCGGCGGCCTGGAGCTGACGACCGAGCGCCACGTGGGCCGCGCCGACGATGGCCAGGATCACCACCGTGCAGATCCAGGTGACGATCGACATGTCGGTGCGCATGCCACCGGTCGGCACGGGCCGGGTGAGCCAGATCATGAACCCCAGCACCCCCAGCAGCGCAGCCGTGACGGCGTAGGCGCCGTACGACGCGAGGAGAGCGGTGCGTCCTTCCATCCGTATCGCGAAGCGCATTGATGTCTCTCGGTCGACAGGTCGATGATCGATCCGCAAGGCGACAGCCACTGCGGTCGCGCCCGCGTGAAGATACCGCGGCGCGAACTGCCCGCCACGGCGGCCGGCGGGCCGGCCGACGGCCGCCCTACCCCTCCGGAGTCCAGGGTACGATCCCCGCCGCCGTGACGCGATGCGACAGCAGCGGCAGCATCGGCTCGGCGGCCTCGCCGACGACGATTGCCTGAGCGAGCGCCGCGCGGCCGGCCCGCACGCCGGCCGCGTCCCGGGCGAAGACGGTCGCGAGCGGCTCGCCGGCGTCGACCCGGTCGCCAGGCTGGGCGCTCACCACGAACCCAACCGACAGGTCGATGACGTCGTCGATCCGCGATCGGCCGCCGCCCAGTGCCGTGACCGCGCGCCCGATGCGCTTCGGCTCGACACGCACGACCGTGCCGGCGCGCGGCGCGACGTACAGCTCGCACTCGGCGGCCTGGGGCAGCACCGCCGGATCGTCCACCACCGCCGGGTTTCCACCCTGCGCCTCGATCACTTCGCGGAACTTCTCCGCGGCCGCGCCGGAGTCGAGCGCAGCCTGGAGCCGCGTCCGCGCCTCGGCACGTGTCCGCGCGACGCCCGCCAGGAGCAGCATCTCGGTGCCAAGCGCGAGCGTCACCTCGATGAGGTCGGGCGGCCCGTCGCCGGTCAGCGCGTGGATCGCTTCCTCGGTCTCGAGCGCGTTGCCGCAGGCCCGACCGAGCGGGCGGTCCATCGCCGTGATCAGCGCGACGGCGGAGACACCGTGTCCAGCCCCGAGCGCGATCATGAGCTCCGCCAGCTCGAGCGCGCGCGGCAGGTCGGGTAGGAACGCCCCTGACCCACGCTTCACATCGAGCACGAGGCCGGTGAGGGTCTCCGCCAACTTCTTGCTCATGATACTGGCGGCAATGAGCGGGACCGACTCGACCGTCGCGGTCGCGTCACGAAGCGCGTAGAGCTTCCGGTCGGCGGGAGCGATCTCATCCGTCTGGCCCATCAACACGCAGCCGATCTCGTCGAGCTGGGCGCGCGCGCGGGTGAGTGACAGATCGGTTCGGAACCCGGGCACGGCGGCGAGCTTGTCCAGCGTCCCCCCGGTGTGCCCGAGCCCACGCCCGGACATCATGGGCACGGCGACGCCGAGAGACGCAACGAGCGGGGCGAGCACGAGCGACACCTTGTCGCCGACGCCGCCGGTCGAGTGCTTGTCGACCCGCGGGCGTCCGCTGGCGCCGGCGCCGAGTGTGGTGCCGGTGGCGAGCATCGACCCGGTGAGAGCCACCGCTTCGTCCCGATCGAGCCCATTCAGGTGGGCGGCCATGAGGAGCGCCGCCATCTGATAGTCGGGTACCCGGCCGTCGACGTAGGCGCCCAGGAGTGCGTGCCACTCGCCGGCGTCGATGCGCCCGCCATCGCGCTTGCGCTCGATCAGGCGCAGCGCGAGCATTGTGGCGAGTTCACCGTACGGTGGCGGCGGGATGCGGCGCGCGCATGTGGCCGATGGACCGCCACGGGGGGAGCGTGGTGCACTGGTCGACGCATGGACGCTGGGTGGCGAGCATGCTCCTGGTCGCGGGCGCGATGGGCGGACGCGCCGTGGCTCAGGGGACCCCGACCGCCGGCGCCAGCTCCGGCGCTGCCAGCGGTGCCGCCAGCGGTGCCGCCAGCGGTGCCGCCGACAGCACCGCCGGTCCCGAGACCGCGGCGGGAGCCATCACCGCCGGCGACCGGGAGCACACCGCCATGAACGCTGCCGCCGCTCTGGCCGACTACGAGCACGCGATCGCGCTCGACTCCAGCAAGTACGAGGCGTTGTGCAAGGCGGCCCGCGAAGCGGTGGACCTCGGTGAGTTCGAGCCCGACGCCAAGGTCCGGCAGGGTCGGTTCGCCACCGCGCTTCGCTACGCGCGGCGCGCGGTCGCGGTCAACCCTGCCGGCGCGGAGGGTCATTTCCACGTCGCTCGGGCGCTCGGACGTGCGGCGCTGGCCGTCGGTGGCAAGCGGCGCATCCAGTACGCGAAGGAGATCCGCGCCGAGGCGCTGGCGGCGCTCGCGGCCGACTCGGCGCACCCGGGGGCGCTCCACGTGATGGGTCTCTGGAACGCCGAGGTGATGCGGCTGAGCGGGATCGAACGGTTCATCGCGCGCAACCTGCTCGGGGGCGGGATCCTGGGGACGGCGAGCTGGAAAGAAGCCGTCCGGTACATGGAGGCGGCGGTGGCCCACGACCCTGAGCGGATCATCCACCACCTGGACCTGGGGAAGATCTACGCCGACATCGGCCAGACCGCAAAGGCCCGCGAGCAGTTCCAAATGGTCGTCGACACGCCGGCGGCCGAGTACAACGACCCGCATTACAAGCAGGATGCCGAGCGTCGCCTGGCCCGGCGCTGAGGTCCTCGGTCGCGTGTACGCCCGTGCCTCCGCCGGGCATACACCCGGGCGGGGAGGCCGTGCGGGGGCCGGTGCGGGGGCCGGTGCGGGGGCCGGTGCGGCAGCCGGTGCGGGAGCCGGTGCGGGAGCCGGTGGGGCAGCCCGCATCGGTCTGGATGCGGGGCTGGCCGTGCCCCTCAGCGGGGGCCCGGGCGTGGCGGGGCGGGGCGATCGGAACTCCTGTCCGGACGGGCGTCCAGCCGTGCGCCCGGGAGCTACCCCAAAGACCTCCGGCGGGGGGGACGTTCGGGCGGTTCGACCCCTCCAGATGGTAAGAAACTTGCTTGCCAAACCCCAAACGCCCCGCCGTCAGACCCTACCTCGGACCTGGTCGGCGTCTGCCCTTCAGCGCGCCCGCCATCCGTCGTTCGCCCTCGGACCCCTGCCGTCATGATGCCCGTGCCGAAGACCGTTCTGCTCGTCGAGGACAACGAGGATAACCGCATTGTGTACTCCACGATTCTCCGACACTTCGGGTATCGGGTCATGGAGGCGCTGAACGGGGAGGAGGGGATCGCGACCGCGCGGGCGGAGCGGCCGGATCTCATCCTGATGGACATCTCCATCCCGATCATTGACGGGTGGGAGGCGACGCAGGTCCTGAAGCACGATCCGGAGACCCGTCAGATCCCGATCATCGCGCTCACGGCGCATGCGTTGGCGTCGGATCGGGAGCGGGCCATGGAGGTCGGGTGCGATGGCTACCTGGCGAAGCCGTGCGAGCCACGCGCCGTGGTCGCCGAGGTGCAGCGCTTCCTGGGCCGGCCCGGCGCAGCCGCCGGCGACGGTGCGGGCAGCGTGGCGGCGCCGGGGAGCGCCATCGGCGACGGGCAGTACGCCGGGGGCGAGCCGGTCGGCAACGGCGTGAGGACCGGAGGCGACGGGGCAGCGGAGAGCGGCGGTGGGGCGGCTGGAGGTGGGGGGGGTGGTGCGACGGGGGCGGGGAGTGGATCGGGGGCGACGACCGCGACGCGGGGCACGACCGCGCGGTGAGCCCGAGGAGGACGCGGCGCAGCGCCGACCGTGGGCAGCGGTCGTGACGTGCGAGTGCACGCGGAGTATCAGGTGCACGGGAATGCCGGCACGGAACCGGCGTCTGGCGACGGTCCCTCGGGAGGTGATGACATGGCGGGACGCCACGGCACGACGAGAGACGCGCCCGGCCCGGACGGGGCGGGGGAGCGGAGGGAGAGCGCCGCATCGGACGAGACCGGGCCGGGGGGCGGCAACGCGCGCATCCTGATCGTCGACGATCACGCCGACAACGTGATCATCCTCCGCGACCGGCTGGTTGCGCGCGGCTACGCGACGATGGAGGCGCACGACGGGGAAGAGGCGCTCCGGGCCGTCGGCGGCTACGACGAGCCGCTCCCCGATGGGGCGGTGCTCCCCGATCTCATCCTCCTCGATGTGATGCTGCCGCGGATCGATGGATTCGAGGTCGCGCGGCGGATCAAGGCCAATCGCTCGCTGCCGTTCATCCCCATCATCATCCAGACGGCGCTCGACACGACGGAGGACATGGTGGTCGGCCTGGACGCGGGCGCGGACGACTATATCACCAAGCCGATCAACTTCGCCGAGCTCGAGGCGCGCATCCGATCGCTCCTCCGGATCAAGTCCTTGCAGGAGGAGGTCGAGCGCCAGAAGTCCGAGCTCTCCGCGATCAACGACCAGCTCGTGCGCATCGCTCGCACCGACGGGCTCACCGGCATCGACAACCGCCGGCGGCTCGAGGAGCGGCTCGACGAGACGTTCGAGCACTCGCGGCGCCTCGGCGAGCCGTTCGCCTGCGTGATGTGCGACCTGGACAAGTTCAAGAGCGTGAACGACGACTACGGGCATCAAGCGGGCGACGCCGTGCTCCGCCAGTTCGCGCAGCTTCTCCGCGAGCAGGCGCGCGAGATCGATCGCGTGGGCCGGTACGGCGGCGAGGAGTTCATGCTGATCCTGCCGGGGGCGACGGTCGACGCCGCCGTGGCCTTCGCCGAAAGGGTGCGGAAAGCCGTCGACGGGCGTACATTCTCCTTTGCCGGAGCGGTCATCCGCCGGACCGTGAGCTGCGGCGTGGCGGCCTGGCCGCACCCCGGCATTGCAGACGTCGCCGCCCTGGTGCGGGCGGCGGATGACGCGCTGTACGCCGCGAAAGCGCAGGGGCGAAATCGGGTCGTCCGGTGGGACGTCCTAACCACCCAGCAGGGCGGCGGCGGCGCGGCGGAGCCCATGGCCGACGCGCCCGGCAGCGGCCGGACGGCTGACGACGTCCCCTTCGACCTCCGGACAGATGATGGAGAGCAGCGGTCCAGCGTCAGCAGCGGCAGCCACGGCCCCGATCGCCCCGCCAGCGGAGGGGCCGTCGGCGGAGGTCTCCGCACTCCGGGCGAGAATCGAGGAGCTGCAGCGTGAGCGTGACCATCTGGTCACGCTCGTCGACATCCTGCAAGAGATCTCCGGCTCGCTGCATTTCAGCGACATCCTCCAGACGATCGCACGCAAGCTCGGGGAGACGTTCGGGCTCGACCGGAGCTCGATCTTCCTGACCGGCGACCCGGCGCAGGTGCGCCTGGTCGCGAGCTACGAGGACCCGACGATCCGGAACCTGGTCGTCGACCTCGGGCGCTACCCGGAGCTCCAGCGGGCGTTCGAGTCGGGCGAGACGGTCTTCATCCCGGATGCCGCGGCTGAGCCGATGCTCCGCGACGTGCGCGCCCAACTCGACATGCGGAACGTCCGGTCGATCGTCGTCGCCCCGATCCGGTGGCGAGGGACGGTGATCGGCGCGATCTTCCTGCGCACGGAGCGGGACGGGGCGGCATTCTCCGAGGGCGACGTCCACTTCTGCCAGGTTGTCGCGTCGCTCACGGCCAAGGCCCTCCGCAACGCGCACCGGTTCGAGGCGATGGTGCGCACGACCCACGACTCGACGGAGACGCAGCGGCGCGCGGAGCTCCAGCGGGTGGCGCTGATCGCATTCGTGCGGCGGCTCCTGGACCGGTACACCAGGACCGAGGAGCACGCCTGGTCCGAGACGCTCCTCCCGAAGGACTCCGATGACGAGCTCGAGCGGCTGGTCTCGGTGGCGATGCAGGTCCTGGCGGAAGAGGCCAAGGGATAGCCCGGGGCTCGGCCCGACTCGGCTCGCCCGCCCGACCCGTGACCGTGCCCACCGCCACCGACCGCGCCGCTCGCGCCGCCGAGCTGCGTCGCCAGCTCGATCAGGCCGCGTACGAGTACTATGTGCTCGACCAACCGACCCTGTCGGACCGCGAGTACGACCTGCTCTATCGCGAGCTCGTCGACCTGGAGACCGCGCACCCGGAGCTGCGGACGCCGGACTCGCCGACGCAGCGGGTGGGCGCTCCCCCACAGAGTCAACTCCCGAAGCACCGGCATCTCGTGCCGATGCTGTCGTTGGGAAACGCGTTCACCGACGCCGAGCTCTCGGCGTGGGACGAGCGGCTGATCCGCCTCGTCGGCGACGCCGTGCACCGCTCGGGGTACACGGCCGAGCTCAAGATCGACGGCGCGGCGGTGAGCCTGACCTACCGCGATGGCGTGCTCGTGACCGGGTCGACGCGCGGGAACGGGACCATCGGTGAAGATGTGACGCCGAACCTGCGCACGATCCGGGACATCCCGCTCCGCCTGCGGAGCGGCGGCCCGCGCATCCCGCCGGCAATCGAGATTCGCGGTGAGGTGTACATGCCGTTCGACGGATTCGAGCGGATGAACGCCGCGCGCGCGGCGGCCGGCGAGCCGGTCTTCGCCAACCCGCGCAACGCGGCGGCCGGGGCACTCCGCCAGCTGGATCCGGCGGTCACGGCCAGGCGTCCACTGCGATTCTTCGGCTACTCGGTCGTGGCGCGCTCGGACGACGAGGGTGGCCCGCTTCCCGTCCGCACGCAGTGGGACCTGCTCGACGCGCTCGTGGCGTGGGGCGTTCCGGTCGCGCCGCATCGGGCGCGCGCCCGGACGCTGGACGAGGTGGCGGCCTGGGCCCACCAGGTCGAGCACTCGGTGCGGCCGGCGCTCAACTTCGCCATCGACGGCGGCGTCGTGAAAGTCGACAGCCTCGCCTTGCAGGAGGAGCTGGGGGTGGTCGGCGGGCGGGAGCCCCGGTGGGCGATCGCGCGCAAGTTCGCGCCGGATATCGCCGTGACCCGCCTGCTCGACATCCGGGTCAACGTCGGCCGGACCGGCGCGCTCAATCCGTACGCGGTCCTCGAGCCGGTCGAGATCGGCGGAGCGACCGTGAAGCTCGCGACCCTGCACAACTTCGACCTGATCGCGGAGAAGGATCTCCGGGTCGGCGATTGGGTCCAGGTCAAGCGGGCCGGGGAGGTCATCCCACAGATCATCGCGCCGCTCGTCGACCGTCGCGATGCGGAGGCCCCGCCCCCGCGCAGGCGCCCCCCGGCGCAGTGTCCCGTGTGCCACACGGCGGTCGAGCGGGACCCCGAGGAGGTGGCCATCTACTGCCCCAACGTCGCCTGCCCGGGACGGCGGCTCGAGGCACTGGTCCACTTCGCCTCGCGCGCGGCGATGGACATCCGGGGGCTCTCGTACGCCCGCATCGAGCAACTGGTGGCGGCGGGGCTGATCGAGGATGTGGCCGACCTGTTCACGCTCCGGGCCGCCGATCTCGAGACCCTCGACCGCTTCGCCGAGAAGAGCGCGGCGAACGTGATTGCGGCGATCGAGGATGCGCGCGGGCGCCCCCTGTCCCGGCTCCTGTTCGGGCTCGGCATCCGGCACGTCGGGGCGACCGCGGCCGAACTCCTGGCCCGGCATTTCGGGACGCTCGACACCCTGGCGCGGGCATCGGAGGACGAGATCCTGGCGGTCCGTGGCATCGGGGCGATCATCGCCCGCGCGGTGGTGGCGTTCTTCGCCGACCCCTCGGCCCGCCACCTGATCGCGAAGCTGCGCCGTGCCGGGGTGCACTTCTCGGAGCCGCAACCGGTCATGGCCGACGGTGTCCTCCGGGGGGCGACTGTCGTCATCACGGGGACGCTGCCGACGCTCTCGCGCGAGCGGGCGACTGCCCTGATCGAGCAGGCCGGGGGGCGGGTGACGAGCTCGGTGTCCAAAGCGACGAGTCTCCTCGTCGTGGGGGCCGACCCGGGCTCGAAGCTGGAGAAGGCCCGGACGCTGGGCACGGAAATCATCGACGAGCCGGAGCTCCTGCACCGACTGGGCATTGCGCCACCGGCCTGACACACACGACGCTGCGCACCGAGGACGAGCCATGGCACCCTCGATCGATCTCGCCAACCACCAGATGGTGGCGCTCACCCGGGCGTCGCTGGCCGCGCTCCGCTCGGCGCTGGTCCGCGATGCGGGCCCCTCCGCCGCCACCTACCTCCAGGAGGCCGGCTACGCCGGCGGTGAGGCCGTCTTCGCCTCCTTCAGGGCCTGGCTCCGGGAGCACAATGGGGATGGAGGGGTCGACGGGGCGGGCAGCGGGGCGCCTCGGGCGCCGGAGGACCTGGACGTCCCGACATTCGAGCGGTACGCATCGGCGTATTTCCGCGACGCCGGGTGGGGGACGCTCACGATCGGGACCCTGCGCGACGCGGTCGCGACCCTCGACTCCGCCGACTGGGGGGAGGCCGACCCGGACAGCGGGGTCGATCACCCCTCCTGCCACCTCACGACGGGGATGTTCGCCGATTTCTTCGGCCGGATCGCGGACCACCCACTCGCCGTGCTGGAGGTGGAGTGCCGGTCGGCAGGGGACGCGCGCTGCCGGTTCCTCGTGGGGAGCGCCGAGATGCTGTCGCGCGTCTACGACGCCATGGGGCATGGGGCGTCCTACGGGACGGCCGTCGCGCAGACCGTCACGGCGTAGGCGTTAGACCCCCTCGTACATCGGGTTCGGCACGAGCTCCCCGTCGACCAGGACCTCACGGTCCCAGGGGAGGACGATCGTGCTGTCGGTCGCCAGGGCGTAGAAATCCGGCTCGAACGTGCCCGTCTTGAAGCACACCGCCGTCCGGACCTGGGCGGCGCCGGCGTTGATGATGGCGGCGACGGCCAGACGCATCGTGGCGCCCGAATCGCACGTCTCGTCGACGATCAGGATGCGGCGCCCGCGCACGTCGGGCGGCGCGGTACCGAGGACGGCGGGCGTCTCGCGGACGTGGTCCGCCCGGTAGCGCCGACTCACCATGATCGAGTGGAACTCCCGATCGAGCATCGCCGCGACCACCGCGCCGGGGACCACACCGGCGGTCGCCACCCCGACGACCAGCTCCGGGTCGTAGGCGCGCCCGACCTTGAGCGCCAGCGCCCGCGACAGCTCCCCGAAGAGCGGCCACTCGATGTGCATGACACCCTTGGTGTGGTCGACGACATAGCGCCTCGGGGACATGCGCCTAAGCTACGCCCCGCGTCGGTTGCTCGGGAGTGGCCGGAGCCCTACCTTTTCGCCGTATGTCCTGGTTGCGCCGACTCCTCGGCGGCTCGTCCGATCGTGAGGTCAAGCCGCAGCGGCTCGACTACCTCAACGAGGCACTGACGCTCGAGCGGCAGGGGGACTACGACGCGGCGCTGACGTCGTACAAGCTGGCGCTGCGCGACCAGCCCAACGATCACCGGGTGCTCCAGAACATGGCGATCGCGTACTCGAAGACCGGCCGGCTCGAGGAGGCGGTGCGATGCTATCGACGAGCGCTCGACGTGCAGCCGCAGCTCTCGGGCGCGCACTACGGGCTCGCCTTCCTCCTGCTCAAACGCGGCGACGCGCGCGGCGCCCAGCTTCACCTCGAGCACTTCCTGGCCGCCCCACCCAAGAGCGAGGAGGCCGACCGTTGGGTCCGGCACGCCCGGCATGCGCTCGAGCAGATCCGCACTGGGGGGCCGGTGGACGGTGAGCTCGTGCGCCGGCGCCGGCCGACGCCCGATGACCGCGATCTCAGCGACGGCGACGCCCCCGTCGACCCCGGTCTCTAGCCCCGGGCCCCGCCGTCTGGGGCAGGTGCTGTCCGTCGTCAGCCAGAAGGGCGGCGTCGGCAAGACCACGACGGCCGTCAACCTCGCCGCCGGCTTCGCGCGGCGCGGAATGCGCACGCTCCTGGTCGATGTCGATCCGCAAGGCTCGGTGCGCTACGGTGCCGGGCTCCGTCGGGGCCATCCGACGCACGGCTTCTTCGACTACCTGATCGGCCGAACGGGACTGCGCGAGATCATCCTGCCCACGCAGCTGCCCTGGCTCAGAGTGCTGCTCGTCGGGACGGTCACCGAGGAGGCGAGCCACGCCGGCTATCAGGCGCTGGTCGCGGACACCGACATTCTGCACGACGTGCTCGCCGAGGCGCGCGCGCGGTGCGACGTGGTGATCGTCGACACGCCCCCGGGGCTGGGGCCGGTCGTCCGGCGCACGCTCGAGGCGAGCCAGCACGTGCTGGTCCCGCTCCAGTGCGAGCCGCTCGCGCTCCAGACGACGCCGCAGATCCTGCGTGCCATTCAGGACATCGCCTCGAGCAACGACGAGCTGACGCTCGACGGTATTCTTCTCACCATGTACGACAGCGCCAATCCCGCCTGCGAGCGGGTCGCCGACTACGTCCGGGCGCACCTGCCGGCGGACATCGTGCTCGACACGGTGATCCCGCGGAGCGCCGCGTCGGCCGAGGCATTTGCGGCCGGCCAGCCGGTCGTGCTGCGCGACCCGGACGACCCCGCGGCGCAGGCCTACCTCGAGCTGGCGACGCTGCTGACGGAGCGCTTGCAGTGAGGAGGCCGGCCGACCGCGGCCGGTGCCCTCGTGTGACGCGGCGCGGCCGTGAGGCCGCGACGCCCGCCGCGATGCTCGTCGCGATGCTCGTCGGCGCGTGGGGGCCCGTCGCCTGCACGCAGCCGCCGAGCAGCCCCACGGCCGTCTTCTCCCTGAGCGTGGACTCGATCCCGTCGCCCTCCGTGGTCGCCGGCGACACGATGCGGGACAGCACCGGTGTGGTGGCGCCGCTTCGGGGGCAGGCGTACAACGTGAGTGGGCATCCGCTCGCGGCGGTGACCGTCCGGTTCATCACGCTCACTCCGCGGCAGTTGACGATCGACGGGGCGAATCACGCGATCGGGGCCGCCGGCGGCGACAGCGTGGCGCGGGTGGTGGCCGACGCGCAGGGGCTCCAGTCCCTTCCCTTCACCGTCCCCGTCGTCCTTCGCCCGGACTCGATCGTCCACGCCGACACCGACTCGACGACGTCGCTGGCGCTGTCATTGACGCACGCGGACTCGAATGTCTCGGTGCCGCTCACGATCCAGCTCCGGCACATCCCGACGGTCCCGGGCGGGGATTCACTCACCCGCACCTACCGGATGCAATTCCGGATCACCTATCCGGTGTCCGCGGCCGGCACCGGAACATTCCGCGACACGACCCTCTTCGCCTATCTCGTCGACGCCAATGGCAACCCGGCGCGGGCGGACACGACCGACGCGAGCGGGCAGGCCGCCCGCCGCGTCCGATTTCAGGTCGGGCGCGTGGCGCCGGGGACGGTGGACTCGGTCGTCGTGGAGGCGAGCGCGCTCTATCGCGTCACCCCCGTGCCCGGGAGCCCCGTCCGGTTCGTCATCCACTACTCGAGCCCACATGTCTGATATGGCTGCTCCCTCGGTTCCGCCACTCTCGTCGGGCGCCGCCACGGCGGCCGGTGGCCCGAACGAGCGGTATGTCGCGGGTCCGACGCCACGCCCCCCGCTCGGCACCCTCAACCAGCTCTTCTTCGAGAGTGCGGAGCGGTACGACAAGCCCGACGCGCTCCAGTACAAGCGCGGCGGCCGCTATCGCGCGATCGCGCACCGGGATCTGCTGGCGCGGGTCCGCCACGCCGGCCAGGGGCTGCTCCAGAAGGGGCTCCGGCCCGGCGACCGGGTGGCGATCCTCTCGGAGAACCGGCCGGAGTGGGCGATCGCCGACTTCGCCTGCCTCACCGCGGCGCTGATCGACGTGCCGCTCTACGCCAACCTGCCGGCGGCCCAGATCGCGCCGGTGCTCCAGGACTGCGGGGCCGCCGCGGTCTTCGTGTCCACCGCGGCGCAGGCCGCCAAGCTGGCGAGCATCCGTGGGCAACTTCCGGCGATCCGACTGGTCGTGAGCTTCGAGGAGGAGCCGCTCGACGGTGTCGATCTCACGCTCAGCGAGCTCGAGGCCGTCGGCGCCACCGCCGATGGGCCGGGGGCGACCCGGGCGTACCGGGATCGCGCGCTCGCCGTGCGGCCCGACGACCTGGCGACGATCATCTACACCTCGGGCACGACCGGCGAGCCCAAGGGCGTGATGCTCACGCACGACAACATCGCCTCGAATGTCGCCGCCACGCGAACGGTGCTGCCGTTCGTGGGGAACGACGTATCGCTCTGCTTCCTGCCGCTGTCGCACATCTTCGGCCGGATGGCGGACCACTACCTGATGTTCGCCGTCGGCGCGTCGATCGCATACGTGGAGTCGCTCGAGACGCTGTTGACCAACCTCGGGGAGGTGCGGCCGACGTTCGTGCTGGCGGTGCCGCGGGTGTACGAGAAGGTCTATGCCGGGGTGCTCGACCAGGCGCACCGCTCGCCGATCCGGCGGCGGATCTTCGAGTGGGGGCGCCGCGTCGCCGACGAGTGGGCGCAGAGCCGGCTGGCCGGCCAGACGCCGGACGGCTGGCTCGCCGCGCGCTACAACATCGCCCAGGCGCTCGTCTTCTCCCGCCTCAAGGCGCGCATGGGGGGCCGCCTCCGCTTCTTCGTCTCGGGCGGCGCGCCGCTCGCGGCCGACATCAACCGCTTCTTCTACGCGGCCGGGCTGACGATCCTGGAGGGATACGGGCTCACGGAGACGAGCCCCGTGATCGCCGTGAACACACCGGAGCACTTCCGGATCGGCACCGTCGGCCGCCCGGTGGCCGGGGTCGAGATCGCCATCGCCGACGATGGCGAGATCCTGACGCGCGGGCCCCACGTGATGCGGGGCTATTACAACAAGCCCGACGCGACGCACGCGGCCATCGACGCCGACGGATGGTTCCACACCGGCGACATCGGCCAGCTGCACGACGGGTTCCTGTCGATCACCGATCGCAAGAAGGAGCTGATCGTGACCGCGGGTGGGAAGAACATTGCCCCGGCCCCGATCGAGAACCGCGTCCTGGCGAGCCCGTTCGTCACTCAGGTAGTGATGGTCGGCGACCGGCGCCCGTTCCCCGCGCTGCTGATCGTGCCGAACATGGAACGACTCGAGCGATGGGCGACGGAGGAAAGGCTGACCTGGACCGACCGGGCGTCCCTGCTGGCCCTTCCGGCGGTGCGCCAGAAGATGGAGGCCGAGTCACTCGGCCGGCTCACCGGACTCGCGAACTTCGAGATGCCCAAGCGCATCGCGCTCCTCGACCACGAGCTGTCGCTCGAGGGCGGCGAGCTGACGCCGACGCTCAAGGTCAAGCGCCGCGTCGTCGACCGGCTCTACGCGTCCCAGATCGACGGCATCTACAGCGGCGCCCGAGCGGCCGGCGAGCGGGTCTGATCCCGCGCGGCGGGTCAGCGAGCGGGGCGGGGTGACGCGGCCGGTGCGGCCGGGACAGCCGGTGCGGCCCGACGAAGGGGCACGGCCGCGGCCCCGTCGTCGGTCCGTTCGGCCAACCAGTGCTCGGCGTCGCGTGCGAGGGGTCGCACACCGGCCGGCATCGCCAGCGCGACCGGCGCGAGGAGACGGGCGCCCGGACGAAGCGCGGCGATGACGGTCGGGGCGGCACCCGCGGTCTCGCCGTCCAGGACGGCGCCGCGCAGCACGGCCGGGCCGAGCGGGGCGGCGCCGGCGTAGACCGCGACACCGCCGGGAGCGGCCGGCGTCGGCCCGGGCGGATCCAGGGCGACGATCGCGACATCGACGAGCGCGGCGAGCGCATCGGCGGCTGCGACGGCCGTGCCCCCCAGGAGGACGCGCCCGCCTGGACCCGTGAGGTCGAGCAGTGCGGCCGTCCGGAGCGCTGCGTCGGGTGTCGCGCGGGGCGCGGGCCCGGCCGCCAGGCAGGCGGCGCGCAGCCGCTCGTCGAACACGACCGCGCCGGCGATGATGGGGTAGCGCACATCGCAGACCGGGCAGCCGAGCACACCGCGCGTCACATCCCCGTCGACCGCGGCGTCGACCGCGGCGATGAGCGACGCCGGCGCGTGCGCGCGCGGGCAGCGGAAGATCTCGACGAGATCGAGGCGCACGGACCTGCCCTCAGCTCCTCGACAGCCGGATCTCGTCGACGCTCACGGCCTCGGGGCGGGTCACGGCGAAGAGGACCGCGTCCGCGACGGCCGACGGGTCGAGCATCGCGGCCGCGTCGGGGAGCCGGGCCCGCGTCGCCGGATCGAGCGTATCCCAGATGGTGGTGCCGACCGCGGCCGGCGAGATGAGCGATGCCCGCACGCCGCTGCCGCCGATCTCCGCGCGCAGCACCTCGTGGAGACCTCGCATCCCGAACTTGCTCGCTGCGTAGGCGGCGTTGCCGGGGAACGCGATGTGGTCGGCGATCGACCCGATGCTCACGATGTGGCCGCGACGGCGGGCTCGCATGCCGGGCAGGAACGCCCGGATGAGCGCGAACGGTGCCGCGAGGTTGAGAGTGAGCGCGCTCGCGAGCATCGCCGACGAGGTGTCCTCGACCGGGGCGAGGTCGAAACAGCCGGCATTGTTGACGAGCACGTCAGGCGGTCCGCCGAGCACGCGCTCGATCTCACCGACGGCTCGGGCGGCCGATGCCGGATCGAGCAGGTCGGCGGCCACGGCGAGCACGCCGGCCGCGGGCTCGCGGTCGGCCGAGCGGGAGACGCTCACCACCCGCGCGCCGGTTGCGGCGAGCGCGCGCACGGTCGCCCGTCCGATACCACGCGAGCCGCCGGTGACGACCGCCGTCGCGCCGGCCAGCGGGGTTGCGAGGGGCGCGGCGACCGCCGCGGATCGCGTCCTCGCCGCGGCTACCGCCCGGCCGGCCACGGCCCGTACGCGAGCCGGAAGAACTCATCGCGCGTCTTCCCGTCGGACCGGAAGGTGCCGCGCAGCGCGCTCGTGATCGTCTTGGAGTTCTGCTTCTCGACGCCCCGCATCATCATGCAGAGGTGCTGTGCTTCGATCACGACGCCCACGCCATAGGGCTCGAGGACGCTCTCGATGGCTCCGGCGATCTGCTCCGTGAGGCGCTCCTGAACCTGGAGCCGGCGGGCGAAGACCTCGACCACGCGTGGGAGCTTGGAGAGCCCGACGATGCGGCCGCGCGGGATGTAGGCGATGTGGGCGCGGCCGAAGAAGGGCAGCATGTGGTGCTCGCAGAGCGAATAGAGCTCGATGTCGCGCACCATGACCATGCTCTCGTGTGATTCCTCGAAGAGCGCGTCGCCGATGACCTGCCGGGCATCGAGCCCGTAGCCCCGCGTCAGCCAGAGGAGGGACTTGGCGACCCGCGCCGGGGTCTTGACCAGCCCGGGTCGGTCGGCGTCCTCGCCGAGGAGGTCGAGCTGCCGCCGGACGACCTTCTCGAGCGCGGCCGCGCGTCCACCGTCGGCGGTCGGCGGCATCGCCTCGTCGCGTGGGCGCACCGCGGTGCCCACGCGGCCGCGCCCGTCGGCTCCGTTGTTCGTCTTGCTGTTCTTCATGTCGTAGCGTACCCGGGCTGGACCGGTGAAACAAGAAGGACGCCGCGTCTGGATGGCAGAAGGCCCCGCCGGGGGGCGGGGCCTTCAGTCAGGGGGTGCGAAGAGGGGTTTTTGAAGCCCAGTCGAATGTATTGAGGCCCTCACCATGCCTCCCGCCGTCCCCGCACTGGGGCATGACGTCAGCACAGATTATCGAACCCACTCGGTGGACTTATCGGCTCAAAAATTAAGCCTCTCCGCCCCACACCGATCGCACGTACATTTCCAGATGCGGGTGCCGCAATGTAGGTGTCGTCGCTCGTAGCGTCAATCGCGACGGTGGGCGCGCGAGTCGTTGCGGGCCCCGTCGCGTTGCGTCTCTCCTTCGTCGAGCGTTCCATGGATATCGGACTCGTCGCTGCCGTCATCATGGTGATCGTGTGGGCGATCGCGACGTTCGCCTATGACGCGCCGGGATGGGTGCACCTCTTCCTGAGCGTGGGGATGTTCCTGCTCATCTGGCGCATCGCGGTGCTCAGCTCGTCGGCCAGGCGGCCGCGCGATGACGCGTCCCTCCCCCCCGGCTCCGCTCGCTGAGCGGAGCGGCGGGGCGCCCGTTCGAGACTCGAGGCGCCCGCGCGCGCGCCCACTCGTCAGATGGGCGAGGCCGTTCCCTCGGTCCCGCCGGGCGGTGGCGGTGGCGAAGCGGTGACGGCGCTCGAGCCCGACTCCGGGCGGCGCTCGATGATCAGTGTGTAGTGCGCGGCGAGCGCCGCGATCGCCCCGAGCGCCGCCCAGACCGGCGCGAGCAGCGTTCCCACGACGCCGGCGGTCAGCGGGACCTCCAGGACCGTGTGCCCCTGATCGTTGCGCACGATGAGACGCCGCACGTTGCCCTCGTGAATGAGGGCCTTCGCGCGTTCGACCAGTTGCGAGCCGGGCACGCGGTGTTCTTCGGTGTGGATGTCGGCCGACGCCATGCAGACGCTCTCCGCTGAAGGGACCCAACGCCCGGGCCCGCGGGGCGGCCGCGCCGCCGTCCGCCTCCCGGGATCGACGGTATCCGAGATGCGTGCACCGTGCCACGCCCGACCCGCGGTCATGCTCCTGCGGGTGACCCCAAGGACGCGGCCGACGGCGGGACGCCGCCCCCCCTTGACGGGCGCCGTGCACTGTTGAAATATCAGCACAGGTGATTTTTCAACACACCGTGCCCCCTTCAGCCCAACGGTCCCATGCGCCGTCCTTCGCCGCGACCCGCGCCGACATCTCCGCCGGCGCCGACGACGCTCTCCCGCCGCGAGCGGCAGGTGATGGATATCCTGCACCGCCGCGGCGAGGCGACGGTCGCCGAGATCATGGCCGAGCTCCCCGATCCCCCGACCTACTCCGCCGTCCGCTCGGTCCTTCGAATCCTCGGCGAGCGCGGACTCGTACGCCATAAGGAGGACGGGCCCCGCTACGTCTATTCCCCCTCGGTGGCGACCGAGACGGCTCGACACGATGTGTTGGCACACGTGGTTCGCACGTACTTCGCGGGATCCCCGGAGCAGGCCGTCGCCGCGCTGCTGCGGATGTCGGATGTCGCCATGAGCGGTGATGAGCTGGCACGACTCCAGAAAACGATCGAGCGCGCGCGGCAGCGCGGGAGATGAGCACCGATGGTCACCATCGTCACACGCATCGTCGCCCCGCTCGCGCTCGGACCGGTCTGGGACAGCCGTCCCGCGACGCTGATCGCCAAGGCAACGATCATCCTCCTCGCCGCGTGCCTTCTGGCGGCGCTCCTCCGCCGCGGGTCGGCCGGCGCGCGGCACCTCGTCTGGCAGGTCGCGCTCGCGGGAGTGCTCCTCGCCCCCGCGCTCGCCGTCTGGACGCCGCTCGCGGTCCCGGTGCTGCCCGCGATGCCACCGCGCGCCCCGGCCGCACACGCCAGATCGACGGCACCCCTCCCATCGATCGCGCCGGCGCCAGGGGCGGTGAGTGCGGATGCGCGCGCGTCTGCGCGCGCGTCTACGCCCGCCGACCGCTCCGCAGCTGACGCGGGCACCGGGTCGGCACGGAGGGCGACCGAGCGCCGTGATGTCGCCACCGACGTCCGGAGCTTCTCCTCGCTCCTCTCGGCCGCCCTCGCGGCCGCCCGCTCGGCGGCCCTCGCGACACCCCTCGTGATCCTCATCGTCGGGATCTGGGCGGCCCTGGCGCTCGGCCTCCTGGGATCACTCGTGTGGTCGGCCGTGGCCGTGCGGGCGATCGTGCGCCGCGCCAGGCGGCTCGACGGACCCGCGTGGCAGGTGCCGCTGGTGGACGCCGCCGACCGGATGGGACTCGATGCCTTGCCGCAGTTGCTGGTGAGCGGCGAGACGCGGATGCCGTTCGCGTGCGGGGTGCGCGCCCCGACGATCGTCCTGCCGGAGGAGTGCGAGGGCTGGTCGACCGACCGGCGTCGAGCTGTCCTGCTCCACGAGCTCGCGCACGTGCAGCGGCGTGATGTGCTCGGGCATCTCGTGGGGCGGGTCGCCTGTGCCTGCTACTGGTTCCATCCGCTGGTGTGGGTCGCCGCCCGGCGGATGTGCGCCGAGAGCGAGCGGGCGTGCGATGACCTGGCCCTCGCCTGTGGCACACGGGCGAGCGACTATGCGGAGCACCTGCTGGAGATCGTGACGAGCGTCCGCCGTGGCGCCCTGCGGACGAGCGCCGTTCCGGCCGCGGCCCTGGCCATGGCGCGCCGTCGCGAGCTCGAGGGCCGACTGCTCGCGATCCTCGATCCCGACCTGCCCCACACGGCGCCGAGTCGCCGGCGGCGGATGGTCATGGCAGCCTCGGTGGCCCTGGGTGCGGGTCTGGTCGCCGCGGCCGCCCCGACGCGCCGAGCGGGCGCCCCGCGGTCGGACCCCGGCGCATCCTCCACGGCGCAGGCCTCGGCCCCGAGCGCTGCGGGGGCGCCGTCCCGGGCCGGCGAGCCGCACGACGATGGTCGACGCGCGTCGGCTCGTCCCGCGTGGCCTCACGGCCTGCGGTCGACAGTGGCCACGGCATCGGTCGCGAGCCCCGCGCGTAACCAGTCAGCGGCTGTCCCGCGCTCGGCGCCGGTCGCGGAGGCCCGGGCGGGGGCGGAGCCCGACGAGCGACCGGTCCTCCTGGCCAAGGTGCTCCGCAGCGACAGTAGCGCAGCGCTGCGACGGATCGCGGCGTGGGGGCTGGAACAGTACCCGGAGTCGCGCGAGGGCGGCGATGCGCTCGTTGCCGCCGTCCGGCAGGACGCCGACGCGCGCGTCCGGGAGATGGCCGCCTGGTCGCTCGCCAGCCACGACGAGCGGCGCGACGCGGTCGACGCGCTCGTCGCCGCACTTCACGCCGATCGCGACGACGACGTCCGCGCGACCGCCGCCTGGGCGCTCGGCACCCTCGGTGCGGAGCCCGCGGCCGACGCGCTCGTGGCCACGCTGTCGGACTCGAGCGTCGCCGTGCGCTCCCGCGCGGCGTGGGCGCTCGGCACGATCGCCCCCAAGCAGGCACCGGCCGCGCTCGTCAGCATGCTGCGCGACCGGGACAGCGAGACCCGGCGGCTTGCCGCCTGGGCGCTGTTCCAGATCCAGGACCCGACGACCCTGCCGGCGCTCGAGGCCGCGCTGCACGCCGAGTCGGACCCGGAAGGACAGCGGGCCCTGATTCGGGCGATCGCGGCCACGGGTCCGGCGTCCGTCACCGCGCTCCGCGGGCTGCTCGAGTCGCCGGACGCGCGGCTCCGGTCGGTCGCGGTGCGGGCCCTCGCGGGTGGGGAGGCGGCCGGCCCGTGGCCGTGGCCCTGGCCCGAGCCACGCCCCACGCCCTGATCGGATCGGCTCGGCGTGGGCGATCCGTCACCCGATGTATGCTGATTTTTCAACCGTTTCACCACGACTGAAGGTCACCCCGGGAGTCATCATGCGCCATCTCTTCGGTCTCGCCGCCGCGACGTCGGTCGTCCTCGTCGGCATGCGGGCGGAGCTCGGTCACTCGGTCGGGGCGGCGCCACCCGGTCGCGCCCCGGCAGCGCCGGCGACGCCCGTCGACGTCGCGGCGTTGCTCGCGGCTGCCCATGGCGCGCCGCCCCTGATCTGTGCGCTCGCGGCCCGCACCATCCCCAACGGCGGCTGGGGCGACTGGGCGGACGCCCCCTCGCGGCCGCTCGCCGCGGCGGCGGCCGACATCGGTCGCCACGAGGAGTCGCGGCGGTTCAGCGTCGCCGACGAGGATCGGCTGCTCGGTGGGCTCGCATCCGACGACGCGTGCGTCCGCGAGCTCTCGGTGCGCCTGCTCGGGGGCGACACGGCGGGGCGGGTCGCGGCGGCGCTCGTGGCGCGACTCGCATCGGGCGATGCGGCGCTCCGCGCGCTGGCAGCGTTCGGGCTCGGGTTGGGGCAGCCGCCGAGCGCCGTCGACCCGCTCATCAAGACGCTGCGCGATCCGGCGGCCGCGGTGCGTGCGAACGTCGCCTGGGCGCTCGGACATCTGGAAAACGGGCGGGCGCTCGCGCCGCTCGAGGAGCGGATCGGGGACGAGGACTCGACGGTGCGTCGCGCGGTCGTGGCGGCCGTCGGGCGGCTGGATTCGACGAGCGCGACGGCGATGCTGGTGCGCGTGCTTCGCGACGACCCCGCGCCATCGGTCCGCCGGGTCGCGGCGTGGGCGCTCGGCAACCTCGAGGCGCGCGAGGGGGCGCCGGCGCTGGCGACCGCGCTCGGGCAGGACCGTGACCCGCGCGTGCGGGAGATGAGCGCCTGGGCGATCGGCAACATGGAGGCGAAGCGCGATGCACCGGCCCTGGTCACGGCGCTCCGCGGCGACGGCGACGACCAGGTGCGCGAGACCGCCGCCTGGGCGTTGGGGCAGATCGAGGACCGGTCGGCCGTCGACGTTCTCGGAGAGGCGGCCGGACGCGACCACAGCGCGCGCGTGCGGAGCACGGCGGCGTGGGCGATCGGCCAGCTGGGCGACGACGACGGGGGCGGGAAGGCGCCCGCCGGCCTGATCCGGGTGCTACGGGACGAGGATGCCGATGCGCGGCTGAACGCCGCCTGGGCCGTCGGTCAGCTCGGCGACTCGAGCGCGCTGCCGGCGATCCGCGACGCGCTCGCCACCGAACGAGACGCCGAGGTCCGGCGGGCGCTCGTTCGTGCCCTGGTCAAGTGCGGCGGCCGGTCGGAGCAGGCGCTGTCCGACCTGCTCCGCTCGGGTGATCCCGTGGTTCGGGAGACGGCCGTCCGGGCGCTCGCCGGTAAGGACGCGTTCGAGCCCTGGCCGCGGCCCGAGCCGCGCCCGCGCCCCTTCCCGTGAGGTGCCTGTCGAGGTGCTCCTGACCCTCAGCTGACGGGCGAGGCTGACCTACCGCAGCTTCGCCGGGGTCACGCGATCGAAGTACGTGATCGCGTCGAACGCCTGGTCGGGGACGACGAGCGAAAACTCCGAAGGTGTATCGAAGAGGAGGGGCCAGGGCCGCGCCAGCGCGGCCGCCACTCCGCTCAGGTGGTCGCCGGTTCGGCGGTCGAGGACGAAGGTCGGCCGGCCTGCGCCGGCGAGCAGTGCGGCGAAACTCGCGGGAGATGCCACCGCGACCCCGGAGTCGCCGAGCCACCCGCCGATGCCACCGGTCCCGCCGACGATCGCGCCGGTCGCGGCGCCGAGCACGACGAGCGCGCTGCCCAGCCACGCGCGGAGGTATCGGCCCAGGCTCTCGACCCGCTGCCCCTCGAAGGTCGTCTCCACGTTCATCACGTGACCGTTGTGCGCGAAGACGATCACGCGGGCGGTGGGGCCTACCTGGGCGAGCACCCATCGGACATTCTCGGCCATCATGGAGTCGCGCGCGTTCACGACCGCGCGCGTCATGGCGGTGGTGTCGGCGATGCCGGCGGCCATCATCGCATTGAGCCGGACGGCCTCCCAGGCGTTCCGCGTCTCCCAGGCGTACAGGCTCGGTGAGGTCGCGTGGCTGTACCGGGTCGAGTCGGCGCGCAGCGTCGCGTAGGCGCGCTCGAGGGTGGTCCGGAGGAGGTCACGCTCGTCCGCGCTGTACTCGGCGTAGCGCGCGGGTAGGAAGCGGTCGAGGAGGCCGCGGACGCGGGCTCGGCGCGCGCGGTCGACGTCGGGCTCGACGCGGTCCAGGTACTCGAGCGTCGTGCGGACCGCGCCGGCGGCGCGCGGCATGATGCCCGCGTCGTCGGCCCCGCTGATGTCCAGGCCGTAAAAGCGGATCTTCTGCCGTGCGTGGGCGTTGTACGTCCGGAGCCAGAGGACGAGGTCTCGATTCTCGGGCAAGCGCTCGAAGTTCCAGGTGAGTCCCGTCCGCACGACGGTATCGATGTCCCCCGGCCCGCCGTGGATGAACGCATCGATGGTGTGGGCCTCGGTGAACCCCGACTCGAGCGCGACCGCCCTGACGCCGAGGTGTGTCACGGCGTACCGGATCACCTCGTTCCGAAACGCGAGCGGCTCGTGTGCGCCGTGGACGAGCTCCCCGATGGCGAGCACCCGCGCGCGGCCCACGAGCGGTCCGAGGAAGGTGAACGTGGAGTCCACGTAAGGCTGATCCACCGGCCGGACGGGGATGGCGGCGGCGCGCACCCAGTCGACGAGGCTCGCATCGGGCGCCGGCGCCTGGCCACCCACCGATCGCAGTGCCGTCGCCATCGCGACGGCGGTGGCCCAGCGCACCGGTCGCCGCACCTGCGCTCGATGAGTGGGCTGGGCTCGGGACATGTCGTGTCTCCGCCTGATGGGTCGCACGCCGCGCCGCGGCGCGCGGGGAGCGGCGCGAAACGTACCGATCCGGGCGCCTCGCGGTTAGTAGCCCGGGCCCCCGTCGGCGACGGCACCGGCGACCGGGCTCATCGCGCCGAGTCGCGAGCGCGACGCCCTCGCGGGTGCCGGGGAGGGTGCCGGTGGCGCGAACGCACCAGGTGGGGTCCGCTGCGTGCACGGGAGGAGACGTGGAGGCCGGAGTGTCCCGCCGGAGGGCCATCTCGACCCTTCCCCCTCGCGAGGTTGGACCCGTTCCCGTTCCTTGGCGCCATGCTTCGTCACCTCCTCTGCTGCGCGCTCGCGCTGGCACGACCCCTCGCCGCCCAATCGGAGCTCGCGGCGGCGCGCGGCCTCGTGCACGCCGTCCCCGGAGCCCTTCCGACCGCGATCGGCTATCTCAACGTCGCCGAGGACTCATGGCTGCTCTCGCAGGCCGTGAAGGACGCGGAGCAGACGAAGGTCCCGTCGCCCACCTCTGTCTTCCAGGTTCGCTTTGCGCACGGATGGATCATGGTGGACGCGGCGATGGACCGCGAGATCGCAGCCACGGCCAACGACACCAGCGGATTCCACGATGACCGATACGCCCGCGCGGTCGCGGCGCTGCGGGGCGCCGGCCTCATCGTCGTCACGCACGAGCACTACGATCACATCGGCACCGTGACCCACTCGGCCGCCGCCGACGAGCTGGCGCCAAGGACGATGCTCACCCGGGCGCAGATGGCGTCGCTGCTCCACAATCCCGGGGCGACGCGCATCCCCTTCGACTCGACCCGCGCCGGGCGCTACATCGTGTTCGACTACGATCGCGTGCTGCCGATCGCGCCCGGCGTTGTGCTGATCAAGGCGCCGGGGCACACGCCGGGTTCACAGGTGGTGTACGTGAAGCTCGCCTCGGGCCGCGAGGTGATCCTCTCGGGCGACGTCGCCTGGCATCGCGTCGGCATCGAGACCGAGCGAGGGAAGCCCGATTCCGCAACCCGGCACGAGGACCGCGCGGCGATCGCCGGCGAGCTGGCCTGGCTGCATCAGGCGGAGCGCACCGGTGTGACAGTCGTCGTCAGTCACGACGGCGACCAGCTCGACACGCTGGCCCGTCAGGGCATCCTGAGCAAGGGGCTGGTCGCCAGGCCCTGAGCGATACTTCCGTCGACACGGTGGACAGACAGGCGCCACCGGGTCCTACACTTCCCAGTTCGACCAGACGATGCCACCGGGGGCGTGGGGCTCGGGCGCGCCGGTGACGGTCATGCGGAGGTCGGTCCACCGGACGCGGGCGCCGAGGGCGATCAGGCGCTCGTAGGCGCGCACGTACTCGCTCTGGGCGCGGAGCGCGACGCGGCGCGTGCCGCTCCGGCGCGCGTAGTCGGCGAGCGCGCGGACGAGCGCCTCGAGATCGTCCTCGCGCGCCAGCACGAGCTTGAGCACACGCAACTCCTCGCGCGCCCGGCCCTCCACGAGCGGCGCGGTGTGACAGAGCGCAAACCCGATGACCCCCTCGCGTCCCTCCAGGATCACCGTGTCGCCCAGCGCCAGCTCCTCGGTCAGCGTCAGCTCGCGCGTGAAGTCGTATCCCGCGAGCAGCCGGTCGAGCAGCGCCCGGCATTCGGCGATCATGCCATCGCGCACCGACGCCGACAGTCGGCTGAGCAGGAGCGCGGACCGCTCCGCCGGCGCCGCATCGAACGTCAGGGTCAGCGTGAGTCGCCCCGGGACGAGGCCGAGGCCGGAGTAGAAGCCGATGTTGTCCATCGTCCGCGGCATCGTCTCGAGCCCGATCACCCGCGCCCCCTCGCGCCGCAGCCACTCGATCCCCGTCCGGACCACGTCCTTGCCAATCCCCGCGCCCTGCGACTCCGGGCGCACCGCGAGCGGACCCATCCACCCCTCCGCGCCCGACCGGTGCGCCATGTTGAACGCGGCGACCTCGTCGCGCTCTCCTCGCCAGATCATCGCGCCACTGCCCGCGTCCTCGAGCGCGTAGCGCCAGATCGCGGGATTCAGGTACGGGACGCGGACACCGACCATCCCGTCGCGCCGATACCGCTCCGTGAACGCATCGCTGAAGACGTGGTTCAGGCCCGGGATGTCCCCGCGATGGGCCCGGAAGGGGCCGTCGAGGTGCCGAAGCTGCCGCCAGCTCCGCGCGGCGACCATTACGGCCCCCCGGGCTCGGCCGGGACCACACCACCCCCCACGGCCATCATGCGGCCGTGCTCGCGACGGCGGCCGCCTCGGAGCCGCCGACCGGCGCCGCGTCGGGTGGGAGCCCCGCGGGCTCCTCGTCCGGCGCCGTCTGCTCCACCACGGAGCATCCACGCTCCTCGTCGTACCGCACGGCGATCACCCGGTCGAGTCCCTCCCGCACCGACTCGACGTGGGTGATGAGAATGACCTGCTCGAAGCGATCGTGCAGCCGTCGCAACAGCTCGATCACGTTGTGGCGCCGTGCCTCATCGAGTGAGCCGAACACCTCGTCCAGGATGAGCAGGGAGAAGGACTGCCCCGCCCGATCGGCGATCATCTGCGAGATCGCGAGCCGTAGCACGAGGTGTGCGAGATCCTCTTCCCCGCCCGAGATGACCGGCTTGGGGACCCCGTCCTCGAGCACGACGATGTTGTACTGGTCGTCCAGCTCGAGCTCCGAGTAGCGGCCGTCGGTCAGGTCGACGAGGAAGCTGCTCGCCAGCTCCGAGACCTCGGGCCGCAGAGCGAAATTGAGATCGGTCCGCATGTCGGAGAACGCCCGGTCCAGCTCGTCGTGCAGGCGCTTCTCGCGGTGCAGCCCATCGAGCTTGCCCTGCACCTCGTCGAGCTCTCGCCGGCGTGCCTCGGCCGCCTGGATCTCGGCGCGTGCGGCCGTCACCTCGATCCGCGCCGTGGCGGCCGCGAACTCGCTGCTCCGCGCCTCGGCCGCCGCGCGATCGTGACGCTCCCGCACCGCCTGGTACGTCGCCTCGGAGAAGTGGATCGCGTCGCGGCGGGCGCGCATCGCCTTGAGCCGGGCGAAGACGGCCGCCACCGCGCCCTCGACCCGCGAGCGCTCCCGCGCCAGTTGCGGCTCGCGCTCGACGAGCGCGCCCAACCGCGCCGCCCGCGCGTCGAGGGGCGTCAGCCGCTCGGCCTCCGCCTTGAGATACGCGTGACGGGCGGCGTCGTACCCGCTCGGGATCGCCACGATGTCCCGCTCGAGCACGCCGCGCCGCTGCTCCTTGCTCGTGATCTCGCGCGCCACCTGCTGGAACTCCTGCACCGCGAGCTGCACCTTGGCCAGCTTTCGCTCCAACGTCCCGACATCCTGCGTCAGCGCCCGCCGCCGCTCGTCGAGCGCGCGCACGTCGGTCGGCATCTGCTCCAACTGTTCCAGCCGCGCCTTGAAATAATTCCCATCGACGCGGACGGTTTCGGCCTGCTCCTCGAGCAGGTCGAGCACCGTGCGGTAGTGACCGCCGAGCGGGCGCGCGCAGGTCGGGCACGTCCCCTCCTCGCCGGCACTCATGAGACGCTCGCGCTGCTGCCGGACGTCGGCGTACTGGGCGCGCAGCGCCTGAAGCTTGGTCTCGGCCTCCTGGCGGTCGCGCACCCACTCCGTCCGCCGCGCCTCGAGCTGGCCGAGTGCCTCCTCGAGCTCCCGCCGCCGCGCCTCCAGCGAGAGAGTGACTTCCTCCTCGAGGGCCGGCGCCGTCTCGAGCCGTGACCGCCGCTCGCGCAAGCGCGCCAACTCATCGTCGAGCGCACGGGCGGCCTCGAGCAACGTCTGCCGGCGGCCTTCCTCCCGGTACAGCTCGTCCGCCCGCTGAAGCTCGGCGACGACGCCGGGGAAGGTCGCCAGCTCGCGGCGCAGCGGCTCGAGCTCGGCCCGCGCCGCGGTGACGTCGGCGAGCTCGCGGGTGATCCGCTCGCCATCGCGGGCGAGCGCCTCCTCGTCGCGCTCCGCGACCTTGAGGTCCGTCAGGAGCTCCTGGAGCCGGTCCCGCTCGCGCTGGACTCGTTCCCACTCTGGCGTCGCCGACGCGAGCGCCGCGGCCGCTTCCCGCTCGTGCCGCTCCGCCTCGGCGAGGCGGCGCTCGGCCGTCCCGAGCCGGCTCGCCGCCTCCAGCAGGCCGCGCTCCACCGTGTCGCGGTCCGGCATCCCCATCCGCACGCCGGCGATCTTGGCCATGATCTCCTTGCGCCGATCGCGCACGAGATCCTGGGCCGTCCGCAGCTTCTCGTATCCGAGCACGCGGGAGAGGAACCGGGCACGATCCGACGGCCCCATGGCCGCCATCACGTTCAGGTCCTTCTGCCCCGTGAAGTACGTGTGGAAGAACTCGGTGCGGGTCATCCCGAGCCGCCGCTGAAGCAACTCGGTCACGCCGGTGATCGAGTTCGCGATCGGGACCGACGCGCCGTCGAGGTACAGCTCGGCGTTGGTGAGACCGCGAACGACCCGATACCGGTGGCCGGCCAGCTCGAAGTCGAGCTCGACCCGAACCGCCGCCCGCGCCGGCGCGCGATTGAAGCGAAGCGACTCGCGGGTCCCGCGCGCCGCGCTGTTCCCGTAGAGCGCCCACGCGATCCCCTCGAGGATCGTCGTCTTACCCGATCCGTTGGGACCAATGATGCCGGTCAGCCCGCCGTCGAACGTGATCTGACTGTCGGCGTGCTGGCGGAAGTTCACGAGGCGCAGGCTGTTGAGCTTCACACCTCGGCCCCTCCCTGCCCTTCCATCGCGACCGCGGCTGCGCTCAGGGCCTCGGCTTCCGCGAGGTACCGCAGACCGAGATCGACGAGCGCCAGCCGGTCGATGTCCGGCTCCAACGACCGCTCGTGGAGCTTGTCGCGCACGATCTCGGCGAGCGAAGGCCGGCGGCCGGGCGCCCCGCGCCCGTGAAGCCGGATCATCTCCGGGCGCCGCGTGTCGAGCTGGAAGTGCAACGCCCGCCGGCGAAAGTCGCGGAGGGCGCGATGGTCCAGCTCGCGCAGGATGTGTCGGGGGATGTCGCGCACGAGCACGCGGACGATCTTCCCGTCGATCCCCCCCTCACAGCCTGCGACGAGCTCCTGGATGCGGGCGTCGAGCTCCGCCGCCATCATGCCGCGCGCCGAGAGGGACGGAAGATCGACCAGCGCCCGCGGGGCCTCAACGGGGTGGAACCGGTGCGCTCCGGTCGCCAGATCGTGCTCGATGATGCCCTTGCCCGGGATGCCCTCTTCCCGCTCCTCGACCAGCTCACCCCATGGATTGGTGCTGGTGTACTCCAGCGAGCCCGAGTAGTACGCGTTCGGGGCGATCCGCCGGTACACGTGGTAGTGACCCAGCGCCACGTACGTCCACCGGTCCGCCCCGAGCTCCTCGGGCGTGATCTCCACCGTGGCCCGGTCGGCCCCGGCCACACCCGGGAGCGTTCCCTGAACCTCCCCGTGCAGCACGAGGACGTTGTACCGGGCGCCCGGGTCCGGCGTCAGCGCCAACTGTCCGATCGCCGCATCGGGGACGGCGAGGATCGAGAGCTGCCGGTCGGGGAAGCTCAGCCGCTCCGGGCTCGCGTCCACGACCTGCATCCCCAGCGGCGCAAACAGCCGGAGGATACACCCGGTCTCGGCCGCCCGCGGTGTATCGTGATTGCCGGCGACCACGACGACGATCGCCTCCGGCAGCGCCGACCGCAGTCGCGCGAACTGCTGGAAGGCGTGGAGGATCGCGGGGTTGGTCGGGCGGACGGTGTGAAAGACATCGCCCGCGACGACGACGAGGTCGGGTCCGAGGGCAATGACTGCGTCGATCGCGCGCTTGAACGCGAGCGCGACGTCGGCCTCTCGCTGATTGATGCCGCCAGGGGTGAGCCGCTGGTACTGGCGATAGCCGAGATGCAGGTCTGAGAGATGGACCAGCCGCATGTATAGCGGAAATCTAGGGGCGATCGACGGTGCGGAACCACTGCGTCACCGTCATGCGCATCCGCCCGAGGGCGGAGTCCGCGACGTGCGGCGCACTGATGATCGACTGCACCGCGATCGTGGCATGCCAGTCGGTCAGCCACCCGCGGGTGCGGTCGATGAGCATGGTCCCGGTGAGCGAGGCCCGCGAGGTGATGCGCTCGCCCCCGAACGCCGTGTCGACCCGGGGGCTCCCGAGCGGGCCGCGCACGGAGACGAAGGCCGAGTCGCCGGTGGCGGACACGGAGTCGAGGCGGAACTGGAGCGTGATCGGCTCGCCCGCCACGTAGCCGGCGCCGGCCGGCACGGTCATGCTCCGAATCCACGACTGCCCCACCCGGACCGGCCGCCGCGGGAAGGTGACCGGCAAGTTCGCCAGGACCTCGCGAACGGCCGAGCTCACGCCGGTCGAGCTGTCGAGCATCGCCATCGCCCCGTCGGGCGCCACCCGGAGCCAGACACGTTTCCCCGTCATGGCCCGGGTCTGCCGCGCCGCGGCCTCGCTCGCGCGGGCGCCGACCGTCGCGACCGCGACCGAGTCGGTGACACCGAGGACGTCGGTCCCGGAAGAGTCCGCGCGCTCCACGACGAGCCGCTGAAGCACACACCACGTAGTCGTGACCCGGGTGACCATCGTGGCCGCGCCGGCCCCGGGCGTCGAGTCGGCGCCGGCCCGGCGCACCGAGCCGGCGTAGTCCATCTCCTGATCGAAGCGCATGTGCAGCGTGTCGCCCGGGTGGGGCCGGATCTGGAGTAGCACCTGCTGGGCGCCGGCGGGGCGTGCGCCGGCGACCGTGCCGAGCGAGCCGACCGAGCCGAGGGTGGCGACCGCGAACGCGGTACGGGCGGCGGCCCGCACCGGCGAGCCGGCCCGACGCCCCGCGGCTCGGGCCGCGGGCCGGCAGCGTCGCGCGGAACTCAAAAGCCGTACGGGTCGTCGGTGGGCGCGGCCCGGATCGGGACGCCGAGCGGCTGCGAGACAACCGGCTTCGGGGGCACGACGGCGCGGAACTGGGCCTTGAAGTAGGCGCGGACATCCGTCGGGCGCTCACGCTCGGTATTGGCGCGGGCGCGGAGGATCTCGGCGGGCTCGTACAGGGCCGTCACCCCCTTGACCCACTCCAGCGTGATGCCCGGGTCGAGCACCCGGAGGCTGCGGGTCACCGCCCCCTCGAGCGACGTCTCGGCCGCCTGCGGGAAACGTTCGGCGCCGATCCGGCCCGAGAGGACCGGCGGCCGCGGAAAGCGCACGAAGATCGGTTGGGTGAAGTGCGGGTGCCGCACCATGAGCTGCCCCTTCTCGAGCGTCGCGAGCCGAGTCCGGACCGCCGGGCTGAGCACGGCGTACCCCGGCGTGGCCAGCTCGTCGGCATCCATTCGGCCGAACAGCGCCGTACCGGCATTGCCGACGACGCGACGGTGAACCTGCGATCTGAACTGCTGCGCCCCGAAGAGCACGAGCCCGAGATAGCGCCCTCGCTCGGCGAGGTCGAGCAGCATCTTCCGGACGTACGTATCCGGTCCGTCGCCGGGTGCGTACTTGTTGAGCTCGTCGACGAAGACGACCACGTGATTGACGCCCAGGTCGCGGCGCTCGAGGTGCTCGCGGAGCTTGGAGACGACGCGCGCGAAGATGAGATCCTGCGCGTCCTCCTCGAGGTTTGCGACGTCGATCACATACACCGTCCGATCGACAAAGCTCCCCCAGGGCAGGTCGCTGACCCGGGCATCGTTCGTGACCAGGCCGGCGCACCGCTGGGCGATGTTGGACAGCCGGTTCCGGATCTTCCGGATCGTCGCGACATGATGCGTGCGCCAGCTCTCCTGGTTGTGCTTCTCGAGTGCGCGCAGCACGTCGCGGAACCACTCGTCGAGGTCGGCAAACGACTGCACCTCGTACGCGCGCGGCAGCATCCCATCCGTGAATTGGCGCCCCACGACCATCTCGCGGATGAAATCGACGAGCGCGTCGGCCTTGGCGTCGAGATCCTCGCGCGTCAGCAGCACATCCGCGAACTGCATGACCTCACGGAGCCCCCAGACGAGCGGGGCGACATTGTGCGCGAGCGCCTCGTGCGAGCGCAGCGTGTTGAGCGCGTAGCCGCGCGGGGTGTACGGCGCAAAGTAGCGCACGTTGGCGAACGGGTCCGGCGCGACCGCGAGCTGCGCGTAGAGCGCCCGGTCGGCGTCGCTCAGGTCCACCGATGGCTGGTCCAGGAAGCACAGGTCCGGGCCTTTCACGTTGAAGCAGACGGCCGCGATCGAGCCCTTCTCGGCGGGGAAGTGCGTGAAGATGGACGCCAGCAGCCACTCGACAGCGCTCGTCTTGGTCGCGAGCCCCGACACGCCGGTGACCGTGAGGTGCGCCGCCTCGGGCCCGAGCAGGAAGTCGGCGTCGAGGTACACCGGCGCGTCGGTGCCGCCGGCGTGGTACAGACCGATCGGGATCCCCGAGCGCGCGAGATAGGCGTCCATCCGCAGCGCGCACGCGACATCCTCGTCCGTGGCGAGGAAGACGTCCCCGATCGGCACCGGCTGGAGGGGCTCCTCGGGGATCTGCCGGAGGACGGCCGCCGTGTAGAGGCGGATCTCCGTGCGCTCCGTGGCGGCCCGGGACGCCTGGGCGGGCGAGCCGTCGGCGCTCAGCACATCGTAGAGCGGCGATTGGAGGTCGGTGTAGCCGAACCCCTCGACGACGACGCCGTACACCGTGGGGATCTGGCCGTTGATCGCGTGGCGTCCCTCGACGCGCACGATCGTGCCGATGCCCACGCTCGCGTCGAGCGCCGTCCAGAAATGGAACTCGTGTGGCGTGTTGGGCCGCCGCTCCGTCGCCACGACACGGCCCAGGGGCGGACGCGCGTCGCCGGTGCCCGGCCAGGCGGCAGGCTCGCCGGGCGCGCGGCCGTTCCCGTCCGGGCCGGTGCCGCTCACATGATCGCTCGTAGGAACTCCTCGCAGTCTCTGATACCGTACGCCAGGGCATGCCAGCGGGGGTCCGGCAGCGCGAGCGGCGCCGTCTCGGCGAGCACCCAGCGCGAAACCTCATCCGCCCGCGCGGTCACGGCGGCGGCATCGAGCTCCGCCACTTCGACCCGCACGAGCCCCCAGGTCGGCTCCCGGCCCGGGGCGTGGCGGCAGCGCAGGTACCAGCTCAGGACCGGTGTGCGGCGACCGACCGCGAGCCGAAAGGCCGTCGTGCGCTCGCCCGCGCCGAGGGTCGCCAGCACGGGGAGGTCATCCGGCCCGACGTACAGCGTTCGGTGCGCCTTTACCACGCCGACACTGCACGGAGCGCGGGCCACCGTCTCGCTCCCGCTGATCCCCCCGTCGATGTAGAGCGGGGAGCGTTCCGTGCGGCACCAGTCCTCGGCGAGCGTGCGCTCCAACTGCTCGCGCTTCGCCTGGACGAAGTGCAGCGCGCGCTCCGCGAGCGAGGTCGGATGGACACCGTCGGGTGCGATCCCCTGATCGTCGGGGCCGAGGTGCGCGCCGGTGTCCATGGCGCCCAGCCCGGCGACCTGCGTCCAGAAGGCGTCGGACACGAGCGCGCGCGGCACATAGAAGCGTCCGTCGCGAAGGGGTCCGCGTCCCCACGTCACCAGCCGGCGGTTGCGGCGCACGCGCACGACCGCCGCGGCCGTGCCGAACACGATCGGAACCGTGCACTCGTGCCGGAGCACGTGGGTCTGTTGCGTGCCGTCGAGGAAGGCGCCGAAGGCCACTTCCGGTGCGCCGGGCACCCGGCGCGCCCGGACGGGGCCGCCCTCGACGGTGCGGGCCGGGACGAGGCGCGGTGACTCTCCAGGCCTCGGGAGCGTCTCCAGCGTGGGGCCAAAACCGTCCGTGGATCGGGCTGTGGGCGCCCACCGATCGAGCAAGCGCTGCGCACTGCGGAGGCTTGCGTCCATTGACCCTACGCGACGCGTGACGACAGGATACAGGAGCGCCGGCCGGATCCGGCGGGGGGTAATGGTTCGGGGCGCGGCCCGTGTGGCTGCCGGCGGCGTGCTCTGGCTAACGCTAATGATGACCGCGGGGTGCGACAAGCTGAAAACGACCCTCCTCGGCCATGGTGTCGCCGGCGCGTCGGCCGCGACGCGGGAGCTGGATCTCCGCGTGAGACCGACGATCCTGTTCGAGGTGTTCGGCGAGCGCGACGACCCCCGGATGGTGCCGATCGCGGTCCTCGATCACGGCAAGCCCCAGGCGATTCATCTCTCGGCGAACGGGTGGCGCAGCTTCGACCGCATCTATCACCGGCCCGGCGCCAGCTACACGCTCTACCAGGATGGCCGGCCGGTCGGCGCGGTGACGGTGAAACAGGGGATGTGGTCGCGCCCCGAGGCGCCGGTCTACACGCTCCCCAGTTGCCAGAACCTCGTTCCGATGGCCGCGGTGACCCTCGAGAGCAAGGTGCGCGCGGGCATCACGGTGGAATTCCTGGCGACGAGCGCCGATCTGATCCCGGCAGCTCCGGGGTCGCCGATGGACCAACGTGCGGCGACGACGCTGGCGCGGGACATCGGCGGCCGCGTGGCCGACGAGGCGCGGATCCCGCGCCGCCGGCTCGACTCGCTCGACTTCCACGCCATGGCGGTGAACACCGGGGCCACCCACGATCCGACGCTCGTCGTCTCGTACGTCGATCCGAACGCCGAGGAAGCCGCGGCACACGGCGATGAGACAGCGTATGTGTTCGCGATGGCGGACCGCAGCGGCCCGGACTACACGACCAGCTACTCGGAGTCCGTCAACGGTCCCGCCGCGCACGCCGAGTATCGTCGCTACGTCGACCACCTCGACCTGAACGGCGACGGGACGGACGAGATTTTCCTCGAGGGATGGCAGTACGGCGGGGACACCTACCCCATGATCATGCGTTACAACGCCGGCCGCTGGCTCGAGATCTTCCGCGGGGCGGCCAGTTGGTGCCTCGACCCGGCGGTGAGCAGTAGCAGGGACTAGGCGCCGCCGGACGGCTCAGGCGCCGCGGCGGACCTCGACGAGCCGTGTGACCCCCTCGACCACCGACTCGATCGGCGCGGCGTACGAGACCCGCACCCAGTCGGGGGTGTAGAAGGCAGCCCCCGGCACGACGGCGACGCCATACCGGTCGAGGAGCCGAGTCGCGAAGGCGGCGCCATCGCCGCCCGCATCGACGTACAGGTAGAACGCGCCATCCGGCCGCACGTGCGGAATCTCGGCCGCGTCGAGCAGCGCCGTCGCGGCGTCGCGGCGCGCCCGGAAGTGCCCGACCATGTGCGCGATCGCCGCCTCGGCCGCGTCACGCTCCTGGAGGGCCGCCACCGTCGCGTGCTGGGAGATCGACGACGCGTTGGAGGTCGTGTGGGATTGCAGCGCCGTCATGGCGGCGGCGACGGCGCGCGGCGCGATCGCCCATCCGATCCGCCAGCCGGTCATCGCGTATGCCTTCGCGACGCCGTTGATCACGATCAACCGGTCCCGGGTGTGCACGAGGTCCAGGGCCGACGCCGCGGGCGCGCCGTAGACGATCCGGATGTAGATCTCATCGCTCAGCACCCACCACCCGCGGGTCGCCGCGAGCGACAGGATCTCGCGCAACTCGGCCGCCGTGTAGACGGATCCCGTCGGGTTGCAGGGAGAGTTGAGGATCAGACCGCGCGTGCGCGGCGTCGCCGACGCCGCGAGCTCGGCCGCCGTCACCTTGAGCCCGCGCGCCCGCGTGCCAAACACCGGCACCGCCGTCGCCCGCGCGAGTCCGACCATCTCGTAGTAGCTCGTCCAGCTCGGCGTCGGGATCAGCACTTCATCGCCGGCCCCGAAGAGCGCGAAGCAGGCGTTGAACAGTGACTGCTTCGAGCCGTTGGAGACGACGACGTCGGCCGGGGTGATGGGATCGCTCCCCCGATACCGGTCGTTCGCCTCGGCGGCGATCGCCTCGCGGAGCGACAGGATCCCCTCGGTCGCCGTGTAGTGCGTCGCGCCGCTGTCGATCGCCCGCTCGGCCGCGGCGCGAATGAACCGGGGCGTATCGAAGTCCGGCTCGCCGGCACCGAGGTCGAGGATGGTGCGCCCGGCCGCACGAAGGGCCCGCGCTCGTGCCGATACCGCGATCGTCGCCGACTCCCTGAGCTCGACAATGTTCGCCGACGGCGTGAACGCCGCCTCGGCGGGTGTGCGGGCGGGAGAGGTGCCGGGAACGGTCGCAGTCATCCGTCGCGGAGTTGGAGGAGGGGGAGCGATCCGGTAACTTAGCCGGCCAGCGCAAAACTTAGCCCCCATTCCGTGGAACAACACCCTTCGCTCGGCGGGACGGCAGTCGAGGCCGGGTCGGTCGCTCGTGGACAGAACGTCGTGCACGTGCTCCCCAGCGAGTGGGCTGCGGCGACCCCCGTGCTCGACGCGATCCTGCCGCGGGTCGATGCCGACGCCGGCGCGACCCAACTCCTCGTCATCACGGCCGACGCCGACGCCGCGGTCGGCATCGCGGACGCGCTCGCCCGCGCGCGCGCGGGCACACCGCCGCGCGTCGTCGCGGCGACCGGGGCCGATCGCACGGCGCGTGTGCTCCGGGCCGGCGCTGCACCGGTCGTCATCGGCGCACCGTCGCAGCTCCTGGCGCTGCTGCGCGGCTCGGCGCTCAAGATGGACGCGGTTCGGTGGGTCGCGATCGCCTGGCTGGACGAGATCCTCGCCGGCGTCGCCGGGGACGAGCTCGAGGCGGTGCTTGCCGACGTGCCCAAGGACGCGGCGCGCATCGTCATCACATCGACCACCGGCGCGAGCGTCGAGGACTTCCTCGAGCGGCATGCCAGGCGCGCCTATCGGGTCGGCACGCCGCCGGCCGCGAGCACGCCAGCAGGCGGCGATGCGGCGGCCACGAGCATCGCGTACCACTTCGTCGAACCGTCCCTCCGGAACACGGCGCTCCGGCGCGTGCTCGACGAGCTGGACCCGCCGTCGGCGGTCGTCTCCGTCCGGTCAGCCGCGGGGGAGGCCGAGGCTCGAGCGACGCTCGCGGCGCTCGGGTACACGGGTCCGTCCGCGTCCGTCCGCGTGGTCCGCGACGCCGGGGCGGCGCCCGAACAGGGGGCGGAGGGGGCGGGGAACGCCGCCGGCGGGCACGCCGCGTTGCTGGTGCTCTACGAGCTGCCACACACGCCGGAGGAGTGGCGCCGGGTGGCCCGCGGCGCGCCGGTCCAGACGGTCGCCCTGCTCCTGCCGCGGCAGCTCGGGCATCTCCGGGCGGTCACCGGCGCGGCCGTGACGCCGCTGCCGCTTCCCGGGCCGGCCGATCGGGCGCGGGCGCGTGATGCCGCCCTCCGCGCCGAGCTCGCGCGGGAGCTCGCCGATGTGGCACCCCAGCGCGAGCTGCTGGCGCTCGAGCCCCTGCTGACCGACTTCGACGGACTCACGATCGCGGCCGCGGCCGTGCGGCTCCTCGAGCGCGTCCGGGCAGCCGCGGGTCGGCGAAGTGAGGCGGCGGGATCCGCCCGGCCGCCCGCCGTCGCGGCCGACGCGCGAGAGACCGGGACCCATCAGCGCCCCGCCTGGACGGGACGGGGCGGGACCGGCGGACGGCCGGGAGGAGCGCGGCCCCACGACCGGGGCGCGGGCGCAGGCCGGGGCGGCGACCCGAGGCGGGACTTCGGGGACCGGCCGCGCGCCCCTCGCGGCCCGGGCGCCGGCGCTGGCGGCGCACCCCGGGGGGCGCCGAGGGGTCCGCACGGCGGCGGAGGCGCTGGTGGAGGGGGCGGGCGGGGCGGGCGGGGCGGGCGAGGCAGCCGGGGCGGCGGGCGAGGCGGACGGTGATGCGGCCGATGACGCGGCCGGGGTGACGCGAAACCCCTACCGCGGTCTCCCGCGATAGGGGTCGGAGCCCGACTCCGTCCTGCGTGCCGTCAGGCGTTGCAGACCGAAGCCGGACAGCGTCGCTGAATCCGACGACGGCCTGGACGACTCTGGCACTGACTCTGGCACTAATGTAAGCCACGCCTCCGCCTGGCCTGTCACGCAGTCGGCGGTTCGGTGTCACGATCTGCGACGGTGGTCGCCAACCGTGACGGGCTCGACAGGACTCGCGTCCAGTGGGCATGGGCGTGATCGTGACCCTGCTCCCGCAACCGGGGCGGCTCCAGCGACTTCGGGCCGCCATCCGCGACCGCCACACGCTCATGACGTGCGAGGACTGGAGCGCGGTCACGCGGACGTGCGAGACCGAGCCGGTCCATCTGGCGGTGCTGGATCTCTATGCCGACGGGCCGGCGAACTTCGAGCGAGTCCGTGTCCTGAAGCTTCGATTTCCGCGGGTGGCGCTCATCGCCTACGTGAGCATCAACACGGAGCGGGCGCGCGACATGTTCGACGCCGGACGGTGCGGCCTGGACGGCCTGATCGTGGCCGACCTGGACGACGCCCCGGCGACGCTGCTCCTCCATGTCGAGAAGGCGGAAGCACGCAGCGTCGCCAGCGTCCTGCGGCCCGCGATCGCCGGGCTCAAGCCGACCGTTCGCGATGCGGTGCTGGCTTCGGTCACGCGAGCGCACGAGCGGCTGACACCGGAGGCGTTCGCCCGGCTGCTCGCCGTCCCGCGGCGCCTCCTGACCCGCCGGCTGACGGAGGCCGGCTTCCCCGCCCCGCACCGGCTTCTCACCTGGGGCCGCCTGATCGTCGCCGCCCACATGCTGGAAGACGAGCATCGGAGCGCCGACGGTGTGGCCCAGGTGCTCGACTTCCCCTCGGGGAGCGCCTTCCGGAACACCTGCCAGCGGTACCTCCACGCCACGCCGCAGCAGATCCGCGATCGGGGTGGCGCCGCCCACGTGATCGCCATCTTCATGGCCGAAGTGCGGGGCCGTGGCGCCACGGCCGGCCCGGGACCCTCGGCCCCGACCGAGCCGAACGGGAACGGTGAGGACCCGACCGAGGATCGGGCCGCCGGGCACGGCGGGCACCCGGTCCACGCGGTTTACCCGGCCCACCCGGTCCACCCCGGCCAGGCCCCCCGGCGGACGCCCGCCCGACTGGCGGCGATCGGCGGCCCGTTCCCCGGCCCGGGCGCGGGCGGGACGGACGGGGGCTCGCCGGACGAGAGCTGAGCCAGCGGCCGCAGCGGCGCCCGCGCCCGCCGGGACCGCCACGGCGGAGCGCATCCGAACGCATCCGAGTGCATCCCGGCACAGCCGAGCACATCTGACGCGGGCGTAAACGGGCTGGTGGTGTAGATTATGTCCCGGCGCCGTCGATCCGCCCCGGCCGTTGTCTCCAGAAGTCACGCCGGGTGGACGTGCGCGCCCTCGCCGGCGCGCGCGGTCGGCAGGGAGCGTGGCGGCGAGCAGTGCCTTCCATCACCCGGCACCGAGGAATCCTGTGACGCTGGTCGTCGGCCTGACGGGAAATATCGCCAGCGGGAAATCGACCGCCGCCGGGCGACTTCGAGCGTTGGGCGCGACGGTCATCGACGCGGACGTCCTCGCCCGACAGGCGGTCGAGGCGGGTACCCCCGCCCTCCAGCGTATCGCCGAGCGCTGGGGCGCGGACGTCATCGCGCCGACCGGCGTCCTCGACCGGGCGGCGCTCCGACGCCGCGTCTTTCACGATCACGAGGAGCTCGAGGAGCTCAACCGGATCGTGCATCCCGCCGTCACGCGCCTCCGCGACGAGCAGGTGGCGCAGGCACGCGCGCGCGGCGAGCGCGTGATCGTGTGCGATATTCCGCTCCTGTTCGAGCGGCGGCTGGTCGATGAGTTCGATCGCATCGTGCTCGTCGACGCGCCACGACCGCTCCGCCTCGAGCGTCTCGTGCACGATCGCGGATTGCAGGAAACCGAGGCGCTCGACATGATCACCGCGCAGATGCCCGCTGAGCTCAAGCGTGCGCGTGCCGACTTCGTCATCGACAACACCGGCACGCTGGCCGATCTCGACGCCAGGGTGGACGAGGTGTGGGCGGAGCTCACGCGCGAGGCCGATCACCTCCCGGCGCCGATGACCGCCTGACGCGCGTTCACGACTCGACCACTCTCCCTCGCATGGCCAACATCCCTGACGACCTCCTGTACACGACCGAGCACGAATACGTCCGCTTCACGCCCGACGGGTTGGCGGTCGTCGGCATCACCGACTACGCCCAGGGGGAGCTCGGCGACATCGTGTACGTCGAGCTGCCGAAGATCGGGACGACCCTGGGCGCGCACGACGTGTTCGGCACCGTCGAGGCCGTAAAGGCAGTGTCGGAGCTCTTCACACCGGTGGCCGGTGAGGCCGTGGCCGTGAACGAGCGGCTCGACAAGGAGCCGTCGCTCATCAACACCGACCCGTACGGCGACGGGTGGATGATCCGGATCAGGCCGACCGCCAGCGGCGCGCAGGCACGCCAGGGCCTGATCTCCCCGACGGAGTACGCCGCACACGTCGGAGCCTGACGGTCCGCCGGGGCGGGGCGGGGCCGACGTCCTCGACCCGACGGAGGCGGAAGACCCGGCGCCCGTCGTGGGCAGAGGCGATCGGCCGGGGCTGCTCGCCCGGTTTCCGCGATGGCGGGTGCTGGAGGCCGGGGCGTCCGGTGACGGGGCCGGCAACATGGCCCTGGATCACGCACTGCTCCGCCATGCCGCGGCGACGGGCGAGGCCGTGCTCCGGGTCTATCGGTGGCGGCGGCCGACGATCTCCTTTGGCCGCCACCAGCCCGCGCGCGATGTCTACGACCGGGAGCGTCTCGCGGCGGCCGGACTGGACGTCGTCCGCCGGCCGACGGGTGGGCGAGCCGTCGTGCACGACCGCGAGCTGACGTACAGCGTCGTGGCCCCGCTGTGTCCCGACGTCGACCGCGCGATCCGCGTGCGCGACCTGTACGGGTCGATCAACGGACTGCTCGTCCGTGCCCTCCGGCGACTCGGGGTCCCGGCCGCCCTGGCGGCCGGGGCCCAGAGGTCGTCCAATCGGGGACCAACCGCCGTGGGACCCACCGCCACCCCCTGTTTCGACATCGCCACGGAAGGCGAGGTCGTGGCGCTCGGCCGCAAGCTGGTCGGCAGCGCCCAGTGGCGTGAAGGGCACGCCGTGCTCCAGCACGGCTCGATCCTGATCGACGACGATCAGCACCGCCTGACCGCGGTGACCCGAGCCCCGACGTGCCCCGAGCCGGTCGCGACGCTCCGGAATCTCCTGGGGCGAGCGCCGGAGGTCTCCGAGATCACGGCCGCCCTGGTGCGGACACTCGGGGAGAGTCTCCCGGTCGGCACTCGACTGTCGCCGCTCGACCCGGCCCGCGAGCCGCTTCCGGGGCTCGAGACCCTTCGCGCGCATTACGCGGACGAGCGATGGACCTGGGGCCGCTGATCGGGGTGGGGTGCTTGCCGAGAGCCGGAATCGGCCAGCATCGTTGAACGGCGCCCCGCGCCACGCATGGCAGACAGCGGCGACGCCGGCCCCGCGCCGGGCGTGACGATCGGCGGACTGGGGCCGTCGTTTGTTGCCCCTCTCCCGATTTCGATGCCGCCAGCTTCTGTCCGACCCATCGTGCCCGCGAGCTCGTGCCACCCGCGGGTCGCGTCTCCCGCTCCCCTCCCGATCGCCCGCGCCGGTGGGCGCGCCGGTGGTCGCGCGCGCCGCGTCGTGTGCGCCGCGCTCATGGTCCTCGGGGCCGGGTGCGGTGGCAGCGGAGGGATCAGCGCCGGCCGCGCGGATGCGGGTGGCACGATCGTCGTCGCGCTGGCCGCGGACGTCAGGAACTTGCTTCCGGCGTATGCGATCTCGACCCAGGACCAGATGGTGGCCGACCTGATGTTCGACCGGCTCGCCGATCCCGGCGACTCACTCAACACGGTCGGCGACCGCGGGTTCCTGCCGCGCCTCGCCGAGCGTTGGAGCTGGAGCGCCGATTCGCTGTCGATCACCTTCCACCTCGATCCTCGGGCCCGGTGGCACGATGGCGTTCCGGTCCGCGCCACGGACGTCCGGTTCACCTACCGCCTGTTCACGGACACGACGGCGGCGGTCCCGGCCGCCTCGCAGCTCGCGGCGATCGACTCGGTGACCACGCCGGACTCGCTGACGGCGACGTTCTGGTTCAAGCACCGGTATCCCGAGCAGTTCTTCGACGCGACGTACCAGATGCACATCTGCCCGGAGCACCTGCTGCGGGGCATCCCGACGAGCGCGCTCCTCGCCTCGGCGTTCAGCAAGCACCCGGTCGGCGATGGCCAGTTCCGGTTCGCGTCGTGGACCCCGGGGTCCGCTCTCGAGCTGGTGGCCGACACCATGAACTACCGCGGGCGCCCGAAGCTCGACCGTGTCATCCTGAGCATCTCGCCCAACTACGGCGCGGCGATGGCCAAGCTGCTCGCCGGCGACGCGGACCTCTTCGAGTCGGTCCATCCCGACAACCTGAGCGAGGTGCGCCGCCGCCCCGACCTCACGACCATTCCGTACGACGATCCGTCCTACGGCTTCCTCTGGTTCAACTTGCGCACGGCCAAGGGCACGCGACCGCATCCGCTGTTCGCCGACCGTGATCTGCGCCGCGCCCTCTCGATGGCGATCGACCGCGCCGCGATCGTGCGCAACGTCTTCGACACGCTGGCGTACGTCCCGCCGGGCCCCTTCCCGCGCGGCGCATCGAACGCCGACCCGAGCGCGCCGGCGCTTCCCTACGACACCATGCGCGCCGACAGGCTCCTCGACTCCGCAGGGTGGCGCCGCGGCTCCGACGGCATCCGCCGCAAGGGCGCCCGTGAGCTGGCATTCACGCTCAGCGTTCCGACGTCGAGCAAGACGCGGCAGCAGATCGCGGTCCTCATCCAGGACCAACTGGCGCACGTCGGCGCGCGGGTGACCGTCGACCCCATGGAGATGCCCGTGTTGATGCAGCGCCTGGAAGGGCATGACTTCGATGCCGTCCTCCAGAATTGGCGGACGGATGGCGCGATGGACGACCTGCGGCAGACCTGGACGACGGACGCGGTGCGGCACGGCGCGAACTACGGGGACTACGCGAACCCGACGTTCGACGCGCTCGTGGACAGCGCGCTCACGACGAGCGACCCGGCGCGCGTGCACGAGCTGCTGCACCGGGCGTACACGATCCTCGACAACGATGCGCCCGCCGTCTGGCTCTACCAGCCCCGCCTCGTCGCCGGCGTGCACCGCCGCCTGCATCACGCGCCGTTCCGGCCGGACGCCTGGTGGGCGCATCTCGCCGACTGGTCGGTGCCGGTCGCTGATCGGCTGCCCCGCGACAACATCGGCCTGACGGCCCGCACCACCGCCCAGGCACAGTGACCGCCGGACCCGGCTGACCCTCGCGGGCAGGCCCGTGCGCTCCTTCGTCGTTCGCCGACTGGTGCAGGCGGTCACGGTTGCCGCCGCGGTGACGACGCTGACGTTCGTGCTGATTCACCTCGCGCCCGGCGATCCGCTCGCCGGGACGATGGATGATCCCCGGGTCGCGCCGAGCGTGCGGGCGCACTGGCGGCAGGTGTACGGTCTGGACCGTCCCCTCCCCGTGCAGTACGTGCGCTTCCTGACCGGGGTGGCGCGCGGCGATCTCGGGTTCTCGGTCTCCTACAACGAGCCGGTGATCGCCGTGATCCGTCGCGCGGTGCCGAATACTCTGATGCTCGCCGGCACGGCGCTCGTCCTCAGCTTTGCGGCCGGGATCCTGATCGCCGTGATCCAGGTGCGGCGCGAGGGCACGCTGACGGATCGCGCGCTGGGGGCCATCTCGCTGGGCCTCTACTCCCTCCCCGATTTCTGGCTGGCCCAGGTCGCGCTGCTCGCCTTTTCCTACTGGCTGCCGATCTTTCCGGCTGGCGGGACGATCGATCCGGTGATCCATCCGTACCTCGGGCCCGCGGCGGCGGCCCTCGACCGGGTGAGGCACCTGGTGTTGCCGGCGGTGACGCTCGCCGCCCTCACGGCGGCCTGGATCGCCCGCTTCCAGCGGGCGGCGCTGCTCGACGTGGCGGCCGACGACTACCTCCGGACGGCACGCGCCAAGGGACTGTCCGAGTGGACGATCCTCGTGCGGCACGCGCTCCGGAACGCGCTCCTGCCGGTGATCACCCTCTTCGGTCTCTCGCTCTCCGCTTTCGTGAGCGGCGCGGTGTTCGTCGAGAAGGTGTTCGGCTGGCCCGGCATCGGGTCGGTGGCGGTGGACGCGGTCGGCGCGCGAGATTACCCGGTGATCATTGCCTGTACCATCATTGGCAGCATCCTGGTGGCGGCGGGAAGCCTGATCGCCGACCTGCTCTACATGCTGGCCGATCCGCGGCTGCGTCGCGCCGAGGGCGATGCCGACGGTGGGGCGACTTCCGCCGTGGCCGGCGCGTGACGGTGACCCGGCCCAGCGAGCGGGGTGGGGCCGTATGGGTGCCCGTCGGGCCGCGGGACGCTGCGCCCCCCGAGCGCGAGCGGCGACGTCCGGCATACGGGCCCTGGCGCGCCCTGTGGCGGCGCTATCGGCGCGATCAGGGGGCGGTGGTTGGGCTCGCGGTGTTGGCCACCATCGCCGCGATCATCATTGCCGCCCCGCTCCTCGCGGCCTATCCGCCGGATGTCCCGCTCGACATCATCGCCCTCAAGAGCCAGCCGCCGTCGTGGCTCCACCCACTCGGCACCGATCCGGTGAGCCGCGATGTGCTGAGTCGGGTCCTCTACGGCGGCCGCGTGTCGCTCGCGATCGCGGTCCTCGCGGCGCTCACCGCCGCGACCGTGGGTACGCTCTACGGCGCGATCGCCGGCTACGCGGGCGGGGCGGTCGACGCCATCATGATGCGTGTGACCGACGCGTGTCTCTCGATCCCGCGCGTGCTCCTCCTCCTGACCGTCGCCGCACTCTGGGGCCGCCTCTCGATCGGGGGGCTCGTGCTGGTGCTCGGCTTCACCGGGTGGTTCGGCGTGAGTCGCATCGTGCGCGGTGAGGTGCTGGCCCTCCGCGATCGTGAGTGGGCGATCGCCGCTCGGGCACTCGGCGCCGGAGCGACGCGCACGCTCCTCCGGCACATCCTGCCAAATGTGGCATCACCGATCATCGTCGCGATCGCCCTCGGCATCGGCAACGTCATCCTGCTCGAGGCCGGGCTGTCGTTCTTCGGGGTCGGCGTCCAGCCGCCGCAGGCGAGTTGGGGCACGATCATGCAGGACGGCGCCGATCAGGTGCGTGCCCTCTGGTGGCTCACCGTCTTCCCGGGCCTGGCGATCGTCACGACGGTGATGGCGGTCCATGCCGTCGCCGATGGCCTGCGGCGCGCCGCCGACCCGCGATCCGGGTACGGCGCCAGGCCGTGACCGAGCCGCTCCTCTCGATTCGGGACCTGCGGGTGACGTTCGCGACCGACGGCGGCGTCGCTCGAGCGGTCGACGGCGTGTCGCTCGATCTGGCGGCCGGCGAGATCCTGGGATTGGTCGGCGAGTCCGGATGCGGGAAGTCGGTGACCGCCATGTCGGTGCTGCGCCTGCTCCGGCCCCCGGCTCGGATCGAACCGGGAAGCGAGATCTGGTTGGATGGCCGGGACTTGCTGGCGCTGCCGGAGCGGGCGATGCGCTCGATTCGCGGCCGGCGGATCGCGATGGTCTTTCAGGAGCCGATGACCGCGCTCAATCCGGTCCTCACGATCGGTCATCAGATCGCCGAGGTCGTTCGCGTGCACGAGCGGGCCAGCCGAGGCGCCGCCCGGGCGCGCGCCGTGGCCGCGCTCGAGCAGGTCGGCGTGCCCGACCCCGACCTGCGGGCGCGCCAGTATCCGCACCAGCTCTCCGGCGGCACGCGTCAGCGGGTGCTGCTCGCGATGGCGCTCGTGCTCCACCCGGCAGTGCTGATCGCCGACGAGCCGACGACGGCTCTCGACGTGACCGTGCAGGCGGAACTGCTCGCGTTGCTCGCCGACCTCCAGCGCCGGCTCGGAATGGCCGTGCTGCTGATCACCCATGACCTGGGTGTCGTCGCCGAGCTGGCGTCACGGGTCGCGGTGATGTACGCCGGCCAGTTGGTCGAGGAAGCACCGGTACAGGAGCTGTTCGCGCGCGCGCGTCATCCCTACACGCAGGGGCTTCTCGAGGCGGCGCCGCGCCTGGCGCCACGGGACGGACCACACGGGAGCGGCGGACGGCACGGGGGCGGAGCAGGCCGGCTGCGCGTCATCCCCGGTACCGTGCCGCCGGCCACCGCGTGGCCGTCCGGGTGTCGCTTTCACGACCGCTGCTCGGCGGCGTGGGATCGGTGTGAGCGGGAGGCGCCGCCATCCCATGCCGTCGATGCGTCGCATCGCGCGCGCTGTCACCTGGCCGCTGAGCCCGAGCGCCGCGCCGCGCTGCCGGTCGCCCTCACGGGGTCGGTCAGGTGAGCGCCGGCGCCGAGCCTCTCGTCGAGGTTCGTCGTCTGCGGAAGGTCTATGCCCTGTCCGGCCGCCTCTTCGGACGAGCGGCGGGGTCGCTGACCGCCGTCCACGACGTGTCCTTCGCGATCGCGCGTGGTGCCACGCTCGCGCTCGTGGGCGAGTCGGGCTGTGGCAAGACGACCACCGGCCGCGCGGTGCTCCGGCTCGTCGAGCCGACGACGGGGCGGATCCGGTTCGACGGGATCGACGTGCTGGCGCTCGGGCCGGCCCCGCTTCGGCGCCTCCGCCGACGGATGCAGCCCGTGTTCCAGGATCCGTATTCATCGCTCAATCCGCGAATGCGGGTGGGCGCGATCATTCGCGAGGGGCTGGTCATTCACGGGCTCGCCGAGGGCGCGGCGGCCGATGCGCGCGTCCGCGAGCTGATGGCCGAAGTGGGGCTGCGCCCGGAGCATGCGCGACTGTACCCGCACGAGTTCTCGGGCGGCCAGCGGCAGCGCGTCGGGATCGCGCGGGCGCTCGCGGTCGAGCCCGACTTCATCGTCTGCGACGAGCCGGTCTCGGCGCTCGACGTCTCGGTGCAGGGGCAGGTGATCAACCTGCTGCTCGACCTTCAGCGCGATCGCGGACTGACCTACCTGTTCATCGCACACGATCTCGCGGTCGTGGCCCAGATCGCGACCCACGTCGCCGTCATGTATCTCGGGCGGATCGTCGAGCACGGCCCGGCGGCTGCGGTGTACCGAGACCCGATCATGCCGTACACACGCGCGCTCCTGTCCGCCGTCGCGCCACCCGACCCGACCGCCCGGCTCCAGCGACTCGCCCTCGTGGGAGACGCGCCGTCCCCGCGCGCGGCGCCGCGCGGGTGTTCGTTCTTTGCCCGCTGCCCGCATCCACGCAAGGATGCCGAGTGCACGCGGACCGTGCCCGCGCTCGAGCTCAAGGCGCCGGGGCACTCGGCGGCATGCATCAAGGAGCCGCCTCGCGCTCCGGTTGACGGCCTCATCCCTCCGCCCCTGATCCCGAGTGTGCTCGATGGCGACGACATCCACCGTTGACGGCGATGTGGCCGCGGTCGCGACCGATCGGCCGCCAGCCCTCGACGACACCGCCCTGCTGGGGCACCCGCGCGGTCTCGGACTCCTGTTTCTGGTCGAGATGTGGGAGCGCTTCTCGTACTACGGGATGCGCGCGATCCTCGTGCTGTACATGGTCCACGTGCTCCGATGGACCGACGTCGCCGCCGACAACCTGTACGGCTGGTACACCTCGCTCGTCTATCTTACGCCACTGGCGGGCGGCTATCTGGCCGACCGGTTCATCGGGACGCGCCGTTCGCTCGTGATCGGCGGGCTGGTGATCGCGGCGGGGCACTTCGTGCTGGCGACGGAGACGATCGTCTCGTTCTACCTCGGCCTCACGCTGGTGGTGATCGGGACCGGTTTCTTCAAGCCGAACGTGTCGACCATGGTCGGCCAGCTCTACCGGCCGGGGGACGGCCGCCGCGACGCGGGGTTCACGATCTTCTACATGGGGATCAACCTCGGCGGATTTCTCTCCCCGTTTCTGTGCGGGTGGCTGGCCCAGAGCGCGGCGTTCCGGGCCACGCTCGTCGGCGCCGGCATCGACCCGGCGCGGAGCTGGAGCTGGGGCTTCGGGGCGGCGGGAGTCGGTATGCTCGCCGGGTTGGTACTCTATATCTCCCTCCGCGACAAGTATCTCCCCGGCATCGGGCTTCCCAGCCGTGGCCCGGCGGCCGGATCCGGCCGCGGCGCGCGGGCGCCCGCCGGTCCGCTCACCCGCGAGGAGTGGCGGCGCGTCGCGGCTCTGCTGATCATGTTCTTTTTCATGGTCTTCTTCTGGGCCGTGTACGAGCAGGCGGGTAGTTCCCTCAACCTGTTCGCTGACCGGTACGTGGACCTGCACGTCGGATCGCATCTGATCCCGTCGAGCTGGTTCCAGTCGGCGCAGCCGTTCTTCGTCATCATGCTGGCGCCGGTCTTTGCTTTCCTCTGGCGTCGGCTCCGCGATGCGAACCACGAGCCGTCGACGCCGCTCAAGATGGCGCTCGGATTGGGTCTCATCGGCGTCGGGTGCGCGTTCCTGCTCGTCGCCGGCCACGCCGCCGACGCCTGCCTCGGCGCGCGGGCCGCGACCGCCTGCGCGGTGGTGAGTCCGACGTGGCTCACGATGTTCTACCTGTTCAGCGTCCTCGGTGAGCTGTGCATGTCACCGGTCGGGCTCTCGTACGTCACCAAGGTCGCGCCCCCGCGATACGTGGCGTTTCTCATGGGCGCATGGTTCCTCACCAACGCGGTGGGGGACAAGATCGCGGGCTCGCTCGCCGCGCTCGGCGCGCGGTTGCCGTCGCATGCGCAGTTCTTCATGATCCCGCTCGTGACGTCGCTCGTGGCCGCCGCGCTCCTGCTGCTCTGCGCCCCATGGCTCAAACGGCTGACCGGCCGCCTCGGTGACTGACGCGCACGGCGCCGGCGCGACCGATGCCAAGGACGGCCGGCACACGACGGACCCCCTCCGGCGCTACTGCGGCGGGTAGTCGAAGATGGCCGTCGGCGTCGTGTGCGCCCGGGCGCGCGCGAGGTCGCGGGGCTCGAGGTAGAAGGGTGCCCCGGCGTCGGTCGATGAGAACCTGACCTCGAAGCGGGCGTTGGGGTCGTGCGTCACCGGGACGGCGAAATCGACACGCCAGAGATGGCGTGAGTGGACCGGAACACCGACCAGGACCCCGAGCCCGACGCCGACGGCGGTCGGGGAGTTGACCCCGAACGGCACGCCCTGCGCCCAGATCCGCCCGACGTCGGTGAAGGTCGCGAGCCCGAGCTCGGCGAGCGATTTCACCGGCCCCAGGCGCCACCGCTCCTCGAATCGCGCGACGCCACGCTCACCCCCGGCGGCCAGTGAGCCGTGATATCCCCGCACGCCACCTCGGACGTCGGAGAGCGTCAGTACGAACGGGAGCCGCTGATCGACCCCGAGAGAGTACTCCGTGCTGGCGATGAACGTGTGGGCGTCGGCGAGCCGCCAATACCAGGCGAGTCGACCGCCGAGGAGGATGTCGTCCCACACCGCGGTGTTGAAATCCCGGCGTGCCTCGGCCCGAACGCTGGCGGCCAGGAGGTAACGCTGAGACCCCGTGCCGATATACAGCCCGGACGCGAGCAGGGCATCCCGTGTCACGGAGCCGAGCACGCCGAGGCTCCGCCCGGCGACGACCCCGACCTCGGTACCGAGCGTGATGTCCTGCTCGCCGCTCAGCGCGTCGAATCCGGAGACGCGGATGAACCGGACATCGCGCACGCCGAGGATGGCGTTGAGGCGGGCGGCGCGGAGCGGAGCGTAGCGCGCGACCAGCGCGAGATTGGTGTCCGGACGGACGCCGCCGCTGTCGGAAAGGAAGATCGGGCGCGTCCCCGGCTCATCGCGCTCCTCGGAGACCGAGAGTCCGAAGAGCGCCAGGTGCCCCGGCCCGCCGCGGACGCGCGCCAGACCGCCGACTTGCAGGAAGTGTCGCGAGAAGTCGAGGGTGACCGGCTCGCCCGTCGCCGTACTCGGAAAGGGGACGTAGGCCCGCAGCTCGCCGGCATCGACAATCCAGCCCAGGCGCTGAAGATCGGTGAAGAACGGATGGACCAGCGTGGCCGACCAGTAGCCACCGAGGACGTCCCGGTCGCCCTGGACGGTCAGCTCGTACGGGCGTCCGGCGAACTGATAGTCCGTGATCCGGCCGGCGTAGCGGTCACGCAGCCCCAATCCGTTGGCCCAGGTCCCGACGACGCTGATCCCCTGGCCGGCCAGGTTCACATCCCCGAGACGTCCCCCGATGACATGCGGCGCCGCGCCGCGCGCCGTGACCCCAGCCTGGAGCGAAAAATCGTCGGCCGTGGTGACGACCGCCCGGATGCCGCCCGCGCCGTCGTCGTAGGTCGTGACCCGCACCTCGGCGAGGAAGGGCTGAGCGCGGAGGATGCGCTCCGATTCCGCCCGCCGGAGCTCCGTGCACGGCTGCCCCTCGTGCAGTGCCAGGAAGCTGCGGAGCACGCCGGGCCGCGTCACCGCGTGGGTGGCCGTGAGCGCGCGCGCGAGCGGCCGCCACTGGCCAGCCACACCGGCGGAGTACGGCCCGTGCGTCCGGAACTCGATCGACGTCACCAGACGACCGTCGCAGGGCGCCACGACCCGCGCCGTGTCCTGGGCGGCGCCCTGCGCCGTGTCTCCCGCCGTGTGTCGCGCCGTCCCTGACCCCGTGTCTCGCGGCGCGCCGGATGCCCCGACGGGCGCCGCGACGGGCGCCGGCTGTGCGCCGCCCGGGGAGACGGCGGAGGTCAGCGAGACAACGAGCGCGGCGACGAGCACGAGAGCGCAGGCTCCGCGGTCGATCGGCTACCTCCGGAGGTGTGAACGCATGGCCGCGAACGATATATTCCTCGCACGATGCCACGCCACCCCGATCGCTCGGCTCCCGGGCCGCTCGTCGCGGTCACGGCCACCATCCACAATGACGACGACGGGGTGGCGCGCGTGCGCCTCGGGGCAGCGTATCTTCGCGTCATCGAGCGCGCGGGGCTGACGCCGGTCGTCGTGCCACCGTTCGCGGGGACCCCCGACGCGGTGGCGGCCGCGGTTGGGCGAGTCCTGGACGCGGTCGACGGGCTGGTCCTCACCGGTGGCGAGGACGTGGAACCGGCGCGGTACGGCGCGGCGCCCAGTCCGCACATTCAGAAGGGCACCCCCGCGCGCGACGCGACCGAGCTGGCGTTGGTCGAGGAAGCTCGGCGTCGCGCGCTGCCGACGCTGGCGATCTGCCGCGGCGTGCAGGTACTCAACGTCGCCCTGGGCGGATCCCTGATCCAGGACATCCCGACCGAGCGCCCCGGATCCCTCGACCACGACCCCGATCTCGCGCGCGATGTGCGCACCCATCCGATCCGAATCCTCCCCGGCTCACGGACCTCGGCCGCCCTCGGCACGGACGCCCTCCAGGTCAATTCCGTTCATCACCAGGCGGTCGACCGCATCGCGTCGGGCCTGGTGGTGACGGCGACGTCGCCCGACGGGATCGTGGAGGGCGTCGAGACGCCCGCCGACGATCCCTGGTGGGTCCTCGGCGTGCAGTGGCACCCGGAGGAATTCGTCGCCGACGTTCATGCCCCGGACCACACGCTGTTCGCCGCGCTCGCCGCCGCGCTCGCGCTCGGGGCGGCCGTTCCGCGCTAGGCCCGCCCCCAGAGGAGCCCGTAGAGCAGCAGGCAGAGCACGAGCAGGGTGATGGCGACGTAGAGTCGGTCGCGCTTCAGCACGAAGACGACGACCGTCAGCGCGACGCGGGCGACCGGCGTGGCGATCAGCAGGACGAGGCCGAGTTGCACGACGGCCGCGCTGTCGAGGCGGAGCGCGCCGCGGACGATCGGCGCGAGGCCGTCGAGCGTCGAGCGCTCCGGGTGAAAGTGTCGGAAGTCGGCCGGCGCGCCGCCGCTCCGCGCGAGGAGGGCCACGGCGCCGGCGAGGACGACGGCCGCGGCGGCGAGGACGCCGGCCTGTAGCAGCCGGCCGATCCACTGGTCGACCTTCGTGTCGCTCCACCGAGAGGGCGCGGGTCGGACGACCTCGCGGGCCTCGGTGATCACAGGGCCGACCCCACGCCCTTGTACAGCATCTCGATCGCGAGCACGACCACGACCCCAGTGAAGAGCAGTCGGAGCCACCGTGTGTTCGCCGCGCCGAGGATGCGGGCGCCGAGGAGGGCGCCGGCCAGGACGCCGAGCATCACGGGAAAGGCCACGGCCGGTACGATGTAGCCGCGGTGGAGGTACACGCCGGCACTCGCCGCCGCCGTCACGCCGATCATGAAGTTGCTGGTCGTGGTGGACACCTTGAACGGCAGCTTCATCGTCCGATCCATGGCGAGCACCTTGAGCACGCCGGAGCCGATCCCGAGCAACGCCGAGAGGATCCCGGCGGCGAACATCAGCGCGAATCCGCCGGGGACGTTCTGCACCGCATACGATTGGAGCCCCGCCGCGGTGGGAAAGGTCGAGTCCAGGCGGAGGCGCACGGCCCATGGGTGCGGCGCGGCGATGACGATGTGGTCCGCGTGGGATTGGAGGGAGCGGTACGCCGTATAGAGCAGGACGAGCCCGAACAGCACCGCCAGGGCGCTCGTCGGGATGATGCCGGCCAGCGCGGCCCCCGCGAGCGCTCCGACGGTCGTCGCGACCTCGAGGAAGATGCCGGCCCGGACATTCGTGTAGCCCTCCCGCACGTACGCGGCGGCCGCGCCCGATGACGTCGCGATCACCGAGACGAGCGACGCCCCGATGGCGTAGTGGAGGTCGACGTGGAAGAGCAGCGTCAGCATCGGGACGACGACGATCCCGCCGCCCAGGCCCGTGAGGGCGCCCAGCAGCCCGGCACCGAAGGATCCCAGCGCCACCCACCCCGCGAACGCCAGGATGGTCACGGGCGCGAGATCCGCGGCCCGGGCACCGTCTTCACCTCATGGCGGCCGGCCGCGACCCTCAGCTCGCCTCGCGCCAGCGGCCCTCGTCGCGCACCTGGCGCATCAGGCGATCGGGTGAGTGCCACTTCGGGAAGAGGTATGCGTCGCTCACGCGGTTGAGGGCAATCCGGAGGGTCCCGAACCGCTCGGCGGCGGCGGCAAAGAGCGCCGCCATGCCGTGCTGGACCGCCAGTTGGTGGGCTGCCGCGAGCGCGAACCCGCGGCGTCCCATCTCCTCGTAATAATCGAGATCCGGTGCGCCGCGGCGCCAGCGCCGCCCGCTGATGTAATCGGGGAACAGGCCGCTCAGCCAGAGGGCGTAGTTCCCGAGGTGGGCGCGGACGAGAAACGTGCGACGCGGATCCTGCCCCTCGACATCGCGGCCGATGGTCGCCAGTGCGTCGTAGCACTCGTCGTCGGTCTCGGCGATCCGCGACGCCCGGTCCCGCAGCCCGAAATGGAGCAGAATCGCGGCCACGTAGTCGGCCAACATCCGATCCTGCTCGCCGACCGCCCGCAGCGCGTCACGCACCACGACATAGGCGAAGAGCGGATACGACGCGTTCGCCCCCTGCCGCGAGTCCATCAGCGCGCCCAGCAATCGCGGGTCGTCGAGCAGCTCATCCAGTCCCCGGTCGCGCAGCGTCGCCTCGGCGCGCTCGTAGTCGGCCGTCGACTCGCGCCCGAGGAGGCGGAGCACGAGCTGCGCGTCGTCCCGCCGGAGTTGCCGTCGCACATTCGCCAGGATCATCGATGACCTCCTGCATCGATCAGTGTCACGCTTCACTCTGGTAATACACCGAGTGTGCCAGACCGGGCCGGGCCGGCCCCATTCCTCTCTTCGCGACGATTCGGTCGCGCGGAGCGAAACACGACGCGCGGACCGGGGTAAGCACTCGGGATGCGAGAGTGCTGACGGCGGCCCGCCTCGGGAGCAGTCGCGCTCGGTGCGGGTGCGAGGGTGGCAAATCACACGCGGGCGCGGCAAACTTCACGGGCGATGATCTATATTGGCATTCCGGTCCATGACGAAGCGCCGACCATCGGCGTTCTTCTGTGGCGGATCCGAAAGGTCTTTCAGGACTTCAAGCGCGAGTACGAGCTCATCGTCTACGACGATGCCAGCACCGACGCGACGCCGGAGGTCCTTCAGCCGTACACCGAGGTACTGCCGCTGACGGTGATCCGGGGCGCGTCACGGATCGGGTACGGCGGCGCGCTGGACGCGCTCTGTCGGGCGGCCGCGCGCCGCACCCGGTACGCTCGGCGCGACGCGCTGGTGACGATGCAGGGCGATTTCACCGATCAACCCGACGGAATCCCCGAGCTGATCAAGCGGTTCGAGGGGGGCGCCGACGTGGTGGTGGCCGAGCAGCCACCGAGCATGGGCGGCCCGACTCCCGTCCGCCGGTTCCGGCGGGTCGCACCGATCGTGCTCCGGCCGTTCGTGCGCGTTCCGGGCATCGGCGATCCGTTCGGCTCGTTCCGGCTGTATCGCATCTCGGTGCTGCGCGAGGCGGCGAAGGCCGGGGAAGGGCCCGAGGCGCCGCTCGTTCGGAGCACCGGGTGGGCCGCCAACGTCGAGCTCCTGCTCCGGACCAGCGCGATGGCCCGTCGGGTCGAGTCCGTGCAACTCGCGCCACGCTACGACATCCGCCTGCGCGCGAGCCGGGTCCGACCCTGGGCCGACGCGCTGGCGGTGTATCGGTTCGCTCGGGCGGCGCGCTCCCTGCGGCCGGCGCGGGCGCAGTGAACCGGCGCGGGACGGTCCGCGCCGGCGCGGCGTTCGCCTGCCTCGCGGCGTCGGCGTTCGCGGGTCGGGCCGGAGCGGCGCAGAACGCGCCGGCGATCCCGACGGCGAGCGCGGCCGGTGCGGGTGGCGCGGCGGCGGACGCCGCCGACACGGCGCCCGCCTTTCCGTTCTCGGTCGGGGAGCACCTGACCTACGACGTGAAGTTCGGCATCGTCCACGTCGGGAGCGGCACCCTCGAGGTCGCGGGGGTGGAGCCGCTGCGCGGGCGGGACGCGTTCCACACCGTCTTCCGCATCAAGGGTGGGACGATCTTCTACCACGTGAACGACACGCTCGAGAGCTGGTTCGACACGCGCACGATGGCGTCGCTCCGGTTCGCGCAGCATCTCGACGAAGGGGGAAAGGTCCGCGAGCGCGACTACGAGATCTACCCCGACCGCGCGAATTTCGTGCTGAATCGGAAGCCGCCGCAGCCGTCGGTGCCGGACCCGCTCGACGACGGCTCGTTCCTGTATTTCGTGCGCACGCTCCCGCTCAACGTCGGGGACACGTACACGTTCAACAAGTACTTCAACCCGAAGGCGAACCCGGTCACGATCCGCGTCCTGCGCCGGGAGCGGATCCAGGTGCCGGCGGGCACGTTCAACGCCGTCGTCGTGCAGCCGATCATCAAGACGAGTGGCATCTTCTCGGAGCATGGCGAGGCGCAGGTCTGGTTCTCGGACGATTCCTCGCACATCGTCCTGCAGATGAAGTCGAAGCTGAGCTTCGGCTCGCTCGATCTGTACCTGCGTGACTACCAGCCCGGGCGCGGCCCGGCCGCGAACCGCGTGGCCGAAGCGGCCGGCGACACGGGGGCGCGAGCGGCGCACGCGGCGCACGGGGCCGGCAGCGCGAGAGCCGGGGGCGGGGCCGGAATCGAGGGTGACAGCACGCCGACGGCGGCCCGCCCGTCGGGCGCACCCCCGCCGTCGACGAGCCCACGCTGAGCCCACGCTGAGCGACCGCCCGGCATCCTCCGGAGCCCCACGTGAGGCCGACCTCCGTGGGGTCCGCACCGTCCCGATCGTCCAGCGGCCGGCCAAGGTCCGCGCGATGGAGTTCGCCCGACCGCCCGGGGACGACGGTGCTGCCACGATCGGCGACTTCCTCGACTCGTTGCCCGACATCCTCGTCGCCCGCGATTTCCGCGCGGTGGTGGCGGCGATCGTCGCCGCCCACCGGGCGGGCCGCGCGGTCCTGGTCATGCTCGGCGGTCACGTGGTCAAGACGGGGCTCACGCCGCTCCTGATCGACCTGCTCGAGCGCCGGGTCGTGACGCAGGTCGCGATGAACGGCTCGGCGGCGATCCACGACTACGAGATGGCGCGGTTCGGGGCGACGTCGGAGGACGTGGCCGCCGGGATCCGGGACGGCACCTTCGGGATGGCCGAGGAGACGGGGCGCGGCATGAACGAGGCGTTCGTTGACGGAGCGGCACGGGCCCGGGGGATGGGCGAGGCCATCGCGTGCGCGCTGAGCGCGACGCCCGGCCTGGCGCACCCGGAGCTGTCACTGCTCCTGGCCGCCCACCGGCTCGGCGCGCCCGTCACCGTCCACGCGGCGATCGGAGCAGAGGTCATCCACCAGCACCCGGCGGCGAATGGCGCCGCGATCGGCGAGACGAGTCACCGCGATTTCCGGCGGCTCGCCGCGGGGTTGAGCGGGCTCGATGACGGTGGCGTGGTGCTGAATATCGGGAGCGCCGTCATCATGCCCGAGGTCTTTCTCAAAGCGCTCACGGTCGCGCGAAATCTGGATCACGGGCGGCCGACGCGATTCGTCACTTGCGACTTCGACATGCAGCGACACTATCGCCCGAGGGTGAACGTCGTCGAGCGGCCTACCCAGGGGGGCGGTCGCGGCTACGAGATCACCGGGCACCACGAGATCATGGTGCCACTCCTGGCGTGGGCGGTCGTGGACGCGCTCGGGCGGCGCGAGGAGCCGGGCGGGGCCTAGCAGCCCGATCCGGAGAAGCGGGTGCGGAGCCGCCGAGCGGTCTCGGGACTCACGATCCGGATCACGACGTATACGATCACGCCGATGATCAACACCTTGATGGCGAGCCCGAGCACCCACATGGCCGCGCCCATCATGAAGCCGAACAGACTGAACACCGAGCCCAGCAGGAAGATGCCGAGCAGGGCGAAGACCCCAAGGGTGAACACAGTACGCAGCATGGCGGAAAGCTCGAGTCCAGAGTCAGCGATCCATACGGGCGGTCCCACCGCAATGTTTCAGCCTGGCCACACACCCGCCGATCCCTCACCCGGCGCTCCGGCGAGCGTGCCAGGGGGCGCTCTGGGGGGCGTTTCGGAGGGCGCCGTTCAAGATACAGCCGGCGACCCAGCCGGCGAGGCGCCCGGCGGACCGGCCCGGCAGGGAGGCGACCCGCCCGGGCGGCCCGGGGCGGTGCCGGCAGCGGCGGCGGGGAGGGCGGGGAGCGCGGGGAGCGCGGCACCGGTGGAGCAGCAACGGGCAATCGGGCGGGTCGCGGCGGGGGGCGGGCGTCCCGACGTCATTGTCGTCGGCGCGGGCGTGATCGGCCTCTCGTCGGCGCTCGCGCTGGCGGACCGTGGGGTCCGGGTCTGCATTGTGGGCGAGACGAGGGCGGGCGAGGCGTCCCCGGCCGCCGCCGGGATCCTGGGCCCGTCACTCGAGGATACACACGGCGCGCGCGTCCCGTCCGCCGTCGAGCGGTTCGCCCTGGCGGCGCGCGACCGCTACGTCTCGTTCCTCGCCGACCTGTTCGACCGATCGGGGGTTGCGGTCCCCCTCAATCGGCTCGGGATGCTGGAGATCGCGACCGACGACGCGGGCGCCGACGCCCTGCGCCAGCGTCGGCACGGGGAGTGGCTGGACCCACCGCGCCTGGCGGCGCTCCAGCCGGGACTCGACCGTGCGGTCGGGGGGCTCTACTTCGAGCACGACGGCGCGGTCGACAATCTCGCGCTCCTGCGCGCGCTCGCCGCCGCGGTCGACTGCTCATCGCGCATCGTCCAGGTCGAGGCCACGGTGACGTCAGTCGCGATCGACGCCACTCAGGTGAGGTGCACTACAGGCGCGAGCGGCGAGGCGTACGAGGCCGCGCGCGTCGTGCTCGCGGCGGGCGCGTGGGTGGCGCAGATCGCCGGGCTGCCCCGCCGCATACCGGTCGAGCCGCTCCGGGGGCAGATGTTCTCGATCGGCGCCGAGGGTGGCGCGCGTCTTCGGCATGTGGTCTACGGGCCGGGGGTGTACCTCGTGCCGCGTGGCGATCGGGTGCTCGTGGGGGCCACCCTCGAGCGAGTCGGCTTTGATCCGACGACCACGCCATCGGCGCTCGCCGAGCTACGGCGGGCCGGCGCGGCCGTCTGGCCCGCCATCGGCACGACGCCGATCGCCTCGTCGTGGGCGGGGCTGCGCCCGGCCACGCCGGACCTGCTTCCCATCATCGGCGCCGATCCGGACTGGCGCTCGGTGGTCTACGCCTGCGGTCATTCGCGGAACGGCATCCTCATGGCACCGCTGACCGCCGACTGCGTCGCGGCCACGCTCACCGACAGCGCAGTCTCGGCCGACATCTCGCCCTTCCGGATCGACCGTTTCGACGCCCGGTGACCGGCCGCACCCGCACCGTACGGGCACCGGATGGGCATCACACGGACGCGGGGACATCGATGTCGCCCCTACGCGACGTCGTTTCGCGTCCGGTATATTTCGCCGGTCACCTCTCCTCTCGAGCCGCTGCACGTCATGCCGGATACGCTGTACCAGATCATGGGGCGCCACCGGGCCGACCCGCTCCCCGAGCGGAAGCCCTCGTGGCTGAAGGTTCGGGCGCCGGGCGGGCCGAACTACGTCCGGCTGAAGTCGCTCCTGCGCGACCTCGATCTGCATACGGTCTGCGAGGAGGCTCACTGCCCCAACGTCGGCGAGTGCTGGGAGCACGGCACGGCGACGTTCATGATCCTGGGGGACGTGTGCACGCGGAACTGCGCCTACTGCGCCGTCGCGCACGGACGGCCTCCGACGTACGACGTGGCCGAACCGGCGCGCGTCGCGCGGGCGGTGGCCGAGCTGGGCCTCCGGCACGCGGTGATCACGTCGGTCGATCGCGATGACCTGCCGGACTTCGGCGCGTCCATCTTCGCCGAGACGGTGCGGCAGATCCACGACCGGCTCCCGGACTGCTCGGTCGAGGTACTGGTCCCCGACTTTCAGGGTACCGAACGCTCGATCCGGACCGTGCTCGAGGCACGGCCCCAGATCTACAATCACAACACCGAGACCGTGCCGCGGCTGTACAAGCGCGCCCGCCCCGGCGGGCGCTACCCGCGGGTGCTCGAGATCTTCCGGGTCGCGAAGCGCATCGCGCCCGACGTGCCGACCAAGACCGGGATCATCCTGGGGATGGGGGAGACGATCGAGGAAGTGGTCGCCGTGATGCAGGATCTCCGGGGCGTCGATGTCGACATCCTGACCCTGGGCCAGTACCTCCAGCCCTCGAGCGCGCATCTGCCGCTCGACCGCTATTACACGCCGGCCGAGTTCCGAGCGCTGTACGACATCGGTATGGGGATGGGCTTTCGGCACGTCGAGAGCGGTCCGCTCGTGCGGTCCAGCTATCACGCGTGGGAGCAGGTGGAGAAGGCCGCGGCCCACGGGACATGACCTGTCGATGACCCGCCCATGACGCGCACGCGCTCCGCCGGCCCTGCCCCGCAGGCCCTTGCCCCGCAAGCCCCGCCGGCAGCGGCCGCCGCCACCAACGGCGCGCCCGCCGGTGGGCCGTCCGGCGACCGGGGGCTGCACCGGCACCTGCTCCGTGAGATGCTCCTTCAGCGGCGCTTCGAGGAGCGATGCGCGGAAGCCTACGCGCTGGGTAAGATCGGGGGCTTCTGCCACCTCTATATCGGTCAGGAAGGGACGGGGACCGGCGCCATCTCGGTGCTGCGTGACGACGACTACGTGATCACGACCTACCGCGATCACGCGCAGGCGATCGCCCGCGGGATCCCGCCGCGGGCGGTGATGGCGGAGCTGTTCGGCAAGGCCACCGGATGCTCGCACGGGAAGGGCGGGTCCATGCACCTGTTCAGCCGCGAGCGGAACTTCCTCGGTGGTCACGGCATCGTGGCCGGCAACATCCCGATCGCGACCGGCGTGGCGTTCGCGATCAAGTACCGGGGCGGCGACCAGGTGTGCCTCTGCTTCTTCGGCGAAGCGGCGGTCAACAATGGGGCGTTCCACGAGGCGCTCAACATGGCGGGCCTCTGGCGGCTCCCGGTGATCTACATCATCGAGAACAACCGCTACGGCATGGGCACGGCGCTCGAGCGCGCCTCGGCGATCAACGACATCGCCGAGCGCGCCCGCGCCTACAACATGCCGCGCTCCGTCGTCGACGGGCAGGATGTGCTGACGGTCCGCGCCGTCGTGGGCGAGGCGGTCGAGCGGGCGCGGCGCGAGCAGCTCCCGACGCTGATCGAGGCGCGGACCTACCGGTTCATGGGGCACTCCATGTCCGACGCCGTGAGTGGCACGTACCGGTCCAAGGCCGAGCTGGAGGAGCACCTCAAGCGCGATCCGATCGCGCTGCTGCGCGCCCGCATGCACGAGCGCGGCGAGATCACCGACGAGGAGGTCGCGCAACTCGACGCCGAGGTCCGCGCCGTGTGCGAGGATGCATGGCAGTTCGCGGACTCGAGCCCCGAACCGACGCTCGACGCGCTGACGAGCGATGTGACCGCCGAGACGGAATCGACAGCGGGCGCGCCCATCGCCGCGGCCCGCAGCTAGCCCGGCCGTGGCAGTCGTCACCTACCGCGACGCCCTCAACCAGGCGCTCCGCGAGGAGATGGAGCGCGACGAGCGCGTCTTCCTGATGGGCGAGGAAGTCGCCGTGTATCAGGGCGCCTACAAGGTGTCGAAGGGACTGCTCCAGGAGTTCGGGGACCGGCGCGTCATCGACACGCCGATCACCGAGCTGGGGTTCGCCGGGGTCGGCGTCGGCGCGGCGATGGTCGGGCTTCGCCCGGTCGTCGAGTTCATGACCTGGAACTTCGCCGTGCTCGCGCTCGACCAGGTGGTCAACAGCGCGGCCAAGATGCTGTACATGTCCGGCGGGCAGTTCCCGATCCCGATCGTCTTCCGCGGCCCGAGCGGCGCCGCGCTTCAGCTCGCGGCGCAGCACTCCCAGGCGTGGGAGTCGTGGCTGATGCACATCCCGGGACTCAAGGTCGTCACTCCCGGAACGCCGGCCGACGCCAAGGGGCTGCTCAAGAGCGCGGTCCGCGACGGGAACCCGGTCCTCGTGCTCGAAGGCGAGATGCTGTACAACACCCGGGGCGAGGTACCCGAGGGCGAGCACGTGGTCCCGATCGGCGTGGCCGAGCTGAAACGGGAGGGCGAGCACTGCTCGCTCATCACCAACGGCAAGATGGTGCTGGTCGCGCTCCAGGCCGCCGATCAGCTCGCCAAGGAGGGGATCCGCATCGACGTCGTGGATCTCCGCACCGTGCGCCCGATGGACGTGGCGGCGATCACGGCGTCGGTCCGGAAGACGAACCGCGCGGTCGTGCTCGAGGAGGGCTGGGAGGTGTGCGGCATCGGCGCGCAGGTGGTGGACTACGTGCAGCGGGAGTGCTTCGACGACCTCGACGCTCCGGTGCTGCGCGTCCATCAGGTCGACACGCCGATGCCGTACGCGAAGAATCTCGAGCGCGCGGCCAAGCCCGATGCGGCGAAGACGATCGCCGCCATCAAGCGCGTCCTCTATCTCGATTCGTAACCCCGTACCGCGACCCGCACCGCCGACCCTCAGCCCATGGCAACGAAGGTGTTCATGGAGGCGCTCTCGCCCACGATGGAGGAAGGGCGCCTCGTCCACTGGCACAAGGCCGAGGGCGACGCGGTCTCGAGCGGCGACGTGCTCGCGGAGGTGGAGACGGACAAGGCGGTGATGGAGCTCGTCGCCCGCGGGGATGGGGTGCTCCGCAAGCGCCTGCTCGGCGAGGGGGAGACGGCTCCGGTCGGCCAGCTGGTCGGCGTGATCGCGGCCCCGGACGAGAGTATCGACGCCCTGCTCGCGTCGTCGCCGGTGCCCCCGGCCGCCGTCATCGCCCGCACGACGGAGACGGCCGGGGCGAACGCCATTCCCCGGTCCGCGCCCGAGTCACAGGGGGAAGCGTCGGTCCCACCGCAGCAGAAGGCACCGGCCGTCGATCGCCAACTGATGGGCGCGGCCGGCCCCCAGCCGGCGCGGCGCGCGGCGGCCGGTCCGGTGACGCCCCCGCCACCCCCGCCACCCCCGCCACCCCCGGCACCCGCGCCGCTCTCGCCGGCTGCGCAGCCGGCCGGCGGCGGGCGCCCGCCCGGTCCGGCAGCTTCCGGCGCGGGCGGACGCGTCCTCTCCTCACCGCTCGCGCGACGGCTCGCATCGGCGCGGGGGATCGATCTCCGAGGGGTAGCCGGCAGCGGCCCGAACGGGCGCGTCGTCAAGCGTGACGTCGAGTCGGCCCCGGCCCCCCGCACCGAGGCCGCGCCGGCGGCGGCCGGGCCGGCGCGGGTCATCCCGGCCGAGGGGGACTATCACGACGTCCCGCTGACGCAGATCCGGAAGACGATCGCGAAGCGACTCGCCGAGTCGATCGGCCCGGTCCCGACGTTCTACCTGACGGCCGATTTCGATCTCGAGCGGATCGTGGAGATGCGCGAGGCGATGGCGGGGCAGGGCGCGGAGTACCGGGTGTCGATCAACGACATCCTGCTCAAGGCCGTGGCGACCGCGCTCGCGCAGCACCCCGAGGTGAACGCCCATTGGATGGGTGACCACATCCGCTACTTCAATCGCGTGCACCTCGGAATGGCGGTCGCGGTCGAGGACGGGCTGATCACGCCCGTCATCACCGACGCCAACCTCAAGGGGTTGCGCGAGATCGCGACCGAGTCGCGGGCGCTGGCCGAGCGGGCCCGGGCGCGCCGCCTCACGCCGGCCGAGTACACCGGGGCGACGTTCTCCGTCTCGAACCTCGGGATGTTCGGCATCGAGGATTTCACGGCGATCATCAATCCGCCCGAGGCGGGGATCCTCGCGATCGGCGCGGTCGAGCCGCGGCCGGTGGCGGCGCCTGACGGCACCGTGACGGTGCGCCGACGGATGCGCGTCACGATGAGCTGCGATCACCGCGTGATCGATGGCGCGACGGGCGCCCGGTTCCTTCAGACGCTGCGCCGGCTGGTCGACACTCCGCTGCTGATGGTGTTCTGATCACCCTTCTCCTTCCCCCTCCCCCTCCCCCTCCCCTCTCCACTCTCTGCTCCCGTGGCCTCATACGACGTGATCTTCATCGGCGGCGGCCCCGCCGGATACGTGGGCGCGATCCGTGCCGCCCAGCTCGGGCTCACCGTCGCCGTGGTCGAGCGCGAGGGGCTCGGCGGCACCTGCGTCCTGTGGGGCTGCATCCCCGCCAAGTCGCTGCTCGAGAGCGCGGCGCTCGCCACTCGCGTGCGCCACGCCGCCGACCACGGCATCACGACCGGGGAGTTGCGGTTCGACTTCGCGCCGGCGATGAAGCGCTCGCGCGCCGTGAGCGCCCAGAACTCGAAGGGAGTCGAGTTCCTCTTCAAGAAGAACAAGATCACGTGGATCCGGGGTGAGGGGAGGATCACCGCCCCGACCGCCGTCACGGTCACCGCCGGCGGCACCTCGGAGCGGCACGAGGCGAAGCGCGGGATCGTGATCTCGACCGGATCCCGCGTGCGTGGGCTGCCGTCGGCGGGGCTTCCACTCGACAAGAAGACCGTCCTCTCGTCCGACGACGTGCTCGTCCTCGAGCGCGCCCCCAAGACGATGGCGATCGTCGGCGCGGGGGCCGTCGGGTGCGAGTTCGCCGATGTCTTCAACGCCTACGGCACCCAGGTCACCCTACTCGACGTCGCGCCGACCATCCTGCCGCTCGAGGACGGCGACCTCTCGGCGGAGCTGACGCGCTCGTTCAGGAAGCGGAAGATCGACGTGATCGCCGGGGCGACTGTCCGGGACGTCAAGGTCGGTGCGGATGGCGTCACCTTCTCGGTGGCGAGCGGAGGCGGCGGGTCGGCGCCGGGGGCGGGGGCGGAGGCGGGGGCGCAGAAGCTCACGGTGGAGAAGGTGCTGGTCGCCGCGGGGCGGGCGCCGAACGTCGAGGGGCTGGGGCTCGAGGCCGTCGGGGTCGCGCTCACCGATCGGGGCTTCATCCGCATCAACGAGCGGATGGAGACGTCGGCGCGGGGGATCTACGCGATCGGCGACGTCGCCGGCCCCCCGATGCTCGCTCACAAGGGGCAGCGCGAGGGTGTGGTGGTGGCCGAGATCATCGCCGGGCACCAGCATCATCCGGTGAACTACGGCAACATCCCGAACGCCACCTACTGCCACCCCGAAGTCGCGTCGATCGGCCTGACCGAGGCCGCGTGCAAGGATCGGAAGCTGGAGTACAAGGTCGGGAGGTTCCCGTTTTCGGCCAACGGCCGGGCCCGGACAGCCGGGGAGACGGAGGGGTTCGTGAAGATCATCCGGGACGCCAAGTACGGTGAGATCCTGGGCGCGCACATCATCGGCGCCCACGCGACGGAACTGATCCACGAGCTGGCGGTGGCCCGCGAGAACGAGTTCACGGTCGAGGAGGTCGACCTCGCGATCCATGCGCACCCGACGCTGTCGGAGGCGATCGCCGAGGCGGCGCTCGACTCGATGGGACGCATGATCCATGCGTGATCTCGCGCATGATCCAGGCATGGTCCACGGATGAACCCGACGGGGCGCGGTGCGTGAGCTCTGGGTGACCGACCTCGGTCGGATGCGATACGGCGAGGCGCTGGAGCTCCAGCGCGCGGTCGCGATGGAGCGCATCGCGGGTACGGTCCCCGAGGACGTGCTGTTGCTCGTCGAGCATCCGCCGGTCATCACGTTGGGCCGGAGCGCCAAGGCGGATCACCTGTTGGCCTCGCCCGCGCTGCTCGCCGCGCGCGGCGTCGAGCGATTCGAGGTCGAGCGCGGCGGGGACGTGACGTTCCACGGCCCCGGGCAGCTCGTGGGGTACCCGATCCTCGACCTGACGCGTCACCGCCAGGACCTGCACTGGTATCTCCGGCAGCTCGAGGGAGCGCTGATCGATGCCCTCGCGGTCATCGGGGTGCCGAGCGAGCGCCGGGCCGAGGGCACGGGCGTCTGGACATCGACGGGCCGCAAGATCGCCTCGATCGGCGTGCACGCCCGGCAGTGGGTGACGTGGCACGGCTTCGCCCTGAATGTGTCCACCGATCTCGCCTACTTCGACCTGATGGTGCCCTGTGGCATCGCCGGGGTCGAGATGACCTCGATCGCCCGCGAGTCGGGCGTGGAGCCGGAGGCGTCGAAGGTGGCCGAGACGGTCGTCGAGGCGCTCGCGGCGCGCTTCGGGCTCGCGCCGGTCCGGCACGAGCTGGCCGCCGCCGAACGCCGGTAAGACTTCGTGTCGGGCCTCAACCCGGCGCAGGAGGCCGCCGCGATCCACGGCGACGGTCCGCTGCTCATCATCGCGGGCGCCGGAACGGGGAAAACGCGGACCCTGGTGCACCGGGTCGCGCACCTCATCGAGCGCGGGGTGCGACCGGAGCGGATCCTGCTGCTGACGTTCACGCGGCGGGCGGCGCAGGAGATGCTGGGCCGGGTCGAGCGGATCGTCGGCCCGTCGGGCCGCAAGGTACAGGGCGGCACATTCCACGCGACCGCCCACCGGCTCCTCCGCCGCTTCGGTGCGGCGGCGGGACTCCCGAGCGACTTCACGATCATGGATCAGGAGGACGCGCAGGATCTCATGCACCTCTCGCGCGTCCAGCTCGGCTACGGCGAGCGGTCGAAGCGGTTCCCGAAGAAGGAGACGCTGCACTACGTGTACTCGCGTCACGTCAACACCGAGCTCCCGGTGGCGACGATCCTCGCCGAGGAGTTCGCCGCGTTCCGGGAGTACGTGGTCGACATCGGCCGCATCTTCGCCGACTACACGCAGCGGAAGGCCGCCCGGAACCTCGTCGACTACGACGACCTCCTGCTCTTCTGGGCCGCCCTGCTGGAGGGCCCGCCCCGGCCGGCGGGCGACGGGGTGCAGGGCGTGGGGGGCCACGCCGACGCCGGCCCCCACGCCGGGGCCGGTCACGGCGGCGAGGTGGCCGATGGCGAGCCGCCGGCCGGCTGGCCCCTGGGGGCGCGGATCGCGGCTCTGTACGATCACGTGCTGGTCGACGAGTACCAGGACACGAACACGCTTCAGGCGCGGATCCTCCGCGGGCTGTGCCGCGGGCACCGGAACGTCACCGTGGTCGGGGACGATGCGCAGAGCATCTACTCGTTCCGCGGGGCGAGCTTCCGCAACATCCTCGACTTCCCGCACCAGTTCGAGGGGACCACGGTGGTGACGCTCGAGCAGAACTACCGGTCGACCCAGCCGATCCTCGACGCCACCAATTGCCTGATCTCTCGCGCGCGCGAGCGCTACAGCAAGGTCCTGTGGACGGCGCGGGGCGGGGGCGAGCGTCCGTGGCTCGTGACGGCACGCGACGAGGAGGAGCAGACGCGGTTCGTGGTCGACCGGATCCTCGAGCTGTACGAGGGCGGGACGCCGCTCCGCGAGATGGCGGTGCTCTTCCGCGCCGGCTACATGTCGGCCGCGCTCGAGATCGAGCTCGCGAACCGGAAGATCCCGTTCGAGAAGTGGGGCGGGTTGCGCTTCCTGGAGGCGGCGCACGTCAAGGATGTGCTGGCCTTCCTGCGGGTGATCGAGAACCCGCGCGACGAGGTGAGCTGGTACCGGATCCTGTCACTGCTCCCGGGGATCGGCGACCGGACGGCGCGGGCCGCGATCGCCGCGATGGCGCAGGCGGCGTGGGAGTCGGCCGCGTTCGCCCGGTATGTGCCGCCCGCCCGGGCGCGTGCGGCCCACGCGGCGCTCGTCGGGCTGCTCGAGACGCTCCGCGGCGAGGGCGCGGCGGCCGCCGCGGGTGGCGACGAATCGGACGGGCGGCCGGTGAGTGCGGAGATCGCCCGGGTTCGGCGCCTCTACGACGACATCCTCCGCGAGCGATACGATCGCGCCGAGCCGCGACTCGCCGACCTCGATCAGTTGGAGACGATCGCGGGCGGCTACCCGAGCCGGTCGGCGTTCCTGTCGGCGCTCGCGCTGGAGCCGCCGACGAACACGCACGACCTCGCGGTCGGCGACCACGAGGACGAGGATGTGCTGGTACTCAGTACGGCCCACTCGGCGAAGGGCAAGGAGTGGGATGCCGTGTTCCTCGTCTGGGCGGTCGATGGATGGTTCCCGACGTCGCGGGCGCTCAACGATGAGGCGGGGCTGGAGGAGGAGCGGCGACTCATGTACGTGGCGCTCACGCGCGCGCGACACCATCTCACGGTCGTCTATCCGCTCCAGGTGTACGGCAGCCGCCGCGGGGCGGATTACTCGATCGACCAGCTCTCACGGTTTCTCGACCGCGGGGTGCGGGCGACGATGGAGCGCGTGGTGGTGGGCACGCCGACACCCGAGCCGGGCACGCGTGCGCCCGCCGGCGAGCCGGCGTTCACGACGATCGATCTCCGCGCGCTCATGCGCGAGCGGTTCAGCGGGTGAACCGCGGGTACGGAAGGAACAGCATGGAAGGGACGGCGGGATCGGGTGCCGCCCCGGCATCGGTGCGGGTACAGGGAGCGGGCGGCGCCGGGGCGATCGGCGCCGTGGCGATCGGCGCCGTGGCGATCGGCGCCGTGGCGACTGGTCAGGGGAGGCGGAGGGCGCGGGCCAGGCTGGGGGGATCGACGAGACCGTGGGGGATGAGGGTGCGCCAGAACTTGTACGCCCACTTGTCCGCGCCGTGGAGCCGGATGAGCTTCTCCTGGCCGAATTCCGCCTTGCCCCGCGCGGCGATCGGGATGAGGCGCCGCAGCGGGAGCGCGAGCGCGACATGCTGGAGCCGGCGGGTGAGGGCTCGGCCGGCGTGCGGGCGGTACTGGGCCCAGGCGATCGAGCCGCTGAAGCCGGCCGGGCCGAAATCGGGGCTCGCCAGCACCTCCTGGTCGAACACGCGGAGCGTGCCCTCCCAGGTGCCGAGGACATCGTGCATCGCCACGATCGCACCCGGCGCGAGGCGCGGCGTGAAGAGCCGCACGTCGGCGCGGGCGCCCTCGTAGCTGTGGTCCCCGTCGATCCAGAGAAAGCGGATCGGATCCCGCCAGTCGCGGGCGACGTCGCAGGAGTAGGCGCGTCGCGGCTCGACGGCGTCCCGTACGCCCGCGCGCTCCAGATTGGCGAGGAACTCGTCGAACGTCGTCTCCTGCTCGCGGAGCACCGGATCGGTTGGCGATGGACAGGTATGCGGATCGATCGCGATCACCGGACCGAGATCGTAGTGCCGGGCCACGTAGGCGAGACCGACGGTCGACCGGCCCCTGAAGCTTCCGATCTCCACATTCGCCCCGTCGGCCGGGGCGAGCGCGATCGCCGCCATGATGAAGCGGGCCTCGCGCTCGGTGAGGTATCCCGGGGTCTCGCGGACGCGCGCCCAGGCCGCGGCCATGACGTACCCCAGGTCGGGCGGCGGTGCGCCGCGTACGCGGACCAACGGTCGGCCGGCGATGGCAGCGTCGATCACGGCCATAACATAGTGATCAGCGAGGCGGCGGGTGAGCCGGCTCACGCGCCGCCTCGCGCACGGCGCCGAGCGGGTCCCGGGGGTGGGCGCGGGCCAGGGCGATGATCCGCGCCACCGCGCGCCGCAGGTCGTGACCACTTGCGTCGTAGATCGCGTCGAAGTCGTCGAGACCGGTGAGATAGACGCGTCGGGCGAGCAGGGCCGCGTTGTCGAGTCGGGCGCGCGCGAGGGCCGCGGCCGGGATGGTGCGCACGCGCGCCGGCACCGAGTGTCGGAGCGAGTCTCGCGCGAGCGCGAAGATGCTGTCCCGGGCCGCCAGGCGCGCGGCGCGGGAGGCCGAATCGTCGCCGGGACGTGCCCGGAAGGCCGAGTCGAGGGTGACGTACACCCACGTCCAGAAGCGCCCGAGCGTCTTCTCGTCCGCCCAGCGCTCGTCCATCGTCCGGACGGCGGCCGTGTCAGCGCGGGCGCGGAAGAACGCGGCCGCCCCGCGGGCGCCCACGAAGTTGGCGAACGATTCGTTGAAGCTCGCCTGGCCCGGCGCGTAGTAGGTGTTGTGCGTGAGCTCGTGGATGACGGTGTTGGCGAGGTCGAGTGAGTCGGTGCGGAGGGATGTCGAGACGAGCGGATCGTTGAACCAGCCGAGCGTGCTGAAGGCCGGCGAGGGGCGGACGAAGGCGTCGTAGCCGGCGGCCCGCATCTGCGCCGCCGTGCGGACGGCGGCCGCGAAGTCGAAGTATCCCTTGTACGGCACGCGCCCGACGATCGGGAACCACCAGGTGAGCGGCCGCAGGCGGTCGCGGTAGGCGCCCGAGAGAACGAGGACGAGCGTATCGTGCGGGAGCACCGAGTACATGGTGAAGCTGCGCTTGACCCGCAGGCCGATGGAGTCGGCGGCGAAGCGCCGGGCCCCCTCGACCAACTCGAGCTGCGCCCGCGTGTGGGGGCTCGTAGCGGGGTCCGCGATCACATCGGCGATCGGGCGACGCCGCGCGAGGATGCGCACCTCCTCCCAGGCGGCGCGGGCGACGTAACGGACCGTCGGGCTCAGCAGCGACACGCCCACGGCGAGCACGCCGACGCCGAGCGCGATCAGCGCCGCCGTGCCACACCCGCCGGCACCGGGCCGTCCGCTAGGGCGCACCGGCGCCCTCCCCCGCCCCAGTCGCGATGGCTAACTTGCAAAACCCATGGGCTTCGTTCATTTGCACTGTCATTCCGAATATTCGCTCCTCGACGGCGCAAATCGGATCGACCACCTGATCGCTCGCGCGCTCGAGCTCGAGCAGCCTGCCCTGGCGATCACGGACCATGGGAACATGCACGGCGCCTGGGAGCTCCAGGAGAAGGCCAAGAAGGCCAGGATCAAGCCGATCATCGGGATGGAGGCGTACGTCGCGCCCGGCGACCGCCGGCTCCGGCAGCGACCCGCTCCCGGCGCCAAGCCCTACTTCCACCTCGTGGTCCTGGCCCAGAATGCGACCGGGTACCAGAACCTCGTGAAGCTCTCCTCGCTCGCCTACCTCGAGGGCTTCTACACCAAGCCACGGGTCGACCGCGAGCTCCTGGCCCGCTACGGCGAGGGCCTCATCATCTCGTCGGCGTGCATGGCGGGCGAGGTGGCGATGCATCTCCAGGCAGGGGATGTGCAAGCGGCGCGGGAGGCCGCCTCCTGGTACGCGAACGCCTTCCCGAATCGATACTACCTGGAGGTCCAGGCGCACGACACGCCCGGGCAGCGGGAGCTGAACGACCGGATCTTCGCGCTCGGCGCCGAGCTCGGGCTGCCGGTGATCGCGACCAACGACGCGCACTTCCTCCGACGGGAGGACCACGACGCGCACGATGTGCTGCTCTGCATCGGGCTGGGGAAAGACCGCGCGGACTCCGATCGCATGCGTTACGACGGCGGGCTCTACTTCAAGAGCGCCCCGGAGATCGCCGAGCGCTTCCCAGACCACCCCGAGGTCCTCGAGAACACGCTGCGGATCGCCGACTCGGTGGACGTGCCGTTCTCGAAGACGTACCGGGTGCCCTCGTTCCCGCTGCCGAGCGGCGTCGCGACGGAGAACGAGTTGCTGGTGCAGCTCGCGGAGGCGGGCGCGCGCGAGCGCTACGGCGACCCGCTCCCGCCGGCCGCGCGCGACCGGCTCGACTACGAGCTCGGTGTGATCACCAAGACCGGGTACGCCGGGTACTTCCTGATCGTCGCCGATTTCATCCGGGCAGCGCGGGACCGCGGGATCCCGGTCGGGCCGGGCCGCGGGTCGGCCGCGGGGTCGCTCGTCGCCTACGCGCTCCGCATCACGAACGTCTGCCCGCTCCGGTTCGACCTGCTGTTCGAGCGCTTCCTCAATCCGGAACGCGTCTCGATGCCGGACATCGACGTCGACTTCTGCTTCGAGCGGCGGGGCGAGGTCATCGAGTATGTCCGGCAGAAGTACGGCCGTGACTCGGTCGGCCAGATCGTGACGTTCGGCACGCTCAAGTCGCGCGCCGCGGTGAAGGATGTCGGCCGAGCGCTGGGGTTCACGCCGGCAGAGACGGACGCGCTCGCGAAGCTGATCCCCAACCAGCCGAACTACTCGCTGACGGTCCAGGAGGCGACGCAGCAGATCTCGGAAGTGCGGCGGTTGTACGACAAGGACGACCGCTATCGGCAGCTCCTCGACTATGCGATCGCGCTCGAGGGCCTGTCACGTCACTCCGGGGTCCACGCCGCCGGCATCGTGATCGCACCGGGCCCGCTCGACGAGTATGTGCCGGTCTTCACGACGACGACCAAAGGCTCGGGCGGGGGTGGGGG
>Ga0209062_1000783_pt1 | contig 76265 bp, 69 predicted proteins | sample Coa_R2_2_FD_187158 | JGI IMG/M metagenome (GOLD analysis project Ga0209062, IMG submission 187158) | Surface soil microbial communities from Centralia Pennsylvania, which are recovering from an underground coalmine fire - Coalmine... | ecosystem: Environmental > Terrestrial > Soil > Unclassified... | reverse complement strand
CTCGCGTGTGGACACGAATGGGATCTCTCAGGTCTCCAGGCGGCCCTTCCCGTACCTTTGCTCCGCTCCTCGACCCCGGCCGAACCGATGTACCCTCGCCGTTTCGGTCACATCGATGCCGCCCCCGCTTACCCATACAACGAAGGCTTCGGCGATAGCTGATTTCGGGGCTCACTGACGCAGCTTCGGCACCCGCTGACCGACGCTTCGCATTTTGTGTTGCCACTCATGCGCAAGGCTCGCTTCCGGCTGGTTGGCTGACCTTTACCGGGAGGGCGTTGAACCCTCTGGACCGCTACGAAAGGTTTCCCTTCGATTGACGGCCGTCCTCCTTTCCTGTTCTCCTGACGCTAACGGGTTTCGCTATCGCTCAACTCATCCTACGGCGGAGAGCCGCTTCCGCAGACTTGATCGTGCCCGCGACTTGATGCAGTTTGCCTGGGCGTCCGTCCCCATCCTCCTTAAGCCAAACTGAACGCAGCGCCGCAGCAAAACTCAACTGAGCATGATCATGTACGTCGCTGCCACAAAGCGTCTGACTCACCAAGGGGCCAAGCACATGGCCGCGGTTGCGGTGGAGCGCGCCCAGGCCGCCGGGATCGCCATTGCGGTCGCGGTCGCGGACGCGGGCGGGCATCTCGTTGTTCTGGAGCGCATGGACGGCGGGCGCTTTCACACCGTCCATTCCGCCACCACCAAGGCAGTCTGCGCGGCCTCCAACAAGCGTCCGACCGCGGCGCGCGGCGCACAGGCGCAGCCGCTCGACGTCGCCCACGCGATTGGCCTCGCGCTCGCGGCGGGCCCGGAGCGGTGGACCGCCATGGAGGGCGGCTTCCCGGTGATCGTGGAGGGCGAATGCATCGGCGGCGTCGGCGTCAGCGGCGGCGATTGGGAAACTGACGCCCGCATCGCGCGCGAGGCCGTCGAGGCCATCGGCGCCGCGTGGTCGGCCTGAGCGCCAACCTGGAGCACGAACTTGGAAGACAGCAACGTCATGGCGCAGTCAAAACCGGAAGGCGCGGATGCCCGCAAGCTGCGCGTGGCCGTCGTCGGGATCGGGTGGTGGTCGGACGTGCTGGCGGACGCCGCCTTGCGTTCCGGTGCGATCGAAATCGCCGCCTGCTACACCCGCTCCGACGACAAGCGCGCCGCGTTTGCGAAGAAATATGGCTGCCGGGCGGCGGCGAGCTACAAGGAAATTCTCGCCGACCCCGACATCGCGGCCGTCATCAATACGACGCCCAACAGCGCCCATCTTGCCACCACCCGCATGGCCGCCGAGGCCGGCAAGCACGTCTTCCTCGACAAGCCGATCGCCAACACAGTCGCCGACGGCTGCGAGATTGCGCGCGTGTGCGAAGCAGCCGGCGTGGTGCTGGCGCTCGGCTATCAGCGCCGGCGGGAGAGTCATTTCCGCTGGATCAAGGCCGAGATCGACGCCGGCCGCTTCGGCAAGCTGGTGCAAGCCGAGTGCAATATCAGCCGGGACCGGCTCGGCAAGATCGATCTGTCGTCATGGCGTTATCAGGCGGCCGGCATGCCGGGCGGCGTCATGCTGCAGATCGGCATCCATTACGTCGACGTGCTTGAAATGCTGATCGGACCGGTCCGGCGCGTCCACGGGGCGTCTGCGCAGCTTGTGCTGCCCGGCGACAACCCGGATGTCGCGAACCTCATCCTGGAGCATGAGTGCGGCGCCATCTCGAATCTCACGGCGTCCTATGCGTCGGCGTCGGAATATTACATGATGAACGTCTACGGCAAGGAAGCGAGCGCCTACTACGATCTCTTCGCGGGCCTGCGCTGCCTGCGCCGCGGCGAAGCGGCGCCGCGCGCCGTTGCTATCGCAGCAAACGATCCGATCGTCGAGGAGCTCGGCGAGTTTGTCGCGTGCGTCCGCAACGGCGGCAAGCCTGAGACCGACGGCTGGTGGGCGTCGAGAAACCTGGCCGTGGTGATGGCGGGCATTCAGAGCGCGCGCGAAGGCCGCGCGGTCGATGTCGCGCCGCTTGCCGCCGGTTAGGAATCGAAACATTTCGAAACAATTGATGATTTGCGAGACTGGGCGTTCAATTGTGGAAAATGTAGGCCGGCAACTTGGCTGACTTTTAAAGTTAATCTGAATCTCAACACAAAATAGGCCGATCGTACCGGCAGGTTATCATGAGAGTTTGATGGGCGCTTTGTATTTGGTAGGGAGTGTACTGTCATGACGAGCGCGTGGAAGCAGCCGTCCGGCCGGGACGATCGCGCCGAAGGCCAGGACGTTGCGCCCGACGAGAACCAACTGGAATTGTTCGAGACCCTGCCGCGCGCCGGCTCCGACGGGGTTGAGGCCGGCGTGACAGACGGCGTTGCCCGCGATGCGGGCGGAAAGCAGCCAGCCGGAATGAAGGTTACGGAGGCGTCCACACGCGATTTTCTTAAGGTGGCCGGGACCGATTCGGATTCCGATGAATTGCGCCGCCTCGAAGACAGCATTCGCTGGCTGATGAATGAAAGCAGCATGCGCCGCATGCCGCGGGCCGCAACTTTGCAGTCGGTGCGCGGCCTGCCGCCGGTCGAATCGTTCGAGGACGACACGCTGCTGCTCGATCCAGACACCTTGCTCAACCCCGATGCGCTGTTTCCGGCCCCCTCGCAGCGCCGCCGGAGCGGCATGGTTCGTGGGGCGGCCAAAGTGCTGCTCGTGAGCGCCGTGGCAGCGCCGGCGGCATATTTTATGGCCAACTGGATACAGTTCCCCGGCTCCGCGGCGCCGAGCGAGCAGGCGGCCGTTTCCGATCCGGCAGCCGTTTCCGCCTCGGCCGCAATTCCAGCTCTGTCGGAGGAGCGGCTTGCCGGTGTGCCTCCGGCGCAGGTGCGTTCCTTGCCCGAAGCCGCGCAAAGCGGAGACGATGCCGGGGCTGCTCCCCAGCCGGAGCCGATGGGCGTGCGCGGGATATCACTCGCTGAAACAAGCCGTGAGGCGGGCGCGGAGGCGGCCGGCCCGAAGAGTGCGCCGGACCAGCCGCCAGGCGCTGCTGCGATGCCATCTGATCCGGCGCCCGGCGCGAGCGGCCCTGGTGGGACCCAATCAAGCAGTCCTCAGCCGGCCGCCGCTGCGCCCCCGAAGCCTGCGCGGAATACCGAGGACGTAGCGCTTCTGCTCCAGCGCGGCCGCGCGCTTTTCGATGCCGGCGACATCGCAGCCGCGCGCTTGTTCTTCCGGCGAGCCGCCAACGCGGGCGATGCGGCGGCTGCGGTCGCCATGGGGGCCACATACGATCCGGACGTTCTCGCCAAGCGCTTCATCCGGGGCATTGAAGCCGACCCGCAGGAAGCGCGGATCTGGTACGAAAAGGCTCGCGCGCTGGGGTCCCCCGAAGGTCCGCGCCGCATCGAGATGCTGGCGCAGCGTCAGGCCCAGTAAAAGACGGGCGGCAAACAACCTCCGCCGCGCTCCGTCACGTCTTGCTGATTCGCGTCTTGCCGATTTCGGAGGGATGGCCGGGCGCGCCGTGGGGACCTTTGTGGTCGCGCCGTTGCCGGCCGACGCTGCGACAGCACGCGACCACAAAAGTCGCCCCTCCAGCCGATTCAGCGGTTAAGCCAATTCCGCGCGAAGCCGAGCAGTCCCTGCGGCATGAAAATAACCATCGCAATAAACATCATCCCCACCGGAATAAGGTAGTACTCGGTGAAGAAGCGCGAGAGCGTTTCGCGCAGCAGCAGGAAAAAACCGGCGCCGACAATGGGGCCGATGAGCGTTCCGATGCCGCCCATGACATTGAAGATCACCGTCTCCCCGGAGACCAGGAAATAGACAAAGTCGGGGGCAGCGAAGCGGTTCTGAATGGCGTAGAGCACGCCGGCGAGCCCAGCAAACAGTCCCGAAAGCATGACGGCGACGACTTTGTAGCGCTCGACCGGATAGCCGACAGCGCGCGTGCGGTTTTCGTTCTCGCGTATGGACTGCAGCACCATTCCAAATGGAGATTGAGTGATGCGCCGCAGAATGAGATAGGATGCCGTCACCACTGCGAGCACGAACCAGTGCAGCGTCTCGTTGGTGAATGGCGTCGCGTAAATCCAGGGAATCGACAGCGGCGGCCGCCTGAAAGTCAGCCCGTTCTCGCCCCCCGTAACGTCGGTCCAGGTGAAGATGATGACGTAGAAGATCTGCGAGAAGATCAGCGTCGTGATGGCGAAATAGATATCGCGCAGCCGCGTCGAGAAATAAGCCGCAAACAGAGCGACGCCTGCCGCGCCGACGAGCCCGCAGCCGACCGCCAGCCAGAGGTTTGGCGGGCTTACCGTCAGCAGCGCCGCCGCCGCGCCATACATGCCGAGACCGAAAAACGCGGAGTGGCCGAATGAAAGCATGCCGGTGTAACCGACCAGGAGATCGGACGACATGGCGAGCAGGCCCCAGATCAGGATTTCCGTGAGAAAGCGGCGCCAGAAATCCGGCAGCGCCAGCGGCGCCGCGGCGAGCAGCGCCACAACGACGCAAAATCCGATCCAGTAGGTCTTGTGCGATCGTTTTTTCATTTTGGCGTCGGAACAAACAGCCCGGTCGGGCGAATCAACAGAGTGAGGATCAGCACAACAAAGGACACAATCACCGCCTGGGCCGGGCTGACCCAGATCGAAGCGTAAGCCTCAAGCAGGCTGATGAAGACCGCCGCCGCAATCGAGCCGCCGAGGTTTCCCATTCCGCCGACCACGACGACGATGAACGCCTTCAACACCCAATCGAGCCCCATGGCGTGGGTGACGCCGACCAGCGGGCCGAACAGCACGCCGCTTGCCGCCGCCATGCCGGCGCCGATGGCGAAAACCCCGGTGTGAACCCACGGCACCGGGATGCCCATGGCCTGTGCCATGACGCGGTCCTGCGTGGCGGCGCGAATCCAGATCCCCCAGGTGCCGAATTTGAGAAACAACCAGAGCGCGCCGATGATGGCGGCCGACAGCGCGGCAATGAGAAGCCGGTACCACGGATACTCGAGGTAAAGGAGCTGGAAGCTGCCGGTGATGGGTTCCTGGATCTTGCGCGCCACCGGGCCGAACTGCCAGAGCGCATAGTTCTGCAGCACCAGAGAGACCCCGAAGGTGGCGAGAATGGTCGTCAGCGGGTCGCGGCCAAGCAGCGGCCGCAGCGTCACGATCTGGAGCGCCGCGCCCAGCAGCGCAACGATGAGCGTCGCGATAAGAAGCGCCAGCCAGAAGCTGCCGGTCGTTGCCAGCACGACGACGCCAATATAGGCGCCCAGCATGAACAGCTCGCCATGGGCAAAATTCACCACGTCCATGATGCCGAAAATCAGCGTCAGCCCCGAGGCAACCAGCGCCAGGATCATGCCGGTGACGATGCCGTTCACGGTCTGAATCAAAACCTGATCGTACGGAATAGCGGCGAAGATTTCGAGAATGGCGCTCATAGCTGGAACACTGTCCGATAAAAGCGAGCGAGCGCCGCTTCACCTCTCGCCGCGGAGAGAGGTGAAGGACGACGCGGCAAAGCTTTCGATTCGACCATATCGAAATCCGCTTTAGCACAGCAAAATGACTCACACCCCGAGGTACTGGCGAATGGCTTCGTCGTTCACGTTGATGTCAGATGCCGCGCAGTGATGGCGCACCATACCCTTTTCCATGATGTAAATGCGCTCGCTCGCTTGCAGCGTGAGCGGCACGTTTTGCTCCACCAGGAGAATCGCCACGCCGTCCCGGTGCAGCGCGCCGATGATCTGCGCAATCTGCGACACCATGCGCGGCATCAAGCCTTCCGTCGGCTCATCCAGCAGGATGATTCTGGGCTCAAGCATCATCGCCCGCGCGATGGCGAGCATTTGCTGCTCCCCGCCTGACAGCGTTCCGCCGGGCTGATGGCGCCGTTCGGCCAGAACCGGGAAATACGCGAACACCTTGTCGAGCAGCTCCTGCTTCCTTTGGGCGGTGACGCCCCGCCGGTCGAGACCGGTGCGCAGATTCTCCATGACGGTGAGGAAGCGAAAAATGCGCCGGTCCTCGGGGACATAGCCCATTCCAAGCCGGGCCAGCTTGTGCGCCGGCAGGCCGGTCACGGCGCGGCCGGCGAACTTGACCTCGCCCTGGCTCGGCTGGGCAAGTCCCATGATGGTCTTAAGCGTGGTGCTCTTGCCGACGCCGTTGCGCCCCAACAGACCAACCACCTCACCGGCGCCGACATGCAACGTCACGCCGTGCAAGATGTGGCTCTTGCCGTAGTGGGTGTGGATGTTCGAGACCGAGACGAGGGCCTCGGCCGATGGCTGCGGCGCGCTCATGTCTTGAGGTAGACCTCCAGCACCTTTGGATTGCGCTGGATTTCCGCCGGCGTTCCCTCGGCGAGCACCTCGCCGTAGTGAAACACCGTAATGCGATGCGCCAGCTCCATCACCACCTGCATGTCGTGCTCGACGATGAGAATCGTAAGATTCTTCGCGATGCGGCGCACCAGCTCCATGGCGTCGCGCGTCTCGGCCGCGCTCATTCCGGCCGTTGGCTCATCGAGGCACAGGAGTTCCGGCTCGGTGGCAAGGGCAATCCCGATCTCAAGATTGCGCTGCTCGCCGTGAGAAAGATTTGCCGCCAGCACCTCGGCCTTGCCGCGCAAGCCCACCGCTTCCAGCGCCGCCTCGGCTTTTGCAATGATGTCGCCATAGGCGCGGTGATGCGTAAACATGCTCCACCGGTGCCGGCGCGATTGCGCGGCGATGCGGACGTTTTCCAGGGCGGTGGCGTTCGGCAGGATGTTGGTGATCTGGTAGGAACGCGCGATGCCCTTGCGCGAGATGCGGTCGCACGACAGCCCCGTGATGTCCTCGCCCTTGAACAGGATGCGGCCCGAAGAGGGCCGCAGGACGCCGGTCAGGCAATTGAAAAAGGTGCTTTTGCCCGCCCCGTTCGGCCCGATGATGGCGCGGACTTCATCGCGTGCGAGTTCGAAGTTGACGCCATTGAGCGCGGCAAGCCCGCCGAAGCGGACCGTCAGCCGCTCCGTCCGGAGAAGAGGAGCTGACCCTATTCGCTCGGCGGGCGGGAAGTGCAGGTCGGTCGATGCATCCAAGGTCGCGACTTCAATAGAGCGAGCCCAGCCTACTGGATCCGATCGATTTCATGGGATCGATTTGTCAGGCGGCCGGAAATTTGCATGCGGGCGGGAACAGCGTCTTCTCCTTCGCGACCGTCTCCACGATCCGATGCCTGCCGCCCCTGATCTCGAAGATGAACTCGCGCACGAACGCCTGATGATCCTCCTTGCGGAGCACCTTGTCGCCCTGCGGAAAGTCGTCGCCTTCCTTCATCTCGAGGCCTTCGAGGGCCTCGATGAGCTTCATCGTGTCCTCGCGGCCGCGGAATCCCGATTTCTCCATGCCGAGCTTCAAAGCATTCATCGACTCATAATTCGACTGCACGTAGCGGTCGGGAAGCGGACCGGTGGGGTCGATTTTCTTGAGGCGGACGCTGGCCTCTTCCAGGAACTTCCTGTGCGCCGGCGTATCGAGCGGGCCTTCAAGAACCGGAAGGTAGCGATTGATGCCGACGAAGCCCTCGATCTTGTTGCCGAGCGCGGGCAGGTTGGTGGATTCCGCGATGGCGCCGTCCCCGGCCCACTTGTATTTCCTGGTCAGGCCGAGATCATAGACCTGGTTGCCGACCGTAACGCCATCCGTGGCGAACACGCCAAGGAGGCCATCAAAGTTGCCGCTGATCTTGGAGAGGAAGGGCGTCATGTCGGCGGTGCCGAGCGGGATGCCGGTGGCGCCGACGACCTCGCCGCCCGCTTTCCTGATTTGCGCCACATAGGCGTCGCGCGTCGACTGGCCCCACGCGTAATCGGCGAAAACAATGTGCCATTTCTTGCCCATCTGGTTGACGAGATAGGGGGCGAAAGCCACCGCCTGCGCCGGCGCATAGTCGGAAGGCCGGAAGCTGTAGCGATTGCATTTGCTGGTGGTCAGCGTGGTGTCGAGGCACACGCTGATGATGTTGACGATCCGGGCTTCTTCCCACACCGGCATGCAGGCGAGACAGATGTTGGAGAGGAAGCCGCCGACCTGGACATCGATCTTATCGTCATCGACCAGCTTCTGTGCCTTGCGGCGGCCAACGTCAGGCTTCGACTCATCGTCGGCGACCACGAGTTCGACCGGCCGGCCGTTGATGCCGCCGGATTTGTTGATCCGGTCCGCGGCCATCTGCACGCCGATGAGCGCCGTCTTGCCGCCCACCGCCCCCGGACCGGAGAGCGGCTGTATGGTGCCGATCTTGTACGGCTTGGCCTGGCCGAAGGCGGCGCGCCACGGCGCCGGCGCCAATATGGTTGCGCCCAGTACGCCGGCGCCCCACCCGACCAGACGGCGACGCGTGACCTTGCCGCTGCGCCAGAACTCGTACGAACTATCCTGGTCATTCAAATCATTAGCCATTGTGGGTCCCCTCTGGCTGGTATTCCTTTCTCAGATTGGAAGCATTTCCCGTGCCTGTCACGCCGATGCGGCGTCGCACCCCACTCTGGCCGAGCCAGATCACATCGCTTCCGATCTGCGGCGCGGGGGAACTTCAAGCTCAGGCTCAGACCCGCCGAGAGCCGCCAGTTGCCGGGCCGCCTCACGGGTGCGCAGCTTCGGCGCCACTTGCGTGGCGAACAGCTCCAGCGAGGCGAGCGCCTTTTCGAGCCCGTACCAGGGCGGATAGTGCACCATGATGGAGGTCGCGCCGGCGGCGTCGCGCAGATGCGCGATCTTCTCGGCCACGGTCTGCGGCGAGCCGTGCAGAATGATATCGTGCGCCAGCGCCTCGTAGCCGGTGCGGCTGCCGACCGTCTTTTCCTGCACGGTGCCGAGATAGCCGGACGTGTGGCCGCTCGCAAAGTGGCTGAGGTGGCGCAGGATGCCTGCCTCGCTGTCGCGCCGCGCGATGGCGTCGGTCTCGGCCACGTAGACGAGGCGGGCGATGTCGACCTCCCCGCGTGCCGGATTGGCCCGCAGCGGCGGCGGCGTCTCTTCGAGATGAGCGCGGTATCTGGCGGTCTGGCGCGCAAGTTCGGCAAACGGCGTCCAGCTTGACAGCATCAGGCCGAAGCCCATGCGGCCGGCGACCGCAATCGACCGCTCGGTCGCGCCGGCGAGGAAAACCGGCGGATGCGGCGTCTGGAGCGCATGGGGAAACAGCTCATAGGCGCCGTCAACCTTGAAGCGGAAATGCGTGCCGCGATGCGCGGTTCGCTTGGTCGTCAGCAATTCCATGAGCAGCGGCAGCGCCTCTTCCTGAACCTCGCGCCGCGCCTCGAAATCGAGGCCGAAACCGTCGAACTCATATTTGCGATAACCTGAGCCGAGCCCCAGCGCGAAGCGGCCGCCGCTGAGGATGTCGACGAAGGCGGCATTCTCGGCGACCCGCAGCGGGTTTGCCAGCGGCAGCGTCACCACTGCGGTGCCGATCCTGATGCGCCTGGTCAGCGCCGCGAGGTAGCCCGCATAGACGAACACGTCCGGCATGATGCCATATTCGTTGCTGAAGTGGTGCTCCGCGAGCCAGGCATAGTCGTAGCCCAGCTCCTCCGCGCGCAGGATTTCGCGGGTGACGCGCGCGTGAACGTCGCGGTGCGGATAGGGGTCGGTATCCGTGTTGGGATGGGACGTGAACAGGATGCCGAATCTCATGTCGCGCTCCTCCTTGGCGTGGTCGGCATCATCCCATCGTTCCGGGCGATGAGCCAAGGGGAATCCGCCCTTCACCTCCCCCCTCACCCGGAATGTGCGCGCGAACCGCGCCCATTTCCGACATCTCCCCGACGCGGAGGGGCAAAAGACCCGCCGCGATCTCAGCCCACCGCGCCGAGCGGCGGAAACGCGTCGCCTGCGCGCTTGAGCGCCATCTGGGCGATCCGGCAATCCTCTTCCATACGGCGGATCAGATCATCGACCGTGTCGAACGTAAACTCCGGCCGGATCCACGCAATCACCGCGACGTCGAGCGTGCGGCCGTAGAGATCGCCGGCGAAATCGAACAGAAAGACTTCAAGCAGCACCACCCCGGTGTCGAACATCGGCCGCCGGCCGAAATTCGCGACGCCATCAAAGCGCCTGCCCTCGACTTGCACCCGCACCGCATAGACCCCGTGGCGCAGCCCGCAGCCGGGATCGAGCCGCAGGTTGGCGGTCGGAAAACCCAGCTCGCGTCCGCGGCGATCGCCATGGACCACCTTTCCGGCGACGAACCAGGGATAACCCAAGAGGTCCGCCGCCTCGTCGGCGCGCCCGGCGGCGAGCGCGGCGCGCACGGCGCCGGACGAGATGCGCCGGCCATCGTCGAGCAGGGCCGGGACAATATCGACATCGAAGCCGCGCAGCTCGCCCTCTTCCTTGAGATAGGCCGCCGTGCCCGATCGCCCCCGGCCGAAATGGAAGTCGAAGCCCACGGCGGCGCCGGCGATGGCGAGGCGGTCGACCAGCACCTGCTTGATGAATTGAGACGGCTCCAGGGCCGCAAGCGCGGCGTCGAACTTCATCACGATGGCGCCGTCGAGTTCGGTCGCGGCGAACAGGCGCAGCTTGGCGGCCTCATCGGTCAGGCGAAACAGCGGCTCGTCCGGTTTGAAGAAGGCGCGCGGATGCGGCTCGAAGGTCAGCGCCGCCGCCGGACGCCGTCGCGCGCGGGCGCCGTTCACCGCCGCCGCGATCACGGCGCGATGCCCGCGGTGGACGCCCTCGAAATTGCCGATGGCGAGGAAGGCGCCGCGCAGTTCCCCGGCATGGGGCGGCGCATCGAGCGCCTCATGAATGGCGATGAAGCGTCGCGGCGGATGATCGACTGGCGTCAACGGCATGCGCGGCTGGTTAGGAAACGCCGGGACCGTGCCCGTCACCGTTGGCGGAAGTCAAGTCCCGGACCGCTCCTGCTCGTTTCCTTGATATGCAGACGATGCGGTTTTAGCAAGGAACGCGGCGCGGTCCAACCGCAACGTCGCTCCAGACCCCGCGAGGGGGTCTGGAGCGTCGTGGCGCGTTGCGCCGAGCATTCAAGATGATTCTTACCGTCTCGCGCTACTGCGGCGCCACTCCCAGGGTTCCCAAGTGCCCGCAGAGCGATGATCTTGTCGGGTCGCTGGGATTGGGCAGATACGGGCCGGGCAGGCCTGCCGTCAGGCCGGTCGCGCTGGGGGGACAATTCGTCGGCCGGCTCACGAAGGGCCTGTCGTCAGGACTCACAGGAAATGAACTTCCCGGCCCGGACGGGCTCGGGAGAACTTGCGTGTAAGCGATTGTCGCCCACAGGGCCGCCGCGGTTGCTGACCCGAAGGACAGTTTCATGTCGGCTGATCCTTAAAGCCGCTGGTTTCGCAACGCGATGTTTCCGCCGAGGTTCCGTCGCCAACGTGGGTTTCCTCACCCGCTGCAAATTCTGTCGCAAGATCCGAACGCGCGCCGAAGCCGCGGGTCGATCGAAGCCGTTGGTCGCCGCGCGCGAACGCGCCCCGCCGGCGATTGGCGCTGTTGACCGCAGAGGCGCGTCCGTTCATGGTCCGCCGGCTTTTAAGGATTGTGTTGATGACAGCACAAACGGACCTACCGAAGCCCGTGCCGCCGAACCCGATCGTCGCCGTCGGCGGCGCCCGCTTGGGCAATCACCTGCCGCTGGCGCTGATCGCCGGGCCTTGCGCACTTGAAAGCCGCGCCCATGCGCTTGACATGGCAGGCCGCCTCAAGGAGATCGCGGCCCGGCTCGGGATCGGCCTCGTGTACAAGACGTCTTTCGATAAGGCGAACCGCACGAGCGCCGCGAGCGCGCGCGGGCTCGGGCTCGATCGGGCGCTCCCGGTGTTCGAGGAAATCCGCGCCCGGCTCGGGGTGCCGGTTCTCACCGATGTGCACGAAAGCGGCCAGTGCGCCGAAGTGGCGGCCGTGGCCGACGTGCTGCAAATCCCGGCATTCCTCTGCCGGCAGACCGATCTCCTCCTCGCGGCCGCTCGCACCGGGCGCACCGTCAACGTCAAGAAGGGGCAGTTCCTCGCCCCCTGGGACATGACCCATGTGGTCGCGAAAATCACCGGCGCCGGCAATGGGAACGTCATGGTGACGGAGCGCGGCGTGTCGTTCGGCTATAACACCCTGGTTTCGGACCTGCGCGCCATTCCGATCCTTGCGCGCATCGGCGCCCCGGTGATCTTCGACGCCACCCATTCGGTGCAGCAGCCCGGCGGGCGCGGTGCGTCATCCGGCGGCGAGCGCGAATTCGTCCCGCTGCTGGCGCGCGCCGCGGTGGCGGTGGGGGTCGCGGGCGTGTTCATTGAGACTCATGAGGATCCCGACCGTGCGCCGTCCGACGGACCCAATATGGTGCCGCTCAAGGAGATGGAAGGATTGGTGCGCCGGCTGATCGCGTTTGACCGGCTGGCTAAGGACATCCCCCACGACGGTAACCGCAGGATCGGTTGAGCGGGGTCGGCGCGCTGGCCGCCACCTGATGGGGTTTGAGAGGATAGGTCGACCAATCTAGGGTGCGCGTGGCCGGGCGCCACGGCCCATGTTGCGGCCTGACCTGATCCATCGTCCCGGCGTCGGGACCTCGCTCCGGAAGGCTGGTGTCATGACCTGCCCGAAACAGTGTATCGCTCCTCTTCTATGGGGTTGACAAGGGTGGATTGATGGAACGGCGGCCTTCTTGGCTCGGTCGCGTCGCGCCATCACAGCCCCGAAGCCGCCCTGCGGCGCGCACCAACATAGGGACAACACAATGGTCGACCGAAGCTATAGCAAAGTTATCTCCGTCGAACACGTCACGATCCATTCCGGAAAGGCGTTCGATGCTGTCAGGACGAAGCTCGAAGGGCTGCTGCCCCGGATCGACGATGGGATATTCACGCTGCTGAGGTATGGCGAAGCAGCGCGCGCCTTGCGAGAGTTGGAGAAATCGCCACCACTTTCGATTTTTGGCCTCCGAGATCACGGAGCGTTGCTGGCGGTCGCCAACTTGCACCGTCGAGCCATCCAATATGACATTGGCAATGCCCTCACAGCGTCACGGATGACCAGGCACCATATCTCTGCCGCTCTCTACGCACCTATTCGCGTACTTCTGCGCGAGGACAGCGAGGCGAATGTGGCCTTTGAATATGACAGGCCGGCCTCTGTATTCGGTCAATTTGGCGACGGGGAGGTTGACCTGGTGGCACGGCAGCTTGATCGGGACTTGCAGTCGGTGCTTGAGGATGCTGCGTCATGATGCAGGTGGACGCTAATTGAAATCAACTTTGCCGCGGGCGAAGCGGCGGCAACCCGTTCGCCCCTCTCGAAGGGTTGCCGCCGTTAAGGAGTGACCGTCTCAGCTCAACGCGCACAGATTTGCGTTGACGAGTCAGTCGATCGAATGGACGGCGTTTGCCAGATTCGCCTGCAGGGCAGCCGGGTCATTCCTAAACGCCTGGGCGGCCCCCTCAGAGAGAGCGCCGGGAAACACCTCGTCGGCGCCGGCTTCGAGCGCATCAAGCGTGCCCGTCGCCACATCCGCAGGAGTGAGCTTCGGCTCGGGCAACGGCGCGCCCAGAGGCGTATCCACCTGGACCGGAAGCACACCGAGAACCTGCACACCGCGCGGTTTCAGCTCGGCTCGAAGCGTGCGGGTGAGCGCGAGCGCAGCAGACTTCGACGCCGAATAGGTGCCGGCAACCGGGAGAGTCACGAGCGCGAGGAAGGAGAGGACGTTGACGATCGCGCCACCGTTACGGAACGCGGGAGCATCGCGCAGAGCCTGCGTCAGAGCCAGGACGCCGAAGTAATTGACCTCCATTTCCTGGCGCGCGTTGCTGAGGTCCTTGGCCGACAGCGCGCCCGTGAAGCCGGCCGTGCCTGCGTTGTTGATGAGCAACGTGACGTCTGCGGCGATCTTCGCGGCCGTTGCGATCTGCTCGGGCTTGGTCACGTCCAGCGCGACCGGAACCAGCTTGTCGGATTGCGCGAGGAGCGGCTGCAGGGACGCCGTGTCGCGGGCGCCGATGTAGATTTTGGCTGCGCCGCGGTTGAGCAGCTCGCTAACGAGCGCGCGTCCGATGCCGCCATTCGCGCCCGTGACAAGAACGATAGAGCCTTCGACTTTCATGTTTACCTCGTAAGAGTGGGTGCCACCGCCGGGAGAAAACTCGGAGGCGATTATCATTGTCATGATAATGATTGTATTAGTGGAAACGCCAATGATTGGAGTCAAGAGCACCGAGCGGGAAATTGGCCAGTCACGCCGCGTTCCGTTCCGACCGCCGCAGGCCTGGCAAGGCTCGGGCCTACGTCGGAAGAGGCTCATGCCCCTCCGGGTCGAGGCATTGCCCTTGCAATCAACGTATTGATGGGATATGTAATGATTAGGACTCTGCGACGGCACGGCGGACGCACGCAATGAAGGTTTCTAAAGCTCAGGCATCGGACAATCGTGACGCGATCGTAGTTGCTGCGGCCGCCCAAATTAGGGAGCGCGGCTTCGACCAGATGAGCGTCGAAAACGTGGCTCGCGCGGCGGGCTTGACCCACGGAGCGCTCTACAGCCACTTCAGGTCGAAGGATGCACTCAAGGCGGAAGCGACGAGGCGTGCTTTCGAGGATTGCATTCGCGGATTTTCGGGCCTCACGCCCAGTGAGTTTCTCGAGCGCTACCTTTCCACGGAGCACCGCGACAATCCGCAGAAGGGCTGTCCGACCTCCGCCTTGGTGTCTGAGGTCCAGCGGCAGCCTCTTCCCTTACAAATTGCCTTTCGGGATGGCGTCGAGGGTTTCGCCGCCTTGGCTGCCGAGAGTTTGAAATCAATCGGCGCAGAGCACGACTCCGACAGGGCCCTTCTCATGTTCGCCGCCATGGTTGGAGGCCTCTCGATATCCCGTGCAATCCGGGAAGTCGATAAAAGCGCATCCGACAACATCTTGCGGGCGATCACCGATCAAATCGAGCAACTGATTGCCAGACCCAAGAAGGGCAAACGGCGAGATCGGTAAGGAACGCCAATTGAGAATTATGTGGCCACAGAGCAGTTGAGACTCGGGTGATTTTCCGGTGGGTCTTGAACTCTCTCAACTGCGGCGGGCCATAGTCAAGCTTCTTCCTGTCCTTTTTCTCGTTCGGCGGCGGGGCGCTGGTCTGATAATCCGTGAGTTGGCGTCGCTGATTTTCGCGATGTCCTTGGCCCACAAGCAAGAAAAAGAACGTTGGAGGCGCCGAATTGTAACTGCATTGATGTCGACACGGCTGACGGAACGTGCTGCGGGGCCCCTTGAACGCCCTCGCCTCCGCGGCTTACCTTTCCGCGCCGCCCTCGCACTGTGGCGATGGCCGCAGCCGCTCGCGACCCTCACTGCCCTCCCCCGTAAGCGGGGAAGGTAGTGAGGGGGCAGGCGGAAACTCACGGGAGGACACGATGCATCTCAAAAACATGCGTATCAGAAATTTCGTGCGGCTCACCGCCTGCGCTGCCCTCGCCGTCGCGCCGCTGATGTTCACAACGCAGACGTCCGCTCAGGCGCCGACGCCGACCTCGCCGCCGCAGCTCGCGCCCACGCTCGTGCCCGCGCACACGGTCGACCTGATGACGGCGGACGGCATGGCGGCGTTCGGCGCGCAGTGGAAGCACATGGAAGCCAAGATCGTAGAAGGTCCGGCGCTGCAAGGCGCGATGCCGGCCTACAAGACATCATACGACATCTCGCCTCACGCGGGCGCAAAGGGCTTCGACGATTCATCGTGGCCGACGATCGAACCCAAAAGCCTGGGCGACCGGCGCGGCGGCGGCAAGGTCTCGTTCCTGTGGTACCGAACCAACCTGACGGTCCCGGCGAAGATCGGAAATTTCGAAACGGCGGGCGCCAAGATGGTGCTGACCGCCTATGTGGACGATTACGCCGAAGTGTGGGTCAACGGCGAGATGCCGCGCCGCGCCGGCATCACCAGTCCGGCGACCATCCAGGGGTTCAACATTCCGAACCGCGTGGTGTTGGCGGATTCCGTCAAGGCCGGGGACAAGTTCGAGATTGCGATCTTCGGCATCAACGGGCCCATTTCGGTCGCGCCGTCGAATTTCGTGTTCTTCCGCCAGGCATCGATCGAGTTCTACAAGTAGTGCGCTTTCCAAGTTTGAATCATATCGCGCGGACTGGGTTGCCAAAGGCGCGCTTCTGAGCTTGTCGAAGGATGCGCGCCGCGCCCACCGCCCTCTCCGCCATGGCCCGCACGTGGGGGAACAGCGGGGAGGCGGCGGGTGGGCACGCTGCGCTTTGCCCATCCTCCGCAGTCATCGATTGCCTGCCTTCCCGGAACCAAATCTTCGCCACAGGTTTGATGCTCTGCCAGGTCCGGAGCCAGAGTTTGATGCGTATTTCTCATATTCCTCGCCTCGCCGAAATTGCCCTCGTCGCATTCATGGCCGCATCGGTTGCGCCGGCGGCCGCATCGGTGGTCGTCACCATTGATAAATCGACTCAGCGCATGACCGTTGAGGTCGACAATCATCTGCGCTGGATTTGGCCGGTGTCCACCGGGCAACTCGGCCATGACACGCCGAACGGCCGATACACGGCGTTCCGAATGGAGGCCGACCACTTCTCCAAGGAGTGGGACGACGCGCCGATGCCGCACTCCATCTTCTTCAGTCCGACTGGCCATGCGATCCACGGTTATCTCAACACGCGCAGGATCGGCAGCCCCGCATCGCATGGCTGTGTGCGGCTCGAACCCGCCAATGCCGCAAAGCTCTACGAACTGGTGGAACAGCAGGGGCTGCCGAATACCAAAGTTATCGTAATGGGCGATGTGCGTCTTGCGCTCGCGCGGCGCGGCATGCCGTGGAGATATGGCGCCGAGGAAAGCGTAGCGACAGGCGGTCCGCTCGAGGGACGCAGCTATGCCTATTGGCGCCGCGTCGACATTCCCCAATCCGCTTTCGGATATCGTCCCACTCCGCCTCGATATCCATCAGCGCAGTCAGGCTATGGCCCCGGCTATTCGTGGCGGCTGCACAGGTATTGATCTGCGGCGCGCCTCAGCAATTCCCGATATGTGGCCGGAACGCTTGCGCAATCCAGCCGTTGGCCCTTGGGGCATAACAGCGGAGGAGCCAACAATGACCCGTTCCGGTTTCATGCTTGCATCTGCATTGTGTTCGCTCGCCGGGCTGACGCTCAGTGGAGTGACGAATGCCCGCGCGGAGGTTGTCTACGTTGATGAGGGCGCCTATGCGGCGCCGCCTGCTTACGTCGCTCCCGCCGTGCCTCCGGCCTATTACGTGGCGCCGCAGGCGTAATTACTCACCCCCCTTGCCGAAAAACGACAGGTTTGGCCGCCTCTTTGGGCCGAGTTCGACGCGCTCGGCGAACGAAGGCGAATCGAAGGGCGAACAAAACGAGTCCGCGAATCTCGAGAGGTGGCCAGTCTACAGGTTTTGAGCGAGGGGGGTGAGTAATTACCCGCAGGCCTATGTTGCTGTGCCGGCCGCGCCGCCCGCCGTGGTCCCGGTCGTCTCACCGGTTTATGCGACAGCCCCGGCCTATGTCGAGCGCATAGCTCCCACAATAACCCCGCGGGAACGCGTGATTCGCCGCGTCAGGCCAGCATACCCGCCTTACGATTATGGCTATGTGACGTACGAGGAATGGTGATACTCGTCTGACAGGCGCGGGCGGGCCCATGCGAGCAGGGCCCTCCTGCGCCGCGCAGGTGCGGCACGACAGCGTGTCGCGGTCCGCCCAGCGAAAGCTGATGCAAATGTACACAATAACAATATTATGCTGACCAGGCCGCGGTAGCCCGGATCGAGCGCAAGCGAAATCCGGAAGCGGCCTGTTCATATGGCAACGCTGCCCGGGGTTCGCTGACGGCTCAACCCGGGCTACGAGGGAGGTGCATACCTATGTCCAAGAATGCGTTACGTATTGCGGGTGTCTCGGTGGCGTCAGCACTCGCCTGCGGCCTCGCCGGCCCGGCGGATGCCCAGCTCCTCACCCATAAGGATCTTTCGCTCGCCATGGCGACCACGATTGCGCGGGCCACGATCGACGCTTGCAAGGCGCAGGGATATAACGTGTCCGTGCACGTGCTCGGCCGCGAAGGTCAGGTGCTGGTGGCGGTTCGCAACGAGAACGCCGGCCTTGCCACCTTCGAGAACTCCATGAAGAAGGCCTACACGGCGCGGACTTTCGCCAGGTCGTCCGGTGAATTTGCCGACGGCGTCAAGGGCAACCCCAATGCGGGCGCGCTCTTCCTGACCAACATTACGCCTGCGCGCGGCGCGCTGCCGATCAAGATCGGCAACGAGACCATCGGCGCAGTCGGCGTGTCGGGCGCTCCCGGCGGCGACAAGGACGAAGCCTGCGCCAAGGCCGGCATCGACAAGGTGGCCGCCGATCTGAAGTGATTGGCCTCCGCACAACCAATCCGCCCATCAATCCAGCACAACCGGAATGATTTCTCGACGGCCCGCCGTTGGCGCGGCCGCTATCTGAGGAGACCCAGTTATGTCGAAGACCGCACTACGTGCTGCCGGAATCTCGCTCGCCGTGGCATTCGCCTGCGGCCTTGCCGGTTCGGCCAATGCTCAGCTCGTCGCCCGCAAGGACATTTCCAGCGCCATGGCCTTGACAATGGCCGAGACCGCCATCGCGACCTGCAAGGCCAACGGCTACAATGTGTCCGCCCACGTGGTCGGGCGCAACGGCGAGGTCATCGTGGCCATGCGCGGCGACGGCACCGGTCCGCATACGCTCGAAAATTCCATGAAGAAGGCCTATACGGCGCGGGCGCAGCGCCGGCCGTCGGGCGACTTCGGCGACGCCATCAAGGACAACTTCACGGCCGGCGCCCTGCACCTCACCAATATTACGCCGGCGCGCGGCGCATTGCCGATCAAGATCGGCGAGGACACCATCGGCGCCATCGGCGTTTCCGGAGCGCCCGGCGGCGATAAGGACGAAGCCTGCGCCAAGGCCGGCATCGACAAGGTCGCGAACGAGCTGAAATAAGCCGGGGCGGCTGTTGAGACCTTCGGCGGCGCAGCGTCTGCCGCCCGATGCAGGGGCGACCTTGTGGCCGCCCCTGGCCCGTGTTCCGCCGCCATGGAAGTCTCGTGGGCAAAGCGAAGCGTGCTCACTCGGCCGCTGCGGCGCGGTGGGCGCGGCGCGCATCGTTCGACAAGCTCAGGAGCGCGCCGTTGCCCATCCTACGCGCGATTCTATTCGATCGAAACTCGCTCCAGAGTCGTTGCATCCGGCAACAGGGGCGACCACAAGGGTCGCCCTTCCACGTCACCGCCGCATCTGAAAGAAGCACAAGGCCGCAATCATCATCGCGCCGCCGAGCACCTGGAGCGGCGTCATGCGGTCGCCGAGCACGACAGCGCTGAGCGCCGCCGTCATCAGCGGCTCCAAATTCATGAACAATGCCGTGCGGAAAGGCCCGATCTGTTGCGTCGATACATAGAGGGCGACGATCGCGGCCGTGGTGGTGAAGCCGATGCCCACGAACGCGACCCAGGCGGAGGCGCCGTGCGGCCAATGCCAATCCCATGCCAGCAGCGACAGCGCCGCGAACACAAGCGTCGAAGACCACAACGTATACCAGGTCACAAGCCGCGCATCGGCCCCTTTGAGGGACGCGCGGGTGACGAGCAGCATAGCGGTGCGGCAAAGCGCGCCGCCAACCGCGGCGAGAAGGCCCAGCGCCGCAAGGCCCGACGGGTTCGCCCCGATGATCAGGGCAAGGCCGAAGAACGCAGCCAGCGCAATCGCAGCGCCCGTCACGGTCAGGCGGTCGACGCCCGCCACCGCGCCGAGAATGCCGGTCAGCAGCGGATAGATGAAATAGGTCAGGATGGCGATCGAGACCGGAACCAGTTCGATCGCCTTAAACAGGCTGAACAGGTTGGCGGTGAGCAGCACGCCCAGGGCCAATGAGACCCACCTCGCGCGCGGCGACAGCGCGACAGCTCCTTTGCCGAGCTGCAACCAAAGGAAGACGAAACCGATGCCGAGAATGCTGCGAAATGTCAGCAGGCTCATCACGTCGGCCCCGCCTTCCAGTGCCAGCTTGCCGAATATGTCCGAGAGCGTGAACATCGCCGCGGCCGTGAGCACGGGGCCGAGCTGGCGCAATAGGTCGCGGATGCCGGCCGTCGGCTGGGCGCTCACACTGCCTCGCGAGGAAGATTGCCGGCTCGAGCCGGCCGGGCTGAAATGGTAATCCCTTGAATAGCACAGCGAATATCGGGCCGGCAGCGCCTTGATGCAGCGCCGCTATGTCGGATACGCGCCGTGCTTGCAGCCTGGTTGAGCCATGGGTCCGGCCTCCGGCGGGCCCGATGACAAACTCCGCGAAACTTCCGGCGGCCTCGCGGCGTGGATAGGGCGGCCCCAGACTGCGCTGCGCTCATCCGGACCATTTGAGAAGCAAGATGGTGTGCATTCCGTCCACTCAGACTTCGGCGCTCGCCCGGCTTGCCACGGACGCCGACACGGCGCGACGGCTTCTCGATGACCTGAGCGAGTCCTTCGGGACGGGAGAGGCTGCGGTTGCAGCCTTTGAGGAGGCGGGCGGGTGGACCGTGGAGATCTACTTCGAGCAGCCTCCGGACGAGGTCGCCGTGAGGACTCTCTTCGGCGACCTTGCTGGCGATGCGGCGCGCGAACGCCTGACGTTCGCCGCTGTCGCCGCCGGCGATTGGGTGGCGCAGAGCCTCGCACGGCTCGTGCCCGTCGCAGCCGGCCGGTTTGTGATCCACGGCTCGCATGACCGCCATCGCATCGCGCCAAATCGGATCAGCATCGAGATCGAGGCGGGGCTCGCCTTCGGCACCGGGCATCACGGCACGACGCAAGGCTGCCTGGCAGCGCTCGACTGCATTCTTAACCGGCGGCGTCCGCGCCGCATTCTCGATGTCGGCTGCGGGACCGGCGTGCTTGCCATCGCGGCAGCGCGGGCGACGCGGCGGCAGGTCGCTGCCGGCGACATCGATCCCGTCAGCGTTCGGGTGGCGCGCGACAATGCCCGTCGCAACCGCGTCGGCGCGCTTGTCAAGGTCGTTCATGCGAATGGCGTCTCCGACCGCCGCATGCGGGCGCGCGGGCCATTCGATCTCGTGTTCGCCAATATTCTGCTGGGCCCGCTTAAGCGGCTGGCCAATCCGATCCGCCGGGTCACGGCGCCGGGCGGCCGCATCGTGTTATCAGGGTTGCTGCCAGGCCAGGCCAATGCGGCGCTTGCGGCTTGTCGGATCCTTGGTCTCGTGCTCGAACGACGCATCCTCGTCGACGGGTGGATCACGCTGGTTCTGGCGCGGCCGGCGGCACGAATTGTGAACGTTGGTAGGGCGGCCAAAGGCGGCCGAGGCGTTGCGGTGTTGGCATGAATTTGCCTCGCGCGCCTTTGCCCAACCCCACAGGCGCGACGAAAATTGTGAGGCCTCGGCAAATGACGCTAAGATACGATCATGAACGGAAACATCGCGAAAAACTTCCACGCTGAGTTTCAGACCTTCGACGATCCCGCAGAGACCTCAGAGTCGGCTTCCCGACTCGCGGCGCTGCGCGCGGAGCTGGCGCGTCGCGGGCTTGACGGATTCGTGGTCCCCCACGCCGACCGCCACCAGGACGAATACCTGCCGCCGAGCGAGGAGCGGCTTGCGTGGGTCACCGGCTTCACGGGATCGGCGGGCGCTGCCATCATCCTCGCCGATCATGCAGCGCTGTTCGTCGACGGCCGCTATACGCTCCAGGCCCGCGACCAGACCGACCCCAAGCTGTTCGCCATCGAGCATCTCGTCGAAAAGCCGCCGACCGCCTGGATCGAATCCAACCTCAAGGCCGGGCAGAAGCTCGGATTCGATCCCTGGCTGCACACGGCTGAGGGGGCCGAGCGGCTCGCCAGGGCCTGCTCCAACATCGGCGCGATCCTGGTGGCCACCGAGCCCAACCCGATCGATGCGGCCTGCCGCAATCGCCCGCCGCCGCCCCACGGCGCGATCGTGCCGCATGACCTGAAATTCGCCGGCGAGCCTGCGGCGCAGAAGCTCCAACGCATTCGCGCCGAGATCGCGAAGCTCAACGCCGATGCGCTTGTGGTCTCCGATCCGCACGCGGTCGCCTGGACGTTCAACATTCGCGGCGCCGATGTGTCCCACACGCCGCTGCCGCTCGCTTTCGCCGTCATCCGCGCAGACGCTGCGCGCCTTTACGTCGATGAGAGCAAGCTGACTGACGCCGCGCGCGGCGCGCTCGCGGGGCTGGCCGACATCAGATCGGAAGATGTTTTTGCGCAGGACCTGGCTGCGCTCGGCGCCGAGCACCTTGTGGTCCGGCTCGATCAGGCCACCGCAGCCCACGCCATCGCGCAGGCGATCACGGCCAACGGCGGCAAGGTTGTGCGCGGATCAGATCCGATCGCCGTCATGAAGGCGGTGAAGAACGAAACGGAGATCGCCGGCAGCCGCGCCGCCCATCGCCGGGACGGCGCCGCCGTCACAAACTTCCTCGCCTGGTTCGATTGCCTGGCGCCCGGCGGCGACCTCACGGAAATCGACGCCGTCGAGGCGCTCGAGACCTTCCGCCGCGACACCGGGCTGCTGCGCGATGTTTCGTTCCCGACCATTTCGGGCGCTGGCCCGAACGGCGCCATCGTGCACTACCGCGTCACCCGCAAGAGCAACCGCAAGATCGCGCCCGGCGAGCTGTTTCTCATCGACTCCGGCGCGCAGTACGAGGACGGCACCACCGACATCACCCGCACCGTGATTGTCGGCGATGCGAGCCCTGAGATGTGCGACCGTTTCACCCGCGTGCTCAAAGGGCATATCGCGATCGCGCGCGCGGTTTTCCCCGACGGGGTCTCCGGATCGCAGCTCGATAGCTTCGCGCGCACCTATCTGTGGGCGGCGGGGCTCGATTTCGACCACGGCACGGGCCACGGTGTCGGCAGCTATCTCTCGGTGCACGAGGGTCCCGCCCGCATCGCCAAGCTCGGCACCGAGGCGCTGAAGCGGGGAATGATCCTTTCCAACGAGCCGGGCTACTACAAAGCGGGGCACTACGGCATCCGCATCGAAAATCTGGTGCTGGTGGCTGAGGCGCCGGCAGTCGAGGGTGGAGAGAAGCCTGTCAACCGCTTTGAAACCCTGAGCCTCGCGCCGATCGACCGCCGGCTGATCGACCGCCAGCTCATGACGCCGGAAGAAATCGACTGGCTCGATGCCTATCACGCCGAGGTGCGAGAGACGCTGATGCCGCTGGTTTCTGCCGACACGCGGGCGTGGCTCGCCGCCGCCACCGCGCCGCTGGCAAGGGGTTAGTCCAGTAAAATTCAACGAGCGCTGCTCACCGCAAAATTTCGAATGCGCGATCGCGGTTACGCCCAAAGCGATAGATCGCAAAGTGGTCGTCGAAGCTTGCCGCGCGCACGAGACCCAGGCGCTCCATCACAGCGAAGCTCGTGCGATCCACGATCGAGAAGCCCTGGTCTGGGAACGCTTCGCCGATGGTCCAGGCCGCATCGAGATCCGCAGCTAGCACTTTCTCCAATTGCGCGGCGCCGCGCCGCATGGCCAGCCAGAACTGCTCGGCCGCTTTCCGGTGCACGCGGGCATTCAGCAAGGTCCAGGTTTCGACCAGGACATGATCCGTTAGTACCGGTGCAACGAGTTCGGTTAGGATTTTCTTCGCACGCGCATTTTGCCGGTCGCGGACGTTGGCGGCTCCGAACCATACCGAAGTATCGACGAAGACGCTCAACGACGAACCGCAGCGGATCGGGCGCGCCGGTGCGGCCGGCTGCTTTTGCGCGCGGTCTTGCGCACGTGCTCGGCCCACATGGCTTCCCCTAGCATTTGGTCCTTGTCACGCGCGATGTCGGTCGGTTCGCGCGACGCGCCAAGATCAAATACGAGCGAGATATGCGTGTTGCGCCTTGGCTCACCGAGATCACGCGCGACCAGGCGACGCACATATTCGGCAAAAGAAAGCCCGAGCTCAGCCGCTTTGGCATGCGCACGCCGCTGCAGCTCCGCATCCATGGTAATTTGAGTTCTTGCGTTCATGATGGCGCCATCATGCCATCAATACGCGGGCGTTGCAACCGGCCGCTATCGCTCGCCCGCATCTCCGAACTTGCCTCCGATAGCGGCGGTCGTGATGCGCTGCCGATGGTCTTTTTGCATAACGATGGTTCGCTGGTCCCCGTGGAATTCGTCACGAATGGAGACAAAGCCGCGCCTTTGATAAAAGCCCTCCGCCGTAATGGACGACGGCACGCAAAGGGATGGCCACGGATTGCTCGCGAGCGAGACCCTCCGAGACGTCCATAAGCTGCGCGCCGATGCCTTTGCCTTGATGAGCGGGATCGACATAAATGCTGCGAATCACGCTGCCGTTCAGGCTCGCCGCGCCAACGACCGCACCATCGACAACAGCTACGTAAGCCGGTCGTGTTGTCAGCCGTGCAGTGCCGCGACCTTCTCGGGCGAAAAGTTCTCAGCAACCGAAGCTATGACGTGCGGAGGGTAATCGCGTCCATTCGTTTCGTGCAGAGCGCGGAGGATCACGCGGCTGATTGCCCCAGCGTCATGTGGCAGAGCAGGTCTGATTTCCGGTACGACTCTCATCACGGTGACCTGCCCGTTCGTGGCCCTTCACATCATCGCAGGTTCGCAACCGCTCGGCAGCGATCTGAGGCATAGCGGACGCGGCCACCGGGCACGTTATCATGCGATCAAAAGTCCGGCTTCGAAGCCTCGGGGATCGGGAACAGGCCCTGGTTGAAAAAATCTCCATTGTTCTCGGAGCAGACCGTCTCCTTTATCGGACCGTCCACCTTGAACCAGCGTTGCATCATGGTGAGCGGTTCGTTGAACGCGTCGGGGTCCTCGACCGTCACCAGCGCGGTCATGTTCTTGCCGCCGGGCTCGATGGTGAAGCGCTCGACGACATGCAGCTTTTCGCTGTGCGGCGTGCGAAAATTATCGATGTAGCTGTTCTTGGTGGAGAGGCCGACGGTATCGACCACCAGCGTGTTGCCGTCCTCGTAATGGCCGATCGACTCGCCGAACCACGACGGCGTGATATGCTCCGAATGCTGGTCGGTGAGAAAGATGCGGCGCACCATATGGTCGCGCTGCCACATCATCCAGACCTCCTTGGGAGTTTGGATGAAATAAAGCGGCTCGAACGGATAGAGCAGTTGACCCGGGACGCCGCCCGGATAACAGCGGGCCTGAGCTGCGAACGGTATCGCCATCTCGTTCGCCAGCGCTGCGTCGTTCGATGCCTGCATCAGCGCCGCGGCCCAGGGCTTGAGCACCGGGTCCTTCGCATTGCCGATACGCTTCGTCGGTTGAGTGCCGGTGCGCGCCGCCTCGGCATTGCTGGTGAAGGGATGGGCGGGATCGGGCTTGATCGGTCCGTGGCCATGCCCCGGCGGCGGATCGCGCCAATCCGCCACGTTGGTCTGCCAGCCGAACTCGGCCGAAGCAAATTGGGGAATGGTCTTGTTTGGTTCTGCTGCCGCCGTCGCCAATGCGCTCGCGGCAAGGAGGCCGAGAATCACGGAGCCCGCCGCGGTGGAGCGCCGCAACGCCGATCTGATGCCGTTCGCATGGGTCATGAGGTTCTCCTTGAGATGGCTCCGGCGAACGCCAGAATTGGCCGCGATCATCATATGCCAGGATTTCAGCTTGCGAAACATCTTGACTCGACGGCCTGCAAGATGCAGGGCCGCATTGATCGCCTGGGTAGAGCAAGCAGCCCATGCTTTTCGGCGCCCAAGCACTCAATGCGGCCCTGCATCTTCCTCCGATTTCATTCTCCGGTCGCCGCTGCCGCTAAGTCAGCGCCAATGGGGCGACCCTTCGCCCCGCTTCGCGCTACGGTCTCAGCCGCCCCGCAAGCTGACGACCAAGGTACCGTCCCCCTACATCGACATTACAGAATGGCCAGGCGTTCGCCGATGGCAACCAGCCAGATCGCGGCAGCGAGAAGAAGCGCGACACCAACCGCGGCAGAGCCCATGTCCTTGATCCGGCCAATGCCCGGATGGAGGGTCGGAGCGACGTGATCCGCGAGTTTTTCGATTGCGGTATTAAGCAATTCGACAACGACGAGAAGCAAGAGCACGGCGATCAGCGCGACCCGCTTCCAGGCGTCCGGCGTGATCACAAAAGCGAGCGGCACCGCGAACGCAAGTGCCGCCAGCTCCTGACGAAACGCCTGCTCGCTGCGGGTCGCCGCAATAAGCCCATTCCACGAATTCACGGTGGCCCGCAACCATCGATCCATCGAACACCCCGGCGATTCAACTTGGCGGCCACCGTAAGCCCGACCCCGCCCCGCGCGGGGGCGCAGACAGGAGGGCCCGCCACCGACCGGCTTGCCGGCGAATATCTCTCTATGTCATATTTCTGTCATGCATGGCGTGGGGTTGTGAGACGATGAGTCACGGGGGCCGCGAGGCAGCGAAGGCGGCTTCCTCCCAAGGGGCAGAGATTGCAGACCGGGTCGCGGACGGCCTGTGGGCGCGCGCAAGCGAATGGCGGCGCGACCCGGCGCGCTTGCTGTTTGCACCCGACGGCACCCTGAGCCGTGGCCTCATCTGTACCGTCGCGGCCCTTTTTACACTTCCGACGGTGGACTATTTCTGGAAGTATGAGGGCGGAGCCGCCAACCTGTTTTTTGTTTCATCGATCACGCTGACATTGGCGGCGTGCCTGATGCTGGTGTTTCGCCGTGTGCTGGTGGCCTCTGTCCTGGTCAACGCCATTATTGGCATCGTTGCCACTGTGGCCTGGGCGAAGCACCAGGCCATGGATATGGCATTCCATGCCTATGACATCGTCTTTTACCTGAGTTCACGGCCGACGATCGCCTTTCTGTGGCGGAATTTTCGAGCTGACGTGATCGCCCTCATCGCTGCCTTGGCGGCGACCGCAATAGCAGCCGCGCTCGCTTACCGCTTCGATACCAAACGGGTGGATCGGCGAGGCGTCTTTGTGGCGGCGGTGCTGCTCGCGCTCGTGTCGGTGGGCGCCGCGTTCGTCAAGGGAGAGCGCCGGCACATGCAATATTACTGGAACGGGCGCCACATATCTTCATTCTATTCATCCTGGGCGGAGACGATTGAAACGTTGTGGCGCGGCCAGTTGATCGAGGCCGCTTCCTCCGCGCCAGGCCCTCATTTTGCCGTGCCGACCGAGTGCGTCCCCACGACAAAGCCTCCGCACATCATCCTTATTCATCAGGAATCGCTGGTGCCGCCCGGTCATTTTCCGACGCTCCTGTATGACCATGGCCTCGACCGCCTGTTCGCCTCCCATGACGGCAAGGAGCACCGCCTGCGGGTCGAAACCTATGGCGGGGCGTCATGGCTCACCGAGTTCTCGGTCCTGACGGGTCTGTCCACCAGATCCTTTGGCGGCATGAGCCAATTCGTGCAGCCGCTCATGGCCGGCAAATTGCGCGATACCTTGCCGGAGACGCTGCTGCGCTGCGGTTATCGGACCGTGGTGTTCTATCCGCTCATGCGCAATTTCGTGTCGAACGGCAAATTCTATGCGTCGGTCGGCTTGAAGGAAATCTTCGATGCGGAGGACCAGGCCGCCAAAACCGATAACGAGCGCGACCGGTTCTACTTCGGCAACGCGCTCGACGAGATGGCTCGGCACCTCCAAAATTCCCGGCAGCCGCTCTTCACAATGATCTTCACGATGGCCACCCACAGCCCCTATGACTCCCCCTATATGCCGGAGGTCAACGTGCCGGGAGGCGGCCCAGGCACCGATCCCGAAATGAACGAATACCTGCGGCGGCTTGCCATGGCCCGCATCGACTACGACGACATGCTCCGCGAGATTGCGCGGCGGTTTCCGGGCGAGCGGTTTCTGATCGTGCAATACGGCGATCACCATCCGATCGCAACCCGCACCCTGCTGGGATTGAACAACAAGCTCGATGCCGAGGACATATCGTTGCCGCCCGAGTCTCCCGGCTTCATCACCTACTACGCGGTCGACGGCGTCAACTACCAGCCGCCGGCGTTGCCCGCTGTTGAGACTTTGGATGTGCCCTATCTGCCGCTCGTCATTCTCAATGCCGCACGATTGCCGCTGTCGGATTCCTTTCGCGAGAGGCAGAGACTGCTCAATGCCTGCAACGGCCGCTACTACACTTGCGAACCGCGTGGGGCCATCCTGGCGTTCCACCGCCGCATGATCGATTCCGGCCTCATCGATGCGCATTAAATGGAATGAACTCGTGGGTGGGCAAAGGCGCCCCTTCGACAAGCTCAGGAGTGCGCCCACCACCCCTCGGCGCGGCGTTTCGAGGGCGGGTGGGCGCGCTTCGCTCTGAGCTTGCCGACGAGTGCCCGCCCTACGGCCGAAAGACCCACGGCCCCTGCGAGTCACATCAGCCACTCGGCATCCGGATCTTCCTCCGGCAGCGGCGCGACCACAACCTCGACGGCGACATCCGCGTCGATGGTGATCGTGGTTTTTGGCGCCTCGTAGCCGGACTTCCAGACATGAAGATCGTAGGCGCCTTTCGGCGCCATGAGTTCCGCAAAGCCGGAGCTGCCAGTTGCCGCCCGATAGGCGCCGAGCCGCACTTGCGCGTCTGCCACCGGCAACGCAGTCAATTGTTCGACGACCTTGACGGTCAGCCTGTGCTCGGGCGGGTCGACGATTACGATGCTGAACCGGGATGAGGAGCCCTCGTGCGCAAGCGCGAGATCGGTGGGAGCGAACTTGACCGACCACGAAAACATCCCCGCCTCGGCCGGCGCAATCAAGCTGAGTTCCGTCCAATACAACGCGCTGGTGCCGGGCCACGGCGTGTCGCCGAGAACGCCGCTCGCCAGCACCATGCCCGCGGGATTGCACACCTCGATCTGAGCGCCCGCAAGATTGCAGCCGGCGGCGGATTTCGCTCCGACCTTGATGGCGAATGGACGGCCGGTGACCACCGGCGACGGGATCGCCCACACGGCAAGACTCGTTTCGTGCGGGCGAATCCGAACCGGCACCCGGAGCTGGCCTGCGCCATGATGCCAACCGGCACTCTCGTGAGCCGCACAGGAGACGCGCCACACGTATTCGCCGGGCTGCAGCGGCGCTTTGAGGGCGATGCGCCGCGCCGGCGTCTCCCCTCCCCCTTGTGGGAAAGGAGAAGAGGGCAGCTTGACCGTCGCGCCAGCGTTATCCGGCCCTGTTACCTCAAGCGGAACGCCAGAGAGGTCGCACCCGGCCGGGCACGACGCCACAACGGTCAGCGCGAACTCAGCGCCGACTGCGGCCTCCGCCGGTCCGTCCACCGTAATGACGGTCGCATGCGCAGGGGCGCCCGCGCTCATGCGCGCGGTCCCGTCTCAAGGTCGCGCGGCGCTCTCATGCGCTGCGTTTCGCAGCGTGGCGGCCGGCGATGCGCCCGAACACCAGGCAGCGTGCGAGACCATGCTGAGCGAACCCGCCCTGGGATTCGCCGGCGCAATAGAGGCCCGGGATAACCTCACCATGTATGTCGACCACCTCGGCGTTGGGCGTCGTGCGCAGTCCCGTGAGCGTGTCGTGCAGGATCGGCGTCGACCACGCCGCATAGAAAGGCGGCGTCTCGATCTTGTACGTCGGGGTCGGCTTCTTGAAGTCCTGATCGACGCCGGCGGCGACGAAGCTGTTGTATCGGCTCACGGTTTCCTGGAGCACTGCGCCCGACATCTGCTGTTTCTGATACGGATTACGGATCTTGCCTGCGAGTTCGCCGATGGTGTCGGCGCTGAAGAAGAAGCCGTCGGGATCGACGTTGGGCGGCTTTGGGTTCCACTTCTCGCGCGCCGCCGCATCGGCATCGAAGATCGCCCAGATCGGCCCGCCGCCGTTGAGCTTTCCGGGCTCGCCGCTGGACGCCATGGCGGCGGCGAAGAACTTATACGAGCCGTCCGCCTCGTTCCAGAACCGCCGGCCGGCCTGATTCACGAAGATGACATCCTGCCAGTCTTGCACCGTGAGGCCGGTCGCCTTGGCGAGGTGGAACATCGGGCTTTCAGGTTGATACACCAATGTGGCGTAGCCCCAGCGGCAGCCGATATGGCGGGTCTTGGTGATGGCCGCCCCTGCCTCCGCGGTCTGGTTGGCTGTCGCCCAGAGCGACGCCCCGATCTCCATGGCGGCAAGCTCGCCGTCGGCGCCCTGGTGGACGTACGGCATGCAAGCCTGCTGGTACTCCTCGGTCAAGCGCGGATCGAAGGTGCGGCGGAAATTTACGTTGCCGGTATGGCCGCCGGTCGCGATGATGACGCCCTTGCGCGCCTCGATATTGATGATCGCGCCGTCGTGGCTTGCTGTGATGCCCAGCACCTTCCCGGAACGGCCCTGCTCCCGGATGATGCTCTTCATCTCGTGCTGAAGCAGAATTTCCGCGCCCTTCTGCCGCGCGGCGACCTCAAGCTGGCGAACGAGACCTGAACCGTTGCGGCCGCGGCCCGGCGCAATCAGCTGGCTCGCGATCGGCCACTCGACTGTCACGAACGTGCGCGGCACTGTCGAAGCGCGCTCAGGGCCGATCGGCCGCTCGTTGAACTTGACGCCGTTCTCGATGAGAAAATTGAAGGTCGGGACATTCTCGTCGGCAAACACCCGCACCAGATCGCGGTCGTTATAGCGCGCATCAAGAGTGTCGTGGCGCGTCCAGTCGGCAAAAATCTGATCGGGCGAATCCTTGATGCCGGCCTTCTGCTGCAGGGCATGGCCGCCGCCGAGATGCACGCGGCCGCCGCTGAGGATGCCGCGGCCCCCGATATCGTAGTTCTCGTCGACGACGATGACGGAGACCCCGTGGTCGCGCGCCGTGATGGCCGCCGGCAGCCCGGCGACGCCCGCCCCGATCACCACCACATCCGCCGAGCGATCCCACTTGCGCTGCGATGCGCTTTGGGCATTCGCGTGCGGGGCGCCGGCCGCGGCCACGGCGATGCCGGCCGCACTGGTCGATAGGAAGGCGCGCCGGCTGACCTCGCCCAAGGCGGCCCTGTCATGATCGGTGGCGTTCTTGCCCATGTTTCCTCCCGCTCGATTCCGAGGCAATAGTCTTGACTTTGCCAGAGGCTGGGTCAAGGCGCAGCGCCTGATTGCTTTTGCGGCCGACCTGTGCCACCGAATCCAAAATTGAGGGCGCGCATGAAGGCCATCGCTTTATCTGCAATCGTTCTCCTCACATGCGCTTCAGCCTCGGCGCAGGAGCCCGGTTCAATTGGCTACCGCACTGTCGCGGACGCTCTTGCGGCGCTTCGCAAGGACCCCACTGCGAAATTCTCCACGCAAGCAGGTTGGGTCATAGTCGACGTCCGCGAAGGTCCACATTACGGCCTTTGGTCATTCACACCGAACACCCATCCAGCGTACCCCGCGGCGATGAGGCGAACCCCAACAGAAGTTGGAGGCGCTATCTACCTTACTATGCAGGTCCGTTGTGAAGCCGCAAAGCGCGTATGCGCTCAATTGGTCGAGGACTTTAAGAAGCTCAACGAGCAAATGAAGCGTGATATTCAGAGCCGCCATAAGAGCAGCAAGTGACCGGCACAATAGATTTGCTTCCTCTTAAACTGATCGCGGTGGCGGTTGCGGCCCTTGCGGTGTCCGCCAGTTCAAATGCGGCGGTCGCGGCCGAGCATAAATGCGATCCCGTCACAGACCCCGGCTGGAGCGTGGTTCCGGAGCGCGAAGTGTTGAGCCAGAGCGACGGCCCGCCTTACCAATCGGGAACAGAGTGGTTCGTTGATCGCATCACCACTGTGCTGCCGTTCTGTCACTACTTCAATTCGATCGGCGTCTACAGCATGCGCTCCTATTCGCTCGACCCGGTGGTGACCCGGGAACGAGTCGCCATTTGCCGGCAAAACGGGAGTGACAGCGTTGCGGTTGCACCCTATCGGGGTCCGTGTCCGCCGCGGTAGCGGCTGTTCCAGAGGAACATGCGCGCTGGATGACGGTTAGTGAAATGCCGAGCCGCCCTGACAAGCGCAATGCGGGCGACGGGAGGCTTGAGCAGGTTCCGGGGAAGTCGGGGCAGCCTGAGCAAAGAGGCGCTCGTCGTGATGGGCTCACGCGGTCGGGGATGGGGCGTGCTTCGCCTTGGTCAACGCTGCACATGATCCCACTTTAACCGAAATTTCGATCAAGACGGCTCTTTGATTGATCGAGAAGCTGGCGGGCCGCGACAGAATAACATGACAAGCCGGCACGCCGACTGGAGCGGCCTTCGTCTCTGTCGCGACGGAGGCCGTTCTGGCGCTCTGAGGACAGCCGCAACAATAACTGCTTCACTTCATCCGCCAACCAGAAAACAACCGAAAGTGGACAAAACTCCAGATGGCCCTATAATAGATATGGTTTCCATTGTCAGGGGAGACGATATCACAGCACGCAATAGCAACAGATTTTAAAATTCCCTGTTATTTTCCCTGTTCTCAGGGAAAGTGGTATTTCAGTACGGCGCTGTCGATCTTTGAACGATTGGCGGCGAAAGTGTCGTTATGCCGCGACGCCATATGCTCGATACATGACCGTGTCGTGGCGATAACCACCATCGCCGGTTCGCAATAGCGGAAATGATTCAGTTAATGTTGCCGCTTTCCTAAGGGTTGTCCGCGAAATAATCGCTTTCAATTATTGCGCGGAGGCGCAGCAGAATTCCTCTCGCGCAAGCGGGGGAGGGTCAGGGAGGGGGCTGGCGCCGCGAGGTAAACCCCTCCCTCGCCCTCCCCCGCTTTTGACGCTTTTGAGGAGGAGATGGCATGTGGCGCGGCTGTTCTCCATTTGGGCTACGTTCTTTCCGCAGCATCATTTTGGCGCGGGTGCGGCAAGGGAGCGCTTGAGATGACCTCGCGCAAATGCTTCGAGGTCATGATCGGCTAAAGACCCACCCAGGCAATGGCCGCTGGCCGCCGGAAGCAGCGCGCTTGGCCATGTCCCATAAGCGCAGGGCCGCTTCGCCTTGAGTGCCGTCTTGCGCCGAGGGGGCTAGGCAAAACCCGGCCTTAAGCAGACCGCGGAGAATAAGTGAATTGAGAGCCTGTCGTGCCCCGCTTCAAGCGGGGCATCCTGTAACCATCGGCTTTGACCGTTGTCTCAAAAGCAGCCCCGAAGGTTATTGGATCGCCCGGTCAAGCCGGGCTGATGACACTCATCTTCGAGGAGCTATTCTTCACGATGTCCAAAGCTGGTCTCCTCCAGAGAGAACCGGAGAGAACGAGGATGGTCCGATGAGCTATGTTCCTCACACCGAGCGCGAGCGGCGAGATATGCTTGCCGCGATCGGAGTTGACCGCGTGGAGGATCTGTTTGCGGCCGTACCGGCGCGAGTTCGATTTCCGGAACTGGACCTTCCGCCGGGCCTTGCCGAACTCGATCTTGTGCGCGAGATGCAGGCGCAGGCAGCGGGGAATTTTCCTGCCGACCCTGCGCGTTCGTTCCTCGGCGCCGGCGTTTACCACCATTTTCGACCGAGCACTGTCGACTACGTTCTATCTCGGGGGGAGTTCTACACCTCCTACACGCAGTACCAGCCCGAGGTCAGCCAGGGGATGCTGCAAGCGCTATTTGAGTACCAAAGCATGATCTGCCGGCTCACTGGCATGGAGGTGAGCAGCGCCAGCCACTATAACGGCGCAACCGCAACGGCCGAGGCTGTCCTGCTGGCGCTCAACGCGGCGTCGGGCAAGCGCAGAAAGGTCGTGATATCGCCCGCCGTCCACCCGCAATACCGAGAGGTAGTGAAAACATATCTCGGCGGCGCACATGCCGGGATTGTGGTCGGCGACGACGATGGGACGGCCGACGTGGCGCGGCTTAAAGCGCTGATCGGCCCGGATACGGCGGCGCTCGTCATCCAGAATCCCAATTTCTTCGGCCAATGGGAACCGATCGAGGGCCTGGCCGATGCGATCCATCGCGCCGGCGGCCTCTTTATCGTCGTCGCGGATCCGATCTCCCTCGGCCTGTTCCGGCCGCCCGGCGCGTATGGGGTGGACGTCGTCGCTGCGGAAGGCCAGCCGCTCGGCATTCCGCCCAATTTCGGCGGGCCGCATCTTGGAATCTTTGCTGCGCGCATGGCGCATGTGCGGCGGCTGTCCGGCCATCTGGTCGGCGAGACGGTCGATGCCGATGGCCGCCGCGGCTATGTGCTGACGCTTGCCACCCGCGAGCAGCACATTCGCCGCGCCAAAGCGACCAGCAACATCTGCACCAATTCCGCGCTGTGCGCGGTCGCCGCCGCGGTCTATCTCGCGACGATGGGCAAGCGCGGCCTGAGAGAGGTCGCCGAGCTTTGCTACCACAAGAGCCACTATGCCGCGGCGGAGATCGGGAAGCTGAAAGGATTTGCTGTCAATCCGCAGGCGCCGACGCAGCCGTTCTTCAAGGAATTCGTGGTGCGCCTGCCGGGGCCGGCGGCCGAGATCAATGCGCGCCTGCGCGAGCAATATGGAATCATCGGCGGCTACGATCTCGGCGGCGACTATCCGCACCTGAAAGACCATATGCTGATCGCGGTGACAGAACTCAACACCCGCGCCAGCATCGATCAGTTGGCGATGGCGCTTGGAAAGGTTACGGCCTGATGCACGACACAATAGCGACCGTCTATGAGCTGAGCGCGCCCGGACGCGCCGGAATGGACCTGCCGGCGAGCGACGTGCCCGCGAGCGATCTCCCAGCGGAGGAAGTGCGCGCGGATTGCGGTTTGCCCGAGCTGTCGCAGCTCGATGTGGTGCGCCACTACCTCGCTTTGTCGCAACGCAATTTCGGCGTGGATTCGGGCTTTTATCCGCTCGGCTCCTGCACCATGAAGTTCAACCCGAAAGTCAACGAAGCGATCGCGCGAATGCCGGGCTTCTCCGAGGCGCACCCGTTGCAACCTCAAGAAACCGTGCAGGGCAATCTTGCGCTGATGTTCGAGCTGCAGCGGTGGCTCGCGGAGATCGGCGGCTTCGCCGGCGTTTCGCTTCAGCCCAGCGCCGGCGCGCACGGCGAATTCACCGGTCTCCTGATGATGCGCGCCTTTCATCGCGAGCGCGGCGACATCAAACGGACCCGCATCATCATTCCGGATTCTGCCCACGGAACCAACCCGGCTTCGACCACGATGGCGGGTTTCACGGCGGTCGAGGTTCCTTCCAACGGGCGCGGCAACATTGACCTGGAGGCTGTGCGGGCGGCCTGCAACGACACGCTTGCCGGCATCATGATCACCAACCCGAACACGCTCGGCCTTTTCGAGGAGCGCATCGGAGAGGTCGTGGAGCTCGTGCATGCGTGTGGCGGGCTTGTCTACGGCGACGGCGCCAACCTCAACGCTGTCGTCGGCATCGTGCGTCCCGGCGATCTCGGCTTTGACGTGATGCACTATAATCTGCACAAAACTTTCTCCACGCCGCATGGCGGCGGCGGTCCCGGCTCGGGACCGGTCGGCGCCTCGGCGCGGCTGAGAGACTTCCTTCCCGGGCCCGTCGTGGAAATGGCGAACGATCCGAACGGCCCGCGCTATCGCTTGGCAATGCCTGTGAAATCGATCGGGCGCGTATCGCCTTTTTGCGGAAATTTCGGGATGTTTGTTCGCGCCTATGCGTATATTCGCCAGCATGGCGCGGCGGGTCTGCGGGCGAATTCCGAGCATGCGGTGCTCAACGCCAACTACCTCCGCGTTAAGCTGCGCGATGCTTTCAAGGTGCCGTTCGAGCGCATCAATATGCATGAGTTCGTGTGCAGGGGCGCAGTCGACGGCGCCGGGGTGCGAGCGCTCGACGTCAGCAAGCGCCTTCTCGATTACGGCTTTCATCCCCCCACCAACTACTTTCCGCTGATTGTGCCGGAAGCCTTGATGATCGAGCCGACGGAGACGGAATCGAAGCCGACTCTCGACGCCTTTGTTGAGGCGATGACGGCGATCACGAAAGAGGCCCGCAGCGATCCCGCGCAGGTCAAGGCCGCTCCGCATCGGACGCCGGTCAGACGCTTGGACGAGGTCAAGGCCGCGCGCGAACTGGTGCTGTCTGACCGCGCCGCCCTCTCCCTCGGCCCCCTCCCTGGCCCTGCCCCGCAAGCGGGGGAGGGCAGTGGGCCGGGAGGGGGAAGGAGACGGCGGGATGAGTGAGCCGGCGCCGACGGGCGAACTCAAGCGCACGCCGCTTCATGCACTGCACCTGCGCCTCGGCGGGCGCATGGTGCCGTTCGCAGGTTATGACATGCCGGTGCAATATGCTTCCGGCATCATCAAGGAGCACCTGCACACGCGCGCAGCCGCCGGTCTGTTCGACGTCTCGCACATGGGGCAGATCGCGCTGCGTCCGCGCTCCGGCCGCGTCGTGGACGCGGCGCAGGCGCTCGAAGCCTTGCTGCCGGGCGACATACTGGGAGTTGCGGCGGGGCGGCAGCGTTATGCGGTGTTGACCAACAGCGCGGGCGGCATTCTCGATGACCTGATGGTGTCGAATCACGGCGATCATCTGATGCTGGTCGTCAATGCAGCCCGCAAGGCTTTTGACGAAAGCCATCTGCGATCTCATCTGTCCCAATCCTGCGTAGTCGAGCCGCTGAATGATCGGGCCCTCCTTGCGCTGCAGGGACCTTTGGCGGAAGCAGTTCTGGCGCCGTTTGCGCGCGACGTGCAGGCATTGCGTTTCATGGATGCGGGCGTCGTCACGCTCATGGGCGCGACGTGCTTCGTGTCGCGCTCCGGCTACACGGGCGAGGACGGCTTCGAGATCAGCGTGCCGGCGGAGGCGGCCGAGCCGCTGTGGAATGCGCTGTTGCGCAACCCTGCGGTCGCGCCGGTCGGGCTTGGCGCGCGCGACAGCCTGCGGCTTGAGGCGGGCCTTTGCCTCTACGGCGCCGACCTTGATGAAACGACAACGCCTGTTGAGGCAGCCCTCGAGTGGACGATCGGCAAGGCTCGCCGCCCTGGCGGCGAGCGCGCCGGGGGGTTTCCGGGAGCCGAAGTGATCCTCGGGCAGCTGCCCCCACCCTACCCTCCCCCGCATGCGGGGGAGGGTAGGGTGGGGATTACCCGTCTGCGCGTGGGGTTGCGGCCGGAAGGGCGGGCGCCGGTACGCGCCGGCGCGCCGGTATTCCGTAACGAAGGCGACGCTGCGCCGGTCGGCGTGGTGACGTCCGGCGGATTCGCCGTGAGCCTCAATCTCCCTGTCGCCATGGGATATGTGCCGCCCGACGCGGCCGCGCCAAGCACGCGGGTCTTTACGGAACTCCGCGGCAGGCGGCTCGGCCTGATCGTTTCGAAGCTGCCATTCGTGCCAGCGCGTTATAAACATCGATAGGAGCTTTGGAGGCGGCGATGCTCAAATTTACCAAGGATCACGAGTGGCTGCGCATGGACGGCGACATCGCCACCGTAGGGATCACTGCTTTCGCGCAGGAGAAGCTTGGCGATCTCGTCTTCGTCGAATTGCCGAGCGTCGGAGCGACGTTCGCCAAGGGCGCGGTCGCCGCAACCGTCGAATCCGTGAAAGCGGCCGCTGACGTTTATGCGCCGGTTGCGGGCGAAGTGATTGCGGTCAACGACAAGCTTGCCGAGCAGCCCGGCCTCGTCAATGGTGAGCCGACCGGCGAAGGCTGGCTTTTCAAAATGAAGCCGGCCGACGTTGCGGAGGTCGACGCGCTTCTGGACGAAAAAGCCTACGATGCGCTGACGGCGGCCGAGAGCCAGTAGCACGTCGTCCGTGAAAAATTCCCAAGGTGTTGAGCAGACTCGCGAATCGTCGCAAATCGCGGGATAAAATTTGCAAGGTTTTGAGGTTTTGCGCGAATTGTTGCAAATTCCTTGCAAACTGCCGGAGGCATCGGATTCTTCCACCGCCCGGCGGAGCCGTGGCGATCAAGCTTTCGATTCCGGTCCGTTCTCGCTTCGATTCTGTATCGTTCGCGCCACGACCGCCCTGATATGAGATAAGCGAGCACTCTACGCGTCGATTTTTCGCGGACGACTAGAGCCTGTCCGGGTCAGGCTGAACCATGCTCCGGAGTCATGGATGGGCTTGTCCAGAATTGTCCCGGCCGCGATCAACGACTGGTGTCGGCACAACCGCCATCAGCCGTTGGCGGACCAGCGGGACGGCTGTCCGCCAGGCTCGCAGGCCATTACGCCTGCTACGGCATCACCGGGAATATCGCGCAACTCGGCCGGCGCTTCCGGCAGGCCGCAAAGTCGTGGCGCAAGCGGCTGGCCCGACGAACGCGCCCGCATGTCCTATCCTGGGACAGCTTCAACGCGATCCTCGAACGCCGCCCACTGCCCCACCCTCGGATCGTCCATTACTACGCCGCGCGCAACCAAGCTCTCCCGTGAAGAACCGGATGCGGGAAATCTGCACGTCCGGGACTGTGGGGGCGAGGGCGGCAACATCCTCGCCTACCCGGCCGCGGGCGGATTGCGCTGCGCTTATTGCGCCTTGCGCCTCACCCCACGGCGCCCTGCAACTCCACCCGCACCGGACCGAACACCTCAATGAATGCGCCTCGCAGCGCCATGTCGACCTCCGGCAGGCTCACCACGCGGCCGAGGTCGAGAAAGCTTGTCACTCCGAAACACGGTTCATCGACGCCGCACGGCACGATGCCGCCGAAATGGCCAAGGTCGGGATCAACATTGAGGCTGATGCCGTGCAAGGTCACCCAGCGCTTGATCCTGATGCCGATGGCCGCGATCTTGTCCTCACAGCCTTGGCCCTTGTCGGGGCGGCGCACCCACACGCCGATCCGTTTCTCCCGGCGCTCGCCGCGGATGTTGAAGGCGGCGAGCGTGCGGATCAGCCATTCTTCCAGGTCGACCACGAACCGGCGCACGTCGCAGCCGCGCCGCCTGAGGTCGAGCATGACGTAGGCGACGCGCTGGCCTGGCCCATGATAGGTGAACTGGCCGCCGCGGCCGGCGGCAAACACCGGAAGCCGTGCATCGACAAGATGCTCAGGCCGGGCGCTGGTGCCCGCCGTATAGAGCGGCGGATGCTCGATCAGCCAGACCAGTTCGTCGGCCTCGCCGGCCGCAACGGCGGCAGCCCGCGCCTCCATGACAGCGAGCGCCTCCTCATAGGCGACCGGCGCGGGCTCGACGCGCCAGGCCACCGGCGCCCCGGGGGCGGCACGCGCGAGGGTCGCGATGTCGTCGCGGGTTTTGGTCATTGCCTGACCATCGAAACGACCTCGGCCAATGTCGCTCCTTATCTTGCAATCCCCGCAAGTACCCCGCAACCAGCGCTCAGCAGATATTGGCGTCCTGTTGTCGCATGCAAGCCCTGAAAGGCGCCGGCCGCTGGCCCTGTTCTCCGGCCGGCGGCGCCGCTCTTGTACCGGCACCGCCGATTTGTTACATGGTCCGCGTTGCTCAGCGCCCTGCCCCGTTTTGGGTCTCGGCGTCCTTCCCGATGCGGTCGTGGCGGAACTGGTAGACGCGCTAGCTTGAGGTGCTAGTGGGGCAACTCGTGGAGGTTCGAGTCCTCTCGACCGCACCAGTACAGATAGCTTCGCCCGCAGTGGCGACAACTTCCGAATTCGCGCATTCGGCCAGCCCCTCGCCGGGCCGCCTTATTCTGCCTCTTTTGAATCTTGAGTGGGTGCAGAAGTGGTGCAGAAGCCTGAGGGCGCGGCCTTGGAGAGGGCCTTGATCGCTGGGATGCAGTCTTGCGGGCGGCGGCAGCCGGTCAAGGGCGAGTTGCGCGCGTTTAATCGCGCGCCAATCGCCGCTTAAGCGGTCGAGACCCTTGACCGGCTGCCGCCGCCCGCGACAAAGAGCATCCAAGCGATCAAGGCCGCGAGTGATCGCGGCGGGGCCGCCTGCGCGTCCTGACCCACTCGATTTTCAAAAGAGCCCTTATTCTCTGGGTTCGCCTGCCGTCTCGCCTGTTTTCGGATTGACGAAATGCAGCCTTCCACATGCAAGGCAGGTCACGCCCACAAAGACATCGTCGGCTCCATCGGACACATCGTCGTCCGGGGCCAGGCCTTGCACGCGAAAGCCTGTGTTTGGGCAGCGGAAGATAAATGGCGCCATAAGGTATAGTTGGCCGGCATCAGCCCGCTTGATTTGCGTCAGATCAAATGGCCGCCGCGTTTTTTTTCTGACCGCGCAATCCGCGGCCCCCTCTTTTCTGGCCCGCGGCCGCCTGCACGCTAACGGGCTGCGACGATGCAGGGGTTGTCCAGCTCACAGGCTCGGCGGCCGAAAAACCGCACGGCTCGCATTTGAACAACTTCGCAGGCGGCGATACTGCACGGGATCACGGCCCGATTACCACCTGACCGCGTCTTATATGCCTCTTAAAAGTGCCAGATCAGATCTGCCGCCACGATCAGAGCATCTTTCTTGTTGGGCGGGATGACCGGGGTCGCGTTGAAGTTGCCGTTGAAGGCCGGAGCGTCGAGCGCGCGATAATAGGTCGCTTCCGGGCGAAGCTCGACCTGCGGCGAAAACCAGTGCTGCCAGCCCAGGCCCATGCTGATGTAACGGGTCTTTGTGCCGGTCCGCTGGCCTTCCATGTCGTCGTAGAATTCCGGCCGGAAAGAGACGTTGTCCAGCGGCGAGAACTGATAGTTCAAATACATCACCGCGGCGAACGCTCGCGCAGTGCAGGCGAGTTGCTTCGGATCGGCGCAATGTGCGAAAAATGGAGCGTTGAAATTGAACCCGTTGGCCGGCGTGAATGGAAAACCGCCGTTGGCGATGATGCCCGCCGGGTCGGTTATGTTCAGCACGTTCTTCTGGCTGAGCGAGTAGATTTCCCACGCGAGATGCCATTTCGGACTGAACCGGTGATACCAAGTTAAACCCGTCCACTGAAGATTGTTGTATCCCCAGGCGCCGTTATTGATGCCGTTTTCCACCACGTAGACGGCATCCCGGCCGCTGTCGCTCTGCCAGCGCAGGCCGGCCGTGAGCGAAGGCTGGGCGCCCGGATCCCGGGGCATCGTTCTGCCGGGGAAAATGGGATTTGGAAATGGATTGGGCACGGTCTGACCCAGATGCCATGGCATGGTGTCGGTGCCGACGGTCCAACCCACCTGCAGAAACCAGTTCCTGTTGAGCGCCAGGGTGCTGATGACGCCGGTATTGGTGTAGTTGTCGAAGGTGTAGGTCAGCGAGTGGCTGTACATGTAGTTGTTCGGGGCAAGCTGCGCCTCGATGTCCGGGATGGCGATGAAACGCCCCAGCCGCAACAGCAGACCGGCGCCGAAATACGGAACGTAGAGTTCGCCATAGAGCATCGGAAAGTCGTAGCCGTAATAAAGGTTATGGCCGAGAAATTGATAGCTCGCCAAGCCGAAGGCAGTCGTATAGCGGTAGTTCTCGCCGTAGAACGCGGAAAGCCGGAAGCCCCAATCGACGTGATCGGTCTGCACCGTATCCGGCAGGCGTTCAAAATAGACCACGGCCTGGTCGAGCTGGTCCGTGTTGGGCGTGAAATCATAGGACGCCGGCCAGTTGCCGCCCGGCTTCACGGTGTTGGTGCTCGTGTTGCCGCCGCCGTTGATCCAGCCGTAGATTTGCATATCGCCGGCCTTCAGCGCCTCGCCGAACCAGGTGTTGGCGAGCGCCGCCATCAACGGGCTGTCCACTGAAGAGGGTCGGGTGACGCCGATCAAGGTCGTTCCGCCATAGGGCCATTCCGTAAATGGATATGGCGGCGTCGCCGTCGGTGCGTCGGGCCAATCGGCCCGGCGCGCCGGCGGCGCATTCGGATCGGCCGGCGGTTGGTCGTGGCCCCATTCAAGCCTGTAGTAGTTGATGAGGCGCTCGAGAAATCCGTGGCCCAGATAGGCGTCAAGACATTCATACTTTCTGTAAGGGGCATCAGGCGCACGGCAGTTCACACGCGTCTCGTCGCGCGACGACGATTTGTCGCTGGCCTCTGCCTCAGGCGCCTTGTTGCGCGACAACGACTTGTCGCCGGCCTGCGTCTGAGGCGCCTTGTTGCGCGATGACGATTTATCGCTGGCCCGCGCCTCAGGCGTCTTGTCGCGCAATGACGGGTTATCGCCGGCCTGCGCCGCGCCAATCGCCGCGATCCCTCCCGGCACCACAAGCGCCAGACCAATCCGAGCCAATTTTATCATTCCCGCGCCTCGAGTACATTGTGCGTGGTCGACACTGCCGCACGGGAGGGAGCGCCGTGGCCTCGGTCGGTCCTTTGCCCGGAATCGATTCTGGCGTTTCGTATCCTGGCCGACGCATCATGGACGAAGCCGCCAGGCGTCCGGCTCCTTCTGTCTGGATTTTTTGTCCTGTTCCTTTTTGTCCTTCTCTGCTTTTTCGATCTGCTCTTTCTTGTCTTTCTCGGCTTTTTCAATTTGTTCTTTCTTTTCCTTCTCAGCTTTTTCTATCTGTTCAATTTGCTCCTTTGAGGGAGTTTCGACATGCCCCGAAAGCGCAAGAGCCAAAACGAAAAGAAATGACAGCAGAGTTCCCCAAACGGCCTCCATCGCTTCAATCCTTCCGCGAAACTTCGCCAAGGGATTTCCGCTGATTCGTCGGAGCGATGAAGGCATAGCGGAGCATGCGTTAAACTTTTGCACAGCAACTTGACCGAAAGCGCGTATATGGTCGGAAAGCCGACATTTGCGGATGCTCGCGCAAAAGCCTGATGCGGCGATGATCGCCTTTGCGGTTACCTGCGAAAGGAATTTGGAGACCGTCGTTTACTCAGCCGCACCCGCAGCCACTCAAGCGCGCCCGGCGTCGAGGCCGCATAAAGGTGGACTACGGAATGGCAACAAGCCCAGCTGGCCGCGCCAACCTGGCCTTCGGGGAGGAGCGAATGAGACGACGCGCATTTGTAGCAGGGATCGCAGGCTTTCTTGCGCAGCCCTGGGCTTCGTACGCTGTCTCGCCTGCGAGACGCTATCGCATCGGGTTTCTGGACACTGCCCCGCGCGAGCGCAACGTCAATTTTGCCGCCTTCCAGCAAGTGCTTTTTGATCGCGGCTATGCCGAGGGGCGGAACCTCACCTTCGAATATCGTTCCGCAAGCGGCCGCAATTCCGGTTTTGCCGAACTGGCGAACGAATTGGCGAGCCTCAAGGTCGACGTCATCGTGACGCGGGGCACCCCTGCAGCGCTCGCGGCGCGCTCCGCCACGGCGATCATACCGGTGGTGATGGCCGCCGCCGGCGATCCCTTTGGGATTGCCCGCAGGGAGGATCGGCCAGCGCCAAACATGACGGGATTTGGCGCCTCAGCACGCGGCGCGGAGCGCAAGCGCATCGAAATCCTCAAGGAGATGCTGCCGGACATGTCGCGCATCGCCGCGATTACCAACTTATCCAATCCATCGCGCCAGGCGGAATGGCAGGAGGTCGAAGCGGCGGCGCGAGACTTAAATGTCGAGCCGCGTGTTTTCGATGTGCGGGTCGCCGCTGACATAGAACGGGCATTTGATCTGGCCCTGTCCTGGGATGCGGGCGCGCTGGTGGTCGGCAGCGACACGCTCATCCAGACCAATCAGGATCGTGTCATTCAATTAGCCGCTTCGCATCGATTGCCCGCCGTCTACACCTTCCGGGATTTTGTCGACGCCGGCGGGCTCGTCTCCTATGGGGCGAGCCTGTCCGATCTGTATCGGCGCGCTGCGGATTATGTCGACAAAATCCTGATGGGGGCGCAGCCTCGCGACCTGCCGATCGAGCCCGGGGGCGATCTTGAACTCGTCGTCAACGCCAAGACCGCGTCGTCGCTGGGAATTGCCGTTCCCGCCGCGATGATGTCGCGTGCTCAAAGGGTCGAATAGCGGTATTCTCGGCATCGCGGCTTGTCCCTCGGCCATGAAAAGACAGCCTCTTTTGAATCTTGGGTGGGTGCAGAAGCCTCAAGGCCGCGAGTGATCGCGGGTTGGCCGCTTTTCACGTCCTGCCTCACTCGAAATTCAAAAGAGTTTTCCACCGGGCCTGGCCCGACCTGCAGCGCATGAAACTTCTGCTACCCGTGGCGCGGTCCTGCCGGGTAAGTTTCTTCCTAGCCAAAAGACATTGTCACGCCGTAAACTGAGTGAATTTCGATCGACTGAAATATCCTGTGAAATATCCCATGAGGTGGGCAACATAAGGTGGGCCAAGGCCCGTTTTTGCGCCGCGCCCACTGAGAGCGCGCGCAGTGGGCGCGCGGAGCAATCATCACGGCGCCCGCAAAAATTCCACACGACGAATCACTTTGGTGAGGACCGCGCGCAAATAAACCTGCTAGCCTCCCGGCGCCACTTTCCGCTTTGAAGTGGCGAGACCAGGGAGGAAGCCATGTTCCAGCTCTCGAAGCTGCGGACGGCCGTGTGCCTGCCCGCTGACGCGCGACAAGCCTCGGGCCCCCGTCACACAAACCCACGCAGAAATCCGCGCAGCCAAAACCCACGCAAAACCTCGGGCAAGACAAGCCTCGGCTTTGGGCTTGCGGTCGCGCTCGGAACGCTGTGCGCTTCATGGCCTGGCGTGGCCGCCGAGCCGGGTCAAACCGCCGAAAAGAAGCTGAGCGCCGTCGTTGAAACGAAAGAAGGACCGGTGCAAGGTTTCATCGTAAACGGCGTTACCGAATTCCTCGGCATTCCCTACGCGGAGCCGCCGGTTGGCGATCTGCGCTGGCGGCCGCCCAAGGATCACGCGCCGTGGAGCAATGTCCTGAAGGCCACGGAATTTGCGCCGACCTGCGCGCTGATCACGACGCTCGGAGTCTTCTCAGGCCCGCAGAACAACAACGAGGACTGCCTCTATCTGAATGTCTTCACGCCGGACCCCAACCCGTCGGCGCGGCTTCCCGTGATTGTCTGGATTCACGGCGGCGGCAATGTGGACGGCGAAACGCCCGGCTATGACGGCAGCAAGCTGGCGTCGCAGGGTAAAACCGTCGTCGTGACCATGGAGTACCGGCTGAACCTCATGGGTTTCCTGGCGCATCCCGCGCTCGATAACGAAGGCCATCTCTTCGGCAATTACGGCATTCTCGACCAGCAGGCGGTGCTGAAATGGGTCGAGCGCAATATCGCGAGATTCGGCGGCGACAAGGACAACGTCACCGTCGGCGGTCAATCGGCGGGCGCTGTCGACACCGGCATCCACATGCTGTCGCCGCTCGCAGCGGGCCTGTTTCACCGCGGCATTTGCCAGAGCTTCTGCCAGGCCTTCACGCTGCCAACGAAGGAGGCTGCCGAGGCCACCGGCGTTGCATTCGCAGAGGCGGCAGGCTGCGGCTCGGGCACGGGCCCGGAGGTCGCCCAATGCCTGCGCAATCTTCCCGCCGCCAAGGTGGAGGAGCTCGCCGGCACGGCAAGCACGCAGGGGAAATTCATATCCGGCCGTGGCCTGGTCGACGGGCAGATCATACCCGATCAGCCGCTTACGCTCTTTGCCAACGGCCGGTTCAATCACGTGCCGCTGATCAACGGCAACACGACAGATGAGACGAACTTCGGCCTGGCGATCACGGAGTACTTCTCCAACACGGACAACGCCCTTCGCACGCCGCCAACCGCGGAGCAATATCTCAACTACGTCAACACGACCTATGCCCCGCCAGCGTATCCTGACGGGACTGCGGCGAAAGTCCTGGCCTTGTATCCGCTCAGTGCGTTCAAGACTCCCCAACTCGCCTGGGATCGGGTCGGAACCGACTCAGGGATCTGCAACCAGCGGAGACTCGATAAAATCCTCGCTCCGCAAATCCCCGTCTACGCGTATGAGTTCGCAGACAAGACGGCGCCGTTCTTCTTCCCGGAAATGCCCGGAATGGAGGCGCTCGCCTATCATACGGCCGATATCCAGTATCTGTTCCCGCTCTGGCATGGCGGACCGCTGGGCACTCCTTATCCGCTCAACCGCCAGCAGACGGTCCTGTCCGATCAGCTTGTCTCCGCCTGGAGCAATTTTGCCCGGACGGGCAATCCGAACGGATCGGGCAATAGTCCCTGGCCGCGCTACACGGCGAGCGCTGACGCGCCTGCCTGGCTGATCCAAGACGTGTCGGGTCTGTCGACCTTGACGGATGCGCAATACGCTGCGCTTCGCCACTGCGACTTCTGGGACTCTGTGACCGCAACCCAGTAAAGCGAGAGCGATTTCGCCGCGCCAGAGCGCGCAGGTCACACGACGGGGTGACGGCCGCATGGCCGTCACTTTTTGTATTATTGAGTTGTATTATTGAGCGCCGGAAAGGCAGGTCACCCGGCCGCCTGGCTCGCCGATGGCGCGCTGGCCGCGTCAACCCGCGCAGCGCCGGCAAACACGCGGCCGATCATCACCACCGCCGGGCCGGCGACAGCCGCGGCAGCGAGGCGTTGCGGCAGATCCGCGATGGTCGCGGCGATGACGGTCTCGTCCGGACGCGTGGCGTTGATCACAGCCACGGCGGGGGTTGCAGGGTCGAGGCCGGCCGCAATCGCGGCAGCCGCAAAGGCCGCGTGCGTCTTGACCGGCATATAGACGATGGTCGTAGCGCCAGGGTCAGCGACGCTCTTCCAGTCGATGTCCGCCGGCAGCCGGCCGTCCGAGCCATGGCCGGTGACATATTGGAGGCGCCGCGCGCGCTCCCGGTGCGTGAGCGAGACGCCCAGCCGGCTCGCGGCGCCCTGCGCGGCGCTGATCCCCGGCACCACCTCGACCGGAATGCCGGCGGCGCGGCAGGCCGCAATCTCTTCGGTTGCGCGGCCGAAGATCATCGGGTCGCCGCCCTTGAGACGCACCACGCGCTTGCCGGCCCTGGCGAGCGTCACCATCAGGGCGTTGATCTCTTCCTGCTTGCAGGAAGGGCCATGACCGGTCTTGCCGACCAGCATCTTCTTGGCTTCCCGGCGCGCGAAATCGAGAATCTCCGGCGCCGCCAGGTCGTCGACCAGGATGATGTCGGCGGACTGCAGCGCCCGCACGGCGCGCAGCGTCAGGAGTTCCGGATCGCCAGGGCCGGCGCCCACCAGGGTGACCGACCCACTGTCCTCCGGCACGGCTTCGCCCGTGGTTTCGGCCAGAAAGCGCTCGAAATTCGATTGGCTGGGCGCGCGGTCGGGATGAGATGACGCGTAGCGCGCGAAAGTCTGCCAGAACCGCCGGCGGGCCCGGCTGGAAAGACCGGCGGCGAACAATGCGCCGCGCCACCGCCGCGCCGCCTCCGCCCAGCGTGCAAAGCTGCGCGGAATCATGGCCTCGATCTTGGCCCGCACCGCCATGCCGAACACTGGCGCTGCGCCGTCGGTCGAGATGCCGATGACGAGCGGCGAGCGGTTGACGATTGCGCCGAAGGCAAAGTCGCAGAAGGCGGGTTTGTCGATGACGTTGACCGGCACGCCGCCCGCGCGGGCTGCCGCGGCGAATTGCGCAGCCTCGCCGTCGTCCTCGAACGCGCCGACGGCGACGGCGGCGCCGGCGAAATCGCCGGCCGTGATGCGGCGGGGGTGAATCGTCACGGCGCCGCGCGGCGGATTTTGGACGAGGCCCACAACCTCCTCGGCCACTGCTTCGGCGAATACCTCCACATTCGCCCCTGCGGCCGACAAAAGCTCTGCTTTCCACGCCGCCTGCGCATTGCCGCCCGCCACCACGGCGCGCTTGCCCTCGAGGGCGAGGAATACCGGCAGTCGCGCCAGCGCATCCATGCGCGGCGGGGCGAGCTCGGTCGGGAGGCGGGGCGCAGTCATGAGGCTGTCCTAAACGAAAGGTGGCGTCCGGCGGCCGCGCCGTCAATCGGGCCTGCAACGCATGGCAGCAAATTCCGTGCCGATGCCAGCCCCTCGCCATCCCCGTAAGAGGAGCAGGAGGGATGAGAGCGGTCCACCCGCGATCATTCCCGAGGCCGCCCCTCCCTATTCTGCCATGCCTGGGATAAGAAGGCGGGGGAGGAAGTGGCAAACCCGCGTCCTTTATCTAAGCCAGGCTCAACCCATACGGAGGAAACTCGCATGCGCAAGATAGCCGTTATATCCGCTGCCGCGATTGCGTTGCTCGCGGGCGCGTCACTCTCGATGTTCCTGCAGAGCCGCGATGCGGCAGCGCAAGCCGGCGGCGCCTATGTCAATGCCGTCGATCTTGTGGTCATCCCGTCGGAGATGCCGAAATTCCTGGAGGCGATCAAGGAGAATGCCGCCAACTCCGTCAAGGAGCCGGGCTGCCGCGAGTTCAACATCCAGGTGCTGGCCAACAATCCGAACCACGTCTTCCTCTACGAGGTCTATGACAGCGCGGCCGCGTTGGACGCGCATCGGCAGACCGATCATTTCAAGAAATTCCAGGCCACGACGGCCAATATGATCGTGGACCGCAACGTTCGGCCGATGTCGTCGATCGCCTTTAATTCGAAGGGGCGCTGATCGGGATTTTGAGGTCCGGCAGCCCGGATGGGGCGAAGCGATATACGGGATAAGCCGGCCTGCCGGGCCGTATTTCAGGGCGCGCAATCCGCGCTGCCCGCCTCGATGATAAACTCCGCGACATCCGGGAACGGCCTCGCCCGCGGCGCTCCGGCCCGGATTTCGCCGCGCTCAATCCGCGCTGCGAGCTGGTCATTCCTCCCTCACTCACCCCTGAACCGCGCCCACCCGCTCCTCGGCAGCGCGCAATTCGGCGATCATCTCGACTGACGGCGGCCGATCCGTCCGGGGCGGCGGCTTGATCGGCAGCCGCACGGTGAAACGCGATCCCTGACCCTCCTGGCTTTCGACCGCGATGTCACCGCCATGCAGGTCGATCACCATCTTTACGAGATTGAGACCGACCCCGGTGCCGACGATTCCCGATACGTTGCTGCCGCGGAAATAGCGCTCGAAGAGCCGGCCGAGATCCGCCGCCGGAATGCCGATACCGTGGTCCTCGACCGTCACCACCAGCCATCCTTCTTCGGCCCGCGACGTGATCCGGACGACGCCGCCGCCGGGGGAGTACTTGATTGCGTTGGACAGCAGATTGTCGAATACCTGCGACAGCAGCTTCGGATCGCCGACCATGCGGAGGCCGCGGTCACCCAATTCCTCGACGACGGTCGAGCCGGTGGAGCATTCGCGGTGAAACTGGCACACGTCATGCACCAGCTCGCGCAGATCGATCTCCTGCGGATGGAAATAGAGCCCGGCGCCGCTCTCGACGAGGCGCGTCGAGGTCAACAGATTGTCGATCAGATGGGTCATGCGCAGAACCGCCGCACGGATTTTGCTGGCGCGGGTGACGATCTCGTCGACTCCGATCCGGTCCTTAAGCTTGTTCAGGCGTTGCGCATGGCCGTCGATAATGGTCAACGGGGTGCGGAATTCATGCGACGCCATCGAGACGAAGTTGCGCTGCAATTGCGTGAGGTGCCGCTCCGCGGCGAGCTTCTCCTCGAGCATTGAGGCCTGTTGGGCAAGGCCGCGCTGGGTGACCATCAGTTCGATGGCATTGTTGCGGAAAACCACGGCCGCACGCGCCATTTCCCCGATTTCGTCCCCTCGTTCGGTGTCGCGAATCTCGATGTCGGTGTCGTTGGCGGCGAGGCGATGCATATAGCCGGCGAGACGGAGCAGAGGGCTTGAGATCGACCGGCTGACGTAGATGAGCGCAGCCACCACCAGCACGCCGGCGAAAGCCATCGCGATGCCGATCAGCCACCTCGCGTCCTGATAGGCCACCGCAACCCGGCTGGCGGCCCTCTGGGCATTTTCGACCGCGTGCTGTGTGAGCTGGCCTAGCGCGTCGCTGGCGGCGTCATATGCCACGTGCGATGTCGTCCGATAGGTGGCCACCGCTTCCGCCCTGCGGCCGCTCCGCAGCGACTCCAGCATCTGGTTGACGACTGCGCGATAGTCGTTCCAGCGCTCGCGGAATCGGCTATAGAGGGCTGCTTCTTCGGCGTCGTGGCGGATGCGTTCGTAGCTCCCCTGCGCCTGCGAAATGGCGCGATCGAGCTCGATCATTTCCCGTTCGATTGCATTGCTCTCGGCCGCACCGGAGGATAGCAGGTTGTTGCCCTCGGCGGCGCGGAAATCCGATGTGTAGTTGTTGATATCGCCGAGCACACGCGTATTGGGAAGCCACACATCCGCGATATCGGCCGAGACGTTGTTGAAATCGCGCAGCCGCGCAATGCTGAGCATGCCGAGAAAAAACATCAGCAGGAAGAAAAAGATGAACACCACCGAGAGGTGAAATCTGATTGAGCGGGGCTGCCTCATGGCGCGGACCGTGCTGTCTGCGAGAGATGCGTCGCCCCCCGGTGGGCGCATCGTTAGGTTCTTATCACGTCGGCCAGCTTTCATTATGACATTTTTTGCTCATTCCGAGGCCAAAAATATCTTAAGATTTGCCGCAGCCAGCCGCAGCGCCAGTTAAATGACCAGAGTGCCCATGCCGGAAACGCGCAAAAAAGTCCTCTGCATCGAAGACGACCGCGAGACTGCCGCGCTGATCGCCGAGGAATTGGCGGAGCGCGGTTACGACGTTGAGGTCGCTCATGACGGTCGCGAGGGCTTCACTGCCATTCTCAAGTTCCGGCCTGACCTCGTGTTGTCGGATATCAGCATGCCGGTCATGTCGGGTTTCGAGCTGCTAGAACGCCTCACCGCAGTGGCGCCGCGGTTTCGCAACATGCCGTTTGTGTTCCTGACCGCGCTGACGGATCGCGACACCGAGCTCAAGGGACGCCAGCTTGGCGCCGACGACTATGTGACCAAGCCGATCGATTTCGATCGGCTTGATGCCATCATCGCGGCGCGCCTCGCGGGCGTCGCGCGCAACGAGATCTGGGCCAAACAGATCGAGCTGAACGACCGCGAGGCCGAAACGCTGACCTGGGCGGCGCGCGGAAAAACCTCGGCCGAGATCGCGCAAATCATGGGATTGTCGAAGCGAACCGTCGACTTTCATATCGACAATGCGCGCGAGAAGCTTGGCGCCTCGACCCGCGTCGAGGCCGCCATCAAGGCCGCCACCAGCCGCCTGATCGAGCCGTAGGCCGGCAGGGCGCAATAAGCGATCGACCGCGATCCCTCATGCTTCGGCGAGATCCCGTTCGTCCTCATGGAAGGCCGGCTCGCGGCGGCCTCCGCGCCGATCCAGGAACAAGGTCTGCAACGCCGGAACAACCACCAGCATGATGACCGGTCCGATCAGCATGCCGCCCACCACCACGGTCGCCAGCGGGCGCTGGACCTGGCTGCCGATCCCGGTCGAGACTGCGGCCGGCAGGAGGCCGATGCAGGCCGACAAGGCCGTCATCAACATGGGCCGCATCCGTTGCTCGGCGGCGTGGTACATCGCCTCGATGGCGCCCATCCCGCGGCTCCGGGTTTGATTGTAGTAGGTGATAATCAGAATGCCGTTCATCACCGAGACGCCGAACAGCGACACGAAACCGATCGCGGCCGAGATGCTGAAGTCGAGGCCGGTGACAAACAGCGCGATGATGCCGCCGGCGACCGAAAACGGAATTCCAACGAGGGCGAGAAGGCTGTCGCGCATGGAATTGAACAGGCCGTAGAGCAGCACCAGGATCATCATCAGGCTGATCGGCACCACCACCTCCAATCGCGCCTTCGCCTGCTGCAATTCCTCGAATTCGCCGGCCCAGGTGATGCGATAGCCGTTCGGCAGGGGCACGTTGCGGGCGATCCGCTGCTGGGCCTCGGCGACCGTCGAGCCGAGGTCGCGGCCGCGGACGCTGAATTTGATCGGTATGAACCGCTGGTTCCGCTCGTGAAAGATATAGGAAGCGCCGGTGTCGATCGAGATGTCCGCAATCTCGCTCAGCGGGACATAGGCGTTGGCGCCGCTCGGTGTGGTGAATCCGACCTTGATCCGGCCAACCGAATCGAAGGCGCTGCGGTATTCGGGCGCGAGCCGCACCGTCACGTTGAATTGACGGTCGGCCTCGAGCTGGGTGGTCGCCACAGTGCCCCCCAGCGCGGCTTGCACCACTGAGTTGACGTCGCCGGTATTGAGGCCGTAGCGCGCGGCCTTATCGCGATCGACCTTGATGTTGAGGTTGGGCTGCCCCAGGACCCGGAAGATGCCGAGGTCGGCGACGCCCTTGATCTGATCCATTTCGCGCTTGATCTCATCGGCCAGCTCTTCGAGTTTGGCGAGATCGGGACCGATGATCTTGACCGAGTTGGCGCCTTTGACCCCCGACAAACCCTCCTCGACATTGTCCTGGATGTATTGAGAGAAGTTGAAGCCAACTCCGGGGAACTCGCTCGCGAACTCTGCTTGCACCTCCTCGACGAGCTTCTCCTTGGTCATGCCGGGCGCCCACTCGTCGAAGGGTTTGAGCGGCACAAAAAACTCGGCATTGAAGAAGCCGGCTGCGTCGCTGCCGTTGTCCGGCCGGCCATGCTGCGAAACCACCGTGATGACCTCGGGATGGCTCAGCAAAATCTCGCGCATCCTGGTGACCGACGGCATCGCGGCTTCAAGCGAGATGGTGGGCGGCATCGACGCCCTGATCCACAGATTGCCTTCCTCCAGGGCGGGCAGAAACTCGGTCCCGAGCTGCGGGATCAAGATCGCGGTCAGGGCGAGAAACGCGATCGAGGCGCCGACGCAGGTTTTGCGATGGGTCAGGGCCCAGTGCAGCGCCGGCGAATAGAGGGCGCGCAGGATGCGGACCACGATGGTCTCGACTTCGTGGATGTGCCTCGGCAGCAGCATCGAGGCGAGCACGGGCGTGATGGTGAACGTGGCAAGGAGCGCGCCGGCAAGCGCGAATCCGTAGGTTCGCGCCATCGGATTGAAAATCTGGCCTTCGACGCCCTGCATGGTGAACAACGGAACGAAAGCCGCGACCGTGATGGCGGCCGAAAAGAAGATCGCCTTGTCGACTTCGAGCGCGCTGACCAGGATCAGCCGCAGGCGCTCTGTCCACGTGCTCGCCGAGGCCGCATCGGTTGCCCGGGTGGGATCGGCGCCCCACCGTTCCTCCGCCAGATTGTCGAGCAGCGTTTGCCGCACTTCCGGACTCCCCTGGCAATTGCGGAAAATGTTCTCGACCAGGATCACGGCCGAATCGACGATGATGCCGAAATCGACCGCGCCGACCGACAGCAGGTTCGCGTCCTGTCCGAGCAGCACCAGAATGATGATGCTGAAGAACAGCGCGAAAGGGATGTTGGTTGCGACAATGATGGCGCTGCGCAGGTCGCCAAGGAAAATCCACTGAATGACGAAGACCAGGAGGCAGCCGAACACGAGGTTGTGCAGCACCGTGCTCGTGGTGACGTTCACGAGCGAGGTGCGGTCATAGAACGGAACGATCTTCACGCCGGGCGGCAGGGTGCCGTCGCTGTTGATCTTTTCCACTTCTGCCTTGATCCGCGCCACAACGTCATTGGTGTGCAGGGTGCGGTTCATCACCAGGATGGCCGCCACCACATCATCCTCGTTGTCGCGCCCGGCCTTGCCGAGCCGCGGCACGTTGCCGACATACACCTTGGCGACGTCCCTGACCTGCACCGGAACGCCGTTCACCTGGGCCAGCGAAATGTTTTCGATATCTTTAACCTTGTATCCCTGGGTCAGATCCGCCGCGCCGCCCGAGTCGATCAGGCCGACGCCGCGCACGTTCATGGACTGCTGCCCCATATTGATGGTGCGCCCGCCGACATTGACGTTGGCGTTGCCGATTGCCTGGATCACCTGCGGGATGGTGACGTTATAGGCATCGAGCTTGTTGAGATCGACCTCGACCTCGTACTCCTTGGTGGTGCCGCCCCAGGTGTTGACCTGCACCACGCCTGGAACGGTCAGGAAGCGGCGCTGGAGAATCCAGTCCTGGACGGTGCGAAGATTGGTCAAGCCGAAGTGCGGCGGGCCCACCACCTGATAGCGATAGATCTCGCCGACCAGGCTCGAGGCCTGAATCTGCGGCGAAACGTTGTTCGGCAGACTGACGTTTTGCTGGAGGCTGAGCGCCGCCTGCTGGACGGCGAAATAATAATCGATGCCATAGTTGAAGGTGACGCGGACAAACGAAAGCCCGTAAAACGAGGTAGAACGAATGACATCGACGCCGGGCGTCGCGGAAAGACCCACCTCCATCGGGATGGTGTAATAGCGCTCCATCTCTTCGGCCGATTGGCCGGCGGCCTGTGCGGTGATTTCCAGAATGACCGGCGCCGGGTTCGGATAGGCCTCGATATTGAGCTTGAAAAAGGCGGCGATGCCGGCGCCGACAAAGACGAGCAAACCCAGCAGAATGATCGGCCGCCGCATCAGCCCGAATACGACAAGCCCTTTCAACACGCCTTAAGTCTCCCCGGAAAGCTCCCGACGATGGCGGGAAGCGCATGCCCAATCCACTGCGAAGGATCGCAGCTAACTCCTGCGATTAATCGCAGTTCCGATTTTTACTTCGAGCGCATTTCCCGATGCGCTTGAGTGGTTAACTCGACATCCTCCCTGCGGAGAGGTGAAGGACGCTGCGGCAATGCCTCTGATCCCACCCGGGTCCTCTTCCTGACCAACGCCGTCACGGCTCGATGAGCTTGCCGATGGCGGCTTTGATGGCGGCTTCGGTCCGCGTCGCGGCCCCGAGCTTGACGCGGGCATTGTCCAGATGAAAATCGACGGTGCGCTTCGAGAGGCCGACCAGGTCGGCGATCTCCGCCGATGTCTTGCCGCGCGCCACCCAGGTAAGCGCCTCGATCTCGCGCTCGTTGAGCATCGCCAGCTTCGGCCACATTTCGTTGCGTGCAACGCCGGCCAGGCGGGCGTTGATGATCATTTCGAGCATGTCGAAATCGATCGGCTTGGTGACGTAGTCGTCGGCGCCGAGACGCCGCGCCCGCAATTCGTTGTCCCGATCGGTGAGCGCAGTCAGGAATACAAACGGGATGTGGCCGAGACGGGGGGCAAGGGCGTTCAATCGCTCCAGCACCTCGAAGCCCGACATGACCGGCAGGTTGATGTCGCACAGGACCAGATCCGGCATATTCTTGAGAATCGCGACGAAGCCTTCATGGCCGTCATGAGCCGCCATCACCTCGAAGCCTCGGTCGGCAAGCTCCTCAGCAATCATCGCGGCGACGCCGCTGTCGTCCTCGATGCAAAGAATCTTCTTTCGAGCTTCCGCCATTCCTCGCCACCGCCAACGCGTGCGATGGAGCGGCCCCCGGGCAGGCGCGCACCGTCCTTGCAACCTTTCCGAACTTTCATGTCGGACCGATGCCCCGCCGTAAACTGTGAAAAAACCGCGATGAATCTGTGATAAATAACAGTCAGCGAGATATGCCGATTCCCTGATACCGGTTACGCTGCCGCGCGGCGTCATCGCGGCCGCGCAGTCAAATCTCGCAACGGATCAGGGCAGACCGATGCAACGGGAGCACCAAGTCTCCAGCGTTCCGTTCACGCCGCCGAAGCGGCGGTGCGCTCAATGCGTCGGTCGCATGGCGGTTCCGTTGATGCCGGAACGATCCTTTGCCGGCCCGCCGATATAAGCGGGACCGGACGCGATGTGGCCGATCGTGGTGCCGTTAATGCCCGAAGCGGGCGCCAGCGGACTCGCGATCGGCTGCGCCGGAACCGCTGACCGCCGTGCGCTGCCGGCGTTGCCGGCCGGAGCGGCGACACCAGCAACACTGCCTCCGAGGCTGCGCGCCCCGACCGCTGCGGTCGGGGAAGGCGGAACAGCGTGACTGAGACCCTGGCCGCCGCCCGGGAAGACAATGCCGACCGCATTGCGCGTCCCGCCAGCCTCCGCGCCCGGACGCTCGAGCGGTGGAACGATTCGGGCGTTCGGGGCCGGTGAGCCCGTCGCCGGTCTGGGCGGATTCGCGATCAGCGCCTTTAGCTTGGTGCGGCGCTGCAGACCTGCGCCGCCGCCTTCGACCCTGATTGGGTCCGCCCAACTGTTGGTTACGACGGTCCCCTCCCTCCCCTCGCCCGCACGTGGCGAAACTGGCCCGGCGCGGCTCCCATCGGCGCCGCCAGGGATCACGCGCTGCTTGCTGGCGGCGCCATTGTCAGCGCCGCCATTGGCCTGCGGAACATCGCGGCCAGCCGGCGGCGCATCCTCTTGAGCGTAGCCAGGACCTGTCGCGATCAGCGCGCACAGCGCGGCAATAGCTGCGAGGATTTTCACAAGGCTCTCCATTGATCTACACCCGCCCGGCTGCTGCGCGCTCAAATCTCGGCGAGACCCGGTTCGTCCTCATGAAAGGCCGGCTCGCCGCGGCTGCCCCTCAGATCCAAGAACAACGTCTGCAAGGCCGGCACCACCACCAGCAGGAGGATCGGACCGATCAGCATGCCGCCGACCACGACTGTCGCCAGCGGACGCTGCACCTGGCTGCCGATCCCGGTCGAGATCGCGGCCGGGAATAGGCCGATGCAGGCTGACAGCGCCATCATCATGATCGGCCGCATCTGCTGCTCGGTCGCCTTCCCCATCGCTTCGATCGTGCTGAGGCCGCTGCCGGTCATTCGATTATAGCAAGAAATGATCAGGATCCCGCTCATCACGGACACGCCGAACAACGACACGAAGCCGATCGCCGCCGAGATCGAGAAATTCAGATCGGAGACATAGAGCGCGATGATGCCGCCGGCGATCGAGAAGGGAATGCCCAGCAGCGCCATCAAGCTGTCGCGCCATGAGTTGAACAAGCTATAGAGCAGCACCAGGATCAGCACGAGGCTGATCGGGACGATGACCGACAGGCGCTTCTTGGCCATTTGCAGGCTTTCGAACTCACCAGCCCACACGATCCGGTAGCCGGCCGGGAGTTGGACGTTCTTGGCAATGCGCTCCTGCGCCTCCGCGACGGCGCCGGCGAGGTCGCGCCCGCGCACGCTGAACTTGATCGGCACATAACGCTGATTGCGTTCGCGATAGATGTAGGAGGAGCCGGTATCGAGCGTGATGGAGGCAAGCTCGGAGAGCGGTATATAGGCGCTGCCGTTCGGCGTTTGATAGCCGACCTTGATGTTGCGGATCGCGTCGATGCTGTTGCGGTATTGCGGCGCCGCGCGCACGACCACGTTGAACTGCCTGTCGGACTCCAGCAGCGTGGTCGCCGTCGCGCCGCCGAGTGCGGCTTGCACCACCGTGTTGATGTCGCCGGCGTTGAGCCCGTATCGGGAGGCTTTGGCGCGATCAACTTTGATATTGAGGTTGGGCTGCCCGAGCACCCAGAATATGCCAAGATCGGTGATGCCCTTAACCTGCTCCATCTCGTGCATGGCTTGGCGGGCAAACTCCTCGAGCGTGGCGAGATTAGGACCGATGATCTTCGCGGAATTGGCGCCGCGCACGCCCGAGAGACCTTCCTCGATGTTGTCCTGAATGTATTGCGAGAAATTAAAACCGATTCCCGGAAATTCGTTGGTGAATTCGGTCTGCAGCTCATCGATCAGCTTGTCCTTGGTCAGGCCCTTCGGCCATTCGTCGAACGGCTTGAGCGGTACGAAGAACTCCGCGTTGAAAAAGCCCGTGGCGTCGCTGCCGTTATCAGGCCGGCCGTGTTGCGACACCACCGTGACGACCTCCGGATGCGTGAGCAGAATTTCGCGCAGCCGGTTGACGATGGGCATTCCGGCCTCCAGCGAAATCGTCGGCGGCATGGTGGCGCGGATCCACAGATTGCCCTCCTCCAATGCCGGCAGGAATTCGCTGCCGAGCTGCGACGCGAGGGCGCCGGTCAGGGCGAGAAAAGCCGCGCCGATCGCCACGCTTGTCTTGCGGTGGCCAAGCGACCAGTTCAGCACCGGCGTGTAAACCCATCTGATGCCGCGCACGATGAGGGTTTCAACCTCTTCGACATGAGCCGGCAGCAGCAGCGAGGCAAGGCACGGCGTCACCGTGAAGGTGGCGATCAATGCTCCGACCAGCGCATAGGCGTAGGTTTTGGCCATCGGATTGAAGATCTGCCCTTCCACGCCCTGCATGGTGAACAGCGGAATGAATGCCGCCACGATAATCGTGGTGGAGAAGAACACCGCCTTATCGATCTGCAATGCGCTGATGAGGATGAGACGCATGCGGTCGGTCCACACTTGCGGAGCTGATCTGTCCATTGTGCGCGTCGGGTCGGCGCCCCACTTGCCCTCCGCGAGTTCCTGAAGAACAATCTCCTTTTCCTCCGGCCGCGCCTGGAAATTGCGATAAATATTTTCCACGAGAATCACGGCGGCATCGACGATGATGCCGAAGTCAACCGCGCCGACCGACAGGAGGTTGGCGTCCTCGTTGCGCACCACCAGGATGATGATGGTGAAGAACAACGCGAAAGGAATATTGGTGCCGACGATGATGGCGCTGCGCAGATCGCCGAGGAAGAGGCATTGTATGATGAAAATCAGGACAAAACCGAAGATCAGGTTATGCGTGACGGTCGCGGTCGTGACGGCGACCAGCGAAGTGCGGTCGTAGAACGGCACCATCTTGACGCCAGGCGGCAGCGAGCCGTCGCTGTTGATCTTCTCGACTTCTGCTTTGATGCGAGCCGCAACGTCATTGGTGTGCAGCGTGCGGTTCATCACCACGATCGCCGCCACCACGTCATCCTCATGATCGCGGCCGGCCTTGCCAAGGCGCGGCGCGTTTCCGACATAGACCTTGGCGACATCCTTGACGGTCACCGGAATGCCGTTCTGCTGCATCAGAACGATGTTCTCGATGTCCTCGACCTTATGACCTTGAGTGAGGTCGGTCGAACCGCCGCTGTCGATCAGGCCGACGCCGCGGATGTTCACCGATTGCTGACCGATGTTGATGGTGCGGCCGCCCACATTCGTGTTGGCGTTTCCGATGGCGGCGGTGATCTGGGGCAGCGTGATGCCATAGGCGTCGAGCCTGTTCAAATCGACCTCGACCTCGTACTCCTTAGTGGTGCCGCCCCAGGTGTTGACCTGGACGACGCCCGGAACCGACAACAGCCTTCGTTGCAGTATCCAGTCCTGCACCGTGCGCAGGTTGGTCAGGCCGAAATGCGGCGGCCCGACGAGCTGATAACGGTAGATTTCCCCGACCAGGCTTGATCCGAGAATCTGCGGCGATACCCCGTTGGGCAAGCTCACGTTCTGCTGCAGGCTGATCTCGGCCTGCGTGAGGGCGAAGTAGTAGTCAACGCCATACGCGAAAGTAACGCGCACGAAGCTGAGGCCATAGAACGAGGTGGAGCGGATGTTCTCGACGCCCGGGGTGGCGGCGAGCCCGACCTCGATCGGGATTGTGTAATAGCGCTCCATCTCCTCGGCCGAGAGCCCGGGAGTTTGTGCGGTGATCTCCAGAATGACCGGCGCCGGATTGGGATACGCCTCGATGTTCAAACGGGTAAATGCGATTACGCCGCCGCCGACGAACATCATCAGGATGAGAAGGACGATGGGTCGCCGGGTCAGTCCGAACGTAAGCAGGCCCTTGATCACAAATGCCCCCCTTCAGCGCGTCCCGCCGACATTTATCCAACGTTGCTGCCGCATCCGTCCGACCATGTCGACCCGCCTGTCGGGCGCTCCGACGAGGCGCACTCGCCTCTTCGTCATGCCCGCGCTTGACGCGGCCAGTATCGGCGGACTTCGTGTCAGCGCGCCGCGATCGCCAAGGCATTGCTCAGAAACAGGGCGCCCTCGGTGGCCACCAGTTCGCCCGGCTGCAGACCTTCGAGGATCTGATAGTATCCATCGCGCAAAAGGCCGACCTTCACCGGCCGCTGGGTGAAGCGGCGGCGGTCGGCGGTGACCCACACGGTCATGGTTCCGTCGCCTTCCCGCACCACCCCGTCCAGCGGGACCGCGACCGAGCGCACCGGGTCGCCGGTGCGGATCACAAAATTCGCGAACATTCCGGATCGCAGCTCGTGCTTGGGGTCGTCGATTTCGGAGCGCACCAGGACACGATGGGTGACCGGATCGACGGTCGATCCGATGGTAGAAATCCGGCCCCGGAACTCGCGACCCGGATAGGCCATGACAGCGACCCTCACGTCCTGCCCGACGCTGAACGAGGGGCTGTCGCTCTCAGCGACGTTTGCGAGCATCCACATGGTCGAAACGTCGGCGACCACAAACGGCGCCGGCTGGACGCCGGGCTGAACCAGGAGCCCAGGCGCCGCGTTGCGCGCAGTGACGCGGCCGGAGATCGGGCTCGGCACCACGAGCGTCGGATCCGCCATGCGCTCGGCCACGATCTTGTCGATCTCCGCATCGCTCTTGCCGAAAATGCGGACCGCATCGCGCGCAGCCCGCAGCGCGCCTTCGGCGGTCTGCTGATCGGCGATCGCCTGCTCGAGATCTTTTTGCGATACGGCTCGCGATTCATAGAGGGAGCGAAGCCGCGCCAGATTGCGGGTGGTCAGTTGCAGCACCCCGGAGGTAGAGATCAGATTCGAGTCGGCCGCAAGCAAATCCGGGCTGTCGATGGTGAACAGGGTCTGGCCCTTTTGCACTTCGTCGCCGACCTTGGCGAACAGCCCGACGATCCGCCCCTGATAGGGCGTGAAAACCTGGGTCAGCATCTCTTCGTTAAAGTCGATGCTGCCAACCGCCGACTTCTCAAGAGGGAACTCGCGCTCCGAGGCGACTTCCACCTTGACGGCTTTGAGCTGGGTTTCGAGAAGTTCGACGGTGTTGGCCTTGGGGGCCGCCTTTGGGGCGGGGACAGCCTCAGGCGCCGCAACCGCGTCGCCCACCGCAAAAGTGTCTGCAGGCGGAACCCGATACCGGCTCGCCACATAGGCTCCAGCGAAAAAGCTCGCAATGATCGCGATCGCCGCCGCGCCGAGCGTGATGGTGCGTCTCTCGGTCTTCATGCCAACAAGCCGGATTTTCCAGGGCAGCCATGCGCAATACCAACAAAAAAATTTGCCCCGCAGGGACCGCGAGGTCCACTGTGAGAAGTCACAGTGTGTTGCGATAAATCGCGACGCCTCCCGGGACAGCGTCATTGCGGAGCGCGGCACGCGAGCCCGGAATCCATGCCGGCGCCCCGGTCATGGGTTCCGAGCTCGCCGCCATCCGCAACGCTTGGGACATGGCTTGGGACATGATGGTGTGGATCGTGATCAAGACGCCGTCGGGCCAGGCCCGCCGCCGTAGGATGGGTTGAGCGCAGCGAAACCCATCATCGGCTGATCCATTCGGCGCGGCCTTGGCCGGGTAGGCGAGGATGTTACCACCCTCGCCCCCCACAGACCCGGACGTGCAGATTACCCGCATCCGGTTCTTCGCAGGAGAGTTTCGCTGCCGGTGTCGTAGTTGATCATAGCTATCGACCATCTCCCACCGGCACTCACCGATCGAGGCGCGCTCACGCTTTCTCGCCAGTTCGGCTATCCATCGTCGTTTCGTGGACAGGTTTGCGGGGCTCATGTCCCCTCCCGTGTTTCCCGCCAATGGTTCTCTCCTCGCGACGGGTCGCAGGTGGGCACTCTTCGACAAGCTCAGAGCGAAGCGTGCCCACCCGCCCCTGGAACATTGCCCGCCGGTGGGCGCGGCGCTCCTGAGCTTGTCGAAGGGGCGTCTTTGCCCACCCTACCGCGCCGCCACCTTCATCTTGTCGTAGGTGTAGACGAAATCGTTGCTGAACTGGGGCTTGTGGCAGTTGAAGCAACTGTCCAGATTGGCGTTCGTGTTGGGCGTCTTATCGGCGCGGAACACCTGGTACTCCCACTCGCCATTGCGCTTCGACTCCGGGTACTCGCTGCCCCACCCGGCCTGCTTCTCCATCACGGTATAGCCCTGGATGGTGTTCGTCTTGATAAAGCGGCCATTCGCGTCCTTCGCGGGATTGCCCTGGGCGTCGAGCTGGGCCGCATATTGTACGACCGTGATCACGGTGCCGGTCGGAAGCGGCGCGCCCTTCTTGGCGGCGTCGATCGCAGCCTGACTCGTGTAATATTCGCGAACCTGCTTGTTTTCCGGACGGTCGAGGGTCAGGTAAACTGTCCCTTTCGCATATTCCGCCGGGAACATGATCTTGTCGCCGCCGGCTCGAACTGAGCCTGCCGCGGCCAGCGCCGCAACGGCGGCGATGGTTGTGACGATGGCGAATTTTCTGTCTGTCATCATGACTTCCTCCCTCCTGATACGCGCTCCCTCCTGATACGCGAAGGCGGACCCGCTTTGCAGGCCGGGCAAAGGCGCCCCTTCGACAAGCTCAGGAGCGCCGCGCCCACCGCGCGCGGCAACGCCGTGGACCCGCTGGGCGCGCTTCGCTCTGAGCTTGTCGAAGAGGGCCCACCCTGCGCGGCTTCCAAACAGCCGGCACGGCAGCCGACGCCGCCGGCCGACAGATCATACCATCAAAAGCGCGTCGTGAGATCGGTAAGCCATTGGGGCGAGAGTTCAACGAGCACCGTCTCGATCGACTTGTCGAGGCTCGTCAGCACCAGCACGCCAATTGCAACAAAGAGAGCGCCGAACCCGGCTTTGGCGCCCTGGCCAGCCGATGCGAGGCGATGACGCCAGCGCGCCATGGCTTCGCGCGACAACAGGCCGAGCGCGAGCAGGGGCAGCGCTGCGCCCAGTCCGAATGCAAACATGATGATGCCCACCTCACCGAGGTCCCGACCCTGCGCTGCCAGCAACGAAGCGGCGCCCAGCGTCGGCCCGACACAAGGACTCCAGACCGCGCCCAGCAGTACGCCGACCCAGAACTGACCTGACATTCCCTTGCGAACGCTCGCAAAGCGCATGTCGGCCCAATTCGCAATCGGACCGCTCGCAACGGCAAGCTGCGTTTGAAACCGTGGGAGCATCAGGACCAGCCCGATCGCGATCATCAATCCGGCTGCAAGGTAGCGAAACGCATCGGCGTCGAGGCCGACAGCAAAACCCACCGTCGCCACGAACATGCCGATGGCGACGAACGAGACGGAAAGCCCGACCGCCAGGGCGGCCGGGCCCCATTTCCGTTCCGATGCTGCCGCGCCGAGGACGATCGGAAGAAGGGGCAGCACGCATGGCGACAATACCGACAGTATGCCGGCCACGAATGCGAGCGCGGGGCTCCCGATCGTCATCCGTTGCGGCCCGTCACAGGACCTTGTTCAGCAGAGCGGCAATCGATTGCCGGTTGGTGTCTCCGACCGACCGGCCCTGCTCGGTTGCGCCTCTGAATGAGATCAGCGTGGACTGCATCCGGGCGCCGAAACGGCGAACCAGGTCCTTCTGGCTGTCGAAATCGATTGTGAAGTAGACAAGATCCTTGAACTTGGGATCGGCCATCAGCTCGGCGAGGATCGGCGCCTGCGCCTTGCAAATCGGGCACCATGAGGCATGGATGGCAACGAAAATCGGCTTGCCCGCCTTCTGGGCCTCTGCGAAGGCCGCATCGTTGAAGGGCTGCGGAGTTACGGCGAATGCAGGCGCTGCGGCGGTCAGGCTTGCAGCGGCCGCGGCGAAGAGAACCGTACGACGTGACAGCATGGGAAGTCTCCTGGGTTGAAGTTGACGGACGAGGCGTAATACCTCCGGATGACGTGCGATCGCTTTCACAAAGCAGCCGGTGTGATCAAATCTCGTTGATTCAGTCCTTGATCAGCCATGTGTCAACAACTCGATGTCGGACGCGGAGCCCCTCGTTCACCCACAGCGCGGTCCCTTCTGGACCGACGGGCAAGGGACATCACCGAACGAACAAAACACGCAGCAATCGCCTGCTTTCGGTTTCACCCGCATACCACAGCCCCTGCAGTCGTAGAAGAACTGACATGCATCCGCCGGCATTATTTCCGTGCTGCGATGTCCGCAGTTCGGACAGGTGATTGTTGAGGAAAGCTGCATCGCGATGGCTCGCCCTCAAGCAGCGCGGGCAGGTTTGCTGCCCATGTGGCGTATCTGCCGCCAGACGATGTGGTCGAGTGAAATCTTGCCGGCGCCCCGGCAGAGCAGCATAAGCAGCATCGCCGCCCATTGGATGTGGGTCGGCCAGGCCAGCGGATACACGAACACCTCGATCACTGTCGTCATGCCAAGGAGGACGAGCGCTGCGGCTCGAGTGAGAAGACCAAGCACGAGCAGCACCGGCGTCGTCAATTCGATCGAAAGCGCGAGATTGGCGGCGAATTCCGGCGGCAGCAGCGGCACCTTGTATTCATCGGTGAAGAGCTCGATGGTGGTGTCCCAATTCGCAAGCTTCGCCATGGCGGAGTTCCAGAACACGGCAGCGGCGCCGACGCGCAATGGCAATGCAAGCAGGGTGTACGGTACGCGCTCGAGCAACGCGATTGTTTTGTCGATAGCCGCCAGCAGCGGCCAACGCCGTGACGTTGCAGCGGCGACATCCGTCATGGCACTGCCTCCGATGATGCGGTGAGAGCTGGAGCATTGCGAGGCGCCAAACGGAAATCAACGAACCGTCCTGCGGCCAGATGTTCTGCGAGCCAGACCTCGTGCCTCGCCTCAGCCGTCCCCCGCTCGCTGGGGGGGCACGCGGCAAACACGTCACTGAGCGCCTGGCCCTCGCACAATGCGACCGCGAAGCGCCATGCGTCAGGGTCGAGGCGCGACACCTCGACTCCGGCGACGCGGCGCTCTACCAGCAGAAAGGCCGGGCCGCTGGTAAGGTCGACGGCCGCAAGAGCCGCGTCATCGCCGCCCAACACGCCGCGCCAGATCGCCTCGACCGGGTAATCAGTGCGCAGGAGGCCAATCGACGGGTGCGGCACAAACGAGACGCGGGACTGGTCTTCCGGCGGGAGGGCCGCAAGCCGCGCCAGGTCGAGCGGCGCCATATCCAACGCATGAATGGCGCGGTTGACCGCCCATTCAAGGCGCGCGACATCTGCGAGATATTCGACCGATGCGGCTGGCTCAAAGCACTTCAAGAACTGCGGAAAGTCGGCGCCATATTGGTCAAGACAGGCGGCCTGGGGCGGATGCTGCGTAATGAACTGCGCCGCGGCGCCCGCGAAGAACTCATCGCCGACCAGCCGATGGACGGCGGGATAAGATAGCCGCAACGCCCTGGTGACGCCGGTGAGGAAGGTGTTGCGGTAGATGTTCAACCTGTCGGCCGGCACGTTGTCAGCAAGCATCGCAGCTGCCGGGCCGTCGTTGCGGTCAAGGAGGCTTGCGCGCATGGCGCGCTGCAGTTCAAGCAGCGTCGGCACGGTGCGCCTCCTGTCCGGCCGACGCCAGAAGCGCACCGGCGCAGTCGGCCTCGCCCAGCAGCACGTCGAGGGGCGGCACGTCGGTGTCCCACTCGATCAATGTTGGCACCGGACCGAACCGTGCGAGCGCTTCCCGGTAGAGCGCCCATACTTCGGCGATGACATGCGAGCCGTGATCGTCGATGCGCAAGCTGCTGCCGTCAGGGAGCGCCCGCACGCTGTGACCGGCGAGGTGGATTTCGCCGATCGCCGCCGGCGGCAGTGCGGCCAAATAGGTAGACCCATCCCACCCATGGTTATGGGCGCTGACAAAGATATTGTTCACATCGCACAGGATGCCGCAGCCCGTGCGCGCTGCGACGGCGGCCATGAACTCCCATTCCGGGATGGCGGAGTGCTGGAAGCGCAGATAGGTGGACGGATTCTCCACAAGGATCCGGCGCTTTAGATAACTCTGCACCTGATCGACGTGCCGGCACACCACCGCGAGCGCCTCCTCGGTCATCGGCAGGGGCAAGAGATCCGCGAGATATGTGCCGTTTGCGATACTCCAGGCGATGTGCTCGGACATCAGGGCGGGCTCGACCCGCTCGGCGACGCGGCGAATGCGCTCAAGGTGCGCCGCGTCCAATCCTTCGGCGCTGCCCAGCGACAGCCCAACCCCGTGCAGCGAGATCGGATAATCGCGGCGAATGGCGTCAAGATAACGCAGCGGCGTGCCGCCGCCCATGTAGTTCTCGGTATGGACTTCCATCCACGCCACGTCAGGAGCGACATCCAGCACCGCCTGATGGTGCTGGAAGCGCAGCCCTATTCCGGCTTTCGCCGGAACAGGGCGCGGGGGGTTGCTGGCTGCAACGGGAGACATCAACCCGCCATTACGCCGGGGTCAGCCTGCCGCCTTGGATCTTGGCGCAGTCGCCGGCCGGAAGCAGCACGAATGACTTGGGGTCGCGGGCTTGGGTGGCCTGGCCGGCGCAGGAATGCGCGCCCTCGGCGCAATCGTTCTTGGCGGCGGCGTTGATGCCGTAGCATTTCTCCAGCTTGTCTTTCGCCATGCGCGCCATATTGTCCTTCACGATTTGGGGCGGCTCTTTTGCGCCTTGAGCCTGAACGGTTGGCGCCTGGGCCGCCAGCGCGAGCCCGATGGCGGCGGAAAGTGCGGATGCGGCAATCAGCGGCTGTTTCATGGTGATCCCTCTTTGTGGGTCTCGAAGCGAGACGATCGAAGGTTCGAATTGAGCGACCGCGAGGTTACGGGGTGGGCTGCAAAAATTCATGATCTACCACCCCGCCGTCCGCTGGTGTATGTGAATGCGTTGGGTGGTGTAAGTTAAAGAGCGGGACCAGGAGACGGCCATATGCCTCCCAGGCAGCGCGGACACCGATCTTTGACGCTTGTGGCTTCGTCGTCCCCGAGCGCCAGCGCCGCCCAGGTCGGTCCCCTTCCCTGCCCTCCCCCGCGCCCGGGGCAGGGCAGGGAGGCTGCCCGACGCGATTGGGCCAGCCTTATGGCCCGCGCGCAGGACGGCGACCGCACCGCCTACCGGACGCTGCTCACGGATATGACGCCTTATCTGCGAGCGATGGCGGCGCGCTGTTTCAAAGAACCCAGCGACGCCGAGGATGCCGTTCAGGACGTGCTGCTGACGGTTCACGCCGTCCGGCACACCTATGATCCTCGCCGCCCGTTCGGGCCGTGGCTTGTCGCTATCGCCAACCGGCGCATTATTGATCGGCTGCGGCGCCAGATCCGCGCGCGCTCGCGCGAAATTGGATTGTCGGACGAGCATGAAACCTTTTCGTCGGATGCGGCGAACTTTCGCCTGGATGGCGCATCCGCAGACGCCGCGGCCCTGCATGCGGCCATCGCTACTCTGGCGCCCGATCAGCGCCTGGCCATCACGCTGCTCAAACTCAAGGAAATGTCCTTGAAGGAGGCGGCGCTGGCGAGCGGAAGATCTGTGTCGGCGCTGAAGGTGGCGGTGCACCGGGCCATCAAGTCGCTGCGGAAGCGACTGCGACAGACGAGCCAAACGCCGTGACTGGAACTCAGGAAATCATCGATACATTGGTCGAATGCGCAACGCCGGTGCGGCGGCTGCGCCCGCCGCTCGTGCGCGCCATGCTGTGGCTTGCTTTTGCGGGCCTCGTGCTCGCCCTTATCGCCGTCGGGCATGGCGTTCGGACGGATCTTATGGCGCGCCTCGACGAACCCAACTTCGCGGCGGGCAGCGGGGCGGCGCTCTTAACCGGCATCCTTGCCGCCGTGGCGGCGTTTATGACCAGCCTTCCGGACCGCTCGCGATGGTGGCTCCTGCTGCCGCTGCCGGCGCTCGCGATGTGGATCACGACCATCGGCTATGGTTGCTTCGCCGATTGGGTCAGCCCCGGGCCGGACGGCATCCGTCTCGGCGAGGAGGCGCGATGCTTCGCCCTGCTCGTTCTTACCAGTGTGCCGCTCTCGGTCGCGCTTGCCGCGATGCTGCGCTACGCTGCCCTGCTGCGCGGCGGCGCCGTCGCCATGATGGGCGGCCTCGCGGTCGCCGCCATCACGGCGAGCGCGCTGTCCCTGTTCCACAATCACGATGCAACCGTGCTGATCCTGCTGTGGAACCTCGGCACGGTCGTGCTGATCACCGGGCTTGGCGCGCTTTTCGGCCGAGGCATGTTCCGCTGGATGACGTCGCGGCTGCTGCCGTCGCAGCCCGGCGCATGACAGCGGCGGCCGTGGCCGCCGCTCCCGGCGTCGGGTGGGCAAAGCCGCCTGTCGAAGCTTACGATACCGCGCGCTGGCTTTGCGCGGCTCTGCCCACGCGGTCAAACGGCGCGGCCGCACGGCGTGGGCGCTTTTCGGCAGGCTAAAAGGCGCGAGGAAAGCCGCGCAAGCTGCGCGGCCGGAGACGCGCCTTTGCCCACCCTGCACGATTAACGGGCGGGTTTCCAAATTCATGCCTCGGAAGTTTAACTGCTCTCTCCGCAAAACCAGATTTCATTCATTAAACATACTTTCCTAGAAACCATTTACCCGCATCTCGAAACCGCGAGGCAAACACTTGCCGCTAAATCGTTTTGCACCGTCGCGATTGAGTTGACATGTGCCGTCATTCTGGTTGCTCGTGTTGAACTCTTCGAGCACAATGGCCTGGTCGGTGCACGTTCCCCTGACGTTCCCTGTGATCATGTTGCCGGTCGCATGACGGGCCTCGAACGTTCCATTTTTGAGATCGTAGGTCGTCGTCCATTCGCCGAAGCGGCCCGGTAAGCCCGACCTTGCCGTGATGACGTTAGGGCATTCGGCGCAGGCATCCGAGGCAGCGACGGCAAGCAAAGCGGCCAAAAGCCGGAAATTCACTTTTCGCCTCCCCGAGAAATTCGTTCGCAACCTCAATGCGCAAACTGCAAGGCCTCAATTGATTGCCGGGCAATCTGCGCCTTGCCGCTATACACTTCGTCCTGCTGCAGCCAATTCTGCCGGCGCGCCAATTCTGTTGGCCGCGCCGTCATCACGACTGCCGGGAAAACCGGAGCACCAGAATACGCAGCGCCCCGTTTGTGGGCTTTGCATCACCGCATAACATATAAACAATGCAAAATAACGCATCCGTCATGCAAATCAACCTGATCGAATGCCGAGCGGGGACGCAGGGCCAAACAGGCGCAAGCAGCGGAAGTTGACGAAACACGCGCCAGGTGGCTGTCGCGTTATTCAAGGCAAAAACAAATCAGAGTAGTGCAGCACAGGCGCCACATCCGCTCGGGAGGGAATGAGCGCGCATTTTAGCGGTGCGCGCTCATCTTCCGGTCTTAATCCTCGTCCAAAGCCGGTTCATCAATCGCGTCGTCCTGGAATCGTGCGCCTTGATGGTGTAGAGCCGCGCCATGGTCGCCTCATCCGGATAGATGGTGCGGTCGTTGAGGATCGCCGGATCGATCAGGGACTGGCTGGCGAGATTGCCGTTGGCATAGGATAGGAAATTAGTGTTTTTCGCCGCCACTTCGGGCCGCAGCATGTAGTCGATGAAGGCGTGCGCTTCCGCAACATTGCGGGCATCCTTCGGAATCGCCAGATTGTCAAAGAACATCTGCGCGCCTTCTTTCGGCACCGCATAGCCGATCTCGACGCCGTTCTTTGCCTCCGCGGCGCGCTTCTGCGCCTGCTTGACGTCGCCCGACCAGCCGACGACGAGACAGATCTCGCCGCTCGCGAGCGCATTGAGATATTCCGACGAGTGGAACTTGCGCACTGCTGGCCGCACCTTGGCGACCAGGTCGGCCGCCCTTTCGAGGTCCCCGGGGTCGGTCGAATTGGGATCGCGGCCGAGAAAATGCAGCGCCGCCGGCAGAATGTCGTCGGCGGAATCCAGCATGTGGACGCCGCAGTCCTTGAACTTCGCCAGTTCGCCTTGACCAAACACCGTGCTCCAGCTGTCAATCTCTCCGCCGGCGCCGAGAATTTCCCGCGCCTTCTTCACGTTGTAGCCGATGCCGACCGTTCCCCACATGTAATTGACGGCATATTGGTTGCCGGGATCATGGGCCGCGAGGTGCTTGGCGATAGCAGGCCACACGGCGCCGAGGTGGGGCAGCTTGGTCTTGTCAAGCTTCTGGAACACGCCGGCCTTGATCTGCCTCTCGAGGAAATAGGCAGTCGGCACCACTACGTCGTAACCGGACTTGCCGGCCAGCAGCTTTGTCTCCAGGGTGTCGTTGGAGTCGAACGTGTCATAGCGCACCCGGATGCCTGTTTCCCTCGTGAAGGCATCGAGCACGGTGGGCTCGATATAGTCCGACCAGTTGTAGACATTGACGACGCGCTCGCGCTGCGCCTGCGCATTGGCGACGCCCGTGAACGCCGCCGCGAGGACCGCCAGCGCCGCCGGAAGACAGGTTCTGCGAAACTGCATTCTCCGGGATCTTCCACTTGCCTCGGCCGGCCGATCTCAATGATCGGCAGGATGGCGCCGCTTCGACCGCCGCGGCCCCGCATCGGGCGGATAGGGCGGATAGGATCCGTATCGGTAATTTGGCCGGCAATAGCCGCCGATGCCGAGCACTGTGGCCCAGCACTCCTGGAGGCTTCTGTATGCACAGGAATAAGCCTGGCTGTCAGAGAAGAAGGCGCACCATGGCAGGTCATACGCGGCCGCCGCAGGTCGCGGCGCGAACGCCGTCACGGCGACGAGCGTCAGGGCGACGAAGGCCGGTATCCGCATTGAAATCTTCCTCCCGCTGACAGTCGGAATGAAATCCGAGATTGCATCAATTTAATTTGATGTACAGCCGGCGCGCTCTTTTCAAGAGGCAAGGCAACTCTGTAACGCGATTGAGGGATCGGGTCCAGACCGTGCAGTCCGGATCAAGCCGGGACGCGAAGTGGGGGCTTGCCTCTCCGCAAAGCGGCACGCCCTCCGCGAGGTTTGGCTGCGCCCAACGACCGGCTACTCGCAGTGGGCGCGCCGCAGCGCCAGCACCCAGCCCTGATCGCCAGCCCCAGGCCCTGGTCGAAAGATGGGAGAGCCCAGCGACAACCCACCGCGGCTTGCATGGACCGCCAACAGTTCCTATGATCTAAAATGGACTGTGGCGGGAACCTTCCTCAGCCCCCCAGCCCCGGGTTTCCGTCCAGGCCCTAAACCCCGCTTCGGCGGGGTTTAGCATGAGTCGCCCTTGCATCTGGCCGCAAATCGAAATGAGATCAGTGGCTTAGAATCCCGGAGCCGACCGAGCGGCGGCGCTAGTCGCGCCGAGTGGCCGCCACCGCCCAGAACGGCATGTGAATCCGGTGATTTTCCAACAGAGGCGCGATGACGCGAAGCTGGTCCTCCACCGGCCTCATCCGATCCGCAATATCCGGCCGGCCGCACAGCCGCGACATGGCCGCGATCGCCTCGGGACTGAGATTGGCTTGATACGTCGTGGTTCCAAGGTAATCGATGCGCCAGCCCGACGCCGGCAGAACGCGCTCGAAATTGTCCGCCGGCAAGCCCTCGAAATGAATGCCGTTGACGTTGTGGCGTCCGAGTTCGAACATGAACAGCCGCGCCCGCAGTTTGGTGGCGCGGTGCAGCGCCCGCAGGTATTCCGCTTGGGTCTCTTCGTCGTCCAGGAATACGTGGTAGAAGGCGCTGTCGACGACGGTGTCGAACCGATTCACCAACCCGTCCAGCCTTGTTGCATCCGCGACCCGGAAGTCGACCGTCACCCCGGCACGCTGCGCGTTGCGCCTGGCGCGGTCGATCGCCGCCGATGAGCTGTCAATGCCCGTCGTCGCGTAGCCCTTCGACGCGAAGTAGATCGCGTGATGACCTGGACCCGTCCCGGGGTCGAGGACCTCGCCTCTCAACGCACCGTATGCGGCCAACTGCTGGACCGCCGGCTGCGGCCCGCCGATGTCCCACGGCGTCAGCGCGGGCAGGCCGTCGACCGCCCGTTCGTCACGGTACAGTTCGTCGAAATCCTGCCCGCCAACCTGACTGGCCATACCTAGCACCGTCCGTCCGCGGCCGGTCGATCTTTCCAGAACCGAGCCGCTCCGTCGGGCAACCCAACCGCTTCGCCCGATGCCGCGCGGGATGGAATCCGCGCGCCGCTCGCCTATTCAACCCTCTCGTCCTCAATCGGGTTGCGCAGGATGCCAATTCCCTCGATCTCGATCTCGCAGACGTCGCCGTGCCGCATCCAGGCGGGGGGCTGGCGCGCATGGGCGACGCCGGAGGGCGTGCCGGTGAGCAGAAGGTCGCCCGGCTCCAGGGTCATCCCCTGGCTCGCATAGACGATGGTTTCGGCCACCGGAAACATCATGTTGGACGTGTTGTCGGACTGCATGACCTTGCCGTTGACCCGGCTCTCGATCTTGAGGCCCTTGCCGCCCGGCGGCAGCTCGTCGGCGGTGACGACCCACGGCCCGATGCTGCCGCTGTTGTCGAAGTTCTTGCCCATGTGCCACTGGGTCGTGTGGCGCTGGAATTCCCGGATCGACCCCTCGTTGGCGCAGGTATAGCCGGCAATGCATGAGAGCGCGTTGTCGAGCGTCATGTGCTTGGCGCGCTTGCCGATGACGGCGACGAGTTCGGCTTCGTAGTCGAACGTCTCGGACACCCGCGGACGCGTCAACGGATGCTGGTGCGGCGCCACGGAATTGAGGCCGCGCGCAAACAGCGTCGGGAATTTCGGCAGGTTGTCGGCGTAGCGGCCTTCCTTGACGTGCTCGAGATAGTTGAGGCCGAGGCAGATGATCTTGCCTGGCCGCGCCACGGGCAGCGCGTAAGCGATCCCCGCAAGCGGCCGCCTGGCCGCCGCCGGCGCGCGGGACGCGACAGCGGCGAGCGGCTTGAGATCGCCGTTGTACTGGCGGAGCGCTGCAGCGAGATCATTCGGCGCCGCCGGGTCGACCGCCTGCAGATCAATGACCTGATCCCCCTCGACTATTCCGAGCCGCAGTCCCTCGTCCGTGGTGAAGGCGACGATTTTCATGACAAGAAGCCCCGTGCATGGTTTAAGTGACAGATCAACGCAGCTATGAAATAACTCAGCCTCATCCTTAAGGAGCCTTAAGGAGCGCGCCTGCACGCGCGTCCTGAGCTTGCCGAAGGACGAAGCATGGCGGCGTGCCAGGCCGCGCCCTGGGCCTTTTCGAAGGATGAGGGCCGCGTTACTTTCCGCCGAGGTAAGCACTCAGTAACCACAAACTTCATGCGTGATCCAGATACGCAAGCGGCCGCCCAACCCATGCCGATCCTCGCTCTCGAAAAAATCTGCAAGCGCTTTGGCGCCGTGATCGTGGCGCAGGACATCGACCTCGCACTCGATGAGGGCGAGGCGCTCGGCATCATCGGGCCGAATGGCGCCGGCAAGACCACCCTGTTCGGCATTGCGACCGGGACGGTCGCACCGGATGCCGGCCGCGTGCTGCTGAACGGAATTGACATCACGCGCCTGTCGCCGGACCGGCGCTGCCGGCTCGGACTGGCGCGCTCATTCCAGATCCCGCAGCCGTTTGGCGGCATGACGGTGTTTGAAAACACGGTCGTGGCGGCGGCGTTCGGGCAGGACAAGCGCGAGCGCGACGTTTACGCCGGCTGCATCGACATCCTCGACCGCTGCGGCCTCGCCGCGCAAGCAAACCGGCTCGCCGGATCGCTGACCCTCATCGACCGCAAGCGGCTGGAACTGGCGCGTGCGCTCGCGACAAAGCCGCGCGTCCTGCTGCTCGATGAAGTGGCGGGCGGGCTCACGGAGCGCGAATGCGCGAGCCTTGTCGCACTCATCAAGGATGTGCGCGCAAGCGGCGTATCCATCATCTGGATTGAGCACATCGTCCACGCCCTCGTGGCGGTGGTCGATCGCCTGGCCGTCCTGCACGCAGGCGCCATCATCGCGTCCGGGGAGCCAAACGCAGTGATCCGCAGCCCGCAGGTCGCGGAAATCTATCTGGGGATCGCCGCCGATGCCTGACGCGCTGCTCGAGGTCGACGGACTCGACGCCTTCTACGGCGATTTCCAGGCCCTGTTCGGCGTGTCGCTGCGGGTTGAGGCCGGCGCGATCGTGGCGGTGATCGGCGCCAATGGGGCGGGCAAAAGCACGCTCCTCAAAGGCATCGCCGGCCTGATGGGCGCGCGGCCTGAGGCGATCCGCTTCGCGGGCGTTGCGATCGGCGGCGGACCGGCCTATCGCACGGTCGCGCGCGGCATCGCCCTGGTGCCGGAAGGGCGGCGGCTGTTTCCTTCGCTGTCGGTCGAGGAAAATCTGCTGATTGGCGGCCAGCTTGGCCGTCCGGGCCCGTGGACGCTCTCGCGCATCTATGAGTTGTTCCCGGTTCTGGCGGAGCGGCGCGCCCTGCCTGCGCCGGCGCTGTCCGGAGGCCAGCAGCAGATGGTTGCCATCGGCCGCGCCCTGATGTCGAACCCGAAGCTCGTCCTGTGCGATGAGATCAGCCTCGGCCTTGCCCCCATCGTGGTGCGCGACCTCTATGCCCGGCTGCCGTCGATCGTGAACGAAGGCGCCGCCGTCGTCATCGTCGAGCAGGACATCATGCAGGCGCTCGCGGCGAGCGATCACGTCTATTGCCTGCAGGAAGGCCGCGTCGCGCTCTCGGGCGCCGCCGGCACGCTGAGCCGAGAGGCGATCGCCGCGGCGTATTTCGGGGTGTAAGGAAGTTGCGGGGTCTTCGAAGGCGCCCAAGCGGGCGAGGCGTAAGGCGCCAAGATGCGCCCGGACGCTCCCGCCCCGTCACCTGTGCTTGATGAAGGTCCCGTTATTCAGCTCGGCAACCGCCTGTCGCAGTTCGGCCTGCGTATTCATCACGATCGGTCCATACCAGGCGACCGGCTCCTCGATCGGTTTGCCGGAGACGAGCAGGAACCGGAGCCCTTCGTCGCCGGCCTCCACCGTCACCTCGTCGCCGCTGTCAAACAGCACCAGGGAGCGATTCCCGGTGCGCTCGCGGACCATCGTCTCGCCCGTCGCGGTCTCCTTCTCGGTGAGGACGCCGAACGGGCTTGAGGCGTCGGAAAACGTGCCGGAGCCTTCGAACACATAGGCAAAGGCGTGTCGCGGGGTCTCGACAGGGAGCGTCTTGCGACAGCGCGGCGGCACCTTGATATCGAGATAGCGCGGCTCGGCCGCGATGCCGTCCACCGGGCCGCGCCTGCCCCAGAAGTCCCCGCAGATGATCCGCACCGCCGTGCCGTCGTCGTCAATGACCTCGGGGATCTCGGTCGCCGGAATGTCCTGGTAGCGCGGCTGCGTCATCTTGAGGCGCGACGGAAGATTGGCCCAAAGCTGAAAGCCGTGCATCCGGCCGTGCGCATCTCCCTGCGGCATCTCCTGGTGGAGGATGCCGCTTCCAGCCGTCATCCATTGGACATCGCCGACCCCGAGGGTCCCGCGGTTGCCGAGGCTGTCGCCGTGGTCCACAGTGCCGGCCAGCACATAGGTGATGGTCTCGATGCCCCGATGCGGATGCCACGGAAAACCCGCGCGGTAGTCTTCGGGACGGTCGTTGCGGAAATCATCCAGCAAGAGGAAGGGGTCGAAATCGCCCGTGTTGCCGAAGCCGAAGGCGCGGCGGAGTTTCACGCCTGCTCCCTCGACGGTTGGCTGAGACTGCACGATCCGCTTGACCGGCCGGATTGACATTGCAACGCCTTTCTTGAAAGTCGCCCCTTCCCCGAAAATCGCACCAAGCCTATGTGGCTATGCCGGTCACTTTCGGCTAGCGCCGGCAATGCCGTCATTCGCGGCGCGCAGGCCGAAAAGTGCAAAGCGGTGCATGAAGTCTTCACACATTCGAAGTTTTGGCAGCCGCGGCCGAATCACTCAGGTTGGCCCGCAAACGTGAATCATCCGAGCAAGAGGCCAAACCCTCCAAATCCGTGCAGCGGCTGGCCGATCGTGGGCGCGATCCTATAACAAAAGTAGAATCCAGCAAAAAATCTCCTTTTGCGAGAATTTCGTACATGCTATGTTCAAAGTCGGAATAGGCCGTGGCGTTCGAGGGAGCCATTATGGGTCTTCTGGTACTTGATAATACGCGGCCCTTTTCTCCTCGAGCGGAAGCATCAGACCGCCTGCAGATAGGCTCCGCATCGGTTAGCCGGGGTGATGCATTGGATTGCTATTCTACCTGGGAGGCCCCGGCTTGCATTATCTCCGACGGCCCTTACGGGCTTGGAAAATATCCAGGCGAGGCTCCAACTACGGAAGGCTTGGCCGAGTGGTATTTGCCCCACGTTGAGTCGTGGGCCCGGCACGCCCTCCCCGACACGACCCTGTGGTTCTGGAACAGTGAGTTGGGCTGGGCGACAGTTCACCCCCTTCTTCAAGCGCACGGCTGGCACTACGAGGAGTGCTGCATCTGGAACAAAGGCATTGCACACGTCGCAGGAAACTGCAATTCGAAGACGATCAGGGGCTTTCCTGTCGTGACGGAGGTCGCCGTCCGATATACGCGTAACGTTGTGCTCAAGGCAATGGACGGTCGCTCGCTGCAGCAATTCTCATTTTGACCTATGGGGGTCTGGCGAGCGGTTTGTCGAAGGCGAGGGTGGCCATGAGCTGTTGCCAGGAGGGGAAGACGACGTAGACGGTGATGGCTCGCAGGTGGTTGAAGAATCCGGCGCGGGTGTGGATTTTGGCTCTGGCTTTCTGCCATGCCAGATCGGCGAGGTCGGCGACGGTGTGGCAGGCGAATGCCAAGAGATTGAGAGTGACG